>Ga0066696_10000725_pt1 | contig 13626 bp, 13 predicted proteins | sample GraSoiAngelo_145_FD_71412 | JGI IMG/M metagenome (GOLD analysis project Ga0066696, IMG submission 71412) | Grasslands soil microbial communities from the Angelo Coastal Reserve, California, USA - 14_1009_05_20cm | ecosystem: Environmental > Terrestrial > Soil > Grasslands | place: USA...
CTGGTCGCCCTGGTGGCCAGCCTGGTCGTGGCCTCGATCCTGGTCTTCGTGGTCGTCAACCTGCTCCCCGGCGACGTTGCCACGGTCATGCTGGGCACCAACGCCACCCCCGAGAACGTGGCTGCCCTGCGCCATTCGCTCGGCCTCGACCAGCCGCTGTGGCTCCGCTACCTGCAATGGGCGGGAGGCATGCTGCACGGCGACTTCGGGACCTCCGTGCTGTCTCACACCCCGGTGGGACCGCTGATCCTTCAGAAGCTGACAGTGAGCGGGCCCTTGGCGCTGCTGGCGGCCGCGATCGCCCTGGCGGTATCGGTACCGACCGGTGTGGTCGCCGGTGTGCGCTACCGGCGGCTGAGCGGCGCCGTACTGTCCGCGCTCAGCCTCGGCGGCATCGCCATCCCGGCCTTCTGGGCGGGCCTGCTGCTGGCGACGGTGTTCGCTGTCAAGCTGCGGCTCTTCCCCGCCGGCGGTTTCATCGACTGGACCGAGGACCCGGTCGCGGCGGCGCGCAGCCTGGTACTGCCGGCTGTGGCGCTGGGCCTGGTCCAGGCAGCCGTGCTCACCCGGTTCATCCGCTCGGCGATCATCGACGTCCAGCGCGAGGACTTCATCCGTACGGCGCGGGCCAAGGGATTGACCCGCTGGCAGGCGCTGCAGCGCCACGGTTTCCGGAACGCAGCCATCCCGGTAGTCACGATCCTCGGCATCCAGATCACTTCTTTGCTGGTGGGGGCGATCGTGATCGAGAACGTCTTTGTGCTGCCGGGGCTGGGGCGCCTGCTCTTCCAGTCGGTCGGCAACCGCGACCTGATCGTGGTCCAGGACCTGGTGATGCTTCTGACGGCGGTGGTGCTGGCGGTCAATTTCCTGGTCGACCTCTCCTACCGGCTGCTCGATCCGCGGATCCGGACGGCGTCGTGAGGCGGCTGCCGCCGGCACTGGTGGCCGGGGCATTCCTGGTCGGGCTGGTGGTGCTGGTCGCCCTGGTGAGCTTGGTCTGGACCCCGCACGATCCCGACCATGTGATCGTGCCCGACCGCTTCCGGGGCGTCGGGGGCGGCGAGTACCTCCTGGGCACCGACCAGTTCGGACGCGACGAGCTGTCGCGGTTGATGGCGGGCGCCCGCAACACGCTGCTGGTGGGGATGGTCACCGTCGTGATCGCGATCGCTGCCGGCGTGCCGGTGGGCGCCCTGGCCGCCTTCTACCGCGGGCCGCTGGAGGAGGTGGCGATGCGGGCATCGGACGTGCTGCTCGCCTTCCCCGCCATCCTGCTGGCGATGCTGTTCGCGGCCGTCTTCCGGCCGGGGACGCTGACCGCGATGGCAGCCATCGGGATCGCCTTCGTGCCGGTGTTCGCGCGCGTGGTGCGGGGGGCGGGGCTGCAGGTGATGCAGATGGATTACGTGACCGCGGCGCGCACCTTCGGCAGCCGCGGCTGGTGGATCGTGGCCCGCCACCTGCTGCCCAATGTGGGCAGCGTGCTGATCGTGCAGGCCACGATCGCCTTCGCGGTGGCGATCCTGGCCGAGGCCGCGCTCAGCTACCTGGGCCTGGGCACGCCGCCGCCGACGGCGTCGTGGGGCCGCATGCTCAGCGACAGCCAGAGCTACCTGTACCAGTCGCCGCTGCTGGCCCTGTGGCCGGGCATGGCGATCGCCTTTAGCGTCCTCGGCTTCAACCTCCTCGGCGATGGGCTGCGGGACCTGCTCGACCCCAAGCTCGTCGAGCGGCTGCCGGCGCAGGGCTGAGGTGGCCGAGAGCCTGCTGGTCGAGGACCTTCGCGTGCTGGTCGGAGCCGTCGAGGCCGTGCGCGGCGTGTCCTTCGAACTGGGGGCCGGCTCGCGGACCGGGCTGATCGGTGAGTCGGGCTCGGGCAAGACCCTCACGGCACTCGCGCTGATGGGACTGCTGCCCGACGGACTCAGAGCCGCGGGTCGGGTGCTGTACGGCGGCCGCGACCTGCTGACGCTGCCCGATGACGAGCTCTGCGCGCTGCGCGGAGACCGGCTGGCGATGGTGTTCCAGGAGCCGATGAGCGCGCTCAACCCGGTCATGCGGATCGGCGACCAGGTGGCGGAGCCGCTGATGCTGCACCGGCGCCTCGGGCGACGGGTGGCGCTGGCGGAGGCGACCCGGGCGCTGATGCGCGTGCGCATCCGGGATCCAGAGGAGAAGATGCGCGCCTACCCGCATCAGCTCTCGGGCGGCCAGCGCCAGCGCGCGATGATCGCGATGGCCATGGCCTGCGCACCCGCCGTGCTGGTCGCGGACGAGCCGACCACGGCGCTCGACGTGACCGTGCAGGCCGGCATCCTGCGACTGCTCGATGAGCTGGTAGAGGCGGAGGGCACGACGCTGCTGCTGATCACCCACGACCTCGCGGTGGTGGCCAGCAGCTGCGACCGCGTGCTGGTGATGTACGGCGGCAAGATTGTGGAGAGCGGCACCGTCGGCCAGGTCTTCGATCGCCCGCGGCACCCCTACACGCGAGCTCTGCTGGACGCCATCCCGCCGGTGGATGAGGACCTGCCCGACCGCCACCTGCGGGCGATCCCCGGCTCGGTGCCGGGGTTGGGGCGCTTCCCGCCCGGATGCCCGTTCCGAAACCGTTGCCCCAATGCCGACGGCAAGTGCGCGGAGATGCCTCCGCTGGCGGTGCTGGGCGATCACTCCCTGGCGTGTTGGCACCCGGTGGAGGCGGGCATCTGAGCTCCGCGGAAGTCCTCTTCGAGGTCGAGCACGTGACTCGCCGCTACCGGCTGCCGCGGACCCGTCTGCTGGGCCCGCGGCGCGAGCTGGTGGCCGTCGATGACGTCTCCTTCACACTGCGCCGCGGCGAGACGCTGGGCGTGGTCGGGGAGTCGGGGTCGGGCAAGACCACGCTCATGAAGATGCTGCTCCGCCTCGAGCGACCGGACGCCGGCCGCATCTCCTACTACGGAGCCAGCCTGACCCGCGAGGTACAGGTCATCTTCCAGGACCCCTCCAGCGCGCTCGACCCCCGGATGCGGGTGGCCGACATCATCCTGGAGCCGGTCCGGGTGATGCGACTGCCGGGCGATCGCCGGCAGCGGGTATATGAGCTGCTGGACGCAGTGGGGCTGCCGCCGGACTCGGCGCACCGCTACGCGCACGAGTTCTCGGGCGGCCAGCGACAGCGAATCGCGATCGCGCGCGCGCTGGCGCCGCGCCCGCAGATGCTGATCGGCGACGAGCCGGTCTCGGCACTCGACGTCAGCGTGCGAGCTCAGATCTTGAACCTGCTGGAGGACCTGCGGGTGGGATTCGACCTGACGCTGGTCCTGGTCTCGCACGATCTCTCTGTGGTGCGCCACATGTGCGACCGGGTGCTGGTGATGAGCCGGGGCTCGGTGGTCGAGGAGGGGCCGACCCGCGAGATCTTCAGCGCGCCGCGGCACGCCTATACGCGGTTGCTGCTGGACTCGATCCCGACGCTCAAGAACCGGCGCGCGGCCTCCGCGTAGACCTCGGCCGCGCGCACCACCTCGTCGATCTCCACGTACTCGTCGATCTGGTGGGCGATCCACTTGCCGCCGGGACCGTAGGTCACGATCGGGATCCCCGCGTCGCGCCAGAGGATGGTGCCGTCGGTGGTGCCGGGAACGCCGCCGAACGCGGGCGTTTCGCCGTAGACCGTCTTGTGAGCCTCCACCAGCGACCGCACCACCGGGTGGTCCTCGGAGGTCTCCGTCGGGGGCCGGTCGTCGATCACCTCCAGCTCGAGGCCCTCATCGAGGTCGGCGCGTAGGCGGTCCAGGAGCAGGCGGTGATCGGTGGCCGGGGTGGTACGGACGTCGAGCCAGGCGAAGGCACGGTCGGGAATCACGTTGAGCTGCTCGGGCCGGTTGGCGACCAGCACGGTGGGGGTGATGTAGTCCCAGCCCAGGAAGCGGTGCTCGCCGTTGCTCCTCTGCAGCTCGGCCTGGATCTCGGCCGTGCGGCCCAGGAACTGGATGAGGGGCGGAATCGGATTGAAGCCGTGCTGGGGCATGGCTCCGTGGGCCATGCGGCCCCAGGAGGTGATCTTGACCCGGAGCGCGCCCTTCTGGGCGATGCAGACCTCGCCCGCCTCCGGCTCGCAGATGATGGCGGCGTCGACCCCTTTGGCGCGGCCGCTGGCGACCAGGTTCTTGACCCCGATCATCAACCCCTCCTCATCGACCAGCGCAGCGACGACGATCTTTCCGGGGAAGGGTCCGGTCTCTTCGAGCCGGCGGGCCGCGAACAGCATCGCGGCGACGCCGCTCTTCATGTCCGCCGAGCCGCGGCCGTAGAGGCGGCCGTCCTGGATGTGGCCGCTAAAGGGCGGATATCTCCATTTCAAAGGGTCGCCCTCGCTGACCACGTCCGTGTGGCCCTCGAAGAGCAGCGTGGGGCCAGGTTCGCCACCTTCGATGGTGGCGACCACGTTCGGCCGCTCCGACTCCACCTCCCAGACCTCGGGCTCCCAGCCCCAGCTGCGCATCTTGGCGGCGACCAGATCGGCGGCGGGCTTCTCGCTGCGACTGCCGTCGAGCAGGTACTGCGAGGGGGCCTGGACCAGGTCCCGCAGGAACCCGATCAGGGCGTCGCGTTCGATCGTATCGGCCATCGCGCTGAGAGTACCTTTCGGTCCGTGGCGATCACAGACGTGGCCGGGGTGCGGGTCGGGCACTGGTCGGATTCCCAGGCCCGGACCGGCTGCACGGTGGTGCTCCTGCCGTCCGAGGGCGCGGTGGCGGGGGTGGACGTGCGGGGGGCGGCGCCGGGCACCCGGGAGACGGACCTGCTCCGGCCCGGGTGCACCGTGGAACGGGTACACGCGGTGCTGTTGACCGGGGGCTCCGCCTTTGGGCTGGCCGCCGCGGATGGGGTGATGCGGTGGCTGGCGGAACGCCGGATCGGGCTCGTGGTGCGGGAGGTGGTGGTCCCCATCGTGCCCGCCGCGGTGATCTTCGACCTTCGCGACGGCGCCTCGGTCGTGTTTCCCGGGCCGGACCAGGGATACGCAGCCTGCGACGACGCGGCGTCGGCGCGGGGCCTTGCCTGCGCCGGCGGGCGCGTCGGAGCCGGCAGTGGCGCGATGGTGGGGAAGCTCTACGGGCCGCCCGTGCCCGGCGGGGTGGGGACGGCCAGCATCAGGCTCCCAGACGGCACAACGGTGGGGGCCCTGGCGGTCGTGAATGCGGTGGGTGATGTCGTCGATCGCTCCGGCCGCCTGCTGGCCGGAGGCGCCGGGGACACCTGGCGGCGCCTGCTGAGCGAGGGCCCACCGCCGCTGCCGGTCGTGGGGGCCTCGACCACGCTGGCTGTGGTGGCGACGGATGCCGCGCTCGACAAATCCTCCTGTAACCGCCTGGCGACGGTCGCACACGACGCGCTCGCGATGTCGATCCGCCCGGTCCACACACCCTTCGACGGCGACACGGTGTTCGCCCTATCGGTGGGGAAGGGTAGTTCTGACTTGATGTCCCTGTGCGCGGGGGCGGTGGAAGCCCTGAGGACCGCCATCGAGCGAGGGGTGGCGACGGCATGAGCTTCTCGCCGTCGGCGCCCGCCGACGACCGCAGCGCCGCCTTCCTTTTCCATGCTCGCCCAACTGCATGAGCGACACCTGGTCGACGTCGAAGGGGTGCGCGAGATCTGGCTGGTGCGCCACGCCGACGCCTACACGGGCATTAACCGGCTGGGCGAGGGCATCCTCGATCCTCCGCTCACTCCGCTCGGCCGCGCGCAAGCCGCCCGCCTGGCGCACCGCCTGGCGCAGGTTCGGATCGATCTGATCCGGGCTTCTGACATGCGGCGTGCTGTGGAGACGGCGCAGGTCATCGCCGGCGTCACCGGACGACTTCAAGTGTCGACGGACCCGCGTTTGCGCGAGGTGCGAACGCACTGGGATGAGGGCCGCCGGGCCGAGCTCAACGCGCCCACGAATACCCGTTCCCGGAGTCGGAGCAGGAGGTCTACGAGCGCGTGTCCGCGGCTGCGGGCGAAGTGGTCGCCGGCCTGCCCGAGAACGGGCGCGGTCGTGGTCACCCACAACGCGGCGATCGGGATACAAGTCGCTTGGGGCTGATTTGTTAGTGTGAGTATCAGTAAAAGCGACTTCGAGACTATAAAGTGGCATTTGATCCCAACGCGCGCTTGGATCCCTCGCAGGTGGAAGACGTCCGCGGAGGCGGCATCGGCGGCCGGACGCTCGCCCTGGGCGGCGGCGGCATCGGAACGGTCCTGCTGGTGGTCGCTTACCTGCTGTTGGGCGGTAACCCCGCCAACCTGGTGCAGCCGAGCACGCAGACGGCGCCGAGCGGTGGGTCGCTCGAGCAGTGCACGACGGGAGCGGCCGCCAACCAGCGGGAGGACTGCCGGATCGTGGGCTACGTCAACAGCATTCAGTCCTATTGGGCGAGCGAGTTCGCAGCCGCCGGTCAGAAGTACCAGCCGGCCGACACCGTGATGTTCAGCGACCAGACCTCCACGGGCTGCGGCGCCGCCACCACAGAAGTCGGGCCGTTCTACTGTCCGGTCGATCGCCACGTTTACATCGACCTCGGCTTCTTCCAGGAACTCCAAAGCAAGTTCGGTGCGCGCGGCGGCTCCTTCGCCGAGGGTTACGTGGTCGCACACGAGTACGGCCACCACGTCCAGGACCTGCAGGGCCAGCTCACATCCGGAACGAGCCAGACCGGGGCCAACGGACGCTCGGTCCGCACCGAGCTGCAGGCCGACTGCTATGCGGGCGTGTGGGCCAACCACGCGGCCGCCACCGGCTTCCTCAAGCCGCTCAGCTCTGACGACATCGCCCAGGCCCTGGACGCGGCAGCCGCGGTCGGAGACGATCGGATCCAGAAGGAATTCCAGGGCCGGGTGACTCCGGAAAGTTGGACCCACGGCTCATCCGCGCAGCGCCAGAGGTGGTTCACGGCGGGGTACCAGCAGGGCAGTCCCAAGGGTTGCGACACCTTCGGCGCCTCCAACCTGTAACCACCGGCCACGCCAAATTCCGGAAACTTAGCCGGCGGCTAGGTTGTTCTAAGCATCCGGACCGATAGGCACAGGAGGGGTCATGAACCTGCCACCCGGCGTTCGCTCCGAGGTCGTGAGCACAGACCGTCTTCGCATGCGTTACCTCGATTCGGGACCGGAGGACGGTATCCCGGTCGTGATGATTCACGGCAACCTCTCGACCGGGCGCTTCTACGAGCACCTGATGCCGGGCGCGCCCGAGCGATACCGGGTCATCGCGCCGGACATGCGCGGGTTCGGCGATACCGAGAGAGTACCCATCGATGCCACCCGCGGCGTGCGGGACTGGACCGACGACACCTACTCGTTGGTACGTGCGCTTGGGATCATCCGGGCGCCGCATCTCGTGGGCTGGTCGACCGGGGGCGCCGCGATCGCCAACTACGCCGAGGACCGACCCGTCGCCTCACTCACATTCATCGACCCGGTCTCGCCCTACGGCTTTGGCGGCATCCGGCTCGATGGCACGCCGTGTTTTCCGGACTACGCGGGCTCGGGCGGGGGCACCGGAAGTCCGGAGTTCGCGCAACGGCTAAGGGATGGTGATCGCGGCAGCGATTCGCCTTTCTCGCCCAGGAACGTCATCAACAGCTCCTACTGGGCGCCGTCCCATCGCGAGCCGCCCGACCGCGAAGAGATGCTGCTCGACGAAGTTCTGAAGTCCGTGGTCGGCGACGACGGCTATCCGGGCGATGCCACGTCGTCCGAGAACTGGCCCGGCGTGGCGCCGGGCACGCGGGGCATCCTCAACGCTCTCTCCGGGAAGTACCTGAACTGGAGCGGCATCGTCGACCTCGACCCCAAACCACCGATCCTGTGGACGCACGGCTCAGCCGACATCGTGGTGGCTGATGGGTCAGCCTGGGAGATGGGAACGCTGGGCAAGATGGGCGCGGTGCCGGGGTGGCCCGGCGAGGACGCATTTCCCCCTCAGCCGATGGTCACCCAGATCCGGAACCTGCTCGAGCGCTATCGCGGCAGCGGTGGGCGGGTGCAGATGGAGATGTTCGAGGGTTCGGGCCACGGGCCCTTGTTCGACGCAGCCGAGCGCTGGAGCGAAGTCTTCTGGGGTTTCGTGGCTTCCGTAAAGAGCAGCGAGCCGGCCCGGACGGCCTAGCCGGCAATGTAAATCTCGGCACCAGGACCGACGGCAAGCAGGTCAGCCGCGCGGCTTAGTCTCCAGGTTGCGTCGACCAACCGAGGCTGTGTCAGCCGCCAGGCCGACCGCCCTTCGGGTTGCAACCCATAGGCCCTACAAGAGGGCAACGCCGAGAACTAGCGTTTGGGCCGGGAGGTGGCACCGATGGGATCGGCCGACTTCAACACGTCGTCGATGGTGCGTGCCGCCCTAGGCGCAGCTGCCATCGTCGTGGGTTCTTCAGTTCCGCGTACATCGTCCTTTTCGCTGTCGGATATCCAATCGCGGCGCGATTGGCAACGAAGCTGTCGTGGTCACGCTCGATTCGTGTCGGCATGGCTGGCTTTGTGCCGTTCCAGGGTTTCGAGTACATCTTCATCCGCTAGTGGTCCGAAGTACCAGATCGCCGGGACGTTCGGCCCTGGTGCGGGCATGAGGCAGCGCTCAGAGTCGACGAGACGCGTGTAAGCCGCGACACGGCGAGGCCGCGCCGAGGCGGCGTCCGTGGCTGGCGTCGCCTGCCGCTCAGGCCGAAGGCCGAACGACTCGGCCAGGAGGAGGTCGCCGTGGAGATACGTCAGACGTCCACAGCCGTCACGTTCTCGAGATCGGCAGGCCGTTTCGGGCTCGAGTTGATGCAGATGTGCGCCGCTATGTGCCTGGGAGGCATCGTCCTCAACCTGGCGATCTTCGAAGTGATCGCCCTCGCGGGATTCCCGAATTTCGTTCAGCAGCACCCCGAGACATCAATGCTGATCCTCGGTATCGACTGGGCTATCGCGATGGGGACGTGGATGGCGCTTCGCCACCACCCGTGGCGCCACAACCTGGAGATGTCGAGCACCTCGATCGTCGCCACCGGCCTGTTCGCGATCGCATCCTGGATGGGTTGGTTCACGCCTGAGACCACCCTCGGCTGGTTCACCCTCTTCACGCCGATGTGCGGGCCGACGTGTCTCCTAATGGCGGCCGATATGCTCTTTCGCTACAAGCACTACACGTCCCAATCGGATGCTCACGACCAAGCCCACTGACCGAGGTGGGATGGGCGGTGGGGCAGCCCACGGCTGCCCCACCGCGGCCGGCACGACCGACGGCCGTTGTGGTTGCCTCAGGAGCTGCGCGCACGTTGCCGCCAGGGGCTAGCGAAGCGGCTTTTTGCAATCTGCGACGTCCCCACCTACAAGAAGGCTGCACCTGTAAGTCAGCTCAGGCGGGGGAATGGTCATGACCTTGATTCGTGCACAGCGATGGGGGTTGAGCGGGGTCGCAGGGCTGGTTCTCGCGCTGACCCTGGCGGCCGGCCCGGCGATGGCCGGTGCGGGCCGCTACGTCGAGACTGATCTCGCGTCGGATATCCAGGGCCGTGCGCAGAACCTCGATGCGAGCCTGGTGAATCCGTGGGGACTCGTGCGCGGGCCGTCGACGCCGTGGTGGTCGGCTGACAACGGCGTCGGACAGAGCACGCTGCTCAAGCCCGACGGAACGAGGTTCCAGGCGCCCTTCAACCCTGTAAACGTTCCGATGAGCGCGTGTACGGGGACTGGAACGCCAACCGGGATCGCATTCGACGGGACGGCCTCCTTCTCCTTCACCGGGTGCGACGGCACCTCGCATACGGCCCGCTTCATGTTCGCGACTGAGGACGGGAGCATCGTGGCCTGGGACATTCCGATGACCACCGCGGTGACGGTCGTGGCTCCCTCGACTGCGGCCGTCTACAAAGGCCTGGCGGTTGGAAGCAACGCCAGTGGCACTTTCCTTTTCGCGACCAACTTCAGAGCAGCGACGATCGACGTCTTCGGCTCAAACTTCCAGCACGCGACGCTGGCGGGCTCCTTCTCCGATCCGGGGATCCCGACGGGCTTTGCGCCCTTTGGGATTGCCAATCTGGCTGGGCAGCTCTACGTGACCTACGCCAGGCAGGACGCCGCTCTTCACGACGACGTGGCCGGTCCGGCCAAGGGATTTGTCGACGTCTTCGACACCAACGGCACCTTCATTCGGCGTGCCGCGACCCGGGGGCGGCTGAATTCGCCGTGGGGCGTGGCCATCGCTCCGACCAATTTCGGGCGCTTCTCGAACGAATTGCTGGTTGGCAACTTTGGAGACGGACGGATCAATGTGATCGACCCGGTAAGCGGGCAATTCATTGACCAGCTGCGCGGCCCGGACAACCGTCCCTTCACCATCGATGGGCTCTGGGCGATCGCGTTCGGCTCCGGCAGCGCCAATTCCGGCCCGAGGAACGCGCTGTTCTTCACCGCCGGCCTCGACGAAGAGTCGCATGGACTCTTCGGGAGGATCGACCCCACGAGCTGACCGCCCCCGTCATTCGGGCTCGCAAAGAAAAGAGGGCGGCCTCCACTCGGGACCGCCAGCTGCCCGCTGTGGTCGGCCACGATCGTGAACACGGTCTTGCTTGGCCGCGACTACCGGAAGCGACTCGTCGCAGCAGGGGACACCCTTGCATCCGTCCAGCGGATGGTCTGCGCGACGATGAGCGCGATCGCGAACAGCTCCAGCAGCTTGCACCCGAGGCCGACCGCGTCGGCGGCCTCTCGCCCGGTGTCGACGAAGAGCGCGTAGGCGACCAGGTTCGCGACCAGTAGCGCCAGCGCGACCGGCTCCCACCCCTCGGCCACGGTTGTCCAAATCGCCACCAGCAGCAGCGCCAACGCGTCCAGGCCGAAGAGGACGGCCAAGAGCGCAGCGTGGCCCGCGTGCGCCGGCACCAGCCCTGCGTGCAGGGTGGCATCCAGCACGAGCAGCAGCGCCACCAGTCGGACGACCGGTTGCACGCTGCCCAGCGCCATCAGCCAGAGGGCGGCCAGACGGCTACCGTGCTGGGCCAGGAAGGCGGCCGCAAAAAGCACCGCCGCCAGGACCGGCGGCGTCAGCAGCACCGCCACCAGGGCTGGACCGTGTTCGTCGCTGAAGAGGGCGGGCAGAGAGGCGGCAAGCGTCATCGCTGTCGCCTCAGTGCGGCGTCATCTGGGCGGACCCGTTGAAGATGCTCGGGTCCGGCGGTCCGTCGACGATGATCTGGCCGCTGGCGCCCTCCTGGACGCGCTGCAGCGCATGGTCGACGATGACATAGGTTCCCGGCACCCGGAAGACGATCTCCGCCATCGTGGTGCCTCCCGCCGGGACGTTCACGAGCCCGACGTTGCGCTCCAGCGGGCCGCCCACGCCACCGTCGGGGTAGACGGTGTCGAAGATGGTGCCGATCACGTGGAAGGCAGACGACTTGAAGGTCCCGACCCCGAAGTAGATCCGGACCCGGTCGCCGACGCTGGCGTGGAGCGCGCCGGCGCCGGTCAGCGCACCCACGCGGCCGTCGAACACGTAGTAGTTCGGCTGCTCGGACAACAGCTTTGTCTCCGACAGCTCGACGTGGCCTTTGGTGCCGAACGCCGCGTTCGTGTACATCTCGCCCTGCATCACGTAGTACTCGCGGTCGACGCGGGGCAGGCCGCCGGGCGGCTCGACCAGGATCATCCCGTACATCCCGTTGGCAACGTGCGTGGCCACTGGCGCGGTGGCGCAGTGGTACAGGTAAAGCCCCGGGTTGAGCGCTTTGAACGAGAAGGTGGAGTTCGCGCCTTTGAGCGTCTGACTTGCACCCGAACCGCCGCCGGTGCCGCTCACCGCATGCAGGTCGATCGAGTGTGTGAAGGCGGACCCGTCGGCATTGCTGAGGTGGATCACCACGGTGTCACCCTGCATGACTCGCAACATCGGGCCCGGCACCTTGCCGTTGAACGTCCAGTACTTGTAGGTGGTGCCGTTGGCGGGATCGAGCGCACCTTCGACCTCGACCGTCTGCAGGTTGTACTGAACGGTGGTGGGTACGGTGCGCGCGATTGGTGGCGCGACGTCGGTCGCCGCGCGCGCGATCTCTACTGCGGATCCGGCACTGCCGGCGGTGGTCGTGGTCGTGGTGGTGGTGGTGCCGTGCCCGTGCGCCGCTGCCGTCGTCCCGCTCGAGGTGGACGGTGCATTCTCGGCCTGCGCTTTGACCTGGGCGTCGACCCAGTAGAAGGCGCCGATGAGGACGGTGAGAGTCACGGTGATGATCGATGCCAGCGCCGTCCACGCCGCGACCGCCCGGTAGTTGTTACCCGGCTCCGGATTGGGACGCGGGGATGCATAAGTGCTCGCCATGAGCAGCACAGTAGGGAGCGAATAGGTACGGGCCACCTGCCGAAGGACCCCTTTCGGCCGGGACGTTGACCGGCCGAAGGTCCCGAGGCCGGAACCCGAGGACCAAAAAAAAGACTCCGGCGGGGTGACCCCGCCGGAGCCCAACAGAGAGGAGTTCTACGCGGTGACGGGCTTGCTCACGATCACGGGTTGGCGCCGGAAGGCGGTGACCAGCTCGAAGATCATGGCAGCCGCAACCACCGCGGTGGCGAGCATCAGGCCGATGCTGGCGTAGAAGGCGTACAGCGCCACCTGCGACCAGCCCCAGGCGCTCAGCAGCATGCTGCGCAGCGACTCACCCTGGAAGAGTGTGGTCTTGGCGGCGGCCAGCTTGGTATCGGTCGGGTTGGCCGACGCGAGGCTGCTGACCTGGGAGTAGGTCAGGCCGTTGTAGACGCCCTTCAGGTGATGGCCGATGAAGTCGTTGGCGTAAGCCTTGGCCTTGTCACCGGTGTCGACCTGCTGGCCCGCGTACTGCTGTAGCGTCGGGTAGACGGCGGGATCCAGAGCACCGCCCGGCACAGCCTGGCTGGCGTCGGGGAAGTAGATGTTCTGGGCCACCAGCTGGTCGCGCACGAAGTTGTTCGCGAAGCTTGCCTCGTAATACAGGAAGCCAGCGGAAAAACCGAGCACGAGGACCGCCATCGCCTGCAAGGCGACGATCCTCCACTTCAATTCCCTGGTCATCTTGAAACCTCCTCTACGGTTGGTCACCTTTCAGTGAGTAATTTCCGATGTCATCAGTCAACCGCGAAATGCAGGAGTTTCGAACCGACCAAGTGCCCTGATCGGACCGGGTCCAGGTCCCGGCCGAAAAGTGACTACCCGGCCGCGGCTGCGCCGACCAGCTCGCCGGCCCGGCCCAGGAAGCCGGCCAGCGCCCGGCTGGCCACGCGGTGCATGACCACGTGATCCACGAGCTCGCCCACCGGGCCCAGCGGCGGCTGGTAGCTCCCGACCAAGGCCAGCTCGGTGCTCGTATCCGAGATCCGCGCGGCTTGCAGCTCCCCGGTGAAGACCGGAAAGAGCACGTCGGCGTCCGCCGCTCTCCAGCTGACCGAAACCGTCAGCCAACCCTCACCGGAGTGAACGGCTCCTAGCCCCATCTCCGCTGTCCGCGCCAACCGCGGACCGATGGCGATCGTGCACAACACCTCTCCCCCCGGCCCTTCCACATAGTCGGGAATCCAGGTTCGCGGCCCGCGGCGCAGCGCCCTCGCCACCACCTCAAAAGGCAGCGGCAGCTCGGT
>Ga0066696_10000732_pt1 | contig 13565 bp, 9 predicted proteins | sample GraSoiAngelo_145_FD_71412 | JGI IMG/M metagenome (GOLD analysis project Ga0066696, IMG submission 71412) | Grasslands soil microbial communities from the Angelo Coastal Reserve, California, USA - 14_1009_05_20cm | ecosystem: Environmental > Terrestrial > Soil > Grasslands | place: USA...
CGGAAGCACGTTGAGCGCAGCGCAGGTAGTCGCGGCTACGAATGATACGGGCGCATTTGCACAGCGAGTGCCAGGCAACACGCCCGCTTTCGGCTCGGTGAATTACATCGCGCCGGCCGATGCCGGCGGCGGCAATCCACAAAATACCAAAGACATCATCGGCAGGCTCGATTTCAATCCGACCGAAGCCACGCAGATGTTCTTCCGCTACGCACTGTATGACGAGAACGATTTCCCTGGAGTTATTTTTAACAGCCCGTACACTGACTTCAACGTTGGCCAGGCTTCCTTCGCCAACTCCGCGCTTTACTCCATCAATCACACTTTTTCTTCATCAGTGCTCTCGAGCAGCAAGATCAGCTATGCCCGAGAACGGCTGAATCAGAGCTTCGATAAGGCCTTTGCCAACATCCCCACGCTCTACCTCGATGGAGCGCCGACGATCGCGAATCAGCCGGTGAATCTGCCTGGGTTCTTCAGTCTCACGCCTGGAGCGGGAGGACTCCCGTTCGGAGGACCGCAGAACGTGATTCAAGCGAATGAGGATCTCTCATGGGTGAAGGGAAATCACACCATGCGCTTCGGCGGGCAATATAGCTATCAGCAGGTGAACCGCGCATTCGGGGCCTTTGCCCAGGCCACTGAAGTACTCGGCGCTAACGCTTCACAAGGGCTCGACAATCTCATCAACGGCAACCTTGTGCAATATACGAAGGCGGTATTCCCTCAGGGCAAATTTCCCTGCGTACGGAATCCGAACACGAACGCGCTGGTGGTGACTCCCGCTTGCAGTCTGAATCCTCCTCTAACGCAACCCAACTTTGCTCGCAGTTTCCGTTATCGGGACTGGGCTGGGTACGCGCAAGATAGCTACAAGTGGAGTCCGCGACTCACACTCAACTATGGATTGCGCTATGAGTACTACGGAGTGCAACACAACAATCATCCGGAACTTGATTCCAACTTCTATCGAGGAAGCGGATCGAACTTCTTTGAGAAGGTAGCGAACGGCGCTGTGTTTACGGTTCCGAACAGTCCGATTCATGCCCTGTGGAATCCAAGTTACGGAACGCTTGCTCCTCGAGTCGGATTTGCCTGGGATGTGTTTGGAACAGGCACGACAAGTCTGCGCGGTGGGTATGGCATCAGCTATGAGCGGAATTTCGGCAACGTCACTTTCAATGTGATCCAGAATCCGCCGAATAACTCAACCATCAACCTCCAGGCCGGAGGAGGCATTCCGTTGTTCGTGAGTCTCGACCCTCTTGGTCCGGTTTCGGGCGGAGGGGGAGCTACGATTCCGCTGCCTCCAGCCAGCTTGAGGAATGTGGATCAGGACATTCGAACTGCTCAGACTCAGTTCTATAGCATGGCGCTGGAGCGCAGAGTGGGAGCGAGTTCGTTGGTCGCTATGGAGTACAGCGGCGCGCGCGGAATCCACCTATACGACATCAAGAACATCAATACGCTTGGCTCGGGACAGGCGTACCTTGGACAACCGTTCAACGGAACATTCCTCACTCGCGTGAACCCGCAATATACCGGCATCAACAACCGCGGAAGCAATGGCGACTCTTACTATCATGGGCTCAATTTCCGATTCCAGACGCAGGACATCTGGAAGTCCGGCTTGAGTATGGTCGCCAACTATACCTTTGCGCATTCGATCGACGATCTAAGCTCGACCTTCGCCGATAACCTCCAGGGAGCTTCGGGCGGAATTGGGAATTTGGGATATCTGGATCCACGCAACCCTGGGCTGGATCGCGGAAATTCGGATTACGACATCCGCCATCGCGTGGTGGTTTCGCCGATTTATGAAACGCCATGGTTCAAGCAATCGGGTGGCTGGTCTCATCTGTTGCTTGGTGGCTATACCTTTACGAGCATCTTCACCGCGCGTACCGGAACTCCGTTTGGCGTCTTCGACAGCACAAATTCTGCGAACGCGGGAGGTGGATACGGGTGGCCGCGATACGTTCCCGGCGCATCGATCACTGGTTATTCGACGGGAACTCCAATCAGCGTTGGCGTAGACAGCTTCAACATGCTCAATTTGCCGGCAGCGAATACTACGGTATTCAATCCGACAATCGGGTTCTCGGACTTTGGTCCATATCCCGTAACTATGACTCATCGCAATGCGTTTCGTGGTCCTGGCGCGTGGTCATTCGATCTCTCGGCAGCCAAGAACTTCCGCATCGGCGAACGTATGAATCTGGAATTCCGAGCCGAGGGATTCAACATTCTCAACCATCACAACTTCTTCGTGAACGGCGCGAATCTCGATGTACCCAACTTCGCTACCGGCGCACCCATCCAAGTGCTGGCGAAGAAAGGTGGACTCGGAACGCTAGCGACCGGCGGCAATCACGATGAGCGCCGCTTTGGACAATTCGCTCTCCGATTGCACTTCTGATCCCTAGCTGTTCTTTAATTAATTCTTAGGGAGCCGTCCCTGCGGCTCCCTTTTTCGTGCCTAGCGGATTGTTTCTAATCATCAACAGTCTCCATGAATTAATAGTTTGGGTCTATCTCCTCCAGAAATCCATACTCACCCACCGTCAACTGATACCAAGCTGTTGTATTGGGTATTCAGTGCCAGCAACCTCGTGACACAAATCAGTAGTTTCATCACTACGAATCCGGCATTCGTCACTGGGAAGCCGATTTCGGTCATCTTGTACTCAAGTAGTACCGTTTTAGGAAGCCCACGTGCACTCATTGTTCCACAGTAAAACGCACAGCGTCAGGAGATGTGAATTAAGATGAGTTTCAGACTGTCAAAAGTGTTTGCGCCTTGCATGAGCGCCCTCATGCTGCTCACAAGTTTCCTGCTGCTCGTCCCAATGCTAGCGGGACAAGGAATCACGACCGGTTCGATTACCGGTAGCGTGCAAGATCAGCAGCAGCAGGTGATCCCAGGGGCCAGGGTGACCGCCATCGAGAATGGCACCAATACGTCATTCAATGCGACGACCGATGCCTCAGGCTCATTCGAACTGCGAGGATTGCCTGTGGGTACTTACAACGTAGCCATCGAGGCTTCCGGATTCAGCAAGAAGCAGGTGACCAATGTGGGAACGAGCGCCGGACGCGCCTCCTCGTTGGGCGTGCAGATCTTGGGAATCGCCTCGACCCAGGAATCTATAACTGTCGAAGGGACCGCCCCCATTCTGCAGACTGACACGATGCAGATTGGCGAATCATTCGAGACGAAAAAGCTTGCGGATTTGCCTGTAGGAAATGGACTCGACATCGTCACTCTGTTCACGCCGGGCGTTGTCCCGGCTGGCGACTCCGGCTTCAGCAATCAAGGTGGAGCACAGTTCGCCGCGAACGGTCAGCGAGCTCGCGACAACAACTTTCAGCTCGACGGACAGAGCAACAACGATACTTCCATCGGCGGCCCCGTGGTTTTCTTCGGCAATCAAGACGCCGTCGCCGAAATCCAGGTGCTGACGAACTACAGTGCGGAGTATGGACGCAACACCGGAACCGTCGTGAATTATGTCACGAAATCCGGAACCAACAATTACCATGGTTCGGCGTTCGAGATCTACAACGGGAATTGGGGTGACTCGCTGGCGAATCAGGACAAGTCGCCACTGTTCGGCATTTGTCCAAAGGGAGTCGCCAAAGGAACCGCGACAGACTTTGCGAGCTCCTGCACTGAGCCGGTTGTTCCCCGCAACGTGGACAACCGTTTCGGAGGGATAATAAGCGGTCCGATTTTGAAAGATCGACTCTGGTTTTTCGGTTCCACCAATCTGGAGAAAATCCGCACGGGCCCAACGCTAGCGTCGTCAGGCGGCCAGCTTACTCCTACTCAGAACGGACTTGCGCAGCTCGCAGCCGCGTTTCCGAACAACCCTGCCGTTGCGGCGTTGAAGGCGGTCGGACCCCTTGCGGTGACAAAAGGAACGCTCACTCTGGGAGCGCCGCAGATCGTGACTGTGAATGGAAGGCCGATCGAGTTTGCCACGGTAACTCGCAACCTCGATGCCATTGCCAATGACTATGAAGGCAGCGGGCGCATCGATTACCAGCTTTCCCAAAACGACAAAATCTTTGGGCGGTATTACTACCAGAAACAGTTATTCACGAACGTCTCAATAAATGGCCTTGCCGGATTGGCGGCTGGACAGTTTATTGACGAGCCGAGCCGCACTCACTCAGTAGGAATTGATTGGGCGCATACTTTTTCTCCGATGTTCCTCAACCAGGCTCGCTTCAGTTACTTCACAACGACTGTGGGCTTCGAAAACGGGGGGTTCCCCGACTGCAGCCGCACCAACTTCGCCAAATGCCCCACCTTCGTTAATTTCAATGACAACACCCTGGGATTTGGAGAGGTAAGCGGGTTTCCGCAGGGACGCGATGTAATCAATTATCAGGTCCAGGACAACGCCACCCGACAAGTTGGAGCTCATGCTTTGAAGTTCGGAGGCGAGTTCCAGCGCCAGCGTCAGCCAAATTTCTTCCTGCCCAATTCAGCCGGGACATTTACGTTCTCTTGCCTAGCAGCGTGTGCACCCGGACAGACTAGCGATTTCATTAGCAACACTGCAGCGCAGTTCCTGTTTGCAGATGGGCCCCCGCAAATCAACTTCGAGGAGAATGATGGCGCCTTCTACTTGCAGGATGATTGGAAAGCTCGAAGCAATCTCACTTTGACTCTCGGATTGAGGTACGAAATAGGCTCACAAGCCGTGAATCTGCTGCACGACATTACGGTGCAGCGCGAGAGCAATCCTGCGACGGCATTTTGGAACACATCGTTGCCATTGTCGCGGACGACTTTGCCTGCGATTCCTATCGCGAACAAGAACTTCGCACCGGTTGTGGGATTCGCGTATTCTCCAAGCGGCGGATGGTGGGGTAACAATGCAACCGTCATTCGCGGCGGTTTCAGAATTGCCTACAATCCGGAGTTCTACAACCTCTTTACAAACGTCGCTGGAGGCGCGCCATTCGTAAACCTCGGTCAGGTTTCGAATTGTCCAAATTGCTTGCCCGCTTCGGGAAACGGCGCCGATGTTCGATCTAGCGATTTGGCATTGATTCCGCGAGGCGTAGATCCAGGCACACGCAAGCAAACGTTGGTGGCGCCGAACCTGCACAATCCATATGCCGAACAGTGGAACCTCGGTGTGCAGCGCCAACTTGGTTCTCGCATCGTGGGGGAACTCCGGTATGTTGGAAACCGTGGCGTAGGACTATTCCAGGACGTGAATACGAATCCAGCGCTGAACGCGCTCACTGCTGCCGGATTTGGAAAGTTTATCCCCTCCAACTTCACGCCTTGTGCTACTCCGGGAGCGCCAGGCTTCTCAGCTGGCTACGCGAACTGCAATCAGACTCGCGTTCTCTCGCGTAACAACATCGGTATGTCCTACTACAACGGACTGCAGTCCCGTCTCGATGTGCAGGGCTTCCGTGGCATGACGGCAGGAGTGAGCTATACGTTTAGCCACACCATCGATACTTCCAGCGAGGTATTTAACAGCCTGGGTGGAGGAAGCACGCTCGCTTATCCGCAGAACCCATTCAACATCACCGGAGGAGAGCGCGGGACCAGCGGTCTCGACTATCCGCACGTATTCTCGCTCTACATTCTTTACGATCTTCCGTTCTTTAAGGATCGAGGAGGAATCATGGGCAGACTGTTGGGTGGATGGCAGGTGAATCCAGCTTATCGTTTCACCAGCGGTCAACCTTACACGCCGGTTGAAGCTCGCGGACTGGGAGCCGGCACGACTCTTTGCGATCCAACGGGAACGTTCAGCACGGCGAATTCGCCCTGCCGGCCGATCCTCGCAAATCCAAATGCGCCGGTCGATACAGTGGGCGCATATGATAACAACTTGCAGCTGACAAACTTCTTCACTGGAGCTCCGATCAGCGGTAGCGCCGTGCATTGGATTCTCAATGACAACAACGCTGCCAGAGTGCTCGGAACGCCTTTTGGAGGAGCAGCCCGCAACACCGTGCGCGGCGACACCATCAACCAGTTGAACCTGTCTCTCTTAAAAGACATGAAGCTTACAGAGAGATTCACGGTCCAATTGCGAGGAGTCGCTTACAACGTGATGAATCGTCAGTATCGTGGGGTGCCCGATCCGCAAATCCGGAACGGAAACTTCGCCGATCAGCAAGGTTCATTCGGGAACACCTTCTTCAACAGCAACGGTGGCAATCCGCAACAAGCTAACTCGATCTTCTCCGGAATCGATCGCAGGAGGATCGAGGTCGGCGCGAAGGTCATCTTCTAGACGTCGGTACGTCGGTCGTCAGCGGTGAGGAGAGTCCTCACCGCTTCTTTTTTGGTACATGAGCGCCAATTCGGACGAAACTTTCAATTTGCCAATATCAGCGCACTGATATTTCTCCTGTTCAATTTTGAACATTCATCACCCAGCGATGGACAGTGCGATCCACTGAACGCGTCGTTCAGCAGAGGAAATCTGAGGTTTTATCAATCACCTGCATTGGACAACAGAATCTCCATTTTCATTGCGACCTCGGACTGTCACACTCGTCTGAAGTCCATACCTAAACAACGACAACTTATCCCCACGAAGGGACGAAATCTGCTCTGCTCCGTCCAAAGCTCAGCTCCTGCCAAGTGAGAGGCGAGAAACTTGCACTGAATCAATAACAGTCGTGTTGCCGGTGTGAGCCGGCAAGGGAGGGCTGTCGTGGGAATGCCAAGTACTGCGGAGGGTCAGATCAATATGATTCTTGCCCCCAAGTTGCGAGCCGTCATTGCGGACGATGAACCCCTATCGCGCGAGAAGCTGCGGGTTCTGCTGGAACGAGAATCAGACGTACAGATCGTCGCTGAGTGCAGCGGCGTAGAAGATACGTTAAATGCGGTGCGAAGCCATCATCCCGATGTGCTCCTGCTCGATATCGAACTCGAAGGCGGCGATGGCTTCGACATCATCCGCAGCATTCCCGGTGAGATGCCGATCGTGATATTCACTACCGCCTACGACAGCTACGCTCTCCAGGCCTTCGAGGCGCAAGCCCTCGATTATCTGCTGAAGCCATTCGATCAGGAGCGCCTGCATCGCGCATTGGAACGTGCCAAGACTGAGATGACGAAGTCGGCCAAGGGCGCGCTGAACGACAACCTCGCCAGCCTGCTCTCGGCAGCACGGAAGCCCCACGCGGAGAATCGGCTCATTATCAAGTCAGGCGGACGCGTAGTATTCATCCAGCTCGACGAAATCGACTGGATCGAAGCCGCCGCCAATTACGTCCGTCTTCATGTGGCGGGAAAGAATGCTTATCTCTTCCGCGAGTCGATTGGCCGGATGGCAGACAAGCTTGATCCCTCGCAATTCATCCGCATTCACCGCTCATTCATCGTGAATGTAAGCAAGATCAAGGAGCTCCAGCCCTGCAACAACGGAGAGTTCATGGTGTCACTGCGTAACGGCAAAGAACTCCCGTGCAGCCGCTTCTATCGCCATGCCCTGGAGTCGCTCTGGAAGGGAACTCAGTAGGATTCCAGGCGAATCGCCAGACTAAGAACAGCGAAAGTAACAGTGAACTTTTAGTTTTCACCGGACGGTTTCGAATTCTGCCCAGAATTCGCAAAACTCGATTTCAGGAACACTGAATTAGCAGTGAATTGCTTTTTATCATCAGCTCCCGTTTTCCGGCCTGCTCCGACATTGCAACTGGCTGAATTCGCGCTATAGTGTGGCCGTGAACCGTACGGACACGCTAGCCGAAGTTCCTCACCGGAAGCCAGAGGATTCCAGCGCTACCTGTTATTGTCCGAACTGCTCATCGCGGCTCGAAGATTCACGCTGCAAGATGGTGTGCAGGAACTGTGGATTCTTTCTGAGCTGCTCAGACTTCTACTGAGTTGATCGCTGCCAACACACGCCATCTCAGGACAGCAGGCAATCGTCCCTTCAGCAAATGGCGTCTCATCAGAACGCATGTTGAATTCTCCTTCCACCTCCTGGCAGTGAGCTTTGTCTCCTTCAGCACGACCCGCATTGCGGGGCCATTTTTCTGCGTGAAACGCAGACGCATCGTAGAGCGGGCATCCTGCTATCGTTAATGAAGACGAAGCTATGAACGAGCTCAGACTTCTCACCATCCTCGCCTCCATGACTGCAGCTGTGTCTTTCGCCGCTCACTTCTCGGGCGCGCAAACGCAGAAGCCAACTACGTTCAGCGACTATCGCACGCAAGCTCCAGGCGTTTGGCACAAGATCACGGTCGCCGATCTTCCTGAACCCTACGCAACCAAAGCCGTAGACAACGGCCCTCCCGGAAGAGGACCACAAGGCGCGCTGGCCTCGCGCCCGAAGGACGTCTGGCCCAAAGCTCCTGCCGGATTCAAAGTGGAACTCTACGCAACGGGCTTGCGAAATCCTCGCGAGCTTCGCACCGCGCCCAACGGCGACCTGTTTCTGGCGGAAAGCGAACCCGGCGTTATCATGGTCTTCCGGGGCATCACCAAAGACGGCAAGGCCGAGCGCACTGAGACTTTTGCCACAGGTCTAAACAAGCCGTTTGGGATCGCGTTCTATCCCGTCGGACCCGATCCTCAGTGGATCTACATTGGGAACACCGACTCGGTCGTTCGCTTTCCCTATAAGAATGGAGAACTCAAAGCGAGTGGCCCCTCGCAGAAGATCGCCGATCTTCCCGGCGGGGGACGCCTTCGTGGCGGAGGTCACTGGACACGGGATATTGCTTTCTCCCTCGATAGCAAGAAGATGTACGTCTCCGTCGGCTCGCATTCCAACGTCGACGACACCGACAATAATCCCACGGAGTCCGAACGCGCCGACGTTCTCGAGTTCAATCCCGATGGCTCGGGACGCCGCGTCTTCGCCTCCGGCATTCGCAATTGCGTCGGAATTGCCGTCAATCCCAAAACGGGCGAGCCGTGGTGTTCCGTCAACGAACGTGACAACATCGGCGACGATCTTCCGCCGGAGTACATCACGCACGTCAAGGATGGAGGCTTCTACGGCTGGCCCTGGTATTACATCGGCGGCCATCAGGACCCGCGTCATAAAGGAAAGCACCCGGAGTTGAAGGACAAGGTCGTCGTTCCCGACGTCCTGGTGCAGCCGCATAATGCGTCGCTCGAGATGGCGTTCTATGAAGGCAAGCAGTTTCCCGCACAGTATCAGGGAGACATCTTCGCCTCCGAACACGGCTCCTGGAACCGCAAACTACGGACTGGCTACGAAGTAATCCGCGTGCCCCTGCATCAGACCGGCCACGCAGGGGGCGAATACGAGGACTTCCTCACCGGCTTTGTAACTCCAGAAGGCGACGTTTGGGGACGTCCAGTAGGAATCGCAGTAGCGCCCGATGGGTCACTGCTAGTAAGCGACGACGGATCAGAATCGATCTGGCGGGTGAGCTATTCCGGAGGTAGATAGTCTCGCACTTTTGGTGGGACGACTGAGAGTGGTCCACCACGATCGAGTGATGGGCTGACGAAAAAAGTTCAGAGTCTCCCTTCCAGCCGGACGGGTGAGAGTCTTCTGCGTTATAAGGGAAGGCTCATATCGCGCAGAGGAAGGCAGGCCAATCGTCCGGATCAAGGCCGCACTGAATGCGTCACTGCTCCCTGCGAATCGGTCAGCCGTACCGAGCTAATGGCGCGTGATCCCGCTATTCATTTGTACGCCCCGAGGAGATGCTTTGGCTGGCACTGGGCCCTGTTTGGGACCCAAATTGAACATCGGTTGCGATTCTATTTCACCATTGCCCTGACAGGCGTGACAGGTTCGACCGTTTCCATCGGTGCAGCGCCCTTTGCAGACGGGACACCTTTGTTTCATTGACATGACAACATCATACCTGAGTCCAGGGATGTCCAGCGCCTTCTTACGCCACTAAACCGTTTTGATCTTGCTTTTCCACGCGGACGCTGCCATGATGGCGATCCCTTTTCGCACCAATTTGGGAACGGAACATTCTCTGACCGGCCTGGCCGCCATGGAATGAAAGGAGTGTCACGTATCGTGCCTCGCATAGGGACGAAACTCACTCGCGCCGGATTATCTGTTGTCCGCTATGCCTTACCCAGCAAGATCACTACTCACCTTCTCCGCTCTGAAGGTCGCACAGTTTGCGGCGTGAAGACTGCAGGATCGCGCTGGAAGCGCGGCGGCACCTTTAATCCTGAGCACGATTGCAAACGCTGCGCCAAACGCTTTCGTCGAGGAGTGGAAAATGTGCTGACCTACTGTCCCAAATGCGCACTGGATCTAAACGCCAGCTTCGAGCTCCAACCCGACCGCAAATGCCAAAACTGCGGCTTGCAATGGACGTAGCCGGAACGCCAGACTGTCTTAATTTCATAAACGGATTCAATTTCTAAGTGGCTTTTTGAAACTTCAGGAAAGTGGAGCCTGCCCTGCTCTACTTATCCGTCACTGTTTCGCTTACGCCGACGATCCTGGAATCGGTGCGGAATTTTTTGTAGTCGCGGAAGCTTTGTTCGGCGTCCATGTTGAAGTTCTTGAGCAGAGCGACGCGTACGTCGATTTTGAAATTGAGCTGGCGCGGTAGCCAGACCTCGTCGTTGATGCGCGTTTGCTCGATCATGACGTGCGAGCCCTTGTGGATGCGGGCAAGGAACAATCCCCAGGAGACGGTGTCGAGGGCTTCGACGTCCATCTTTGACATCTGCAGGTCGGCCTTGTCGATCCAGATGCGGCCGTGAAATTTGGGCAGGTAGTTAGCGTATTTCGTGTGCGGCACGAAGCCGGCACGAGGCTCGGCGGAGATCGCCCACGCTTCGCGGTCGCCCACTAGCTCGGTGCCGAGCAGAGTGAAGTTGTAGGCGTTGACGATCTCGCGTTCAAACTGGCGTCCTTCTTCGTGATCTTTGGCCTCGCGCTCAGCGCGTTTCTGGCGGTCTCTGTCCAATTCGTTTTTACGCTTGTTAATGATCTTCTGGATCTTCTCTTCTTCTTTGGCCGCTTCCTTTTCTGAGATCGGCTTGTCATCTTTTTCGATCAGCTTCTGCACCTGCTCGCCGTAGATATTCAGGACTTCATATGTCCTGGTCTCCGTAAACTTCGTGTTTCCCTTGCCGTCCAGATGATTCTCGACATCGCGTTCGATGTAGGTGTAGTTGCGCTGCTTTTTGTCGTTCTCGATGTCGTTATCGGTGACTTTCTGAATCAGGTTTCGAATCTGTTCTGCGCTGAGCGATCCCGACACAGAAGGCAAGTCGGGAGCGGGCTTTCTGGTCGAGACCGAGGTTGCGTCGGAATCTTTGATCAGCGAGTGCGCCGGAGAGGGCTGAGCCATAGTGCTGGGATGAACCGCGAAAGTCGCTATGCCCAAAATGAAAAGAGCGAAACCTGTGCGCCTCGTCGGCATGTTATTCAAAATACGCATAGTCATTGAATGTTCCTATAAAACATATGAGCGGGCGAATCGGGTGCTGACCCGCTTCGCTGGGATTAATCACCTTACGGCAGTACACCTGAATGCTAGACGGATGTAGAGATCCGAAATTAGCACTAGCACTTTGTGATTCCTCAAATACGTCCGGAGAAAGGTTTGGGGGCAAACAGATTCTCTATGATTAGCGGCAAGTACCGAGCGTGGAGCGCACGTCATGTTACCAGCCCAAAAGAATGAAGCTGAGAGGGACCATTTTGGACGATGGGCGTAAAATAAAGCTATGTCGCGACTGGTGATAGCGGCCGCCTTGGTTTTCGCTGTGGGGGTCCCTATGCACGCGCAGCGTGGGATGCGCGGTGTCGGCGGCGCTAGAGTTGCGATGGGTCGCAGTGCGCCACCGATGGGCATTGCTCCAGCCACTCAGCGGCAATTCTTTGCTCCCCACCCTGCGATGATGACTGGATCTCGAGTGCCGTTCGCTCCTCAACGGCGGAGTGTCATGCCCTTTGCCCACATCAATAGTGCACCGATCTTCAGGACCCACGCCTTCGGCAGCCGCTTCGATCATGGTTTTCATCGCCGACGCGTTTTCGTGGTCGCCTCTCCTTATTACTACCGCTCCTATTGGCCATACTATTACAGCGATTACGGCTATCCGTATTACTCATTCAGCTCGTACTCATCTGACCCGGCGCCGGCCAACAATAGCTCTTACGCTGATCTCAGCAACCAAATGAGTCAGCTCGACTCGGAAGTCCGACAGCTCCGGGATGAGAACGATTCTTTGCGCTCAGCGCTCGAGGAACAACGTCGCCCAGTAGCTCCGCCCAGTCCAGCCGGAGCCAAGCCCGCGGATGAGCCTGCTACGGTGATTGTTTATCGCGACGGTCATCGCGTCGAAGTCCAGAACTACGCGATTGTGGGATCGACGCTTTGGCTGCTATCAAACGCTCGCGCCACCAAGGTGCCGCTCGCTGATCTCGATATCAACCAGACAGTCAAAGCAAACGAAGATCGCAGCGTGAATTTCCTCGTTCCGAAATAGGTCATTCGTTTCCAGTGCGATCGATAGCTTTCTTCAACGCTATCTTGTCCAACATCGGTAGTGCTAAAGAGAGGAGGAATCCGATGCGCCGGTCCAGGATGGTGAATGCGTCGCGGAACGCTCGCGTAATTTGTTCTGGAGTTCCGGCAACCATGCGGGATCCGGAACTCCCCAATGTGCCATCATTGGCTGACCTAGCCAAACAGGGCAAATCTCCTTGGCAGCATTGTCGCAAACAGTAAATATAAAAGCTCTGGAGCTTTGGGCACGGCAAATTAATTCCAGCTCTTGCTCTGCAAGCTCTCATCGACTCGTGGCCATCTGAATCTGCCGCAGGGCTTCGCAATGGACCCCCGCTCGATGACTTCCCTCGCTGAAGGCGCGGAATTGCGGTTCGCCCCGGTGACGCAGAATAGCTTCTGCCATGATTGAACGCGCGGAGTTGCCGGTGCAGAGAAAAAGCACGTTATAGGTTGGCTCCATAATGGGCTATTGCAGCAGTTCGGCCCACAGCCGCAATCAGGCTTCTGTGCGCGAACGAAGGCGCTGATGAACTTGCCTTCAACTTGAGAGGCAATGGCGTCCACGTTTACTCCCTCTGCATTGAGAAAAGCCCGGGCATCTCCGATGTTGTAAATGCGGGTTGGTTCGATCTCGATGGAATCGAATCCTGCCTGCTTGAGCTTTGCAATGTAATCGTCGTCGCGCAGCGCGCCGGCGATGCAGCCTACCCACAGCAACATGCTCCTTCTCACCTGGTCGGGAACTTCGCCGCGCACGACTACATCCGAAACAGCGAATCTGCCGCCAGGCTTGAGAACCCGAAACACTTCCCGCAGCACCTTGTCCTTATCAGCGGAGAGATTGATTACGCAGTTCGAGATGATGACGTCCACCGAACAGTCAGGCAATGGAATATTCTCGATTTCCCCTTTCAGGAACTCCACGTTGGTTAGGCCAGTCTCTTTCTGATTTTCGCGAGCCAGGGCGAGCATGTCGTCAGTCATGTCAAGTCCGTAAGCTTTCCCAGTTGGGCCCACTCGCCTGGCGGAAAGCAGCACATCGATGCCGCCGCCGGAACCGAGATCCAAAATGGTCTCGCCCGGCTTCA
>Ga0066696_10000735_pt1 | contig 13541 bp, 9 predicted proteins | sample GraSoiAngelo_145_FD_71412 | JGI IMG/M metagenome (GOLD analysis project Ga0066696, IMG submission 71412) | Grasslands soil microbial communities from the Angelo Coastal Reserve, California, USA - 14_1009_05_20cm | ecosystem: Environmental > Terrestrial > Soil > Grasslands | place: USA...
GCCGCCGGCACGATCTTCCACGGCAACGGGGTGCAGCGGGACTGGTCGTGCGGGCTGAACTCAGCCCAGACCGGCGAGAACGTGGGCGTGTGGGGAGCGGGGATCAACGACGCCGGCATCAACCAGCTCTTCATGGGCAGCGCCGGCCACCGCGCCAACATCCTCGGTCCCTACCACTACGTGGGCACCGCATGGGTGGTCAGCGGCGGCAAGGGCTACATCGCGGTCGAATTCGCCTGATCGGCGGCAGCGACGCTCAGGCGACGCCGCCGACCTCTTCCGCGAAGATCGCCAGCCTGCGATTGGCAAACGCCCCAGCCCAAAGAGGCCAGCAGGTGGTCAGGGTCAGGCGATTCTCCGAGCTGTTCGCCGAGAACACCGTCTTGTCATCGGGAGACACGATCCGGCTGCCCGTCACCCGGTAGGTGAAGGTTCCGTAGCGCGTCTCGAGGACGATCTGGTCACCCGTCTTGACCTGGTCGAAGCGCAGCCAGTAGCTGTTGTGGGCCGCCACTCCGACGGTGCCGGGGCGGCCCGGATAAGCGGTGCTCGGGTAGTGGCCGGGGCCCATGGCCAGATGCTGAACATCGACCCCTTCGACGACGGCCGAGTAGTAATCGATCCGGGGCACGCGCATCCCAAAAGCAATCGGGGTCTTCGTGGTCCGGGTCACGATGGGGGCGGGCGGCACCGCCGTCGGCGCCGCCGGCGGCGCGGACTGAGCGATGGCTTGCGCCGGCGGAGCCGTGGCGACGGTAGGCGGGATCGTCGACATGATCTGATCCCACTGCTTGGTCAGCTGCCGCTCCTGCCAGGCTCCATAGCCCAGCAGGGCGCCCGCGGCCACCACCGACATGACACCCAAGCCGATCAGGACCAGGGCGGCTCGCTGCAGCCGGCGGTCTGGACGGCCCGGGTGCCGTCGGGCACCCGGGACCGATCCCATGAGATCTGCTGGCGGTCTATTCATGATCGAGCCTTAGGCCTCCTCGTCCTGCCGGCGGCGCCGGCCGAGGATGAGCAGCAGCAAGCCGATCGCGATCGGCGCAAGGCCGCCGAGCAGGAGCGCGTGGGGGATGCTGCCGGTCGGTGGCAGCGAGATCTCCGACAGCACCGCAGCGGTGACGACCTGCTCCGTCGCATCTCCACAGGCGCCGGCACCGGCCATGTGACCGGCATCGCCGCTGTAGCGGGCGACCCATTGATAGATTCCGACGTCGGTGGTGGTGACGTCAGGTGAGGTTGCGGAGCCGCTGCTGAGCGCCACGGTAAACCTGGCGTCGCCGGCCACCAGGTTGGTCTGGCAGGTGGCATCGCCGGGGCCGTAGAGAGCAAAGGTGACTGTCCCGCCAGGTGTGCTGCCGCCCGAGACCGTCGCGACGTCGTGGATGGCGACGCCGACGGCACCGGAGGACACGTTCGGCTTGGTGGCGATCACTGCCGGGAACTTGACCGAGAACGTCTCCGAGCCGCACGCGCTGGCGCTCGGATTGTTGTCGGCGTCACCGCTGTAGCTGACGACGAACTGATAGGTGCCCGGCGCCGGATTGAGTGCCGGCGAAGCCGGCACCGCGCCCTCGGTGACCGACACCACAGCCGCACCGGCGTTCCCGAAAGTGCTGACCAGCGTTCCGGTCGGCGCGCCGCCGGTGCACGCCGTTCCGGTGTACAGCCGGTAGGTGACGGAACCGCCTGCCGTGCCCGTGGTTCCGCTCAGCAAAGCGGTGTCGCGCACGGTGCTCCCGGAGTCGAGAGCAGCGCCGTTTGGCGTGTCAGCGACCGTGTCGCCGCTGAGCGCCTGGACCGTTGTGGTCGTGGTCGTGTTGGCATTGACGGTGAAGGTCTCCGAGCCGCAGGCGCTGGTGCTGGGGGCGTTGTTGTTGTCGCCGCTGTAGGTGGCGATGAACTGGTAGTCGCCCGGATCAGACACAACCAGGCTCGCGGAGGCGGGAACGCTCCCGCTGCTTACCGCGACGGTCGAGGCTCCGCCCGTGCCGAAACTGGACACCAGGGAACCGGTGGGCGCGCCGGCGGCGCTGCACGCGCTGCCGTGGTAGAGCCGGTAGATGACGCTGCCGCCCGCGCCGGGGGTGTTCCCGGTGAGCGTGGAGGTGTCGTCAACGGTGGCGCCGATCGAGACGTGGCCGCCTTGATTGAGGTTCGCCGCGGCCTGACCATTCAGGCTCTGCGCCTGCGTGCTGAGAGCCGTGACTGCCGGATCGACGGTGAAGGTCTCGGATCCACAGGGACTGACGGCGGCTGTGTTGCCGGCATCGCCGCTGTAGGTCGCGATGAACTGGTAGTCGCCCGCAGGCGTGGCCGTGAAGGCTGCCGAAGCAGGCACGCTGCCGCCGCTGACGGTCATCGTTGAAGAGCCGCCGGTTCCGAAGCCGGTGACCAGCGCTCCCGTGGGAGATCCGTTGCTGCAGGCTTTGCCGCTGAAGAGCTGGAAGACGACTGTGCCGGCGGCGTCCGCCGTGGCGCCACTCAGGGTGGCCGTGTCGCGAACGGTGGTGCCAACCTTCACCGATCCGCCTGGGGTCAGCGGGGCTGTGGTCTGTCCGTCGACCGTCTGTGTCTGCGTCGCCACCGCCGCACTGTTTCGATCCACGGTGAACGTCTCCGAGCCGCACGCGCTGACGCTCGGGCCGTTGTTGACGTCACCCGAGTAGGCGGCGATGAACTGGAAGTCGCCCGCCGCCAGGACCGTGTAGTTGGAAGATGGCGGGGCGGTTGCGCTGTTGACGGCGACAGCCGACGCGCCGCCCGACCCGAAGCCGGTGACCGGAGAACCGGTCGGCCACCCATTGCTGCAGCCGCTGCCGGTGAAGAGCCGGTAGGTGACGGTGCCCGCGGCGCCCGGTGTGGCGCCGCCCAGGCTGACGGTGTCGCGAACCGTCGTGCCGATCGCAACGTGCGCGCCGTTGCCGAGGTTGGAGCTGGCCTGGCCGCTGATGACCTGGGCTTGGGTCGTGGTCGCCGTGTTGTTCGGCGCGACGACGACGACTTCGGAGCCACAGGCCGAGGTGGCGGGTTGGTTGTTGGCGTCGCCGCTGTACTGCGCGATGAACTGATAGGTGCCCGCCGTCGTCAGGGTGACGCTTGGAGATGCGAGGACCACACCATTCGCGACCGCGACCGCCGCCGAGCCGTTGGTGCCGAACTGGGCGAGCAGGCTGCCCAGCGGGCTGCCGTCGGTGCAGCCGGCGCCTGTGTAGAGGCTGTAGGTCACGGTGCCGCCGGCGTTAACCGAGTTGTTGGCCAGTGCGGCGGTGTCGCGGATCACCGTTCCGATCGCGACCGAGGCTCCGTTCGCGATCGGAGTGTAGGTCGGGCCGGCGCTGACCGCCTGCGTGAGCGTTGTGAGCTGAGCCGTGGCGGGATTGACCACAAAGGTCTCCGAACCGCAGGCGCTGGTGCTGGCGGCGTTGTCGTTGTCGCCGCTGTAGGTGACGATGAACTGGTAGCTCCCGGCCGCGGTTCCGTCGAAACCTGGCGACACGGGAGCGATGCCGTTGCTGACCACCACAGTGCTGCTGCCGCCGTTTGCCCAGCTCGCGACGAGGCTCCCGGTCGGTGAGTTTCCAGCGCACGCGCTGCCGCTGTAGAGCTTGTACGTGACCGTGCCGCCGGCAGTCGAGGTGGCACCCGACAGGGTGGCCGTATCTCGAACTGTGCTGGCGAAGGCGACGGCCTGACCGTTGGGCAGGTTCGTGTAGAGCGTTCCGTTGGAGTTCAGAACCTGGACCTGGGTGGTGGTCGAGGTTGCGTTGGGTTGCACCGTGAAGGTCTCAGAGCCGCACGGGCTGTTCACGGCATTGTTGTTGGCGTCGCCGCTGTAACGGGCGATGAACTGATAGCTGCCGGCCGATGTGAGGCTGAAAGCCGGCGAGGCCGGGATCGTGCTTCCGCTCACCGTGACCGCCGCCGAACCGTTGGAACCGAAGCCGGTCACCAGGCTGCCGCCGGGAGTGCCGTTGCTGCAGGCGGAGCCGCTGTATAGGTTGTAGGTGACGGTGCCGCCCGCGCCGGCCGTGGCGCCGGCGAAAGTCGCGGTGTCGTGGACGGTGGTCCCGATGGCGACGGATGCGCCGTTGGCCAGTGCAGTGCCGCTGTTGCTGTCATTGACGATCTGCGTGCCCAGAGACGGCGACAGCTTGTTGACGGTGAACCGCTCGGAGCCGCAGGAGCTCGTCGAGCCGGTATGGACGGCGTCGCCACTGTAGGTGGCGATGAACTGGTAGGTCCCGACGCCGGGCGTGAACGCGGCGGATGCAGGGATGGCGCCGGAGCTGATGGTGATCAGCGAGGTGCCGCTCGAGCCGAATGCCGCCACCGGCGAACCGTCCGGGGCGCCGTTCACGCATCCGGTGCCGGTGTACAGCTGGTAAGCGACTGTTCCGGTGGCGGACGCATCGCCGACGTCGGCGGTGTCGCGAACCTGCCTGCCGACGAGGATCGATCCTCCGTCCGCGAGGCTCGACCAGATGGCGCCGTCGGGACTCGACTGTGCCTGGGTGGCCGTCGACGAAGGCACTATCACCGCCCCCGCCATGATCTGGTTGTCACGGTTGCCGATCGAGGCGCCGTCGACCGCCAGCCACTTTATGTGGTAGGGGCCGCCGTTGATGGAGCCGGCGCCCAGGCCCGCGCCCCAGCCCCGAGGGCCGAGCTGCGGAGCCAGGTGGCCGCCGAAGAGGAGCTGGACCCGCTGGTCCGCGGTGGTGACTCCGTTGGCCCCGTCGAGGTGGAAAGAGACCGTCACCGTCGCGTAGTCGTCGGTGCCGGCGGTCGCGGCCGCGTCGTGGGCCGGCAGGCTCATCGCATCCAGGTAGCCCCCGTACATGAGCAGGTACTGGCCGGGAAGCTGGTGCCGAGCGGTGACCTCGCCGCTCGTCGACAGGCATCCGCCCTGGTTGGCTCCGGGCAGTGTGGCGGCGGCGACGGGGGTGCAGTCGTAGGGGATGGCGAGCTGGCTCCAGGCCTGGCCGGGAAGAACCGAGCCCGATCGGACCGGCACGCAGTCGCCGGCGCTCAGCCCCTGACAGCGATCGGCCGCGGTGGCTGTTGAATTCCAGGTGGCCAGCGAGTCATACGCGTGGTGGCCGGCTTTCCGCGCCAGATATGAGATCTGGACGCTGTGACTGCCGACCGCAGAACCCGCCGGGATCAACAGCTCGAGCCGCTGCGCGGTGACCTGGTCCTCGCGGTAATGGGAATTGTTGGCGTTGAGGATTCCGTTGATCCAGCCGCCGCTGCAGAAGGCGTCCGAGCTGGGCGGCTGGCTGTTCGAGCACTGGGCGTAGTCAACGGCGCTGGGGCCGCCGGCAGCCGCCGTCGACGTGGCCGGCGCGACGCTGGCGACCATGGCCACCAACGATCCGATCAGCGCCAGTCTCAGGCGCCGAGTATTCGATTTCATCCCTCTCTCCTTGTGCCGCGGTTGGTGTCGGTGCGCCGAATCTGAGAAGCGTTGGCTGGTGCCCCTCAGGGGGCCTCCCGGACATCTCCGCGGCGATCGCCACCAAATGATCACGGTCGCCGGACGCAGTTCCTATACGCAGCTGTCTCAGAACGAGTGGGTGCAGAGTCCCAGGCGGTTCAGGCCTGGCGGCCATCAGCCTGGGTGCGGTGGCCCACTCAGACCCGGGACATCAGGATCCGCCGGTGGACTAAAAGCCGGTGGACCTGAATCTCCCTCGATTGCAAGCTGACATGGCCGCCGGCGCGCCCCTTACCGGAGCGTGCCAAACCTCCCAAAGAGAGGCGGCGAAAGGAGATCAGATCTTGGCAGTTGCGTCCGCGCTACCGATTGCACGACCGAACGGCGCCCCTCGCCGCGGGCTCTTCCTCGTGGGGCTGCTCATGGCGCTTCTGGCCTTTGCGAGTGTGTTCGTGATCGGCCTGGTCCTGGCCGCTCGAGCTACGACCGCCACCAAAGAGGTGGTGATCGTGGTCGCGGCGCGCGACATCGGCGCGCGCGAGCAGATCACCCCCGACGCGGTGACGCTCGCGCACTATCCCTCGAGCCAGATGCCGGCGGGCGCATTCAGCACGATCTCGGCCACCAAGGGCCAGGCCGCCCAGGCCAACATCCTCAAGGGACAACCGGTCACGTCGAATCTCCTGTCGTCCGCGTCGGAGCCGCTCGACGGCAGCGTGGGCGGCTACCTGCCGATTCCCAAAGGCTTCGTCGCCGTCACGCTGCCCACGGGTGAGCAGCAGGGCGTCGCCGGCTACATCGCGACCGGGGATTACATCAACGTCCTCGCCACGGTCTCGACCGGCGCCTTCGGCCAGAACCCATCGCGCGTCGTGACCAAGACGGTGTTCACCAACCTGCACGTGATCCGGGTCGGCCCCGCACCCACCGCCGCCAACCAGGCGGAGCCTCAGAAGCAGGGCATCTCGTCGAGCATCACGGTGGTCGCCACCGATTGCGACGCGCAGTTCCTCTCCTGGCTCACCTCCAACGCCTCGCTCAAGTACGTCCTTCTTTCGTACACGGACTACTCGCCGGCGCCTCTGCAGGCCGACCCCGGATGCCCGGCGACGTCGGCGCCTGCTGGGATCGGTCCCGGTCAGGTGGACGCGCGCTACGGGTTCACCAAGATCTAGCCGATGCGAGCTGGGGTGACGACCATGGCGATGGCGAGAGGGCTGACATCCTGGTCCGGCCAGCCCGACGCACAGCGCCTGGAGGTTGTTCGCGAGGAGCCCGCCGCGACCCGAGCGGGTCGCCGGCGACGCATCCAGGAACCGGCCTCCAGCGAGGTGGCCGAGCGATTCGCCCTTCTCGAGCAGGCGCCGATCTTCTACACGCTGCCCGATCCCACCCTGCGCGCCCTGGCCAGGCGAATGCGGCCGATCTCACTCGCAGCCGGCGAGATCGCGGTCCAGCAGGGGGAAGACACGAGCTCGATCATGTTCATCCTGTCCGGGCACTGTCAGGTGCGCCTGGAGGGGCCTGAGCCGTCCAGCGTCGCGGTCGCTCTGCTTTCGACCGCTGACTTCTTCGGCGAGCTGGCGGTTCTCGACGAGGTCCCCGCCCAGCACACCGTGGTGGCTCTCGACGACTGTCACCTGCTCGCCATCGACCGCACCGCCCTCTACGCGGTGTTCGGGCAGGACGCGCCCGTGCTCTCACAGCTGGTGGACCTTGGTGCGCAGAGGGCCGCCAGCTACGCAGGGATCGCCGCCCAGGTGGGTTGGAGCCGGACCGTGGGCAGCTGCCAGGTCACCGCCTTCTACTCGCCCAAGGGAGGTTCCGGAAGGACCACGCTGGCGCTCAACGTCGCCGGCGCCCTGGCACAGCGATACCCCGGCCAGGTGCTCCTTCTGGACCTCGCGTTTCCCTTCACCCAAGCCGCGCTCCTGGCCAACCTGGTTCCCGTCAGCTCGCTCGCCAAGATGGCCGACGCGGCCCCGGAGGTGGCGGACGAGCTGCTCCTGAGCGCGGTCCTCTTGCACCCCGGCAACCTGATGGTGCTGCTGGGCTGCATCCGCCCGGAGGAGGCCGATCTGATCACGCCGGAAGTGATCAACCGGACGATGGAGATCCTCCGGCGCACCTTCCGCTACGTGGTCATCGACCTGGGCGTGGCGATGACCGAGGTCGGGCTCGCCGTCTTCGACGACGCCGACCGCATCTTGCTCGTGGTCCCGCCCGAGCTGGCGGCGGTCAAGGCCGCGCAGGATTCGCGCTCGATCTTCACCAGGGTTCTCGGCTTCTCACCCGAGCAGATCGACGTGATCCTCAATGCGCGCTCGCCGCGTGCGGCCATCAGCAAAAGCGCCGTCGAGCGGCGGATGGGTGCTCACATCGCCGTCGAGGTCGCCTACGACGGCTCGAAGCCCGAAGAGGCGGCCCTGTCGGGACAGATTCTTTCGATGTCGGACAAGACCAGCGAGATCTCGCGCGGGGCTGCGCGCATCGCAGACCTGCTGGAGGCGGCTCGGATTGACGGGCCCGCCGGCGCGGCGCCCGCCGCAGCCCCGGTTGTGGAGCGATCACGGCCATGATGCGGCAGTCCGGATTGGTAAGAACCGCCCGCAGGGCGATGGCGGCCGCCTCCATCCGGAACGCGCTCGCGGGTCACGGCCGGCTCCCGACGATCTCCCTGCAGCGCGACGAGAACGGCGCCGCGGAGATGCTCGTTCTTGCGCTGCGGCCCGTGCCTGCCGGCAGCCCGGTGCTCCGAAGACTTCGCTACGAGATCGCGGAGAGCGGCGTTCTCCGGCAGATCATGGACGGCCTCACTGCCGGCGACGACGGCTTGCGCATTCGTTGTGCGCAGCTGGCAGGCGCGCTTCGGATAGAGGAGGCGGTGCCCTGGTTGGGAAGCCTTCTCGGCCGCCCCAATGACGACGTGCAGAACGCAGCCGCCCGCGCCCTCGGACGCTTGGGCGGCGCCCGCAGCGCCGACGCGCTGGTCCGCGCGCTCTACTGGCGGCGCGGCGTCAAGATGCGCGTCGTCCTGGAACTGGCGCGCTGCGCGCCTGACCACTACCTCGAAGCCGCGCTGTTCAATCCCGAGCTCGTCGATGTCAGGCAGCAGGTCGCCTTTGCCATCGGCCTGCGCAGGCGGAAATCATCAACGGCGGCGCTGCTTCGGCTGCAGGCCGAAACTGCCCGAAACGAGCGCGCGGCCGCTTGCCGGGCGCTGGGCGCCGTCGGCGATCGACGAGGCGTGCCCGGGCTGGTGGCGGTGCTCGACGATCCCTGGTGGCAGGTGCGCGTGGCCTCCGTCAAGGCGCTGGGCCGGTTCGATGAGCCCGCCCTGCTGAGCGTGCTGGCGCCACTGCTGGACGATCGCAATGCGGACGTCAGGATCGCGGCGGGCGTCGCCCTTCGGCGTCTGCAGCGCGCTCACGAAGCCGGCCTCGCGACGCGGACGGACGGCCGCTCGGAGGTCGCCTGATGAGCCTGCTCGAGCGGATGTCAGAGCGCCAGGCCCCGGTCGGGCGCCGGCCTGCCTTCACGGTCATCGATGCGCCCAATCCGGCGGGGGAGCCCGATGAGGTGGCCGCTGCGGAGCAGCTTGCTTCAGCCCCTGCCGCCAGTGCGGTCGACGCCGAAGCAACCGCTCCGCAGCGGACCGATGTGCCGCGGTCACCGGCCGCCGCGGCCCTTGCCCAGGCTCGCACCGAGATCCACGAAACGCTCGTGCGCCGGCACGCGGACGAGATCGACATCTCCGACCGCGAAGGCGTGCGCTCGCTGATCGCATCGCTCGCCGACGAGTACATACGAACCCATGCGCTCGGTCTGAGCCGGCTGGACTACGAAAAGCTCGTGGAGTCGCTCTTTGACGAGGTTCTCGGGCTGGGTCCCCTCCAACCCCTGATCGATGACCCGACCATCTCGGAGATCATGATCAACCACCAGAACCAGGTCTTCATCGAGCGCCAGGGGCGCCTGCTCGAAAGCGGGCTCGTGTTCGAGAGCGCGCAGCAGCTGCGCCTCATCATCGATCGCATCGTCAGCACCGTCGGCCGTCGTGTCGACGAGAGCTCACCGATGTGCGACGCGCGCCTCAGGGACGGCTCTCGCGTGAACGTGATCATCCCTCCGCTGGCTCTCGACGGTCCGTGCATGACCATCCGCAAGTTCGCCCGGGAGAAGCTGCGCGCCGAGGACCTGGTCGGACGCGGAAGCGGCTCGCCCGAGATGCTCGCGTATCTGGGATCCGGCGTGCGCAGCAAGCTCAACATCCTGATCTCGGGCGGAACCGGGTCGGGGAAGACGACGCTGCTCAACATCCTCTCGGGATGCATCCCGGCCGACGAGCGCGTCGTCACCATCGAGGACGCCGCCGAGCTGCAGCTGCAGCAGTCGCACGTGATCCGTCTGGAATCGCGGCCGCCGAACATCGAGGGCGGCGGCGCCATCCCCATCCGTGAACTTGTTCGCAACGCGCTGCGCATGCGCCCCGACCGGATCGTCGTCGGTGAGTGCCGCGGTGGCGAAGCGCTCGACATGCTGCAGGCGATGAGCACCGGTCACGAAGGCTCGATGAGCACTGTGCACGCCAACTCGCCGCGCGATGCGCTGGCGCGCCTGGAAACGATGGTGCTGATGGCCGGGACGGACCTACCGGCCAGGGCCATCCTCAAGCAGATCGCTTCGGCCGTGGACCTCATCGTCCAGACGCAGCGCCTGCGCGGCGGCGCCCGGAAGATCGTCAGCATCGCCGAGATCACGGGCATCGAGGACGGGGACGTGCAGTTCCAGGAGCTCTTCCACTACCGGCAGGTCGGCATCGACGACAGCGGCGACGCGGTCGGCTATCACACGGCCACAGGTATGACGTCGACTCGCCTCGAGCGGTTCCGCAGCGCCGGCGAACCGCTGCCGGAATCACTGTTCACACCGTTCTTGCCCACCACGGTAGGTGAGTCGTGAACATCGTCCTGATCTTCGCGGTGCTGGCGTTGTGCGCCGGATGCGGTGTCCTGGTCGCGACCCTCGGGCTGCACGGACGTGCAGCGGTCGCCGGTGCGGCAGACATGGCGGTCGGCTATGCGCCCGCCGCGCCGCCTGCTGATTCATCGCTCCGCACGCAGCTCACGCGGCCGTTCGAATCCTTCGCGGTGCAGCTGAGTGCGCGAAGCCAGAGGAAGGGCAATCCGACTCTGGCCGAACATCTTCTGCGCGCCGACCTGAAGCTTCGGATGGGCGAGTTCGTCCTGCTTCAGGTCGCGTTCGGAGCCGCGTTCGCACTCCTCGGCCTGCTGCGCTTCGGCTTCGGGGCCCAGTTCATCATCTCGGGGGTGGGGGCCTACCTGCTCCCCATGCGCTACGTGCGATTTCGGCAGCGCCGGCGCTTGCGCCGCTTCAACGAACAGCTCCCGGACACCCTCACCCTGCTCGCCAACGCGATGAAGGCAGGACACTCCTTCCCCCAGGCGATCGATACGGTCGCGCGCAATACGTCCGCCCCCATCGCCGATGAGTTCGCGCGCCTGGTCAAGGAGATGAACATCGGGCGCTCGGCCGAGCAGGCCCTCGCCAACTGCTTGCGCCGTATCCCGAGCGAAGACCTGGAGCTCATCGCCACGGCCGTCAGCATCCACGCGCAGGTGGGCGGCAACCTCGCGCGTGTGTTCGACAACGTGTCGGGCACGATTCGCGAGCGAGTCCGGGTCAAGGGCAAGATCGCCGCGCTCACGGCCCAGGCCCGAATGTCGGGCTGGATCATCACGCTTCTCCCCGTGGCGCTGGGCATTCTGCTCTACGTCATCACGCCGCGCTACTTCGCGGGCATGCTCCGCGACCCGCTGGGCTGGGGAATGCTGGTCGTCGCCTCCATCTCCATCCTCGTCGGCAACGCGCTCATCCGGCGCATCGTGGCGATCAAGGTCTAGTGATACCGCTGATCGCGATCTTCGCCATTCTCGCCGTGGTCGCGGCCGCGGGCACCCTGGTGCTCCTGCAAGGGCTGCAGCCGGCGGCGCCGACCAACGCCGATGTCGTCGACATGCGGCTCAACGCATACGAGGGCGCCTTGCCGCTCAGCCTCGACGAAGTCGAGCTGCAGGCGCCGTTCAGCGAAAGGCTTCTGCTCCCGCTGGTACGACGGCTGGCTCGTCTTCTGGTCCACAGCACACCGGAGAAGCAGATCGAGGACACCCATCGCAAGCTGGTCCTGGCCGGCAAGCCCTATGGCCTCTCACCGGTCGATTTCCTGGCGCTGCGGTACATCGCGGCGGTGATCCTGGCCGGACTTGGGCTGGGTATCGGGCTGTTGATCGGAAAGGGCGTCGTGACCGCCCTGCTGGTGGTGGGCGGCGCAATCCTGGGGATCGTCGGTCCCGGATTCCTGGTCTCAAGACGGATCCACGCGCGCCGGGACGAGCTGCTCACCTCCCTGCCGGATGCCATGGACCTGCTGACGGTGTCGGTCGCCGCCGGACTCACGTTCGAGGCCGCTCTGGCGCGGGTCGCGGAGAAGTTCGACAACGCACTCGGCGAGGAGCTCAGCCGCGTGCTGCAGGAGGCCCGACTCGGAAAGCCGTACATGAGTGCGCTCGAAGACCTCGGCAACCGCGTCGAGGTCGAAGAGCTCAGGAACTTCGTGCAGGCCGTGATCCAGTCGCAGCAGCTGGGGGTGGGGATCGCCCGCATCCTCCAGCTCCAATCAGACGAGATTCGGCGCAAGCGCATGCAGCACGCGGAAGAGAGAGGCGCTCAGGCCGCGATCAAGATGCTGATCCCGATGATCGGCTGCATCTTCCCGACCATCTGGATCGTCTTGCTGGGGCCGGCGCTGCTGATCCTGATTCACGTCATAGGACACACATGATGCAAATCGAAACTTCCGGCGACACGGCGACCGGCATGGTTGCCAATCCACCCCGTCCGCTTCCGCAGAACGGACATCAGACGGCGGACGCGACCTACTACTCGAGGCTGGGACCCATCGCAACGTTCCTCGACGACGACGAGGTCACCGAGGTGATGGTGATGGGCGATCGCGAGATCTACGTCGAGGTGGCCGGACGGTTGGCCCTCACCGACGCGCGATTCGAAAGCGAAGCCGCGCTCATGGCTGTCATCGAGTTCATCGCCGACTCGGTGGGCCGGAAGATCAACGAGGACGTACCGCTCTGCGACGCCCGCCTCGCCGACGGCTCTCGCGTGCACGCCGCTGTCCGCCCGGTTGCGGTCGACGGTCCCATGCTCACCATCCGGAAGTTCGGGCGCGACCCCCTGACGGTTGACGATCTCATCCGCGCCGGCAGCTGCACGGCCACCGGCCTCGCCTTCCTGCAGGCCTGCGTGCTGGCCAAGGCCAACATCCTGATCAGCGGAGGTACCGGCGTCGGTAAGACCACGCTGCTGAACATCCTCTCCGGGTTCATCCCGGAGCAGGAGCGGATCGTCACCATCGAAGATGCCGCCGAGCTGCAGCTCCGCCAGCGTCACGTGGCCCGGCTGGAGTCGAGGCCGCCGCGGGCGGACGGTCGTGGCCAGGTGAGCATCCGGGACCTGGTCATCACATCGCTCCGCATGCGGCCGGAGCGAATCGTGGTGGGTGAGGTCCGCGGACCCGAGGCCCTGGACATGCTGCAGGCCATGAACACCGGCCACGACGGATCCATGACCACGATCCACGCCAACAAGCCGCGCGACGCACTGGCGCGGCTCGAGACCCTCGTGCTGATGGCGGGCTACGACCTGCCCGTCAATGCGATTCGCCACCAGATCGCCAGCGCCTTCAACGTGTTCGTGCAGCTCGAACGTGGGCGCGACGGCGCCCGCCGCGTGGTGCAGATCAGCGAGATCGGAGGGATGGAGGAAGACACCATCTCGATGCAGGACATCTTCGTGTTCCGCGCTCTGGGGGCCTCGTCAGAGGGCCGTCTCCAGGGGGCCTTTCAGGCGACCGGCCTGCGCCCGCGAATACTCGAGCGCCTTTCGATCATGGGCTTCCAGCTCCCCGACGCACTCACGTCGGTTTTCCCGCCGACGCCCACGCTCATCGACGGGTCATGGCCAGGGCTGCGCTAGGCCGCACACCGGCCAGGCGCCGGCAGCG
>Ga0066696_10000779_pt1 | contig 13235 bp, 10 predicted proteins | sample GraSoiAngelo_145_FD_71412 | JGI IMG/M metagenome (GOLD analysis project Ga0066696, IMG submission 71412) | Grasslands soil microbial communities from the Angelo Coastal Reserve, California, USA - 14_1009_05_20cm | ecosystem: Environmental > Terrestrial > Soil > Grasslands | place: USA...
TTCGCTCTGGGAATTACGCGGAAGCTGGTGCTGCGTCATCTGCGCTGGAAGTTGCGATGGTTCACCTCCCAGCCGGAGGACCTGGAACGCTTCAGCCGTGACGGAGAAGCGAGTGCACAGGAGAAGCTGGAGCTTGCGGAGCAGGTGGCGGCAGTGCGGAAAGGCGTGGCGAGTCTGCCGACGAAGTATCGCGAAGTGATAACCCTGTGCGAGTTGTGCGAGATGAGCTATGAAGCCGCAGCCGCGCAGATCGGCTGTTCCGTGGGAACGGTGCGCTCGCGATTGCACCGCGCGCATGCATTGCTTGCGGAGAAACTGAAGCAGCGATTTTGCCGCGAGGACAAAGCAAGGCCACAGATGACGGAGGTGGCGACGCCATGACCTCTTGGAACAGGCGAGCCGGAACTCATGACCAACCTGGTGTGGCCGACGCCGCGGCCAAAGCTCTGGATCAACAGGCGATGTTGAGGTTGTCCGCAGCGGAAGCTGAACCTTCCGCGCAGCTGCGGGCTCGGGTGCTCACCAGCTTTGCGCAGCGCACGCACCGCGAGAATCCAAGCTGGACGTGGCTCGCAGCGGCAATGGCGGTTGCGGTAGTGATCGGGCTCGGCTATTGGAGATTGCGAGCACCAGGGCCTCCGACACGGTTGCCGATTGCTCCAAAGGCGATTGCCAATGTGCGCCTTGCCGCGCCCGAGGTACAACCCGGGCATGTGCGCACAGGCGCATCTACGCGGCCGCGAAATCAACATCGCCGGCCCGACGGCGTACAGGTGAAAAGGCCCGCTGCAAGCAATGATTTACCGGTCGCCCAGTTCGACAGTTTGCTCTATTGCGACGCATTTAGCTGCGGAGATCCAATGCAAGTGATCCGCCTGGAAATGCCGGCAGCCAATGTGGGCCGAGCGTATCGATCGCTAGCCGTGAATGGTTTCGTGAGCGCGGAGCTGATCGTCGGCGCAGACGGTCTGACACGCGCCGTGCGATTCACAAAGTAGTGAAACGCGTTGTCATGTACTGTGACCACAATTAATTAAGGAGCTGCAATGAAACAGAGAATCCCATTTGCTGTTGCTGCATTTGTCGTTCTGATCCTCGCACTGACGTCCCTGGCCTGGGGGCAACAAGGCGGTGAGCCGCCGAAGACTTTCACGCGCACGTTTGCTGCTCCTTTCGAGGGCGCAGGAATTGCGATGGAGCAAGGCTTTGGCGTAGCCGGAGTGAAGGTGCTGGACACCATGAGCGACGAAGTCGTGAAGGGCGCTCCGTTCAGCGGCACGATGCGAACTGAATCAACTCGAACCTTCGCCGACGGTAACCGAATCCATCAGGAGAGCAGCTCGAAGAGATGGCGCGACAAGGAAGGGCGCGTGCGAACGGAGGCCGAGATCATGCTGCCTCCGGGCCTCGCGCAGGACGCACCTATGCTGATCACGATCAGCGATCCGGTGGCAAAAGTACGCTACGTGCTGGAGCCAGAGAGGAAGATCGCGAGAAAGCTTCCCTTCGCTGCCGAATTTCAAGTGCGCCACATGTCCGGTCCAGTGACAGCCGCTGGTCCGGGAATGATGCAGATCGCGGTCGCCCCTCCGCCTGACGCTCCTGCCGCTGCTGGCGTTGCTGGCGCTCCGGTGCATCGCCGCGATGTGTTCTTCTACTCCAAAGGCAAGCGCATGAATGACGATGACCAGGCCAAGTCGGAAAATCTCGGCGAACGCGACTTTGACGGAGTGCGCGCCAGCGGAACACGCCTGACGACGACGATTCCAGCCGGCGAGGTTAACAACGATCGTCCTATCGAGATTGTGAGCGAGAACTGGTACGCAAAGAGTCTGAAAACCACAGTGATGACCAAGCATTCGGATCCGTGGGCCGGCGACTTCACCAGTCGTCTCACCGAGATAAGCACGAATGACCCTGATCCCGCATTATTCGCGGTTCCGCCGGGCTACAGCGTTGTCGAGGACAAGTTTGCCGATGAAATGCAAGCTACACCTCCTGGTCCAAAATAGTGCACATGGGTGCTTTACATAGGAATCGCACGCAAAAAGCCAAAACGGGAAACAGGCTGGGCAACCTGATTAGTTCGCGGAGCGTACGACATCGGCGGTCAGCAATGTGAATTGGCAATCTGGAAGGTAACCTCCGCACATCAGAATGCCGCGACGAAAGAGGTTGGCGGGTGATTCGTCCGGGAATTGCGTGAGCATGTTCTTTTCGCGCAGGAGCTTGTCGAGGCCGCGCAACTGCTCCGATCCTGAGATGAATTTGATCTCTACCACTTTTCCGCTGCCTGGCTTCCCAACCTCCTTCAGCGTCGCTAAATCTACCGTGACCGACTTCCCATCCGGCGTCGGCGTCACTTTTCTGGAGACAGGCACTGAACTCTGTTCTTTGTTCGACAACATGATCATGAACTCGGCGCTCGTGTGCTGCTTCCCGAATTGGGGAAGGTGGAGCGTTCTCATTCGGCCGAGCTCTTCTCTCGGTCTCCAGTCCGGCGGTTCTGCTATTCCCGATCTAGTAAGCCGGAAGAGCTTATCTTGAACCTCGTCTGATGGATTCGAGCTGTTTGCGGCAAGCGAATAGAAGCGGACGGCTCTCTTGAGGTCGTGCGTCTTTGCATAAACATCGCCCAGGTGTTCAGCCACAACGGAAAACTGATCGAGGTCCCAGGAGCTGCGGAGATATCGCTCAGCCTTCAAGTAATCGGCGCGCAAATAATAGATGTATCCGAGCGTATCCCAGTACGCTGCCAGCGAACTCATCAAGCGAATATGCTTGATATCGAGTTCATCTAAGTCTTTTATCTCCAGAGTCTCTTTCTCAAGCTCTCTTACGGCGTCTTCTGCCCAACGCTGACTTTCTTCCAGATGAACTTTTTTCCGAGCGAGATTATAGGCAACGTCATTTTCGTAGGCGGGCTTATCGCCGGCCAATTCGATAGACTTCGCATAGTACTTAAATGCCCTCTCGAATTCGTCTGTGCCATAGTAAGCATTCCCAAGCTGAAACTGTACTAGCTCACTGTCCGCATTCAGCTCTGCCGCCTTCTCCAAGGGTTTTATTGCCTCCTGGTAGCGCTTGAGAGTTAGCAGCGCGCGTCCGAGATTGGCCGGAGCATCGCGATCATTCGGTATTTTTTCGTTCCATTTTTTCAGGACTGTAACCGCTTCTTCGGTGTACTTCAGATCCATCAATGCAAAGGCCAAGCCACGCCAGGCAGCCGGCTCGTCGGGAGTTTCCTTCGCTTGCCGCCGTAACCCTTCTAATCCTGCTTGTACATCTCCCAGCATCAGCCGGGCCGCGCCGATCGCGAACCAGACTCCCGGAATCTTGGGATCCGTCTTTGCAGCCGATTCGAAGTCGGCAACAGCTTCGGTAAGATGCTTTGACTGAAACTGAGTGATTCCATTTCGGAACAATTGTCCCGCTTGTGTATCGGGTGGGTGCGGAAACCCCGGCGGCCAGCCGCCTCGCGCCGCAACTGCCGAACCCCCACTCTTTCCGGGTTCCTTGCTGTTAAACGTGATCCAGGTTGCCGTGTCGTCCAGGACTTTGTGGCCGAATTCACGGAATTTGGCGTAGCCAGATGGCGGCACTTCATTGGCCAGGATTCTCAAGCTGCGTGTCGCGTGGAGGGCACCGTTTTCAAGAGCGTACGTCGAGTGATACTCAGCGAAATCGGTCTTCACATCGGCATTGGCAGGAAGGTCGGGTTTATAACCGGGAGGTGTCTTGATATCGACCACGTAGCGAATCTCACTTGGCCCTCCCAGCGGAACAGGCTGTCCAGATTTTTGATATTCCTCATCCGGGATAGCCACCGTCATCGGTGGGAATGGCGGGATTATTCGCTTGTTGTCGGCCCACTCTGGATATTCCTTACGGTCGTACTTGTAGCTGAACTGAAAAGGCTCAGAGGTTTTCTCCGGGTTTGAGGCCACAACATCGGTGACGGTCCCGGCATATCCTTGCGACTGGACGATCCTTTGCACCAGCTCTTTCCATTGTGGCTGGGGCACGCGATGGAAGCCGCTGCGGAAGGGCACCTCGTAGTCTCCACGATATTTCTGTACGAACGATGCCTGGAGTTCTCCGGCTTCACTCAGCGAGCCGGTTGTCGTCACTTCCTGTAAGCCCGGCAACACCGGAGCTGCCGGTACCATGGTGAGCTTCGAATGCTGCGGTAGCACCACCAGCGCCTGTTTGCCGCGAACGGCCTGAAGTATGAGTCCGAAGGGCGCGACTTCGCTCGTAGTGTCGAGCCACACGATCGAGCTCTCTGGATGAACCGCCGTGATCACGTGATCAAACTGGCCGGGTGAAGGCACATCCTGATCAATATCGGATGTGCTGGAGACCAATGCGGGCGCACTGTGTATTCCCACTGATTCAAGCAGGGCCGCCAGGAGCGTGTGCTTGTCCTTGCAGTCTCCATACGAATTATCGAGAACATCGGCCGCTGAGTGCGGTTGATATCGCCCTATGCCGAAAGCAACCCCGATGTAGCGGAAGCGAGTGGAGACAAAGTCGTAGAGAATACGAGCTTTCTCTTCTTCCGTTTTTACATCCTTGGTGAGTTCCTCAGCCTTGGCTCGAACCGCGGAGGAGGGAGACACCTTCTCCTGTTGAAGTGAGTTGTACCAGTCTCCTACTTCCTGCCAGTTGCGAAAGCTGGAGATCTGAATGTCGCTAGGTTTGCGATGAAAGGCTCGAGCAAACTTTTCTTTCAGATCCTCCTCTGGACGTGTTAGTTGGGCGTACTTCCAAAGGTAGATTTTGCGACCGTTCTCAACACGAACCTCCGGTTTGTGGTCACCACTTTTAACATTTACGTAGAGATTGTTCGGGACTTCCAGGCGAAATTGTTCCTCCCGGACAATGGCGTTCTTTTCAAAGCTATAGTCGAGCCAAAACTCGTTCGCTGCGAGCGCTTTGAAGATGCGAGTGCTGCAACTCCATTCGAGGGTGTCGCCAATCGCGAGTCCCTTTACCGCGACATGTTTCTCCCGCAAGTCACTGTAGAACGGAGCCGCGCGCGTGATCTCGGATTCCAGGTCCTGCACGTCATCCAGTGAAGTATTGATAACGGTGCCGTCTGGCTTGCGCGCGCGCACATAGTTGATTGTTAGTTCCTGAAAATTCTTCTGATACGGAAATGTCAGCAGCCCATACTGCTGAACTCCGGCGCTCGACTGTAGGCGGATGCGAGAGCTGTTATCGGACTTGCCCGTGCCGTCAGCCTCATAGCTGAGAATGGTATCGAGTTGCTCAATAATGGCAGCCTCTTGAGAAAGGTCAGGCTTTGACTGCGCCTTGCTTGAATTGGCTGAACTTCCTGGAGCGGATGTCTGAGCAGACAGAATTGAGGCAGAGAAGAGGAGACAAAGAAGAGCCCGCATCAAGCAAAGAATCAAATCACAACCGGACAGCAAAACGCAATCCATCCTCCTCGGGGGAGGCTGGTTAGGAGGACGACACATAACGAGCCAAGATATCGGGCTCAGCTGAAATCAAGGAACAATGGAGGCAGCCTTTCCGGTCGCAGCTTCCTGATCCACGCGAGTGGATTCACCTTCTGTTCGGATTACGTCGACATTCCTGCGCATGGCCCGTGCTCATGCCGTGAATGGATTCGTGATCTTCAGGCCAGTAAATCGAGTAAAGTCGCGGTCGCCGGTTAGCAGTTCACTCGCTCCGTGCTCCCGGCACAGAGCAACAATATGGGCGTCGTGCATGAGGTCTCCCGCGACTCCCGATTGCTTCACAACCTCATCCAGGATCGTCGCGTGCACCGCGGTTTCGGAGAGCAACACCAGCGACGGCGAAGCCAATATGGCCTTCAAATCCTGCAGAGCAACTTGCGAAGGCAGGGGCGGGTGATAGACACGGGGATGCATGACGAGGCGCAGGAACTCGTAAATACACGGCCATGGAATCGCCCAGGCTGCGGGACCCTGCGCAAGCTCGGTCAAGACCTGGTGCGCGCGTGAGTGCTGTGGGCTGCTTGTGATCTCTGCATAGATAAGAATGTTGGTGTCGACCGCCTTCATTCCCGGTCCATAGCGTCGAACAGGCTGTCGCGATCCAGTATGTCGATGCCAGGCTGTAATTGTGCCTTCCAACCTTGCAACTTGAGCCGATACGTCTGCCGATCGGACTGGGTCAGTGCCCGGCGCAACAGTTCATTTGCAACCGCCTGAAGGGTTCGACCTTCGCTGGCAGCCTTCTTCTTCATCTGACGGAATAAATTATCGTCGAGCACTAATGTGGTTCGCGCCATGCATAAATATGCTACATGCATTGCACATCGATGTCAGCTTGTTCAATTACTCCCCGCGCAATCTTTTCGCTGTGGTTTTGATTCCCGATTCCGATCCTGAAAATGGGAGCCACACTCTTTTGCGGTTTCCAAAGCGGTGAATGTGTCGCGCCTACGCCACAGTCGTACCAGGAATCCACAAACAGCGCCGGCACGTCGAACTGATCGCTTGATTTGACGTAACCCAGCGTGTCCCACCACGGATCACCTTCGTGGTGGGTGACGAAATCGTCCCAATCTGTTGGCGGCATTCCCGCGCGAGTCATCATTCCCTTTAAAGGAAGACTGTACCAAAGCGCCCTCCAATCCACGGCCGGAGGCTTTACCTGCGGCCGAACCTTCGCGCCGTGGGAAACGACCCAATTAGAAGTAGCGGCCAGTTCAAAGGCGCCGCCCCGCCGCGACGCGAAGTACTGCAATGCTCCGCTCGCGGCTTGGGGATTCATGGCCAGCTGATGGCCGTTTCTGCGCTTAGCCATCTCCACTTGGTTTTCACCGGCATAGGAGCATCCGGTGGTGCCGACTTTGCCATTGGACCACGACTGTGCCGCGAGCCAATCCACTGTGTCTGATCCGTCGTTTGTATCCGCGGCCGAGATGATGTAGTCGCCTTCGGATTCAAATTTTCCTCTGACGTCTTGCACGGCGGCAACGTATCCTCGCGCCGCGAAGCGGCGGGCGCCGGCCACATAGGACTCACCGTTCTTGTTGTAGGGCGTGCGAATCAGGATGACCGGCAGCGGTTCCCTGAGATCGGCCGGGAAGTACAGATCGGTCGCTAGCTTCACGCCGTCAGGCATGGCAACCATGATGCTCTTCTGTAATCGAATCTCGTAGGCAATAGGGACTTCGAAACCGAAGGTGACCGTGAATGTCTATCGGCCGAGTGCAGAAAGCCGACTGGCGATCGCCGCTTCCTTCAGCAACTCACCTTGGTAATCAACAATCCGCGTGACTATCCGTTGTACAATCCGCCCATTCAGGGCAATCTGCCCGAATCGGCCACGTGTCCTCCCGCGAACAATTCGTCAATCGACATCCGTGGCTCACTGCCCTGGTTGCCCTTGCTGCCGTACAGATTGCCACCTCCGGCATTCTGAAAGGACAAACGCTCGCCGCTTTCGCGGACATACTGCAATTCGCGATCATGATCGCGATGATAGTAGGCACAGCCATCAACATCCGTCGGAGCAAGGGCTCGGCTCGCGGGTTCTGGCTCCTATTGACTGTAAGTGCAGTGATGTGGGCCGGCGACTACGCTAGCTGGGTCTACTACGAAGTGATTCGCGGCGTTCAGATGCCCGTGCCGCAACCCGGCGACACGCTGCTGATCCTGCACGTTGTGCCGATCATGATGGCACTTGCCATGCTCCCGCATCGCGTGCTGAAGAGTGGATCTCCGCTGGCGAGCAATCTTGAGTTCCCGTTGATTGCCTGCTGGTGGGTATATCTGTACTTCCAGTTTGTCTTTGCCTGGCAATACATGTCGTACGATGCCATGGCTTTTCATCGAAACTTCAACTTGCTGTACCACGCGGAACTTGCGACTACGATCGTCGCTCTGTTTTACCTTGCCCAGCAAAGCCACGACGGATGGCACGAGATCTACAATCATTATCTAATCGCGTTTCTGATCTACGCCCCGACCTCCGCGATCATCAACATTCTCATCCAGCAGAAGCTGTATACCAGTGGCGGACTCTGGGACCTTCCGCTCACGATTTCCATTTCCTATCTCGCGTGGATCGGATTTCGTGCGCGCCGGCTTCAACTTGAGCCTGAGCGAAGCAACAGCGATATTCAGCCAAGCCTGGCAATTCCAGAATGGGCAGCGACGATCGCTGCCACCAGCATTCCCGCGATCGCTCTCTTTTCGTATGAGCGTTTACATAGTCCGCCACCTGTTCGCCATTTCCGGGTCGCAATCAGCTTTCTTGCAATGCTCTTGATCGGTATCCTGATTTTCACGAGGCAGCAGCTACTGAATCGCCGATTGTCTGTGTTACTCACCAATGCGCAACACGCCTATGACAATCTGGAACGACTGCAAAGCCAGGTGATGCAGACAGAAAAGCTAGCTTCCATTGGACGCCTGGTTTCCGGAGCAGCGCACGAGCTGAACAACCCGCTCACCGCAATACTTGGATACTCAGAGCTAATCGCCACCGACCAGGAAGTCCCGGCGGCCCCGCGGGGATTCGCTGAGAAAATCGCACAGCAGGCGCGAAGAACCAAGAATCTTGTCTCTAACCTGCTCTCGTTTGCACGTCAGACGCCACCGCAAAAGCGCCTTACAGATCTCAACTCACTGGTCAATAACGCCTGCCAGCTAAGGCTCGCGAGCATGCCAACCAAGCTCTCGCTGCTGCGCGACCTTCAGCAGGACCTTCCGCTAGTCCTTGGTGACGACAATCACCTTCTACAAGTGTTCCTGCACATCCTCAACAACGCCATTGATGCTATCGCAGAGCTGGGTGGTGGTGGAGAAATCATCGTGCGCACGCAGGCCCGAGGCGAGCATGTGGTTCTGGAGGTATGTGACAGCGGACCAGGGATCGCGGAGCCCGCGCGAGTTTTTGATCCGTTTTACACGACGAAGCCGCTGGGGCAGGGCTCTGGCCTAGGTCTGAGCGCTTGCTACGGCATCATCCAGGAGCACGAAGGGACCATCGAGTGCTTTAACCTGCAACCTCGCGGAGCGATGTTCCGGATTAGTTTTAAGGCGGTCGCCAAGCCAGCTCCTTCGGAGCCTGTCGCCGCGTCCTAAAAACAGTAGGCATTCCCCCAAAGCACAGCCGACGTGATAGCACTGAAAATAACACTGAATTCTCGAAGAATAACCCACTGTTATTGAATTCCTCCTAAATTCTCGAAAAGCAACTTTTTCGGAACAGCTAATGAGAGTGAATCACCAGTGAACTCTTTCTGTGACGACAGTTCACTATAGGCATTCACTTTTTTCCACGGCCGGAAGCGTAGGCGCAACCATTGCGACCCCATGGTCTGCCACGCTGGTAGCATGAATTCCATGCCTCACTGGAGCGAGCGACTCCTGGAGTTCGACCGCCTGCGCGAAATTCTGCTGGCCTACTGCGGCTCCGATCCTGGACGGCTGAGAGTTGCCAGCTTGCATCCGGTTACGGATGTCGCGTGGATCCGCCAGCAGCACGAACTCACGGAGGAAGTCCAGCAATTCCTTGATGCTGGCGGAGGCTTTGATTTCCAGGGGCTGACGGATAATCGCAAACTGCTGAAGAAATCCGCCATCAGCGGTGCGGCGCTCGAAATTTCGGAGCTACAGGACGTGCTGCGGCTAGCGGATCGTGCCGATGAATGGCGTGCAATCGCCTTCACTCCGCCGGCCTCGCTGGAGCAAGGCTGGCCGGCAATTCGCCAAGTGTCTGAACGGCTTGCCGACTTTACGCTCCTGCTCCGATTCTTCCGCGGCAAAATCCTTCCCGATGGCACACTCGATGACCGCGCCTCGCCCGAACTCGTACGGCTGCGACGCGAAGTCGAGAAGCAAAAGCGCGAGATCCAGACATCGCTGCACAGCTACTTACGGCACCTTGCCGAGGGCGGGGCGGTACAGGACGAGCTGGTCACAATACGCGGTGAGCGCTTCGTAATCCCTGTGAAGGCGGATCAGAAGCGCCGCGTGAATGGAGTCGTTCACGGCGCCAGTTCCAGTGGACAAACAGTGTTTGTCGAGCCGCTTGAAACCATAGAACAGAACAACGAACTCATGCGCCTCCTCGAGGAAGAGAATGCGGAGGTCCATCGCATTCTGCTTGAGATGACCGCACGCGTCGCCGAACACGCCGAGGCACTGGAGACAGCCCTCGATGTTCTTGCGGAAATTGAGCTGCAGTTTGCCAAAGCGCGCCTTGCTCGCGATTATCAGTGTGTGCGGCCAATGATAGTCAATGTGGATGCGGGCGCCTCGCCCGAGGGCGGCCGCATCCACGTTCGTCTACTTAAGGCGCGCCATCCCGTATTGGAACGCAACCTCAAACTGCGCGGTGCACGCGTGGTTCCGATGTCGCTTCACCTGGAGGGCAACGATCGCCAGCTCATCATCAGCGGACCGAACACAGGTGGTAAGACGGTCGCGCTAAAGACAGTGGGACTGATTGTTCTGATGGTTCAGTCAGGAATTCCCATACCGGCAGATTCGGCCGAACTTCCCGTCTTCGATGCTGTCTTCGCCGACATCGGGGACTACCAATCCATCGAGCAGAACCTATCGACATTCTCTGCGCACGTGAGCAACATCGACATCATCTCGAAAACTGCAACGGCGCAAAGCCTGGTGTTGCTCGACGAGCTTGGTTCGGCAACGGATCCCGAAGAAGGCGCGGCTCTCGCCGTTGCGATCGCAAGGCATTTCCTCGATCTTGGTGCCACCAGCATCATCTCGACACATCACACCGCGCTGAAGGTTTACGCGACCAATACGCCAGGCGTGGTCAACGCTGCCGTTGGGTTTGACGAGAAGACGCTACAGCCTACTTACGAACTGAAAGTCGGGGTTCCGGGTGCCTCGGCAGGTATCAACATCGCCCAGCGCCTGGGATTGAACTCACAAATCATCGCCGCAGCGCGCCAACGTCTAGCGGGACAAACCCAGGACATCGCTCTCTTTCTTGATCAGCTCCACCAGCAGCTCGATGCTATTGAGCGCGAGCGCGCCGAGCTGCGGAGGCGCGAGCAGGAAGTCGCGCGGGAACGAAGTCGCCTGGAATTGGAAGGACTAAAGGAGCAGCGCCATCACGTGCGCGAGCTCGAGAAAAAACTTGAAAACCTGCTGCGCGACTTTGAATACCAGGCTCGCGAAGCAGTGAATGCAGTGCAAGAAAGATCAGCCGCGCAGAAGCTGTCGAAAGATGCCGAGCGCCGCATCACGCGACTACGCCGCGAGTTCAAAGAGCAGTTCGATTCGACGGTTGTTGCACACCGAACGGGTGCAGATCGAGGCGATCCCCATGCTCGTCCGGGAGAAGTGAAGCACGTTGCGGAAGGCGACACCGTACGCCTGAAATCGCTCGGCCGCGATGCAGTTGTAAAGCGCAAGATCGACCAAAACACCTTCGAAGTAGAAGCCGGCATCATGAAGATGCGCGTGCCGCGCTCTGACATCGCAAATGTCGTCAAATCTGCCGCGCTCGAGCGAGCCGAGACTCCCGTCGCTGCCGCGCGAGCTCGCGGGATTTCCATCTCACTGAAAAATGAGAACGACGATCTGACCGTGCCCAGCGAGATCAACGTCATCGGACAAACGGTTGACGATGCCACGCGCGAAGTAGAGAAATTCGTCGATCGCGCCTTTCTGGCCGGCGTGCCTCGGGTGCGCGTAGTCCACGGTAGTGGGATGGGAATCCTACGTAAGGCGCTGCGGCACTTTCTAAAATCCCACCCTCACGTCGCAATGGTCACAGAGCCCCCGCAGAGGGAAGGTGGAGCGGGAGCAACCGTGGTGGAACTGAGGCTCTAGAAGCGCACGAGCATACACTTACCTCAATGAAATCGGTCATCGTCGGCACGGCTGGGCATATTGATCATGGCAAGACTACCTTGGTCAAGGCGCTCACCGGCGTAGATGCAGACAGGCTCGAAGAAGAGAAGCGACGCGGGATCACTATCGATCTCGGCTTTGCCAATCTTGAACTATTGTCGGACTCGGGGGAGAAGCTGCGGCTTGGTTTCGTCGATGTTCCCGGACACGAGCGGTTTGTGCGCAACATGCTTGCCGGAGTTGGCGGCATTGATATTGTGCTGCTGGTGATCGCGGCGGATGAAGGTATCAAGCCACAGACGCGCGAGCACTTCGATATCTGCCGGCTGCTTGCGATACCGCGGGGAATTGTTGTTCTCACAAAATCAGATCTGGTTGATGCTGACACGCTGGAGGTTGTACGACTCGAAATCGAAGACTTCTTACGCGGATCTTTTCTTGATCCGCAAAAAACACCTGTCATCCCCGTCAGCGGCCTCAGCGGCCAGGGTATCGATCAACTCACGCGCGAGCTGGCGCGTATGGCTTCCGAAATCGGGACAAAAAATGCCGGCGCTCTTCCTCGGTTGCCGATTGATCGCGCATTCGTGATGAAGGGATTTGGCGCCGTAGTTACGGGCACGCTGATTGCCGGTACCATCCAGCGCGAGCAGGAGCTCGAGCTTCAGCCCTCGGGCAAGCGCGCGCGAGTTCGGGGCATCCAGGTGCATGGCATGTCCACTCATCAAGCTCGTGCAGGCGAGCGTACCGCGATCAACTTGGCAGGAGTTGCAGTTGAGGAACTTGCGCGCGGCATGATGCTCAGCCAGCCTGGCGCTCTGCAACCAACGCGGCAGATCGATGTGCGCCTGCAGTTGCTTTGCGACGTCCGCCCTCTGAAAAATCTATCGCGAGTGCATTTGCACTGCTTTGCTTCGGAAACAGTTGCCCAAGTTCGCCTGCTTGGAGACAAGGAGATCGAGCCCGGAAACAGTACTCTCGCGCAACTGCGCACAGCCGAACCTCTCCTGCTTATTCCAGGTGATCGCTTCATCATTCGCCAATTCTCTCCAATGATCACGATAGGCGGAGGAACCGTGCTGGATTCGTTTCCACTGCCACGCAGCACAAAACAACTGGTTGCCGCTCGAGATTTCTTGGCCGAGCTTGAACGCGCTGACCTGAGCGGAGCGATCGCGTTGCGCACGCAGCGCCGGAACGCGGGAGGCCTGCGTCATCAGGATGCAGTGCGAGAGACAGGCCGTACAGGACACGAAATCGATCTGCAGGCCAAGGCGCTCATCGAGAACGGAAAACTGCTGGCTGCTGGGGATGTGCTCATTGCAAAGGGTGCAGCGCTGGACGCTGCCATGAAACTGCTTTCAGAATTAGAGAAGTTTCAAAAAGGGAATCCTC
>Ga0066696_10000791_pt1 | contig 13162 bp, 12 predicted proteins | sample GraSoiAngelo_145_FD_71412 | JGI IMG/M metagenome (GOLD analysis project Ga0066696, IMG submission 71412) | Grasslands soil microbial communities from the Angelo Coastal Reserve, California, USA - 14_1009_05_20cm | ecosystem: Environmental > Terrestrial > Soil > Grasslands | place: USA...
GCCGCGGCCATGGTGACGTGGTTGTGGGTGATGACCAGGTATTGGCGGTCGCGGCCCAGCCGCTGCACGGTGTCCGCGAAGCGACCCACGTTGGCGTCGTCGAGGGCGGCATCGACCTCGTCGAAGATCGTGAAGGGGCTGGGGTTGACGTCGGCCAGCGCCATCACCAGCGCCAGTGAGGCCAGCGAGCGCTCGCCGGAGCTGAGCAGCGTGACCGTCTGCAGCCTCTTGCGCGGCGGCTGGACCAGGATCTCGACCCCGCTGCGCGGCCCGTCGTCGCCGGGGCTGTGGCGGAGCGTGCAGCGGCCGCCACCGGTGAGCTCGGCGAAGTACTCCTGGAACACCGAGGCCACCGCGCCGAAGACGGCGTCGTAGCGGCTCTCCTCCTCCTCGCGCAAGCGTTCGACCAGGCTTTCGAGGTCGGCGCGCGCGGCGGCGATGTCCTCCAGCTGCGTGTGCAGCGTGCTGTAGCGCTCCTCCAGCTCGGAGCACTCCGACTCGGCCAGTGGATTGGTGGGTCCGATCTCGCGCAGGCGCCGCTCCAGCTCCCGCATCTCGCGCTCGCGCGCCTTGCCCCCCGGAACCTCCTCGGGCGCCAGGCCCTCGGGCATGCGGAGCCGGATCTCCTCCATGCGGGCCTCGGCCAGCTCGGCATCGCGCTTGACCAGGCCCAGGTTGCCCTCCAGAGTGCCGGCTTTCAAGCGAGCGTCGACGCGGGCCTCTTCGAGCGCCACCAGGCGGCGCGCGCCCTCGGCGAGCTCGGCGTCCTCTTCCGGCGACTCGCGCTCGGCTTCGGCCAGCTTCGCCCGCACCTGCTCGACGATCGCCTTGAGTCCGGGGATCGAGGCGGCCACGGCTTCGGCCATGCGGCCGGCCGACTCGGCCCGCTGCACCCGGGCAGCACGCGCTTCCTGGGCGTTCACGTAGTCGGCCTCGATCGAGCCCAGCTGGCGCTCCAGGTCGCTGACACGATCGCCCCAGCGGCCGCGTTCAGCTTCCAGCCGCCGAGCCTCGGTGCGCTGCTCCGCCAGCATGTGCTCCCTTTGGTCGAGGGCTCGGGCCAGACCGGCGGCCCGCTGCTCGGCCGCCGCCAGCTCGGTCTCCAGCGCCGGCTGCCGGGCCTCCTCGGCGGCCTCGGCGGCGAGAGCAGCCTCGAGCTGAGAGACCGCCTCGTCCAGGCGCTGGCGGCCGGCCGCGGCCGTGCGCAGCTCGCTCAGGCGCGAGGCAGCCGCCCGCTGCGCCGCTGCCCGCGACTCCGCCGCGGCGGCGAGGGGCTCCAGCTCGGCCTGGCGGTCGAGGAGCGCCCGGATGCGCGCGGCCAGGCGAACTCGGGGATCGCTGCCCGCCCGCAGCAGCCCGGCCTCTCCGTAGACGCCCTCCGCGCTCACCTCTTCGCCGACGACCACGCCGCCCAGGAGCCGGGCGGCCAGCGCTTCGAAGCCGGGCTCGCAGCGAACGTGCGCTAGGAGCGAGCCTGCTCGCGCCGGGGGCGCCGGCACCGGCCAGAGCACGGTGACCTGGTCGGCCGCCTGATCGGCGGCGGCTCGTGCCGCGCCCTCACTGGGCGCCGCCCAGGCGTCCACCAGGGGGCCGAGCACGGCCGACAGGGCCGCTTCGAAGCCGGGCAGAGCCAGGATCACATCACCCACCCGGCGCAGGCTGCCCGCCGGCGCCGGCCGCAGCGCCTGCAGGCCTTCCAGCTCCGCCCGGAGCCGCGCCAGCTCGGCGGCAGCCGAACCGGCATCCACGGCGGCTGCCGCGGCCGCAGCCTCCGCCGCCACCGCCGCCTCGAGCGCGGCTTCGGCCGGGACGACCGTCCCCTCTAACCGGCTCACCGTTTCTTCCAGGAACTGCCGGCGGGTGCGGACGGTGGCCAGCGAAGACTGGGCGGTCGCCAGCGCCCGCCTCGCCTGCTCGGCCGCCTTGCGCGCCTCCATCGCCTCTGCCGCGTCGCCGGCCGGCGGTTCCGCCGGTGCCTCCGGAACCCGCGCCAGCTCGGCGCGGGCCACCTCCAGCTCGCGCGCCAGCTGGTCGCGCAGCGCGGCCGCGGTCTGGGCCCGCACCTCCAGCTCGGCGGCCTCGGTGCGGGCCGCATCGGCCAGGGCGGCCTGGCCGCGCGCCCGCTCTTCGGCCATCGCCAGGTCATGTTCGGAGGCGCTCAGCTCCAGCCGTACCGCCCCCACCAGCCGCTGCCGCTGCAGGCGCCGATCCTGCGCCGCCTGGACCTCCTGCCGCCAGGCTTGGAACTCGGATTCGGCGGCGGCCGCCGCGGTCCGCGCCTCCTCGAGGCGACGCTCCAGGCCTGCTGCCTGGGAAGCCGCGCGCCGGTGCGTGTCACGGGCCTCGCGCCACTCCTCGTAGACGATGCTGCCGCGCAGGACCTCCAGCCGCTGTTCGGCGGCAGCGGCCTCCCGGGCGGCGGCGGCCTGGGCGCGCACCACCTCCAGGCGCGGCTCGATCTCGCCTCGCAGGTCCTCCAGCCGCAGCAGGTTGGACGCCAGCTCGCGGAGCTTGTCGGCCGCCTCCGAACGCTTGGCCTTGACGCCCCGGACCTGCGCAGCCTCTTCGATCAGGTGCCGCCGCTGTTCAGGCGAGCAGGTGATGATCGACTCGATGTCGCGCTGGGTCACGATCGCGTAGGAGTCGGTTGTGAGCCCGGTCGAGGCCAGCAGCTCGAGCAGGTCGCGGCGGCGCACCCGGGAGCCGTTCAGGAAGTAGTCGCTCTGGCCCGAGCGGTCCACGCGCCGCCGGATGGCGACCTCCTCGTAGTCGACCGGCAGCCGCCCGTCCGCGTTGTCGATGACGATCTCGACCTCGGCGTGGGCGGCCCGCGGGCGGCGCTGGCCGCCGGCGTAGACGACCTCGTCCATCCGCTTGCCACGCAGGTCCTTGGCGCTCGACTCCCCGAGCACCCACTTGAAGGCGTCGAGGATGTTGGTCTTGCCCGACCCGTTGGGCCCCACGATGGCCGTGACGCCGCCCTCGAAGCGAATCTCCGTCTTCTGGGCAAACGTCTTGAAACCGGCGAGGGTGATCGCGCGCAGGTGCACCGGTCTGCGCAGGTTATCAGAGGAAGGTCAGGGTCCCCAGGCCGGATGCCGGCGTCCGATCGTGGCCCGCACTTTGGCGGTGTCGACGTCCGGGGTGTGCTGGTCGATGAGGTCCAGCGTTTCGGCCACCAGCGCTTCCAGGGCGACGGTCGCCGCTCGGGTATCGCTGGTGAAGAGGGAGTCGATGCGGTCGGCGAGCCGGTCGGGCTTCCAGCGCAGCTGGGACTCGAAGGCGTGGGCGCGCTTGAACTGGAAGCTCGCCCAGTACACGCGGTTGAGCCCGGCCAGCATGCCCAGGACGTGCTGGGCGCCCTCCACCAGCATCTGATACGTCCAGAGCTGGGCGTCGCGCGCCACCACCTGGTCGTAGGCCGCCCAGATCGGGAACACCTTCAGGTGGTGCTCGACCGCCGGACGCGACCAGCTCTCGGGATACTCCCGGATCCGGGCCTGCCAGCCCGCCACCAGCTCGGCGCCGAGGAGGGGCACTGCATCCGCGTAGTGGGCGAAAACCTTGTGGTAGGGATCGTTGGGCTGGTACTCGGCCAGCACTTGCTCGATCCTTGCCTCCCACTCGGCGACTGTGGTGTGGCCCGCCTGGATCTCCAGGGGCGCCGCCTCCAGGGCGGCGACGATCGCATCTGCGCGCACGTCCGGCGGCAGGTGGTCGTGGTAGGTGAGCAGGTCGAGGTCGGAGTGCCAATCGGCGATGCCTTCGGCCGCGGAGCCGAGCAGGACTATGGCGCGAGGTTGGAACTCGGCCTCGAAGGCGGCCGCAAGGCGCTCGGCCAGCGCCCGCAGGCGCTCGCTAGCCTGGCTCGTCCGGCGGCGCTCCGAACTGGCGGCTCTTGGGCGGCTCGGGTGCCGGTTCCGGCATCACCTCGGCGGCCGGCTCGGCGGCCGGGTCGGCCGTCAGCTCGGCCGCTGCGGGCGCCGGCTTGCGGCGCGGCGATCGGCGGCGCCGGGGCTTCGGCGTGGCCGGCTCCTCGCCGCCGACCTCGGGCTCCGCGACCGGTTCAGCCAGCGGCTCCTCAACCCGAGCGGGCGCGCGGCGGCGCCGGGAACGTCCATCGCGCGCGGGCCGCGCCACCTCGGCCGGCGCGGTGCCGGTGAGCTTGGCCAGGGCGTCGCGGGCCGCGTCCTGCTCGGCCTCCTGCTTGGTGTGGCCGTGGCCCGTGCCCAGCGCCTCCGCCCCCGCGAACACCACCGCCGTGTACTCGCGGCGCTGGTTGCCCGCCCGGGCGCCGGCGCTGTCGTAGAAGGGGGTCTGGTTGAACCGCTCCTGCACCACCTGCTGCAGGCGGCCCTTGAAGTTCTCGTCCTTGACCGGCTCCGGCAGCTTGCGGAAGCGGTCCAGGTAGTAGTGGTAGGCGGCGTCGTAGCCGGCGTCCAGGAACACGGCGCCGAGCACCGCTTCGAACGCGTTGGCCAGCAGCGACTTGAGGCTGCGTCCGCCGCCCTTGGCGATGCCCTTGCCCAGGTACAGGTGCTCGCCGAGGCCCAGCTCCTCGGCCAGCGCGGCCAGGGTGTTGGTGTTGACCATGGCCGAGCGGATCTGGGTCATCTCGCCCTCGTTGGCCTCGGGCCGGTACTTGTAGAGGTACTCCGCCGTGATCAGCTGCAGGACGGCGTCGCCCAGGTACTCGAGACGTTCGTTGTCTCGCGGCGAGAGGTGTGGGCTCTCGTTGGCGAAGGAGCTGTGGGTCAGGGCCTCCTGGAGGAGGGAGACATCCCGAAAGGCGATCCCGATCCGCTGCTGGAGATCGTCCAGGCTGGCGCGCGGGACTTCGACGGCGCGGGCTACCTGGGTCCTAGCCTCCGGATTTTTCCTGGATGTACTCCCAGGCCTGCCCGACGGTGGTGATCTTCTCGGCGTCCTCGTCCGGGATCTCGAGGCCGGTGTTCTCTTCGAAGGCGTAGATCAGCTCGACCAGGTCGAGGGAGTCGGCGTTCAGGTCCTCCTGGAAAGAGGCGTCCATGGTCACCTGCTCGGGTTCGCAGCCGAGCCGCTCCACGATGATGTTCTTGAAGTCTTCGAAGCTGATCTTCTGGCTTTCCAAGTCGGCCTCCACTACTCTGCCGTCGTCGCCGCCTAGTGTACGGGCACCGCGACCTCGGCCACCGCCTGCGGGGTGCCCACCGCGGCCGCGAAGGCGCCCGGCGCCAGCTCGCGCATCATGCCGGTCAGCGCGCGCTTGGGACCGACCTCCAGGAAGGCCTCGCAGCCCAGCTCGGAGAGCTTGCGCACACCGTCCGCCCAGCGCACCGGGGAGGAGAGCTGCTTCTCGAGCGTGATGGCGATGGTCTCGGGATCCGAGTACGGCTCGGCCGTCAGGTTGGCGACAACCGGGACCGGCGGCAGCGTCCAGGGCACCACCTCCAGGGCGCCCCGCAGGAAAGATCCGGCCGACTCCACCAGCGGGGTGTGAAAGGCAGCGCTCACGTTCAGCGGCAGGACCCGCTTGGCGCCCGCTTCCAGAAGGCGCGGGCCGGCGCGCTCCAGGCCCAGCATGGTGCCGCCGATCACGACCTGGGTCGGCGAGTTGAAGTTGGCCGGCCAGACGTCGGGGACGCCGATCAGCGCCTCCTCGACCGCTTCTGGCGAAAGCCCCAGCACCGCGCTCATCGAGGTGGTGCCGGCGGGGGCGGCCTCGGCCATGGCGATGCCTCGCTGCACGACCAGGCTCACCGCGTCCTCGGGCCGTAGGGCTCCGGCCGCGCAGAGAGCCGTGTATTCGCCGACCGAGTGGCCCGCCGCGGCCGCCGGCTCCAGGCCCCGGCGGCGCAGGAGCAGGCTCAGGCCGACGCCCACGAAGACCAAGGCCGGCTGCGCGTTTTGGGTCAGCCTCAGCTCGTCGTCATCCGCTTCGACGAGCAGTCTTCGCAGGTCGATGTTGGCCGCGTCCGAGCAGCGCAGGCAGAGGTCGGCCAGCTCAGGGTCCTGGAGCAGCTCGGCGCCCATCCCCGGCTGCTGCGAGCCCTGGCCCGGGAACAGGAACGCCAGCTTCGCCACTCTGGTGAGCTTACGGAGTCGCCGGGGGCGCGTTTATGCTGCTCGCGCCGATAGCCGTCCCACCACGCGTTCCACCACCCACTCTTCGGCGGAGGCGACGGGCCTCCTCCTCGGGCCTGCCGGCCGCCCTGGCGCTCGCGGTCGCGCTGGTTGCCGCCACGCTGGCCGTCGACATGGTGGTGACCCTGGCGCGGCCGCCGGCCCGGCACCCGGCCGTGATCAACGTCGGGGCTAGCCCCGCTCCTACCAATCAGCCGGCCGCTGACGGGGCGCAGTTGGTGGTGGCCGGCCTCGACCCCAGCGCGTGCCGGGCCTACCGGCCGACCGGGGCGGCCAACGGGCGTACGGTCTTCCTCGACGCGGGCCACGGCGGACCGGACCCTGGGGGATCCGGTGAGCTCAACGACGGCACACCGGTGGTCGAGAAGGTCGCCACCCTGGCCGTGGCCGGGTACCTGTCTCAACGCCTGCGAGCGCAGGGCTACCGCGTCGTGCTCTCGCGGACTGGTGACACGGCCGTGACGCAGCTGACCGACGCCGACCTGGACAGCGGATCGATGCGCGGCAGCGCGCTCCATCGCGACCTGCTGGCCCGCATCGCCTGCGCCAACGCCAGCGCCGCCGATGCACTCGTGGCCATCCACTTCAACGCCTTCGACGACAGCAGCGCGACCGGGGCGGAGACCTTCTTCGATCCCGCCCGCCCCTTCGCCGGGCGCAGCCGGGCGCTGGCCGAGAGCCTGCAGGCTGCGCTGGTCGCCGAGCTGCGGCTGGATGACCGCGGCGTCACCTCTGACGAGGACCTGAGCGCGCCCACGATCACCGACGCCGGCGCCGCTTACGGGCACCTGATCGAGCTCGGCCCGCGCGACGCTGGCTGGGTGGACACGCCGTCAGCGATGCCGGGAGCGCTGGTCGAACCGCTCTTTCTAACCGCTCCGGATGAGGCGGTGCTGGCCGCTCGCGCTGACGGCCAGGCCAGGATCGCGCGCGCCCTCGCCGACGGCCTGGGCGGCTACTTCAGTCGGTCTTGAGGACCTCGCGGCCGGCGTAGTAGCCGCAGTTGGGGCAGATGTTGTGCGGGCGCCGCGGCCGGCGGCACTGCGGGCAGGGCGGCAGCTGGACAAGCGCCAGCGCCAGGTGGGAGCGGCGGCGGCCCTTGCGCCCCTTGGAGAGCTTGACCTTCGGTAGACCCATGAGCGACCGGTAAGTCTACCGGAGGCCGCCGCACGGGCTCTTGCAGGCCGAGCGCCGGCGCCGGAACAGTTTTTTACGATCAGAACAGTGCGGGCGCCGGCGCTCGCGGGTTAGCGGGTCGCTTCTTCGGGCTCGGCGGCGGTGGCGGCCTCTGCCACGCCGCTTCCGTCCTGGGTGTTCGAGGACTGCAGCGCCTCCACCCCGCGCTTGACGGTGGCCAGCGTGCGCGACAGGTGCTGCTCCAGCTGGACCAGCTGCTCGAGGGCATAGGCCTCGGCGTCGCGGATGATCTGGTCGGACTTGGACTGGGCGTCGCGGACGACCTGGGTGGCCTGGCGTTCGGCCCGGCGCACGATCTCGTGGTCGGTCACCGCCTCCTCGGCCCGCTCATTGGATTTGGCCATGATGCGGGCGGCCTCGGCGTGCGCCTCGGAGATGATCCGCTGCTGCTCCTGGACCGTCCAGTTGGCCTGCTTGATCTCGTCCGGGAGGTTGAAGCGGAGCTGGTCCACCAGGTCCATGACCTCGTCCTCGTCGACCATGACCTGGCTGGAGAAGGGGACGTGACGCGCGTGGTGGATGAGGTACTCAACCCGGTCGAGGATCTCGTCGACCTTTATCGGAACTTCTCCTTCAGGCGCTGGGCCACCGCCGGGTGCACGAACTCGGAGACATCGCCTCCGTGGCTGGCGATGTCCTTGAGGATACTGGACGAAACGAACGTGTGAGCGAAGCTCGACATCAGGAAGACGGTGTGCACGTCGGGCGCCAGCTTGCGGTTCATGAGGGCCTGCTGGAGCTCGGCGTCGAAGTCCGAATAAGCCCGCAGCCCCTTGACAATTACCTGGGCGTCGACCAGGTGCGCGAACTCGACGGTGAGCCCGGTGAAGGTGCGCACCTCCACCCCGCTCCGACCTTCCAAAACCTCCCGAATCAGGTCGACCCGCTCGTCCGGCGTGAACACGTGGTTGCCGCGCTTGTCCGGATTGGCCCCCACCGCCACGATCAGCTCGTCGAAGATGCTGAGCGCGCGGTCGACCACATCGAGGTGGCCGTTGGTGAAGGGATCGAAGGTGCCCGGGTAGACCGCTCTGCGCGTCAAGGGATCCGCAGGATTGTGACCGAACTCCCGCCGTAGCGTCGCGTCCGGTCCGGCGCCAGCCGGCTCAGCTCGGGCAGCCGGTGCCGGGCGTCGTGCTCCACCACCACGGTGGCGGCGGACGCAAGCCTGGCATCGAGCTCGTGCAGCGCCGCGGCCAGGGCCGCGGTGTCGGCATAGGGCGGATCGAGCAGCGCCAGCGTCGCCGCCCCCACCTCGGCCGGGTGCGCCCCCAGCCAGCGCGCGGCGTCGGCGCGGAAGACGCGGCCGCGGTCGCCCAAGCCGGCCGACTCCAGGTTGCGCTTGACGGTCGCGAAAGCCTGCTCGGAACGATCGACGAACACGGCCTGGGCGGCGCCCCGGGAGAGGGCCTCGATGCCGAGTGCGCCGGAGCCCGCGAAGAGGTCGAGGACGGCCGCATCGGCCACCACGGAGGCCACCATGTTGAAGATGGCCTCACGGACCAGCCCCTCGCTGGGCCTGATGCCGCGCGGCGCCAGCAGCCGGCGCCCGCGCACCTCGCCGCCGGTGACCCGAAGGGTCAATCCAGGCCGGGTGGCCGGCGGTCGCGCCAGGGCATGGCCTGCTCCAGCTGAGCGCCCAGGGACAGCAGCGTGCCTTCGCCACGGGGCGCGCCCACCAACTGCACGCCGATCGGCAGCCCCTCCGAGCTCATGGCCAGAGGCAGGCTCAGCGCCGGCTGGCCGGTGCAGTTGTAGGGGTAGGTGAAGGTGAGCCAGTCCAGGAACTCTTCGCCGGCGGCGCCCGGGTCGATGCCCAGTGTGTTGAGGCGTGGCGCCGGCCTCGTGAGAGTCGGCGTCAACAGAGCATCGTGCCGGTCCCAGAACGCCACCACCTCGCGGCTGGTCATCCGCAGCATGGAGACCGCCGTCACGTAGTGACCGGCCTGCACGAACTGGGCTGTTTCCCGGATGGACTGATTGACCGGATCCAGGTCGCTCTCCCGGCTCTCGGGCACCGGGATCGAGGCCACCCCGCCGGTCACGATCAGCGGAAACGACATCCGGAAGCCGGAGGTGTCGGGGCCGTCCTCGACGACCTGGTGACCCAGCCCTTCCAGGCAGCGCGCCACCGACTCCACCGCAGCCTTCACTTCGGGGTCGACGGGCACTTCGCCGGCGTCGGTGGTGAACGCGACCCGCAGCGGCACGGCCGGCGGGCGGGCCAGCGCCAGGTAGGAGGGCTCCGGCTCGGTCCAGTAGGGGTCGCCGAGAAGATGGCCTTTCATCGCGTCGAGGCCGAGCGCGGCGTCGGCCACCGTGCGCGCGATCGGCCCCTCGGTGGAGAGCCCCGCCCAGCCTTCGCCGAAGACAGGACCGGGCGAGATCAGGCCTCGCGTCGGCTTCAGCCCCACCACGCCGCAGCAGGACGAGGGGATGCGGATCGAGCCGCCGCCGTCGGTGCCGTGGCTCAGCGCGCAGAGGCCGGCGGCGAGCGCACCGGCGGCGCCGCCCGAGGACCCGCCGGTCGTGTGCTCGCGGTTCCAGGGGTTGCGAGCGGCGCCGTGCAGGCCGTGCTCGGTGTGGGGCCGGGTGCCGAACTCGGGACAGGTAGTTTTTCCCAGCAGCGCCGCGCCCTCAGCGCGCAAGCGCGCGACCGCGAAGCCGTCCCAGTCCAGGACCTGGTCCTCGAAGGCGCGCGAGCCGAGGGTGGTGGGGTAACCGCGGATCGAGTTCAGGTCCTTGATCGAGACGGGCACGCCGGCCAGCAGTCCCTCGCCGGTGCTCTGCCGCGCCAGCTCGGGCGTCACCAGCCAAAACGCATTGAGCTCCGGGTTCAGGCGCTCGATCCGCTCCAGGTACATCCCGGCGAGCTCCGCCGGGTTGACCTCCCGGCGGCGTACCGCCGCCGCCTGCTCAAGGGCGGGCGTGAATGGATCCATCGTCGGTCACCCTCCCGATCCGCGCCGGCGGCCAGGGCGCATCCTCCAGCAGCCGTTCGAATTGCTCCGCCCGATCGGCGGGCAGCGCCACCAGCAGACCCCCGCTGGTTTGGGCATCGCAGAGAAGCAGCTGATCCTGAAGGTCCAGACCCTCCCAGAGCACCAGCGGCGCCAGCGCCTCGTGGTTGCGGCGGGTGCCGCCCGGAAAGAGGTCGCGGGCCGCCAACTCGCGCACCCCGTCCAGCAGCGGAACCCGCGACAGCTCGATCTCGGCTCCCACCCGCAGGTTGACCAGGTGGCCGATCAGCCCGTAGCCGGTGACGTCGGTGGCGGCGTGGACGCCTGCCGCGACCATCGCCTCGCCGGCCTGGCGGTTGAGGTGCGTCATCAGGGCGATCACCTCCGCCTCCAGCTGGCGCGGGCAGTCGCCGCGCTTGATCGCGGTGGCCGCCAGCCCGCTGCCCAGCGGCTTGGTCAGGTAGAGGAGGTCGCCGGCCTGGGCGCCCTCGTTGGTGATCATGCGAGCAGGATCGACCTCGCCCACCACGGCGTAGCCGAACTTGGGCTCCGGGTCGTCGATCGAGTGGCCGCCGACCACCGGCGCTCCGGCCTCGACCAGCTTCGCCGCGCCACCGGCCACGATCTGCCCCAGGAGGCCGGCCTCCAGGACTTCTCGCGGCCAGGCCAGGATGCTGAGCGCGAACAGCGGCTTGCCTCCCATGGCATAGACGTCGCTGACCGAGTTGGCGGCGGCGATCGCGCCAAAGGCCCGAGGGTCGTCGACGATGGGCGTGAAGAAGTCGACCGTCGCCACCAGGGCGCGGTCGTCCGCGATGCGGTAGACGGCCGCATCGTCGCGGCTGCCGGCGCCGACCAGGACGTCAGGGTCCTGGAGGAGCGGCAGCGCCCCGAGCACCTGCCCTAGCTCCACCGGGCTGAGCTTGCAAGCTCAACCGGCGCCGTGGCTGTACTCGGTGAGTCTCCTGGGTGAAGTGGACGGCACGACTCACAGGCTAGTCGGCAGGAGGAGTCGCGATGGGCGCTCGGGATCGTGGAAGACGGTCCGCTCCGAAGCCAGCAGCTTGGTCCCGGTGGCCAGCGGCTCGCCGCTGCCCAGGTTGCGCGCGAAGCGCGGGTGGGAGCCACCTGAGACCTGAAGCCGCATCCGGTGTCCGGCGCGGAAGCGGTAGGCAGTCGGCCAGAGCTCCACGCGGATCGGGTTCTCGGCGCCCGGCGCGCAGCGCAGGATGCCGTCGCAGACGTTGAGCGAGCGGCCGCGGGGATCGACGTCGCACAGTCGCGCAAAGACGTCGAAGTGCGGCGTGCTCGACTCCAGGTAGAGCTCCGCCGCCACCGGCCCGATCACCTCCAGGTCGGTGTCGAGCGCCGCCGAGGTGTAGGTGAGGACGTCCGGGCGCGCCTCCAGCCCGCGGTTGTCGCGCGGACCGGAGTTGGCGGAGAGGCTGGTGCCACCGACGGCAGGCGTGGGATCGGCGGGGTCGTAGCGGAAGCCATCCGGCTCCGAGGCAGGCGGCGCCTCCGGCGCCAGGCCGCGCCCCGGCTGCAGGTGCCACGCCACCTGGGCCGCGCCCGGCGGCCAGGCGGCGAGCTCGCGCCACTCAGGCTGTGCGCCCATCACATTGACCCGAATCGGCGCCGCGTGCCCAGGACCTTGCTTCAGATGCACCTCGAACCAGGCCAGAGCCTCCCGGAGGCCGGCGATCAGCCCCTGCGGGTTGGCGTGGGCCCACGGACCGACCACCAGCTGGACCGGGCGGCCCGCCGCCGCCAGCCGGCCGTGCTCCTCCAGCAGGTAGGGCAGAAAGTAGTCGTACCAGCCGCCGACGAAGCTGGTCGGCACGGTGTGGTCGCCGAGCAGGTCGGTGAAGTCGAGCTTGCGCCAGAACTCGTCGCCCGGCTGGTGGGTGAGCCAGTCGCGGTAGTAGGGCACCGGCCGGCCCACCGCGACCTCGTCGGCCGTCAGCAGCGGCAGGTGCCGAAATGCAGGCTGCAGCGCCCGCTGGGAGCGGGCCTGCGCTCGCAGTCCCTCCAGGCGGCCGGCCTCCTGGTGCGCCATCAGGTAGGACCAGGTGAGCGCGTTGTCGAGCGCGAAGGCGCCGCCCGGGTAGTAGCTGCGGCTCCGGTCGCCGGACATGATCTGGATCGCCATCGCCTTCAGCTGAGGCGGCCGGGTCGCGGCCAGAGCCCACTGCACGAAGCTCAGGTAGGACGGCCCGAAGGTGCCGATCTCGCCGTTCGACCAGCGCTGACCGACGATCCAATCCGCAGCCGACCGGCCGTCGGCCCCCTCGGCGTGAAAATCGAGCCGCCCGCCGGAACCGAAGGTGCCCCGGCAGCTCTGGATCACGGCGTGGTAGCCGCGCTCGGCGAAAAAACCGGCAAAGGCGCCCCAGACCAGACGGCTGCGCCCGTAGGGCGACCGGATCAGCACCGCCGGCCCGGGATCCAACGGCCGCGCCAGGTAGAGGTCGGTGACCAGCTCCACGCCGTCCGGCGCCGGCAGGCGTACGCCGAGCTCGCGCTGGACGGGGTGCGTAGCGGGAGGCAGGCCCAGCAGCCGGCCGATGGCGGCGCTGACGACAGGCGTCATGAGAGCGAGGTCAGCTCCAGGCGGCGGGCGACCGCCGCGCGCAGCGCCGGGTGGCCGGCCAGGGCGGCGTCGCCGGCCAGTATGCCCTCGGCCTCCTGGCGGATCTCTGACAGGAGGGTGGGCTGCTCGAGCCCGCGCATGGCTTCGTCGGTGAGCCCGTGCTGCTTGGCGCCCAGCAGCTCGCCGGCGCCGCGCAGGCGCATGTCCTCGTGGGCTAGCTTGAAGCCGTCGTGCTCCCCCTCCAGGAGGTGCAGGCGGGCCACGGCTTTGTCAGAGGCGTCATCGCCGG
>Ga0066696_10000792_pt1 | contig 13162 bp, 15 predicted proteins | sample GraSoiAngelo_145_FD_71412 | JGI IMG/M metagenome (GOLD analysis project Ga0066696, IMG submission 71412) | Grasslands soil microbial communities from the Angelo Coastal Reserve, California, USA - 14_1009_05_20cm | ecosystem: Environmental > Terrestrial > Soil > Grasslands | place: USA...
GGACACCGCCAGCGTCGCCAGCAGCGCCACCGCGACAGCCGTCCGCCGGCCTCCGCTCATCGCGTCTCCGCCGGCAGGAAGCGCACGCGGGCAACGGCGTCCTCGGCGAGGTACTTGCGCGCGGCCGCCTGGATCTGCGCGGCCGTGACCTGCCGCACCCGGGCGAGGTACGCCAGCTCGTTCTCGAGCGTCCACGTGGTCTCGGCCTGCCCGTACGAGCGGGCGAGTCCCTCGGCGGTCTCGATGTCGAACGCGTAGGCCGACTCCGCGGTGACGACCACGCGCTGCCGCTCCGCCTCGGTGATGCCGTCGGCCTTGACGCGTCGGATGACCTCGAGAATTGCCGCCTCGGCCGCGGCCAGGTTCTTGGCATCGAGGCGCGCGGTGATCGCCACGGTGCCCGACAGCTCGCGCGTGACGTAGATCGCCTCGATCGCGTGCACGAGCCCCTTCTCCTCGCGCACGGTCTGGTTGAGCCGCGAGGCGGGTCCATCGCCGAGAACCGCGCTGAGGAGATCGACGGCCGGAATATCCTCCGACGCGAGCGCGTTGGCGGCGGCGTGCCAGGCCAGGCCGAGGTACGCCTGCTGCTCGGGCCGCTTGATGTCGTCGCGCCGTCCCCCCGTCAGCGGCGGCACCGGGCGCGCCGGGGGTCGCGGCGTCGGCGGTCCGCTCAGGCGCCCGAACGTCGCCAGCGCCAGCGGCCGGACCTGCGCCGTCGTCACCGGTCCGACGACGACCAGCGTCATGTTCTTCGGCACGTAGTACTTCTTGTAGTACGCGTTCAGGCGGTCGCGCGTCAGCGCCTGGATGAGCTCACGGGTGCCGAGGATCGGGCGTCCGTAGGGATGGCCCTGGTAGGCGACCTCGGAGAGCCGCCGGGAGAGGAATTTCTCCGGGTCGTCCTCGGTGAGGTTCATCTCCTCGAAGACGACCTTCTTCTCCGAATCCAGCTCGGCCGGCACGAAGGCGGCATTCACCGCGATGTCGGCGAGCAGCTCCATCGCGGGCTGCAGGTGGGCCGCCGGCACCACGACGTCGAAGTGGGTGAAGTCGTAGGAGGTGAAGGCGTTGCTCGAGCCGCCGAAGCCCTCGATGAGCCGGTCGATCGAGCCCGGGGGCCGCGTGGGCGTGCCCTTGAAGAGCATGTGCTCGAGGTAGTGGCTGAGGCCGAGCTCCATCGGCGTCTCGTCGCGACCGCCCACGCGCAGCCACAGCTGCAGCGCCACCAGGCCGGCCGCGCGATGATCCTGGCTGATGAGGACGACGCCGTTGGGCAGGACCTCACGCGTCGGGGTGGCGACCGCCGCGCCGCCGCCGGCCGCCGGGGCGCTCGCGCAGCCGGCCAGCGCGGCGCCGAGCACGAGCACTGCCAGCCACGCGAGCCGAGCGCGCGCCGTCATCCGCGTGAGCCTAACACGATCCATCGCCCGCCGAGCTTTCTCGCCGTCGTCCACGCGCGGATGCCGAGGAGCGTGGCCAGCAGCGCGGCGTAGACCCAGGGCTGGACGAGGACCTTCTTGGCGAGCCAGATGTAGTGCAGCACGCCGAGCACGCCGGCGACGTAGATCAGCCGGTGCAGCCGCCGCCAGGTCGCCCCGCCCAGGCGCTTGATCATCCCGGTCGTCGAGGTCGCCGCCAGCGGCACCAGCAGCAGGAACGCCGTCACGCCGACGGTGATCCACGGCCGCTTCGCGATGTCGTCGGCCATCGTGCGCCAGTCGAAGAAATGGTCGAGGACGATCCACACCATGAAGTGCAGCGTCACGTAGAAGAACGCGAACAGCCCGAGCAGCCGCCGCAGCGTGATGGGCCAGCTCACCCCGAACAGCAGCCGGATCGGCGTCAGCGCCAGCGTGGCGAGCAGCAGGCGAATCGCGGTCTCGCCGAGCTCGCGGGTGACGTACTCGATGGGATTGACGGTGAGGCCGTCGGTCCACCAGGCCCACACGAGATGCGCGAGCGGCGCGAGCGCGACGAGCCAGACGGCGGTCTTCAGCGCGACACGGCCCCGGGCCGTCACGCTCAGTAGTTCTTCTTGAGATCCATCCCCGTGTAGAGCGAGGCGACCTGGTCCGCGTAGCCGTTGAACATCAGCGTCTTGCGGCGCCGGAACTCGCCGATGCGCCGCTCGGTACCCTGGCTCCAGCGCGGGTGATCCACGTTGGGATTGACGTTCGAGTAGAAGCCGTACTCCTGCGGCGCCGCCTTGTTCCAGGCCGTCTTGGGCTCGGTGTCGGTCACCCGGATGCGGACGAGCGACTTGGCGCTCTTGAAGCCGTACTTCCACGGGATCACGACGCGCAGGGGGGCGCCGTTCTGGTTGGGCAGCACGTGGCCGTACATGCCGACGGTGAGCAGCGTGAGCGGATGCATCGCCTCGTCCAGGCGCAGCCCCTCGGTGTACGGCCAGTCGAGCGAGCCCAGGCCGAAAAAGGTCGGCTTCTGGGCGGGGAACTGCTCGGGGTCCTTGAGCGTGGTGAACTCCACGTACTTCGCGCCCGGCCGTGGCTGCACCTGCTTGAGCAGGGCCGACAGCGGATAGCCGATCCACGGGATCACCATCGACCACGCCTCCACGCAGCGGAGCTGGTAGATGCGCTCCTCGAGCGACGCCAGCTTCAGGATCTCCTCGACGTCGAACGTCTTCGGGCGGGCGACCAGGCCGTCCACCTGCACGTGCCACGGGCGCGGCTTGAGCGTGTGGCCGAGCCGCGCCGGGTCCTCCTTGTTGACGCCGAACTCGTAGAAGTTGTTGTACGTGCTGGCCGCCTCGAACTTGGTCGGCGCGTCGTCCACCCGGTAAGCGGGGTTCGGCGTCGCCGGGAGCGCCGCGCCGGCCGGCGCGGGGGCGGCGGCCGGCGCCGACGCCGCATCGCCGCCGACGGCGGCCAGCGCCAGGGCGCCCGCCATCAATTCGCGGCGGCTCAGATAGAGCTTCTCGGGCGTGACGTCGGAATACCGCAGGCGCATGAGCCCTCCTTATCGATCCTCGGCCAGCAGCCGCTGGATCGTGGCCTCGGTCTCCGCGTACTCGCCCTCGCCGATGTGGCGATACCGGACGACGCCGCGCCGGTCGACGATGACGAGTGTCGGCCACGCCCGCACGCCCCAGCGGTTCCAGATGGTCATGTCGTTGTCCTGGACGACGGGATAGCGCACCCCGAGCCTTCCGGTGGCGGCGACGACCTTGTCGTACGGCTTCTCCCAGAAGAACTCCGGGCTGTGGACGCCCACGATGGTGAGCCCGGATTTCTCGTAGCGCCCGTGCCAGTCCCGCAACTGCGGGATCACGTTCCGGCAGTTGATTCAGCCATAGGTCCAGAAGTCCACCAGCACCACGCGCCCGCGCAGCCCGGCCACGGTCAGCGGCGGGCTGTTGATCCAGGGACCGCCGCTCACGTCGGGCGCCGCCGCGCCGGGGCGAGGCTGGGCGCTGGCCGGCGCGACCGCCACGAGCAGGGCGAGCGCACACCCGAGCCAGGCGCCGGCCACTCTCACCATGCCGTCGATCATGGTCCCGATCGTCCTCCCAGTCGAGCCTTTCGACACGCCCGGGGCCCTCGGCGATTCGCCCCCGGGCGTACAGTGAAGCGCCATGGGACGCGTGGTCCTGAACGAGTGTGGGCGCGATGCCGCCGTCGAGCCGGGCCCGGCCGGCGAGCGGCTGCAGACGGCGATGCTGGCCGCGCTCGGGGCCCACACCGACGCTGGCGGCCGCGTGGACTACGAACGGCTACGCGGCTCGGAGGCCTTCGCCGAGGCCGAGCGCGTCGCCCGCGCCCTGGCCTCGACGCGTCTGGACGGACTGGCCGATCGTCGGGACCGCCTGGCCTTCTGGATCAACGTGTACAACGCCCTCGTCCTGCACGGCATCGTCCGGCTCGGCGTGCGGGCCAGTGTGCGCCGTGTGTGGAACTTCTTCGGGCGCGTCAGCTACCGCGTCGGCGCCTTCGTCCTCTCGCTGGACGAGATCGAGCACGGGCTCCTGCGCGACAACCGTCGGCGAAAGCTGCCGCCGCTGCGGCCGTTCGGCGCCGCCGACCCGCGGCGCGCGTGGGCGGTGACGCCGCCCGACCCGCGCTATCACTTCGCCGTGACGTGCGGCGCCGCCTCGTGTCCGCCGATCGCGGTGTATCGCGCCGCGTCGATCGACGTCGACCTGGATCTGGCCGCGCGAAACTTCGTGAACCAGGAGGTCGTGGCGGCCGGCGGGCGACTGGCCTGCTCGAGGATCTTCAAATGGTACCGCGACGACTTCGAGGCGGCCGGGGGCCTCGGGGTGTTCCTCCTGCGCCATCTCGACGAGGGGCCGGCACGCACGGCGCTCTTGAGCGGGGCGACGCCGTGCGCGACCTATCGCCCGTATCGATGGACGCTCCAGCACCAGCCCGTCGATTGACCGTGGCGGGGCCGGAGCGATTGGCGGCGCCGGCGGCCGCCGTGCCGTTTCGCCACCTGACCGCGCTCTGGGTGCAGGTCACCGGCACCTGGTGCAATCTGCAGTGCGCACACTGCATCAACGCGAGCGGCCCGCGGGAGCCGTGGCTCGCGCCGCTCGACGCCGAGGACGTCCGGCGTGCCGTCGTGGAGGCGGCCGCCCTCGGCGTCAAGGAGATCTACTTCACCGGCGGCGAGCCGTTTCTCCATCCCGAGCTAATGCCGCTGCTGGCGTTCGCGCTCGAGCGCGCGCCGACGACCGTCCTGACCAACGGCACGCTCGTCGGCGACGCGATGGCGGACCGGCTCGCCGCCCTGGCCGGCCGGGCGCGCTACTCGCTCGAGGTGCGCGTCAGCCTCGATCACCCCGAGCGCCAGCGCAACGACGCGGTGCGCGGGCCCGGCGCCTTCGATCGCGCGCTGGCCGCGATCCGCCGGCTCGACGCCCGCGGGCTGCTGCCGATCCTCACCGCGACCGAGACCGAGGTCGACCGGTGGGCCGAGCCGCTCTACGACCGGCTGCGCGCCCTGCTGCTGGCCGCCGGCGTGCGGAAGCCGCGCGTGAAGATCCTGCCGTTGTTCCCGGCCGGTCGCATGGACGGCCGCGGCGGCGGCCGGGTCACCGCCGAGATGGTCGAGCAGGTCGGCGCCGAACGCTTCCAGTGCTCCCAGGCGCGCGCCGTCGCCGCCGGCGGCGTCTACGCCTGCCCGATCCTGGCCGGGCTGCCGGAGGCGCGGCTGGGCGCGACACTGGCGGAGACGCTGACGGCGAACCGGCTGACGCATGCGGCCTGCCTCGTGTGCTGGGAAACGGGCTCGAGCTGCCGGAACGCATGATCGTGCCCTGCCGCCTCACCGAGCCACACGCCGTGCGCCGCATCGCCCTCTTCGGCGGCGTCTACAGCAACGCCCACGCGCTGGCGGCGATGCTGGCGGACGCGCGCGGTCGCGACGTCGACGCGATCTTCTGCCTGGGCGATCTCGGCGGCTTCGGTCCCCATCCGGATCGCGTATTCCCGCTGCTGCGGGAGGCCGGCGTGCGCGCCATCCAGGGCAACTACGATCGGGCCATCGCGCTCGGCCACGACGACTGCGGCTGCGGCTACACCGATCCGCGCGACAACCACTTCGCCCGCGTCAGCTACGCCTACACCCTCGCGCGCACGGCGAGCGAGCACCGGCGCTGGATGGCCGCCCTGCCGGGTCACCGCCGACTCGCGCTGGGCGGCGGCACCGCCCTGCTCTGTCATGGCTCGCCGCGGGCGATCAGCGAGTTCCTGTGGGAGTCGACGACACCCGACGATTTCGTCACGCGGCTGCTCGACGAGGCGCAGGCCGACGTGATCCTGTGCACGCACAGCGGCATCAAGTGGCACCGGCGCCTGCCCGACGGGCGTCACCTGGTGAACGTCGGGGTGATCGGTCGGCCGGAGAACGACGGGACGCCGCGCGTCTGGTACACGGTGCTCACGGCCGAGCCCGGTCGCGAGCTCGACGTCGAGTTCGTGCCGGTCGCCTACGACCACGAGGCGCTCGCGCGCGAGATGGAGCGCGAGGGACTGCCGCAGGAGTTCGCTGACACCGTGCGAACGGGCTGGTGGACGAGCTGCCTCGAGGTCCTGCCGGCGCGCGAGCGGGCGCGCGGGCGGTTCTGATGCGACGGCTGTCCATCGTGATCCCGGCCCGCAACGACGCGGCCGCGCTCGGTCGCACCCTCGACCACCTCGCCCGCCTGCCGGGCGTCGCGCACGCGGAGACGATCGTGGCCGCGGCCGGCGACGTCGCGGGCACCGCGGCGGCCGTCGGCGGCCGCGCGCGCCTGCTCTGGCCGGGCGGCACGACGCGCGCCCAGCTCATGAACGCCGGTGCCGCGGTGGCCGGCGGCGACGTGCTGCTGTTCCTGCACGCCGACTCGTTTCCGCCCCGCGACGCGCTCGCCCTCATCGCTGGCACGCTCGACCGTCCCGGCGCCGTCGGCGGCGCGTTCGAGCACCGCTTCGCCGAGCCGGTGTGGAGTCTGCGAGCGATCACCGCCATCAATCGCGTCCGCTACCGGCTCACCCGGAACTACTACGGCGATCAGGGCATCTTCGTTCGGGCCGACGTGTTCCGCGCGATGGGCGGCTATCGCGACCTCGCGTTGATGGAGGATCTCGACTTCGCCCAGCGCCTCAAGCGCCGCGGCCGCAGCGTGCTGCTCCGCGCGCCGCTGGTCACCTCGGGCCGCCGCTTCCTCGCCCGCGGGCCCTGGCGCACGTTCTTCCTCATCGTCTGGCTGCTCGCGCGGTGGACGCTCCGGCTGGACACGGAGCGTTACGCCGAACGCTGGCGCGGTCCCGCCGATGCCACTCCCGGCGCGCGGTGGCGCCGGGCCCGGACCGAGCGCTCGTGATCCTGGTGACTGGCGGGACCGGCTTCATCGGCCGCGCGGTCGTCGCGCGTCTCGTCGCCGCCGGTCGTGACGTCGCGGTGCTCGCCCGCCGCCGCGACGCGCGCGACGCTCGCGCGCGCGTCGCCGCCGCACTCGGCGACGAGGCGGCCGGCGTGCGCGTCGTCGAGGGCGAGCTGGCCGCCGACGGCGCCGGCCTCGCGCCCGGGGAGCGCCGCTGGCTGCGCGGGCGGGTCGAGACCGTCGTCCACTGTGCGGGCGACACGTCGTTCGCGCCGCGGCTGTCGGCGCCGTACGTCGGCGCGCACGTCGACGGCCCCGTCGCACTGCTGCGCGCGCTTGCCGGCGGCCGCCTGGCGCGCTGGGTCCACATGTCCACCGCGTACGTGTGCGGCACGCGTCAGGGCACGATCCGCGAGGACGAGGGCGACCGCGGCCAGACCTTCCACAACGCCTACGAGCGGGTGAAGCTGCAGGCGGAGGGGGCGGTGCGCGCGGCCGGCGCGGCGGTCGGCATCGACGTGCGCGTGCTGCGGCCGTCGGTCGTGGTCGGCGCCGCGCCGGCGACGGCCGGCGGCACGCCGTCGAACCTGTTCTTCGCCTTCATCCGGCTCCTGGCCGCGCTCGCCCGCTGGCGAGCCGACGTGCCGCTGCGCCTCGAAGGCGCGCCCCACGCCCGGTTCAACATCGTGCCGCTCGACTATGTCACCGCGGCCACCGTCGCGCTCGCGGGCTGTCCGGAGGGCGCCGCCGGCACGTTCCACCTCGTCGTGCGCGACGCGCCACGCCAGGCCGTCATGCTGGCCCTGCTCGTCGAGCACCTCGGGGTCAGCGGGCTCCGGCTGCTGGACCCGCGCTCGGAGCCGATCCTCGATCCCTCCCCGCTCGAGCGCCGGGTGTCCCGGATGCTCGATCCCTACCGCGCCTACCTCGGGCAGGACGTTCGCTTCGACGACACCGCGGCGGCGGCCGTGCTCACCCGCATCGGCGTGCCGGCGCCTACGCTGACGGCCGGCGACGTCCGGCGGCTGGTCGACCTGGCGCTCCTCGGCGAGACGCCGACGCCGGTGTGAGGACGATCATCGGCGCTGGTTGACCGTCCGGGGGTGGTCGGGTCAGACGACCTCGTCGGTGCGGGCGGTGGTCTCGCCGAAGCGTCCGAGGGCGAACTGCGGCAGCCCGGCATAGACCTCGCCGATGCGGCGGTTGATCTCGCGGTTGGCGAGCGCGAAGAGGCTGCGCCCCTCGCGGTCGCCCTCGACCAGGAAGGGGCCGAGGCGCTCGACCTCCAGCACCCACAATGCCTGCGCGATCCCGAGCTCCTTCAGCCAGTGGACCTCGACCACCCGCTTGATCGCCGTCCCGTAGGTCGCGCCGAGGCCGTAGCCCACCGTCGTCAGGTACACGGCGCCGTGCGGCACGAACCATTCGCGATAGGCGAGCTCGGTGAGGCCGGCCTTGCCCACGATGACCTTGGCCCCCGAGCGCTCGAACCAGCGCGTCATCGACTTGCCGAAGCGGAAGCTCGCGGTCGCCGTGACCGCCTCCACGCGGTAGCCGCCGTCGGGCTGCACGCTGGCCGCCGGCGAGCAGTGGAAGTTGACGTTCGTCAGCGCGCGGACCGACGGCGGCAGGCCGCGTCCCTCGTCGACGACCTTGCGATACACGCCCTCGCGGGCCGTGTAGAGGATGCCGTCGAGGTAGACGACGTCGCCCAGCTTGAGCCGCGCAAGCGCCTCGTCGCCGACCGGCGTCGTCAGCGTGACCTCGTCCATGCGCACGTCGTCGAGCGTCACTCGACGCCCTCGCGCCGGTAGTAGTCGGTGAACCACCCCGGGTCGCTGCGGAACTCGACCCGTCCGTCGGCGTGGATCCGCGCCGTGGCCCGGCGCGACGACAGACAGAACTGGTGGATGCCCACCGGCATGCCGCCCGTGTGCGAGTAGGCGATCTCGACGTGCGTGGCCACGACCATCGACGTGCCGGAGAAACCCATGGCGCCGATGCCGATGTAGTTGCCGAGCGCGGTCAGCTCGTCCTCGAGCCGGGCGACGTCGGGATCGGGGTTGCGGCTGCCCACCACGCGCAGGCAGGCGGCCTCCTTGCCGAGCCGCATGCAGGTGTCCTTGGAGCCGCCGATGCCGATGCCGACGATCGCCGGCTGGCAGGCCAGCCCACGCTTGCCATGCTCGATCAGGGTGTCGACGACGAACCGCTTGAGGCCGCCGACGCCGTCGGCCGGGAACAACATCCGGTAGTCGCTGCCGAAGAGCCCGCCCTTGTGCACGGTCGTGACGTCGAGCCAGTCGGCGTTCGGCTCGAACGCCCACGTCACCTCGGGGGCATGCACGCCGACGTTGTTGTTGTGGTCGGCGCGCGTGAGCGGGTGCACGCGGTTGGGTCGTAGCGGGACGGCGGCCGTCGCCTCCGCGGTCGCCCGCCGCAGCGCGCGCTCGACCGCCACGAACCCGCCCTCGACCACCGCCTCGTTGCCCGCACGCACGTAATACCGCGGCAGCCCGGTGTCGGCGCACATCGGTCGCCGCTCCGCGCTGGCGATCTCCCAGTTCCGCAGCATCTCGTCCAGCACGAACCGCGCGATCCGGTTCCCCTCCCGATCGCGCGCCCGAACCACACCCTCCCGGTAGTCGGCCGGAATGTCGATCGCCGCCCGCCCCATCAGCTCCCTGGCGACGTCCTCCACCAGCTTCGCCGGAATCCCCTTCGCCATGCCCCGACGTTAACACGCCCGCCGTCGCCGGGCGCCCCCCCGCTCGCGTCCGAAGTCGCTCGCGCGCGATCCCGGCGGCAATGCGCGCTGCAGGCGCGCGAGCCGCCGCCTCCGTTCGAGCCTCGACACGCGGCGCAGCGCGCCGCAGGCGCGCCAGCCGCTGCTCGCGTTCGAGATCTCCGCGGCGCGATCCCGGCGGCAATGCGCGCCCCAGGCGCGCGAGCCGCCGCCGTGCGCCGGGCCCGCGACGCTTCGACGTCGCCGCACGCTCCTCTGTCGAGCTGCTCTCGCCGACACTGGTCGGCGTCGAAACGTAGCGCGGTGGGGCGAGGCGGCGGGGGTTCGCCGACCCGTTTCCCGCCCGACGCAGGCAGGCCATCGGATCGAGGGGATCGCGTCGGCGCGTCAACGCTCCGGGCTCGCGGTCGGCGGACCCCCGCCGGCTCGCCCCGCCGCGCGGCGACTCCACGCAGCCGGAAACGGACGAAGGCTAGGTGCGACGGAAGGCGAGAGCGATGAACTCGGGGAAGCGCTCCTCGAGCTCCGCCGCGACCGCGGAGCCGACCTCGCGCGCGGTGCCTGCGCGCTCGCCGTCGGTGGCGCCCCAGTGCTCGAGATACGCGTCTTCGTCGTGCACGCCGAGCTGCATCGCCACCGAGTCGATGAGCATCTGGAACCGCTCGCTGAGCTGGAGGGTGACCTGATCGCCCCCGTCGTGCGCCTCGACGGACGCCGGGATGTCCTTCCAGGCGATGACCCGGTACGTCGCCATCACCGGCCGCCCATGAACTGGGCGAGCAGCCCGAGGCGGTCCCCGGGCTCGAGCGGCGAGTCGAGCGTGTGCTTGATGCCGAGGACGGCGTCGTCGACGAGGACCTCGATGTGCTCGCCGAGGTCGTCGCCGTGCCAGAGGGCGGCGGCCAGGTCGGGGAAGCGGTCGCTCAGCCCGCGCAACACGCTCCGGACCGTGGCACCGGTCGGCAACGGCTCCTCGAACAGTCGGCGGGTGCTGCCATCGCCGCCGACGAAGCGGGTGGGCCAGCCGACGATCTCGACCGGCACCGTGGTCACCCGCCAGCCCGCCGGTCCTTCTCCTGGAGGAACTCGCCGCGGTTCCGCAAGCGCTTGACGAGCTCTCCGTAGGAGCTGGTGCGGATGATGCGATCGAACTGCGCCCGATAGTTGGAGATGAGGCTGATGTTCTCGATCGCCACGTCGTAGATCAGCCAGCGATCGTTCTTCTTGTTCATCCGGGCCTCGACCGGCACGTCGGTGCCCTGCTTGGTGGTGACCTTGGCCCGGACGACGGCGATGTCGCCATCGACCTTCTCGTCGGTGAACTTCAGCCGCTCGCCGCCGTAGAGATCGATCTTCGCGATGTAGGTGCTCTCGAGCAGATCGGCGAAGAGATGCACGAACTCCTCGCGCTCGGCCGGCGTGCGCTGCTGCCAGTGCGGGCCGAGGGCGCGACGCGCGGTCTCCTGGACGTCGAAGGCATCGATCGCCAGTTTCCGGACCGCCGCTCGGCGGTCGGCGGCCTTCAGCGAGTTGTCCTCCAGCGTCTTCACAACGGCGTCGGTGTACTCCCGCACCGTGTCGGTCGGGGCCCCAGCCGAGGCCCGACCGAACAAACCGAGCAGGACGACAGGCATCGTCACCAGCAAGACCGCTTTCCGCATGGGTATCGGGCTCCTTCCTGTTCCGCAGTATACCGTGCACCCGCCCCTAGCCGACCCCGACAGGCGGCGTAGAAGCCTCTTGACTCGGTCGGACCGTTTTTGCCAGTGTTGCGGGGCTCGTCGACCGCCTACAGGCGGTCCACGGAGCGCGCTGCTCGCCTGTCAGGCGGTGCGGCGCCCGACCCGTCCGGAGTGTGGCCGGGGTCCGGTGTTCGAGCTGCAGTACGGATGTCGCCGTAACTAGCAGTGAATGCAACACCAACGGGGGGATCCGTGGCCGTACGCCGTCTCGCGCTCGCCCTGCTCGCAGTCATCACGCTCGCCGCGCCGGCCGGCGCCCAGACGATCACAGATCTCGCCGGGACCTGGCGTTTCCGCGCGCTCCAGGCTTCCGGCAACGCGGATTTCGACGGCGTCTGGATCAGCGGGACCGTCACTTTCACGAGTTCTGGCAACGTATCGAGTGGCAGCATCCTGAGATCCGATGGGTCGCTCGAGTCGATCATCCCTGGCCACGGCAGCGCCGAGGTGGACGGGGGACAGATCCTCCTGACGCTCGACCTCGAGGGCGAGCAGATGGTCTTGTCGGGCCGGTTCACGTCGAGCGTCAAGAACGCATTCACGGCAGTCGCCACCGACATCCAGGAGACCGGCGAGAACTTCTTGCTGGCCGCCTTCGTGAAGGCATCCACTGCGACGAAGTTCGCGCCGGCCGACCTTGCGGGCACGTGGCGCGTGAGGAGCGTGCAGACTGCCGAGACGACCCATACGGCCGAGTGGCTGTCGGGACAGGTCGTCATCGGCGTCAATGGCAGCGTGACGGGCGGCACGCTGCAGAGCTCCAACGGCTCGACGGAGACGATCGTGGGCGGCCAGCTGACGATCGACTCCGCCGGACACGTTGTCGGCTCGGTCCTGACCGAAGTCCTCTCGACGCCCGACGAGACGCTGGTCGATGCCGTGATGGCGTCGGACAGGCAATTCATGGGCGGGGTCAGCACCTACAGCGGCTTCGGCGCGAGAGAGAACGGCCTGTTCTTCCTGCAGAAGGAGCCGCCGCTCACCGTCAAGTACGTGACCTCCGACCTGGCCGGGCCGTGGGAGGTTCTCGGGCTGAACTTCGACACCGCCCAGGGCAACACCGGCTTCTGGCTCTTCGGTCTCGCCACCTTCGACGCCAACGGCAGCCTCGTCCCGGATCAGTCGTTGCTCTTCGATTCGTTCGGTCGCGAGCTCACCGCCCTCTCGGCGGACGTCTCGCTCGATTCGCACGGGTTCCTCTCGGGCGGCTTCTCCGGCGACTCGCTCGAGGTGGGTTTCCAGGCGACCATGTTCCCCTCCAAGGGCTTCATCATCGGTGTCGACGACTTCAGCTCGACCAACGGCAGCTCGCTGGGCCTCTTCTCGATGACCAGACTCGGCCCGCCGCCGCCCGCCTCGAAGGTGCAGTTCCATTCGAGCGGCTTCAGGGTTAACGAGGGGGGCACCGCCGCCATCCAGGTCGACCGCACCGGCGCGACGGGCACCGAGGTCCACGTAAACTATGCCGCGACCGGGTCGGAGGACTTCACGGCCGTCTCCGGCACCCTGACGATCCCCGCCGGCCACACCTCGTCCACCTTCACGGTGCCGACGTTCGCTGACGGCGTGGCGGCCGGCGACAAGACCCTCGCGCTGACGCTCAGTGCGCCGACCAACGGCGCCACGCTCGGCTCGCCGGCCACGGCGAAGCTGACGATCACCGACGTCGACTCGATCGTGCAGTTCGTCCAGCCCGTGTACACCGTCAAGGAGAGCGTCGGCACGGCCCTGATCTCGCTGAATCGCTCGGGCGGCACGACGGTCCCGGCCGTCGTCGCGTACTCGGTCACCCCGGGCACCGCCGTGCCGGGGCGGGACTTCACGCCGGGGTCGGGAACGGTG
>Ga0066696_10000800_pt1 | contig 13135 bp, 16 predicted proteins | sample GraSoiAngelo_145_FD_71412 | JGI IMG/M metagenome (GOLD analysis project Ga0066696, IMG submission 71412) | Grasslands soil microbial communities from the Angelo Coastal Reserve, California, USA - 14_1009_05_20cm | ecosystem: Environmental > Terrestrial > Soil > Grasslands | place: USA...
AATCCGCGGCGCGCCCCACAAGGGGTTCGCGGTCGCCATCTCGCGAACGAGGGCGCGGATCTCCTGATCAATTGGTGGACGGCCAACAAGTCGACGGCGCGAGCGTCGCGTCCATCGGCGGCGAAGCCAGTCGCGATGCCAGCGGATGACAGTGTCCGGTTGTACGACAATCAACGCCGTGCGCCAGTTTCGCCAACTTCGCGCGAGAGCCATCCAAAAGAGTCGATCGCATGCCCGCAGGCGGCATCGCGTCGTTCGGTGGAAGGCCGCCAATTGTTGCCGCAGCGCCAGGTTTTCCAAGACCAATTCCCGATGGCCGCGGAGTGCCAACGTGACTGCGCGGACGACCACGATGAGCAGCTCCAGCATGCGGTGATCGTGGTTGGAGTTGGCGCGAAATTCAACTCGGACGAGTTTTGGCGATGGTCAGGCATGACCACGCGGGCTAATCACAGGGTTTCACCTTAGCCAACCCATTGGCCGCTGAGGGCAACGTACCGATTGTCGATTTCTTGGTGTCGACTTCTCCTATAATCTAGCCGCTCGATTCCCCGAACAACGGCCGTAGTCGAACCGCCCGCAGTCGTCTCCATCCTTGCTGTTGGAGCAGCCCTGCGCGCGATTCGAGCGCTGAAACGAGCACATGAAAAGCATTCTTCGGCGGCTCACCGTCGTCGTTGTGGTTGTCTGCGCTGCTCCGTCGGTCGTTCCAGTCCTTACGCGTCAATGCCAAGTCTCAGCAGGACCCGCACATCTTCAAGGTCTATCACGCGCATATGCGCGAGGGATCACCGCGACAGCTGCCGCTATCTCTCACGCATCAAGATCCCGATGTCGCTCATGAAAGCTGCGGCACGGTAGAGTCGTGCAGCGTCCGTAAACCGCCAGTTCTCAAGAGATGAAGGAGCTCTCGATGCGCCGAATGGTGATGTTCCTAATCGCGTTGTCGGTCGGTGCGCTGCAGTCGATGACCTCGGCGCAGACGAACCGGCTCCAGATCCATTTCATGGACGTCGGCCAGGGTGATGGCGCCATTCTCATCGCACCCACCGGCGAGACCGTGCTGTTCGACAACGGGTTGTTGAACCATTGCAGTCAGCAGCTCACGTACCTGCAGTCCGTTGGCGTGACGACGATCGACTATCAGATCATCAGCCACTACCACGCGGACCATTTTGGGTGTACGACGGAGGTGCTGAGCCGATTTCCACTGCAAAAGGCCTCCCTAGACCGTGGAGGGAGTTATGCCAGCGGCACCTTCAACGCGTACGTCACCAAAGTCGGCGCCAAGCGGCAGACTGCCCAAGACGGCGAGACGATCACGCTCAACTCTACGCCGCCGGTGATCGTCCGCATCGTGGCGTTGAATGGCAATGGCGTCACGACGGACAACGAGAACGACGAGAGTGTGGTGGCGCTCGTGAGTTACGGCAACTTCCGCGCGGAGATTGGCGGCGACTTGAGCGGCTTTGCAGACAACAGTTACGCCGACATCGAAACGTCGGTGGCCCCGAAGGTCGGCCAAGTCGACGTTTATAAGGTCCACCATCACGGGAGCCGGTACAGCACAAACACCGCCTGGTTGCAAGCGATCAATCCGCGTGTCGCCGTGGTGTCGACGGGCAACGGCAACACGTTCGGGCATCCGACGCAGGAGTGCATGGAGCGCCTGCACAACGCCGGGGTGAAGATGTATTGGACCGAGGCCGGGAATGGTGTACCGCCTGAAGACGGCGTCGACGTCGTCGGCGGGAACATCATCGTCGAAGTCCCCCAGCAGGCGAATCGCTACACCGTGCGGACGACAGCGGGCACGCCAACGACTACGCAGTTCGACACGTGGTTAACGGCTAGCGGAACTCCGACACCGACGCCGACACCGACGGGCTTCGCGTGGAGCAAGCGCTCGAACATCTACCACGTGTCGACGTGCCGTTTTGTGACGACCATCAGTCCTGACAATCTCCAGACCGGTTCCACGCCACCCTCGGGCAAGACGTTGCACAAGGACTGTCCGAAGTAGCAGCGGGGATCCTGGCGGATGTGCCTACCAAGAACTCGATCTTGTTTAATCAGATTGGGGACAAGCTTTGGACGGCGCGTGCGGTTCGGCTGAACGGAGCGGCGCTAAATCCATTCGTGCCGCGGAGTGGCGTCCGATGAACACGATGTCGGAACCGGGCGGGCTCGTCCCGTCCCGCATGTTTTTCACGCGTGGAGCGTCAGAATCACGACGCTTGACTCATTTGGAAGGGTTGAACGATCTTTCTCGGAACACGTGACAATGACACGGCGCGCGGGACATCCATGAGCCGGAATCTCGTCGTTTGTCTCGACGGTACCGACAACGAATTCGGCGCGCAGAACACCAACGTCGTGCGACTGTTCCAATCGCCGTCGTGCGACTGTTCCAATCGCTCGACCGCGAACCGTCCCGGCAGGTCGCTTACTACGATCCCGGCGTCGGAACCATCTGGGAGCCGGGTACGCTGTCGAAAGTGTCGCAGAAGATCCAGATGCTGCTCGGCTTGGCCTTCGGCCTGGGCGTGACCGGCAACGTCACCGAAGCCTACCTCTTTCTGATGCAGCAGCACCAGGCGGGGGATTGCGTCCATATCTTCGGTTTCAGCCGCGGCGCGTTGGAAGCGAGGGCGCTCGCCGCGCTCATTCATCGCTGCGGATTGCTCCGCGCCGAGCTGTTGTCGCTAGAGTCGTACGCCATGCGGCTGTTTCAATCGCCAGACAACTTTGCGGTTGTTGACAGCTTCAAGGAGACTTTCTCGCGCATGGTCGAAGTCGAGTTCCTAGGGTTGTGGGACACAGTGACGTCGATGGGCAATGTCTGGTCGCCGATTCATTGGCCGAATACGGCGAAAAACTCTTGCGTACGACGAGTTGCGCACGCCATCGCGATCGACGAACGTCGCGCGTTCTTCCGCCCGAACCGCTGGACAGCGCTGCCGAACCAGACCGTGTCAGAGGTGTGGTTTGCCGGCGTGCACAGTGACGTCGGTGGCGGCTACGATCCAGCGACCAGCCGATTGTGGGCCATTCCGCTCGCGTGGATGGCCGGCCACGCGCGGGCCGCCGGTGTGGCCATCGCAGACGCGCCGCTCGAGACGATTTCGGCGGCGGGTCGGACCAGCACACCGGACTACGCGACGGGTCAGCACGACAGTCTGACCGGAGCCTGGAAAGCCTTGGAACTCGTGCCGAAGACGCATCGCACGCGCAGAGCCGACGGATCGTTCGACCGGCCACGACTGCTCATTCCAGCGGCGGAAACGGGTCTGCGCGGTCGTCCGCGGACGCTGTTGCCAGGCGAACAGGTCGATCTCACTGCGATCCAACGCTTCGTCGCGCTTCCAACCTACCGGCCGGATACGCTTACGACTGCCGGATTGAATCTCGAGACAGCGCAGCGCTTTCTCGCGACAGGCGGGGACGTGTGGATGGTTCCGGGCTCGGGGCGGCCGACCGGCGGTGACGTGTGAACCGCGCAGCGAACGCCGACCCGGCGCTGGTCTGCGTCGGATCCGGCATTGACAGGCGGACCCGCCACGCACGTGTTGATCGTGGGCGTGGGGAGATACGCATACGGCAAAGGACTCAGTCAGCCCCCCGTTGGCGGAGATCTTCGCCAGCTCACATCGCCGCCGATGTCAGCACGCGCACGGTCGTGGAGGAATTCACGAATGCCGCGCTCGAGAAAGGTTGCGCGCGGCTTGAGCCCACTCTCGATCTCCTTGCGATTCGCGGCGCAGATGACGCTGACGATCCACGAAGACGAGGACGACGCCGGTGGCGATGTCGAGGATGCATCCGAACACGACGAACCGCCCGTCAGTCCGTGAGCGGAAACAAACCGGGAGTCTGGAAGATCGCCTGCGTCAGGAATACCGGCGCGACGGTCGGAAACGGCGCGTGCCGAGCGTTGGTGACGGCCTTGCCGACAAGGACTTGGGCCGCATTCCGTCCGGCTATGAGGTTCGCATCGGTGGTGATCAGCGGAAGCCGCGTCTCGAACAGATACATGAACTGATCGTAGGTGGCCGGGTCGAGCGTCATTTCCAGCGCGTCCGCCTGGGCGTGTGCCGCTTCAGCCATCGACGCCAGTTTGACGCGTTGCTCCAGCGGCAGGCTGGCGACGCTGACGTCTCCGGCCTTGGTCACATTCGTTTCGTCGGCGGCAGATTCCGCTGGGCAGGCGTCCGGAGGGTTGGTCCATCCCTCGAGCGTCGCGACCGAATAATGTTTGCGATCGACGGTGGCGACGATCCGTACGGGGATTGGCAGCTTGACGTCGGGGTGCGGCGTCGCCGTCACCGGAGGTGTCCACGTCGGAATGTCCGCATCGTCGATCGGCAGCCCGGCGGCCTTCGCCTTCGACATCATCCACTTCAACGCGATGTCGCTCAGGCCAGTGTTGCCGTTGCCGCCGCCGACGTCCGAATGGACGCCGCGAAACCACACTTCACACGCGCCGCGCAGCCGGATCGGCAGGAACGATGGTCGGCGTTCGTCCAGGGCCATGGCGTGGAAGCAGTAGTCGATGTTCTTCTGCGGGATCTTGAGCGTGTGCCCGAAGTTCAGCGCGGCGTTGCCGAGGTTGGCGAGCCCGAACGACGCGACGACGTCCCAGAGGCCGAGGAACCGGATCGTCGGATTCGCCTCGACGACCTCATCGGTGTTTGGCTTGCAGATGCCCTTCTCCTGGATTCTGCGACAAAAATCGAGCGCCGTCGCCGAGCCGCGGCTAAACCCGATGATGTCAATCAGACGGTCGCCGCCGCCGGGCGCCGCCCAGTTCTCGCACAGGCGTATGTACGCCTCGTTGAGACGTGGACGCTCACCCAGGCCGAACACGCCGCCGAGCGCGGCGCCGATCATGTCCCAGCGCGCGCCGACGCCTTCGATGTAATACTGTTTCTTGCCGGACGCCTTCTCGTACGCCGCATGGAGCTTCACCACGTTGGTGTTGTGATGGGTCTCGTCTTCCGTGTCCTTCTTCGTGTTCCAGGTGCCATCGAATGCATACAAGGCCATGGACGTTCCTCGCGAGGTGATCTCTCTGGACGTAATGTTTTCGGAGCGGGGAGTGTGTGCCACGCTATACGGGAAATCAATCCCAAACTGAGCAAAAGTACGCGCGGACAATCTCTTGACCGAATAAGCCAGCCAATTCCTCTTCTTAGTCAGCAGGTTGATGAAAAGTGAGCGTTGCCACACGGGTGACTCGTACTGCCATGCTCCATTCAACCGGGAGCGTGCGAATGGGTGGACACGACGAGCGAAACGGATCGATGTTCAGCCATGTATCGCCGGAGGTGCGGATTCCGGCGTACCACGCGCTACGGTCGATTCGGCGGATCACGGATCGCGCGCTGGAGCGGCTGTCGCCGGTCTTCGATGGTTTGTACGTGAAATTCGGTCGGCTGTGGGTCTCGAACGCCGATTCTTGCGCTGATCCCCGGATTGGGCACGTTGCGGAGCACGCGGCGTCTGACCTACGCTGACTCGCGCATGAAGAACCTGTGCCTCGCCAATATCGCGTCCGAGCAAAAAACATTGACGTTGGCGTCGCCGCTCGGCACTCTACCGGCGATGCGTCCCGTTTTTCGGACGGTCCCTGGGGTCCGGTCAGCCCTTCCCGCGCGTCGAGACCTGCTCTTCGAGGCTCTTGCCCTGCGCCACCAACTTGGCGCCCTCGCTCGTTCGAATCGCCGCTTTCGCCTAGCCCACCGTCTGCTTTGGTCTGTTTGCGATAGTTGTGGCCTCGATGGAGGGAAGCGTTGGTGCTGGTCCAGCCAGCCACCGTCGATCGTTGGCATCGCGAAAGGATTCCGTCGATGCTGGCGGCGTCGCGCGCGGCGTCCAGGAAGACCATGTATCGATTCGCCATGTCGAGATCTGATTCGGCGCTGGCCACGGAGAATTGTCTCTGGGGCGTCCCGCGGATCGACCGCGAATTACTGAAGCTCGGAATCGCCATTTCGGACGCACGGTCTCGGGTTATCCGCGCGGTCGCCCAGCAACACGGTCACAAACCCGGCGTACATTCTTCGCGAACCACTTCGCTGACGGAACATTCATCTCGCCGGTGATGTTCGCCAATGCGCGCAGTGACGACGTCGTCGTCGACGCGTCTGACTTGTCATGCCGCGCCGCTCCATTGTCGATCGATGGGTCGTGCGCCTCCATTCACTGGACGAGTGTCGATTGGGGTCGGTCGCTCCAGAACACGTCTCTTGGCGTGCGTCTCGCCCAAGATCACCTTCAGGACCGTATCGGCACGCGCAAAGCACCGGCCGCGACCCGCCGCTGCACCTACGGTTGCGACTGGCCTCATGGCGTCCGGGCAGGCGTTTCCTCCGTCGCTGCCTGCAGTGACGCTGCGACCGACGGCAGTGGAGACCATTCGTCCGCCGCGAGCTCGCCATACGTAGTTCTGAATCTCCGTTCGTGCGCAATCGAGTCGTCAACGTCGTCGGAACGCCGAACTCTTCGTTCGGCCCGCGACGTGTCTGTTTGCGACGCGATTCGCACGGCCTCGTCGCGAACCACAGGACGTTAGGCGCGTCGGCGGGACCCTCTTTGAAATTGCGCATTGACGCCCGTCATCTTGAGGCGGAAATTGACGAGCATTTCCGTCACGCCATACACGGTCGCGATTTCTGCTGGCACCATGCGCGACTTCTTCGCGGTGAACAACGCATCCCGCGGAAGCAGCAGCGCCCACGCCAGCCAGTTGGCCTCGTCCTCTTGTTTCTGATCGAACGTTCGCGTCGCCAACTGGCCGTCCTGCGAGAAGACCATTTTCGCCGGCTCGTGTCCAAGGACTACGTGCGCCAGTTCATGCACGATGTCGCTCGCCCGACGGCCGTGGCTTTTCTTTGGGTTGAAGATGACGGTCGTCTTGCCGTGTAGTTCGAGTGTCGCCGCAGACCATCCCCAGGGGTCAGTCTCCAAAAGCTGAATACAAATATCTCGGGGAAGGCCATCAATTTCATCGGGCCGCAAGAGCTGCACTGCAAGGTGAGCCGCGAGTGTGCCCGGATCAAGCGCTGCTGTCGCGGTCAGTCCGAGGTCGACCCGGATCGCAGCAGCGGTCCGCTCCGCCCATGCCTTAAAACCGCGTTCAAGCGTCGCCATCGTCGACGTCTAGAGTGCTTGCAGCTTGTTTCTGCGCAACAAAAAGTAGCATTCTGGCCAGGGCAGTCGCGGTTTCCGGTAACGGAAGTTGATCTGCCTTAAAGTGGGCCGACACTCGAACTGCCGGTTCGAACGGGTCGAACGCCTCACCGCTAGACCGTGGAGGATGTCCGAGAAAGTCGCCTGCATCGACGCAGAGCCAGAGACAAACCTTTCCGAAGGTCGCCACATCTGGTACGCGACCCGCCTCGATTCGCATCAGCGTCGGAGCCGTAATTCCAATTTCCTTCGCGACTTCCCGAAGTTTGCGGGCACCGCGCTTCTTGCGAACCATCATGCCGAGTGCGCTCAGCGCGATCTTAGCTGGCATGCTTGGTCCTTCTTTTTGAGAAACAAAAGTTGATCTTCGAAACACACTCTGCTACTTTCAGTGTACCAGAGTCGACGTGCGAAACGACGGCTCACGCGGAAAGTGCACAGAAGGGAGAGCGCGAAATGTCCAGTCCGAATTCAACACCCACGACAGACCCGACCGCAAGCGGCCGGTGGATTCTTGTTTCGCTGCCCAGTCACGAGATCACGGTCCTGGAAGACGGCGCGACAGTTCGAACTATCACCGCGTTTTCGACGGGTCGCGAAGGTCATCTCACGCCGTTGGAGACAGACGCGAAGATCGACCCGAGCCGTCGTTTTCTACACCACACGAGCTCTCTGTACCAAAGCAAGGCTGGCAAGCCCGCCGACATGCCGTTCGCTCTCTTCTTCGACGGCGCATGCGCGTTTCATCAAGGCGACCCGAAAGTCGAATCCCACGGGTGCGTTCATCTCGGACCCGCTGACGCGGCGTGGCTGTTTAATTGGGTCGGTAACCAGGAAGTGCACGTTCGGATCAGCGGTCCACGGCCCACTGAGTCGAAGTCAGCGTAGCCAATCGCAGCCAATCACAGGGAGGAAGCATATGGCGGACGTCTATGGACACCCCGATTCGGGACATGAAGTGATTCTGTCCTTTGACGATGGCCCTCATCTCAAATACACACCCGAACTGCTCGACCTTCTAAAGAAGGAGAGTCTGCACGCGATGTTCTTCGTCTGCGGCGAACGCGTCGCCGCCGCGGGTGGCCGAGACATCGTCAGGCGAGCTGCGGCCGAAGGCCATATCATCGGCAATCATTCATACAGCCATCCGCAGCTGACCAAGTTGACAGCGGATCAGGTTCGCTCCGAGATCCAGCGAACGCACGACCTGATCGCTGAATTCGAACCCGCGCAAAAGCTGTGTCGGCCGCCGTTCGGTGCACATAACGGCATGGTTGACGGGATTCTGCAAGAACTTGGCTACCGCGTCGTGCTATGGAATGTCGATCCCGAGGATTGGAAGGCCGTGAACAAGCCGTCAAAATGGATCGACGTAGCTATGGATCAAATCTCTCACCGATCACACACGTTGTTCCTGTGCCACGACATTCAGCAGACTACCGTCGAAAATCTCCCACAGTTGCTGGCAAGGATCAGGGCGCTGCCGAATCCGCAGTTTGTCAAGTACGCGTAGCGCGTTGGGCGGTTCACATTCCGGCGACAGGAACGGCGCCGAAGGATGGCGGTGAGTTCGTACCGAAGCACGACGATTTCGTGGTTCTTGAATTCGGATGATTGACCGCTCAGAACCGCCAGCTGCAGAATCCGCCGAAGCTGTCATTCGCCAAAACGTCATCCGGCGCAACCGGCGGCCGCACCCTCGAACGCATTGAAGCTGTCGAATGGGCGTCGCTGTGCACCCGTAGCTGCCTCGGTGCTCCTTGAACAACGCGTCAGTCCGTCATCGTGCATCGCGAGCCGCGCGTCCTCGCGCAAGCGCTGCGTGGATTCGACAGAGCGAAGGGACTTGGCGCTTACGCCGCGCGACGCTCGTATCGGTGATGAAGACCACCGACTTCAGGAACTGCGATGATCTCTCCGGCGCTTGCCGGCTGCATCGGTCTGCCGTCGGGCGTGTCCTTGCCCAATCCGAGATGCGTCCGACTTCGGTGATAGTACGCCACGTAGGCGGAGAGCAGTCGGCGCAGATGCGCCTCGCCGAACACGATGACGTAGTCGAGACACTCGCGTCGAATTGATCCGATCACGCGCTCCGCGTATGGATTTTGCCACGGACTCGCCGGACTGCAGACGATTTCCGCGATCGCCATCTGCGCCACGCGGCGACGGAACGCGTCGCCGTAGATGCTGTCGCGATCTCTCAGCAACCAGCGTGGCGCGGTGTTGTGAGGAAACGCCTCGACGACTTGCTGCGCGGCCCAGCGTGCCGTCGGATGCTCGGCGATGTTGAAGTGGACGATGCGCCGGCGTCGGTGCGACAGCAACACCAGGACGAACAGCACCCGACCGGTCACCGTCGGGACCGTGAAGAAGTCCATGGACACGACCGCGGCCAGATGATTGGTCAGGAAGGTCCGCCACCCTTGTGACGGCGGACGCCGCCGCCGGTGAAACAGCCTCGACACGGTTCGTTCCGACACCTCGACGCCGAGTTTGGCCAGCTCGCCATGGATGCCCGGCGCTCCCCACAACGGGTTGGCCGTCGCCATCTCGCGGATCAGCGCGCGGATTTCGCGACTGATCGGTGGGCGACCGCCGGACGTCGGCGTCGAGCGCCGCGTCCATCGGCGGCGCAGCCAGTCGTGATGCCATCGCAGGACCGTCTCCGGCTGTACGAACACCAACGCCGTGCACCAGTGCCGCCACCCGTTGGCCAACACAATCCAGAACAGCCGGTCGCGCGTCCGGAGGCGCGGACGCTTCGTCGTGCGTTTCAACGCCCCGAGCTGCTGGCGCAGCGCTATGTTCTCGAGGACCACTTCCCGATGGCCGCGGCAGGCCATCACCACCGCACGAACCGTCAATAAGATCATCTCCAGCACGCTCCGATCGTGTCGGGCCCGCCCGCGAATATCAATCGCAATGAAGCGGATGGAGTTCTGGTGAACCACAGGGTCGCCCAATCAATGTTGCGGTCACTCGCACGCGAGTCAGCCTGTCGGCGACCTTGACGACATGCCATTGGACGCCCCTCACGGAGCTAATGGAGTCTCTGGTAGCGATTTCTCCAAGCGCTGGTAGTGGGTCAATTTGGAGCGGGGCCCACCGATATGCTAAAGCGTATTGGCAAATGATATACTCGCGGCGACAGGCCGGCGTTGCAGACGTTGGGCTAGTTCTCGGCCTAGCCCTGTTTTACATCGGCTTGTTGTTCACCAGTAACTCGACTCCGGTGTCGTCTGCCCTCCGGTTGTGCTCGACCAGCATCTCGATACCGACGCCTGCAAATGCCTTTTTCAGAGCGAGGCCATGTGGTGGTGGCTTGCTTGGATCGCGAACGCCAAGTAAGAGTCCGACATGGGAGTCTCCAGGCGAAGGAAAGATACCGGCCAGACTTGGAGGTGCGACGAGCCATCCGGCGGCCTTAAGGATTTCCTCTATTTGGACAGCGTATTGGAAGGACTCGCTGTCACCAGCTTGCGCAAAGACCCTGACAAGGCCTTTGTCTTGTGATTCTTTTAACGAGGCAATGAGCGCCTTTCGCTGCTCGTCCGAGATATGGCGTGGAGCTATTTTCTCTTTCAGTATAAGCAACTCGCGCTCAGCGTTGGCCGTTTTCTCTTGTTGTTTGGAGACCTCTATTGAACGAGCGAATTCGATTCTTTTATTTATCGGACGAGCAGCAAACTGGAGCAGGAATTCACCGGCAACGCCGACAGCAACGAATAGCGCGGCTATTAGCTGGCCTCTATCGATCCAGGACAGTAGTGCTTCGTCTGTCATCGACGACTCTCCTTATCCGACCATCATTTATGGGCTGGTGGCGTTCTGGTTGGTGCTCAGATTGCACGGGAGACGGCGTCGTCCGAAATGAATACAGGCTCATGCGGCCTGCAACGCAGACGCAGGCTCCGTGAGGGCAACAATTTCTTCAATCGACCAGACATGGTGCGCGATGCCAGCTTCCATCGCTGGCGTGACGCGCAAGGTCTGATGAACACGAGCGAAGTTGTAATGCATGTAGAACATGGCGACCGAGTGAGCATGGTTCTCGATCTTCTTACTGAACGCGTTCGTCAGGCGCGTAAAGCGGCGCATGTTCATTCGCATGGTGAGATTCTGCCGCTCGATATACGACGTGCTGACATGTCTCGGATCAGGGTTGCCCGCGATGTCGTTCGACGTGCAACCGATGCACTTCGCTGGGCTGTAGCGCGTCTCGGTCTCGCCGCTCGCGCCGTAAAGCTTCACCAGCATCGCGTAATCGATGTCGCCGCCGAACGCATCCTCAACCGCCGTGAGGTACATCTTGTGGCCATCAGTCGTGAGTTGGATCCGATTCGAGATGCGTTCCGACATATCGCGAAGGAAGTCTGTCGCGCAGCCCGCGTCACGCAGCCCGATCAGCCAAGACAGCACAAGTTTCGTCTGTGCTTCAATCGCGACGAACGTCCAGACGTCACCCACTGCGCCACGCGCCGCATTCTCAGTTGTCACGTTCTTTTGTTTTGCGCCGACGAACGACCAGATTTCATCAATCTGTATGCGCTTCGCGGCGACGTTGCGGATCGCCTCGTCCTGATACCGTGCGCAGGCCGCTCCGACTTGAGCGAGCAGGCGCAGAATCGTCCCCTTGGCAACGCCCGTGAGACGTGATGTCGAACGCACCGAGCAGCCCTCGACCAGGGCCGAGATGACCGCGACTTTCTTGGAGATGGGCAGGCGATTCATGATGGACCCATCATACTATACCGCTTTAGCATGTCAAGCGGCAAGCGACGGATCCATCAAGAAATCTTAGGCGGCGGACCTCTTTTTCTTCGACCAGCGGGCGCGTGCACCTTGTTTCGCCACGTCGCGCCGTTCTTTGGCGGTCATCGTCTCCAGACGACGTCTGCCGCCGATCCTGCCGCCTTTGCGGCCCATTTCGGCCATAACTTGGGAGATCAGCGACGGGCTGGAACGTTCTGTCTCGGAGATGGATTCGAGAACGACGCGGCGAGCATTTTGAACGGTATCGAGATTGGGCTTCCTAGTGCGCTTTGGCATGGCTCACGGTCGCACGGTGAGCCCCATCTCGTCAAGCTGAAGGCGATTTCAAATTGACCCACTACCCAAGCGCTTGACTCCGCGGTTCTGGTGTGTGCAAAATGTAGATCTGGAAAGAGAGGTGCTCTGAGAAACCCTGACTAGCATCACCCACCAATAGCTTGCCTATCTGTATACCTTTTGGCCTGGCTACTGAGCCGGCCGCCCGTTGAAATCAGCGGGCATCTTGAATCGATTCCTTTGTTGACAGTTTCGGCGTCGGGAAGGGCCATTTTCGGCCAATCTCCGTCGCTGCGTCGGCAAATGGCTCGTTTAACGGTGGATGGAGGCAAGTCATGCGGTGGGAACGAAGAATCGTGGTAGTCGTTGCGGGAATTCTCGTATTGCTGGGGGCCATCCGGCTCATCGCGCCGGACGCGGTCGCCGCCATACGAGCGGTGAGGGAAGTTGTCAAGGAGCTCCGCGCGGAGCCGGCTCGCGAACAACGACCGTCCGAACCGCGTCGCAACTCGAACGACCACGAGCGCGGTGACGCCAGCGACCGCAGGTAAACGACAAGCGTTAACCACGAACCTGACCGGACGCGAGCCGCCGTACTGTTTACGGCGACCAGTCGCCGATGTGCTGTGCGTGCAACGAGTGGTGAAGGCACTCGACACATAAGTCGTCGAGTAGGCATTTCACGCGTCGCAAACAACCAGCGCAGACCATCTCGTCGGCATCGCGCGAGAGCTCGATGAGGTCGTCCAGAAGGCGGGCGACCCCGTTCGAAGCTGTATGTCCGACGTTTCGCCTGTCCTTGGCCAAAACGAGATCCGAAAGCGACCAATTGATACCGAGATCGACCGCAGGGGATCCGCACGCGTCCGTCCGCGCGCACATACACCACGCGGTC
>Ga0066696_10000801_pt1 | contig 13129 bp, 10 predicted proteins | sample GraSoiAngelo_145_FD_71412 | JGI IMG/M metagenome (GOLD analysis project Ga0066696, IMG submission 71412) | Grasslands soil microbial communities from the Angelo Coastal Reserve, California, USA - 14_1009_05_20cm | ecosystem: Environmental > Terrestrial > Soil > Grasslands | place: USA...
TGTATGGATGGTGGCGGGTGACGTTCGAGGGCTACTCAGGCAGCTACGCGGACGCCGGCTTCACGCCCTTCGGCTGGCGGATCATGGCCTGCCTTTTCGGCAGCCTGTGCCCACCGATGATGTTCCTGGTCGCCTACAAGCTCTGGCCGAACCTGTTCTTCGCCCTCGCGGCGGGCGTGCTGACCTGCTTCGACGGCATGTTCTTCGTGCAGTCGCGGATCGGCATGATCGACATCTTCCCGATCTTCCTCATACTGCTCTCCTACTACGTGTTCTTGACGCACTGGCGCAGCGTCACGCCGAGTGCGTCATTGCTGACGCTGCTGGGGACCGGTGTGGTCCTGGGGCTGGCCATATCAGCCAAGTGGATCGCCCTGGCCGCCTGGGCCTCGGTCGTCCTCTTCCTGCTCGTGCGGCTGCTCCGCGACCGGCTGGCGCCCGGCTGGGCCCCGCTGCCCAGCTACCTGGGCGTGGGCGTGCTGTCGCTGGCGGTGATCCCGGCCGTGATCTACACGGCCTCCTGGTTCCCTTTCTTCCTGCGCGGGCAGTTCCGCAATCTCGCCGACCTGGTCTCCTACCAGCAGGAGATCTTCCACTACCACGCGACCCTGACGGCCACCCACCCGTACGGCTCCCCGCCCTGGTCCTGGCCCTTCCTGGTGCGGCCGGTCGCCTACTACTTCGAGAACCAGGCCCTGGGTCTGGACCAATGGACCAGGCACCCGCTGGACGCCTGGATCAACAACCTCGGGAATCCCTGGATCTGGTGGACCAGCCTGCCCTGCATCCCGCTGCTGCTGTATTTCCTCTTCAGGGACCGAAGCTTTCCGGCGGCCGTGATCCTGCTCGGTTTCGTCAGCCAGTACCTGCCCTGGTTCCGGATCACCCGAGTGCTCTTCCTCTACCACATGTTCGGCGGGCTGATCTTCATGGTCCTGGCGCTGGCCTTCGTGTTGGCGCGCCTGGCAGCAATTGGCGGAGCCTGGCGGACCGTCGCCTACGCGCACCTGGGCATCGCCGTGCTCTTCTTCCTCTACTTCTATCCGCTGTGGACCGGGCTGCCGATGGGCGACACGGCCCTGCTGGGAGGGTTCCCGGGTGGCAAGGCCTGGTTCCCGCGCTGGATCTAGCACCGCCGCAGCCCCTGCGCTGACCGTCCAGCTCGGCCGGCCCGTGCTGGCGGCAGCCGCCGGCGCCGCGGTCCTGCTCGTGATGACGCTGCTCATGCCGCCGGCCGTCGCGGTGTACCTGGCTCTTTGCCTGGTCGCCGGGGCCGGCATCACCTACCTCAGCGGGCTGCCTCTGCGCATCGAAGAACGGCTCGCCTTCGGGATGGTGATCGGGGCCATGGCGGCCACAGCGGCCGGATTCCTGGTCGCCTTGCTGGCCGGGACCCTCGGCGTGGTCACGGTGCTCGCAGGCCTGGCGGCGGCCCTGGCCGCCTCGGCGCCCGGCTGGCTGCGGGCGGCGCGGGGGGAGCTGGCCGCCGAGGCCGTCGAGCTGGGAGCCCGCTGGCGCCAGAGCTGGCCACTGTGGGGCCTGCTCGCGGTGTGCTGGGCCTTCGCCCTGTACTACCTGGGCGGCGGCTACCAGTTCACCTCGGAAGGCCTGCTCACCACCGCCAACGGGTTCTACGGCGACTGGGCGGCCCACCTCGCTTACACGGGGTCCTTCGCCTACGGCCAGAACTTCCCGCCCGAGTTCCCGGTCGACCCCGGGCACCGGCTGGCCTATCCCTTCATGGTCGACTTCTTCGCCGCCTCGCTGGTCTCGCTGGGAGCCTCGCTGACCTCGAGCCTGGTGCTCAGCAGCGGCTACCTGGCGCTGGCCCTGCCGGCGATCGTGGCGCTGGCCGGCGCGCGCCTGGTCGGATCGCTGGCCGCCGCGGTCGCCGGCTGCGTCGTCTTCCTGCTCGGCGGCGGCGGGTTGGGATTCCTGAACTTCTTCTCGGACGTCGATCGGCTGGGCGGGGCGGCCTTCCAGCACATCCCGCGCTTCTACACCATGGACCCCGACCGCAACTACCAGTGGATGAACCCGGTGCTGGCCTACCTGGTGCCACAGCGCTCGATCCTCTTCGGGCTGGCCGTGGCGCTGGTGGTGGCAGCGCTGCTCTGGGTGGCGCGGGAGCACGGTCGCTGGCCGGCGTACGCGCTGGCCGGCGGTGTCGCCGGGCTGGCGCCGCTCTTCCACCTCCACGGCTACGGCACCGCGGTCGCCATCGCAGCCTTCTGGGCGCTTTTCGACCGCCGCCAGGCCTACCTGGCCTTCTTCGCGCCCGCGCTTGTTCTCGGGCTGCCGGTGGTGGCCTGGACGCTGGGCGGGGGCGCCGCCGACGTGCGCTGGCTGCCGGGTTGGCTGGCCGACCTCCCGCCTCAGCACGACGGCGGCATCTGGTTCTGGGTCAAGAACAGCGGCCTGGTCATCCCTTCGATGCTCGCCGCGCAGCTTTGGGCGGGGACCGTCCCCGGCGCCCTGGCGGCCCGGCTGGCGCCGATCTGGCTCTGGTTCCTGGTGCCCAATTTCGTGGTCTTTCAGCCCTGGGAGTGGGACAACACCAAGTTCCTGGTCTTCTGGTCGCTGTTCGGGTCGCTGCTGGTCGGCGCGCTGCTGGTGCGGCTGGCGGGGCGCGGGGTGGAGGGGGCGGTGATCGCGGCGCTGCTGGCACTGGTCCTCTGTGCCAGCGGCGGGCTCGACCTGGCCCGAGCCCTGGACCGCTCCCAGCTGACGGCCATCTTCGTGGATTCAGGCGGCCTGGCCGCCGCTGACTGGACGCGGACTCACACCGAACCCAGAGCCGTCTTCGCCGCCGCGCCCGCCCACAACGAGGCCGTCGCGGCGCTGGGCGGTCGCCGCGTGGTCGCCGGCTACGGTGGCTGGCTCTGGACGTACGGCCTCTCCGACTGGACGCAGAAGACCGAGGAGGAGAAGCACATCCTGGCCGGCGACACCTCAGCGCCCGACCTTGTGGCGCGGGAGCACGTGAGCTATGTCGTGATCGGACCCCAGGAGCTGGCCCTCGGGGCCAGCCCTGAGTACTGGGCCGCTCACGGCCGTGTCGTCTACCAGGCCGGCGGCTACACGATCTACAAGGTTTGACGCGCCGCTGGGAAGCAGTGCTCGTGGCCCTGGTGACGCTGGCCGGGCTGGCCCTGCGCCTGCACGACTACGGCGCGGCGCCCGGCTTCCTGGACAACGCCGACGAGCTGCAGTTCTCCTGGGCCGGCCTCAACCTGCTGCTGCACGGCGACGCCTACACCTGGTCGTACTTCAGGTCCTACCCGCAGGGCGACGTGCTCCAGGCCTACGGCACGGCGTTTCCGATGGTCCACCACTGGATGGACCATCCGCCAGGTTTCAGCCTGCTGATGGGCGCCTACCTGGTGCTGGCCGGGCAGCGCAGCATGACCACGCTGACGCCCGAGATGGTGCGCCTGCCCGCGGTGCTGTTCGCGACCGCCACCATCCCGCTGGCTTACGCTCTGGCGCGGCGGCCGCTGGGCCTGGGCGGAGCTCTGGCCGGCGCGGCGGTGCTGGCCACCGGCCCAGGTGCGGTCCTGCTCTCCCGCCAGGCGGAACCGGAAGCGGTGATGGCGCCGCTCTTCCTGGTCGCCGTGCTGCTGGCCGCGCGGCTGGCCGACGGGCCGGGCGGCTGGTTGACGGGCGTGGCCCTGGTGGCGATCTGCGTGCTGGAGCCGTTCTTCAAGGTCACCGGTGTGGCGGTGGGAGCGGCCTCGGCCGTGATCCTGGCTATGAACGCGCGCTGGGGGTGGGGCCTGGCCTGTGTGCTCGGTGCCGCGGCCGGGATCGGGCTCTATCTCCTGTACGGAGCCCTGGTCGACTGGTCGCTGCTCTGGAAGATCGTGGCCGAGCAGGCCCTCAACCGGCGGGGCGTGATGGCGGCCTTCGAGTTCATCGCCGACCCCACCGGCGCCAATCGCCGGCTCCGTGACGGCTGGTGGCTGCTGGGCTGGATCGGCGCCGGGCTCTGGCTCTTCCACGCGCGCCGCGCGGACGCCGAGCGGCTGCTGGCCTGGCCGCTCTTCGCCTACCTGGCGGCGATCACCGTTCTGGCCGGGGAGCAGCTCACCGCGCAGTACGGCTGGTACCACGTGGCGGTCATTCCCTTTGCCTATCTGGCGGCCGGCAGCCTGGCCTGGCGGGCGTTCGTGGAACCCTCACCGGCCCGGCTGCTGGCCGTGCTGCTGCTGGGTGGGGCGATGGCCACCGAGTACTGGTTGGGGGCCGGGGGCTCGAATTGGATCCCGCCCCCGGCGCTGCTGGTGGCCATCCTGGCGGTGGTGGTGGCGCCAGCCGCACTGCTGGCGGTACCCGCGCTGGCGCCGCTGCGCGGCTACGCGCGGGCGTTGGTGGGGCTGGCGCTCGGCTTCGTCTTGGTGGGCAACATCCTGACCTCGCTCAGCCTCACGGACATCTTCAGCCGGCTCTAGTTCCCTCGCCGTCCTCTCCGATGCCCATGCGGCGGGCCATCCGGCGGAGATCGCGGTCGATGCGGTCCAGCCGGTGGAGCACCTGGAGCAGCACGTCGTCCTGGACCTCGAGGTGGGTCATCAGGGTGCGCATCTCCTCCTCGGTCTTGACGTCGACCTCGTAGTCGTGCTGCGCGCGCAGGCGGTCGCGGTCGGCCAGCCGGTTCAGGGCCATCAGCGCGATCGAGATCCAGAGGGCGGCTTCCAGGCTCATCACCAGGTTGAGGAGCTGGAACGGATAGCCGTCCCAGTGGTTCACCAGCGAGAGCGCGTTGAGCCCCAGCCAGGCCAGCGTCAGCACGACCTGGATCACGACGAAAGTCCAGCTGCCGACCAACCGCGCGAAGTCGTCGCCCAGGCGCTGAGCGGTGGTCAGCCGGCGGTCTGCTTCCCGGTTGAGGTCCCGCACCGGCGGGTGGTCGTGCTGGTGCCGGACCAGCTGCCGCTGGATGTCCTCGATCTCTCGCGCCGCGCTCATCGGCGCATAGCTTGCGTTAAAAGCCCGCCGGCGGGCTACGAAAAGTAAGCCATGCGGGCGCGATTAGGCTGTCGGCCAGTGGCCGAGATCGAGCTCCAGGACCTCAGCAAGCACTACCGGCAGGGTCAGAACCTGGTGCGCGCGCTGGATGGCGTGACGCTGAGCATCGCGGCGGGCGAGTTCGTCTCGGTGGTTGGCCGGTCCGGCAGCGGCAAGACCACGCTGCTCGATCTGGTCGGCCTCCTGCTGCGGCCGACGACGGGCCGGATCCTGCTGGACGGCGCCGACACCGGCACGCTCAAGGACGCGCAGCGGGCCGACCTGCGCGGCCAGAAGATCGGGTTCATCTTCCAGGAGTACAACCTGCTGCCCAGCCTCAACGTGGTCGAAAACGTGATGCTGCCGCTGCGCTACGCGCGTCGAAGGCTTCCTGGCGGACGCGCTCGGGCGCTCGACCTGCTCGAGATCGTCGACCTCACGGATCGCCTCAACCACCGACCCGACGAGCTCTCGGGCGGCCAGCAGCAGCGGGTGGCGATCGCCCGCGCCCTCATCAACCGGCCGACGCTGGTGCTGGGCGACGAGCCCACCGGCTCGGTGGACACCGAGACTGCCGCTCAGCTGGTGGCGATCATGCGGCGCCTCAACCGGGAGGAGAAGGTGACCTTCATGATCGTGACCCACGACCTCGACCTCGCCGCCCAGACTCAGCGGATCATCCGCCTGAAGGACGGCCGGGTCATCGCCGACGAGCCGTCAGGCGGTGACCAGGCCGAGGCCGCTGTAGATCTCGCGGGTCGCGGTCGAGAAGTTGAGGGTGTAGAAGTGGAGGCCCGGCACACCCGCCTCGAGTAGGTCGGAGCACAGCGCGCAGGCCAGCTCGATCCCGATCCGGCGCACGGCCTGGGGATCGTCGCCGCCCTTCTCCAGCTGGGCTATCACGTCCGCAGGCACCGCATAGCCGCTGAGCTGGGCCATCCGCTGGATCGAAGCCAGGTTGGTGATCGGCATGATGCCGGGGATCACCGGCTTGTCGATCCCCAGTGCGGCCAGCTCGTCGACCAGCCGCTGCCACTCCTCGACGTGGAAGAAGAACTGGGTGATCGCGAAGTCGGCGGCCTGCAGCTTGGCCGCCAGGTGCTTGCGGTCGGTTTGCCGGTCGGGCGACTTGGGATGCCCGGCCGGGTGCGCGGCCACCGCGATGGACTCAAAGCCCAGCATGCGGGCCAGCCCCACCAGCTCTTCGGCGTAGGCGAGCTCCTGGTAGGACTCCTCATCGGGCAGCGGGTCGCCGCCCAGGGCCAGGAGGTTCTCGAGACCGGCAGCCCGGAAGCCGCCGATGATCTCGCCCAGCTCGAAGCGCGGGTGGGCGACGCAAGTGAGGTGGGGCATGGGGGTGATCCGGGTGCTGCCCAGGATGTCGATCACCACGCGGGTGGTGCGCTCGCGCGAGCTGCGGCCGCCGCGGTAGGTCACGGAGACGAAATCCGGCTGCAGCGGCTGGAGGTCGCTGATGGTCCTGGTCAGCCGCGCCTGCTCCTCGTCGTTGCGGGGCGGGAAGAACTCGAACGAGAAGGTGCGGCCGGTCTTCAGAAGGTCGGTGATCCGGGCCATGTTCTGTGGGAGTCTATGCGCGAGCCGCCGTGTACCCGTTCGAGCGCTTCACGGACACCGCCAAGCAGGTGCTGACCTTCGCGCAGGAGGAGGCGGAGCGCTCGGGCCACCACTACATCGGCACCGAGCATCTGCTGCTTGGACTGCTGCGGGCCCGGCGGGGAGTTGCGGCGATCGCGCTCCGGTCCCTTGGCGTTGAGCTGGAACCGGCGCGCCAGACCATCTCGGACATGCTCGGCGGCGCGCAGCCGATCGAGATCCGGCAGATCGTCCCCACCTCACGCGTGAAGAAGGTCATCGAGCTGGCCTTCGAGGAGTCGCGGCGGGAGGACCAGCCGCACGTCGGCACCGCACAGCTGCTGATCGCGCTGATGACGGAAGGCGATGGCATTGCCGCGCATGTGCTCCAGGACATGGGAGCAGACCGCGCGGGCGTGGTCGGCGCCATCCATGCCGCGATCGCCGCCGGCGCTACCGAGGGCGCGGGGGCGCCGATGGCCTCATCGATCGCGACCGCCCCGGTCGGCACCGGCGCGCGAGTGCTCGTCCACGATCCGGAGCCGCCCTATCGGCTGTGGGAAGGGCGCGTGGTGGGCAGTGGCCCGCGCAGCCTGGAAGTTGAAGTGGCAGACCGGCCGGCGGGCACGCGGATGTCAGTCGATCCGATGCAGCTGCATCCCATCCCGACGGGACCGACCGTGATGTGCAAGTACTGCATGCATCACTTGTAATCGTGCGACCGCGAGTGCTCTTTGGCCGCGCCGGAGAGCGCTTCGATGTTGTCCACCAGCACCGACCACACGCCGTCCTGGCGCTGGACCACGCCGTCGACGACCAGGATCGGCTGCGCCGCCTCGCGCCGGAAGCGCTTGTAGACGTCGGGATAGATGGTCAGGTTGACGTGACCGAACTCGTCCTCGAGCGTGAAGAAGCGGATGCGCTGAGCGGTGCCTGGCGCCTGGCGTGTGATGACGAGCCCGCCCACCCGCACGCGTGATCCGCTACGCACGCGCATTGCCTCGCGGCTGTTGACCACGCCCTTCTCCTCCAGGCGGGTGCGCCAGAAATGCACGAGATGCTTGCCGGTCGAAACCTCGGAGATGCGGTACTCGAGGCGCGTCTTCTCGACCTCGGTCAGGGCGGGCAGCGCCGGCGCCTGGGCCGGTAGCCGCAGCTCGGATTGGGATTGGAGTTTGCGGCGCAGGCCTATGCCGTGGGTGCGCTCCTGCCAGTCCCAGAGCAGCTCGCGGCGCACCTGACCTAAACCTTCGAAAGCTCCGACCATGACCAGGTTGCGGACCGCGCGCGGGTTGAGCGGCGCGCCGCGCAGGCGCTCCAGGAAGTCGGTGAAAGAGAGGTAATCGCCGGTCCTCGTGCGCTCCTCCACGATGGCAAGCCGCCCCTCCTCGCCGAGGTCGCGCAGGTAGTTGAAGCCCAGCCGGAAAGTGTTGGCGCGGCCCGGCTCGGGCAGGCAGCGCACGTCGGAATGGTTGACGTGCACGGGCAGCGCCGTCACGCCGTGGCGCTTGGCGTCTTCGACCAGCACGCTCGGGTGATAGAAGCCCATGGGCTGGTTGTTGAGCAGCCCACAGAGGAAGGCGGCCGGGTGCTTCAGCTTCAACCAGGCGGTCTCGTAAGCGGTGCGCGCGAAAGCCGCCGCATGTGAGCGGCAGAAGCCGAACGCCGCGAAGCCTTCGACGGCCGAGAAGAGCTGCTCGGCGACTTCGATGGTCACGCCGTTGGCGAGGCAGCCTTTGACAAAGCCTTCCTTTAGCGACGACATCTCGACGCGGTTCAGGTGCCGCGTCATGGCGCGTCGAAATCCGTCCGACTGCGCCGGCGTCATGCCGCCGACCGCCATCGCGATCTCGATGATCTGCTCCTGGTAGAGGATCACGCCCAGGGTGTCGCGCAGGATCGGCTCCAGCAGCGGGTGCGGGTAGGTGACCGGTTCCCGGCCCTGCTTGCGGCGGATGTAGGGATGCACTGCGTTGCCCTGGATCGGCCCCGGGCGGATGATCGCCACCTCGACCACGAGGTCGTTGAAGGTGTTGGGCCGCGTGCGCGGCAGCGTCATCATCTGGGCTCGCGACTCGATCTGGAAGACGCCGATGGTGTCGGCTTCCGAGCACATCTCGAAGACCTCCGGGTCGTTCAGCGGCAGCGCGTCGAGGTCGAGGCGGACTCCGGTTTCGCGCTCGACCATCTCCAGTGATTCGGCAACCACCGAAAGCGTGCGCAGGCCGAGCATGTCCATCTTGATCAGGCCCAGGTCTTCGACGTCGTTCTTGTCGAACTGGACCACGACGCGGTCTTCCATGGTCGCCGGCTCCACGGGCACGATGTCGACCAGCGGCTCGCCGGTGACCAGCATCCCGCCCACGTGGATGGACAGGTGGCGTGGGAAGCCCTGGATCTCCTGGCAGAGCTTGATGAACTGCAGCCAGGTGTGCGAGCCGATGATGTCGCGCGGCAGCTCGAAGCCCATCGAATCCTCGATGCCCTCGCTGAACCAGCGGTCGACCGACTTGGCCAGGCGATCGAGCAGGTCGGGTGGAAAGGCCAGCGCTTTGCCGACCTGACGGATGGCCATCCGGGGCCGGTAGGTGACGACGTTGCAGACCATGCCGGTCCGCTCCCAGCCGTACTTGTCGTAGATGTACTGGATGACCTTCTCGCGGTGGGCGGTCGAGAAGTCGATGTCGATGTCCGGGGTCGAGGTCATCTCCTCGTGCAGGAAGCGCTCGAAGAGCAGGTTGTGCTCGATGGGGTCGACGCGGGTGATGCCCAGCACGTAGGCCACGATGGAGTCGGCGGCCGAGCCGCGGCCCTGGCCGGGCACGCCGTTCTCACGCGCGAACCGCATGAGGTCCCAGTTGATGAGGAAGAACTCGGCCAGGCCGGTCTTCTCGATCACCTCCAGCTCGCGCTGCAGGCGCTGGGCGACCGCGGGCGTGATCGGGTGGTACCTCTGGCGCGCGCCATCCTGGGTGAGGCGGTAGAGGTAGCTGAAGGGCGTCTCCCCCTCCGGCACCGGGAAACCCGGGAAGCGCACACCGCGAAAGTCGAGGTCGAAATCGCAGTCCTGCGCCAGCTCGAAGGGCAGCGCCATGGCTTCGGGGTAATCCCTGAACAGCGATCGCAGCTGGTCGCCGGCCTTCAGGCCGCGCTCGGCATTGGGGTGCAACTGCCCTCGCACCTCGTCCAGCGAAGCCTTGTGCTTGATGGCGACCAGCACGTCGTGCAGCGGGCGGCGGTGGGGCGCGTGGTAGCGGACCTGGTTCGTGGCGACCAGCGGCGCCCGGTGCCGGCGCGCCATGCCGGCACGTTGCGCCATCACCCAGCTGTCCTCGGCGCGCAGGTGATTGACCAGCTCGACGAAGACGCGGTCTCTCCCCAAGGCGCCCTGGAGCTCCGCCAGGCGGCCGTCGCGGTCGGTGTCGGTGAGGAAGAAGAGGTCCTGGTTGTGCCGGGTGACGGTGGCCAGGTCGGTACGCGCCTCTCCCTTGGGCTGCTCTTTGTGGGCGTGGCTGAGCAGGCGGCAGAGCTGCGAATACCCGCGCTTGCTGCGGGCGAGAATGCGCACCGGATCGCCGTCGATCTCCAGCTCGGCGCCGATCAAAGGGCGCACGCCCAGCCGCCGGGCGGCCTGCATGAAGCGCACCGCGCCGTAGACGCCGCCGGTGTCGGTGATGGCCAGCGCCGGCATTTCCAGCTCGGCCGCGCGCTCGGCCAGCTCGTGGGGGTGTGAAGCGCCGTCCAGGAAGGAGAAGTTGGAGTGGCAGTGGAGCTCGACGAACGGCTTAGTCATAGAGCCGCTCCAGGTACCAGCGGTCGGTGGCCAGGTCTTGGTAGATCTCGGCCAGCAGCGTCTCGCTGATCAGGACCTTCCAGTACTCGCGTCGGACGGGCTGGTCCCACCAGTCCTGATCAACCAGCCAACGGTTGATCGGCACGGCATCGCCGCGCAGGGCCTCGCCTGTGATGCGGCCGGGCGCGCCCTGCGGATCCAGTTCGACAGTGAGCTCGGGCGGCGGGTCGATCAGCCGGGTCAACTCAGGCCGGCTCGGCGACGTAGCGTTGGGCGGGCACACCGGAGCGCGTCAGCGCGGGCACCAGCCGCACCGCGACCGTCTCACCATGCCGTTCCTGCAGGCGCTCCAGCGCGGCCTGCACCTCCTCGGCGACCGCGTCACAGCCGACCCACAGCCGCAGCTGCCGGCGGCCGGCCGACTCCAGCTCGGGGATCTCGATGGCCACCCCGCTAACCGGCCCCGCCGGCTGCCACTCGCGCAGCCAGCCACCGGCCAGCCCGAAGAGCTCGGCCTGGCTGGAGAGGGGGTGCCGGACCAGCGAAGAGCGCTCTTCGGGGACGGCCTTGTCCTCGATGGCCAGCAGCAGGCGCACCCGCTTGGCGCCGGCGCCGCGCAGCCCGAGCTCGGCGGCCAGGTCGCCGCAGAGGGCGCGGGCGATGAAGAGCAGTGCCTCGCGGTCCTCGACCGGCGGCTCCAGCTGGCGCGCGGCCGAGGTGCAGCGCGGGGGGCGCCAGGCCTGCAGCGGCAGCGGTTCCTCGCCGCGGGCCAGCAGGACGGCCTGGCGGCCGGGAGGTCCGAGCTGGGACTCCAGGCGGCGGGGGCCGATCTCGGCGACCGCGCCCAGGGTGCGCAGGCCGAGGAGGTCGAGGCGATCGGCGAGCTCGGGATCTAGATCGAGCTCGGCCGCCGGGAGCCCGGCCAGGAAGCGAGGCGCGTCATCGACCTGCAGGACCCGGCCGGGCTGTGCCCGCTGGGCGGCCAGGCGGGCGCTGAACGGTCCGGGCGCCAGGCCCAGTCGGGGATCGCTGCCGGTCGCCTGCTGAAGCCGCGCCCGCAGCTCGCGCACGGCCAGCGATTTGTGCTCTGCCGGCAAGCCTTCGAGGCCGATCCAGCAGCGGCCGTCGTCGCGCACCTCGACCTCGGGCGCCAGGTCGTAGAGGGCGGCCGCCAGCCGCTCGCGGATGCGGTCGGTGGCGCCTGGCCGCGGCTCGGCGATGAAGGCGGCGGGGCAGAGCTGCTCGGCGTTGCGCATGGTCATCCCCGGCCGGACGCCCTCCTCGGCAGCCTGCTCGGAGCAGGCCAGAACCCTTTCCCCCGAGCCCCAGAAACCGATGATCAGCGGCTGACCGATGAGCTGCTGGTGATGCGCCAGCTCGAGGTGGGGGATCAGCCCACAGCAGTACGGACCACCCATGGCTTCACTCCTTCGTGGAACACGAGTGCCAGCGGCTTGTCGGGGAAGACCTCCGCGCCCAGCGGATAGCGGATGTCGAGCTCGGTGCCGGCGCCGGGGGGCGCCAGCTTGTTCTTGAGGCAGGTCACGGCGGTACGCAGGCCGACCAGCTGGTCTCCCTCATAGGTCCAGCCCGCGCGCTCGATACCCAGGATGAGGCTGGAGGCGTGCGCCAGCGCGGCGTCGCGGGCATTGGCGCAGGCCACCACCAGCGAGCCCGAGCGGGCGGCGGCCGATTCCAGCGGGCTCAGCGCGCTTTCGGGCAGTTCGCCGAGCAGGAGCAGGAACCCCGCGCCGGCACGGGCTAGCGCCACGGCGGCTTCGCCGGCGATCTCGGCGTTGGGCGGTCTGACCACGGCCAGCGAGCGCAGGTCGGGGTTGTGTGGCTGCAGCGCCCAGGGATCGAAGCCGACCCGGTGGTCGATGACAACCGTTTGGGCGAGGTCGCGGGTGGCCCTGGCGAGGAAGGCAAGAGCGAGGGTGAGCTTGCCGCTGCCGGTGGGCCCCTGGAGCACGCTGAGCCGGCCCTTGGGGAGGCCGTGGATGCCGGTGAGGCGGTCGATCTCAGCCAGGCCGCTGGGCCAGGGGTCGGCGGGCGGCAAGCGGGTCGCCCGCAGCAGCGCCTGCTCGCCGAAGCGCAGGTGCACCTTGTCGATGGCGTGCTGAAGCTGAGCTGTGCTCTCTCGCATCTTTCCTGGGGGTGCCTCCGGGGAAAGACGCGAAGGTGGGGTGGAGGCCTAGATCATTCTATCGAACGAATGTTCGAAGAACAAGCGGCTTATGCCGCTGCGGGCAGGTCGGGCCCGCGGCAGTAGGTCGGCATCGATGGCGGGACCACGATGATCCGGCCGTCGCCGCTGATCACCATCTGCCAGCCGCCTTCATGAAGCATCCAGTGATGGCGAGAGCAGACCAGGACCTGGTTGCCGAGGTCGGTGCTGCCGCCCTTGGCCCAAGGCACCAGGTGATGCGGAGTGCACCAGGACCCGGGACGGCTGCAGCCCGGCCAGCGGCAGGTCTGATCGCGGGCCTGCAGAGCTCGCCGGCCCGGAGCGCTCACGATGCGCTTGCCGCGGCCGACGTCGATCACCACCGACTCCGAACCCAGCACCACCCGCGTCAAAGTGCAGTCGCAGCTCAGCCGCTCCACAGTGCGCGCCGAGACCGGCACGTTGAGCAGCTCACCGGCGGGCACACCAGGCAGCTCGCGCAGTGTCTCCAGGGTCGCCGTGACCTGCAGCTGGGTAACGCCGGAGCCATGTTCGGCGAGCTCGACCAG
>Ga0066696_10000803_pt1 | contig 13121 bp, 9 predicted proteins | sample GraSoiAngelo_145_FD_71412 | JGI IMG/M metagenome (GOLD analysis project Ga0066696, IMG submission 71412) | Grasslands soil microbial communities from the Angelo Coastal Reserve, California, USA - 14_1009_05_20cm | ecosystem: Environmental > Terrestrial > Soil > Grasslands | place: USA...
CATCTTTACGTCATTCACCACGCCAACAATCGTGCAGACGGTGTGTTGTTCGCCAAATTGAATTTGTCGTCCCACGGGGTCCTCGTTTGGCCACATCTGTTGAGCGATGGTTTGATTGATCATCGCCGACGGCGAACTACCCAGGCCATCCCCAGAATTAAGCAAGCGGCCTTTAACGAGCTTAATCTGCATCGCCGAAAAATACTGGGGCGATGCGGCCGTGAAATGTGCGTAGAGCCTTTCGTCGGGCCGAGGAGACGGCTTCCCGGCAGCCTGAAGTTCGACCCATTGTCCGAAGCCGCCAAACGGCACGTTACTTGCCGCGCCGACGGAAACAGCTCCCGGCAGGGCTTGCATGCGCATCAGCACTTCTTCACTGAAATTTCTCAACTGCGCATCCTGATTGTATTTCGTTTTAGGCAGCGCGAGTTGCGCCACCATGAGGTTTGCCGGATTGTATCCGGGGCTGGAGTGCACGGAAATGATGAAGCTTTTTACTAGCAACGTTGTGGCTATGAGAACCACGACGGCCAGCGCAATCTCGGCCGACACAAGAATTTGCCGCAAACGCGCACTGCGCCTGCTGCCCGACGCCTGGCTCGACGCTTCCTTGAGTGTGTGGTTCACGTCGAGCCTGGCACTTTCAAACGCAGGCGCCAAGCCAAAAACAAGACCGCATAACAAAGCGATTCCCAATGTGAAGGCCAGCGTCGCAAAGTCCAGGTCGACGTGCCCGTAATTCACGAGATAACCACGGATGTGACCCGGTATCCATGATTCGATCAAACGCACTCCCCAAAGTCCGAAGAATGTCCCGGCCACCCCGCCGAAGAAGAACAAAAGCAACGATTCGGTCAAAAGCTGTCGTGCCAGCCGCCGCTTCGTTGCGCCCAGGGCGCCACGGACCGCAAACTCCTTCATGCGTCCCATGGCGCGGGCCAGCATCAGGTTGGCCACGTTCGCGCAGGCGATCAGCAAAACCAGCCCCACAATCACGAAACAGGTGAGCAACTCTGGCACACCTTCTTTCCGGCGCACCGTCCAGGTCATGGAGTCCACCAGCAAGGTTAGGTTTTCATTGGTTTGTGGAAACTGCGTTTCGAGTTGGCCAAAAATGGCCGCGCTTTCCGCTTCGGCTTGCTCGGCGGTCACACCCGCCTTCAAACGGCCAAACGCGGAAAAAGTCGAGTTACTTCGATCCGCTCGCTCCTTGTCCGTTAGAGCGAGTGGCGTCCACAGATTCGCGATGCCCATCAGGGGAAACTGAAACGTACCGGGCACAACGCCGATCACAGTGTAAGCCTCGCCGCCTATCGTGATATTTCGCCCGATGATATTCGGCTCGCCAGCGTACCGGCCGCGCCAAAGCCCCTCGCCAAGAATGGCGACGCGTCCCCTTCCCGGCCGATCTTCGTCAGGGGCAAACGTTCGACCCAGAATTGGGTTAGCGCCCAGCGTGTCAAAGAAATTCCAGCTCACTTCTCCGCCCTCGACGAGTGCGGGAGGGCCATCGCCGGTAAGGTTGAAATTCGTCCCCCTCCATCCGACCGTTTGCTCGAAGGAGTTGTTCTGCTTTTGAAAATCGAGGAAGGAAGCCGTCGAAGTGAGATATTCCCTGGTCCAGCCCTTCTTCTTGTCATGCGATTCGAAGATCACCAGCCGGTTAGAGTTCGGGTAGGGTAAAGGCTTGATCAGCCAGGCATCCAAATAACTGAAAATCGCTGTATTCGCCCCTATGCCCAACGCAAGTGTCAGAACCGCAACCGCGGTGAACGCGGGATTCTTCGCCAGCATTCGCACGCCGTAGCGCAGGTCCTGCCATAGCGTCTGCATCAGCGTTCCCTTGCCCCCATCCCTTCCCGTTCTTCTCTGGCTTCTTGCCCCGGACCACTTGCAAAGAGACCACCCTCGTCACTTGAGCCGGATGCGGTCGAAGGCGTCCCACTGCGACATATCCGAGAGAATGACCTTATCTCCGACCTTTAGCCCTTCCTTAACCTCAATGGTATTCACCGAAGCCCGCCCGAGCATGACATTCACACGCACAGCCTCTGCTCCGTCATCCACAAGCTTGAAAATTCCTATCTTGCTGTCGGATTGGCCGTTCACCGGCCGGCCGACGTACAGCACGTCTTTTAAGTTCTCTAATTCGATCGTTCCGTCAACACTTAAGTCAGGCCGCGCTCCTTGCGGCAGGGGGTCAGTTATGCGCACGTCGACGGTTACCGTTCCATTCTGTACCGACGGATCCTCGCGCATGACACTGCCGTTGACTATGCCATTGCGCGTATCAATCGTTGCTTTTTGACCGATGGCCACATCCTTCGCCAACGTTTCCGGAATCTTGATTTCCGCTTTGAGCCTTTTTGGATCGGCCACTCGCGCCAGGTTCGTTCCAGGCGATACTTTCTGTCCTTCCTCCACCGGCACAAGCTGTAACACACCTTCGATTCCCGCGCGAAGGTGCAAGGCATCGTACTGGCTCTTTTTCAAGTTATAGAGCGCCCGCTGCTGCTCGACTTTGGCTTCTTGCGCTGCAAGCTGAGCCGCCGCAGAGTCCGTGGCCACGCGTGTCCGTTCTTCTTCCAATTGGAGCCGAATCTTTAGCTGCTCTTCTTTGACTCTGGAAAGGTCCTCAATGTGGCTGGACTGGATGCCCTCCTTCAATAGCTTTATGTCTACGTCATGCTGCAGGCGAGCCTGCTCGTAGTCGCTGCGAACCGAGGCCTCCACGGATTTTTGGTTCATTAACTGGCTATTTACTTGAACCTTGAGGTTGGCGTAGTCGGCCTCTGCGCCCTTCAATTGGTATTCTGCATCCAGTAGGTCGCGCTGCAATTGCGGATCGCTTAGTTCCAGGATAACGGAATGCGGGTGCACGATCGCACCGGGCCGCAGCACAATTCTTTCTACCGTTGCGTTGGTCTGCGCCGGGATCCAGCGAATGTCTTCGGGTACCAGCGTTCCCAAGCCACGCACTTCGCGGAGCATCGGTCCGCGCTTCACGTCATCGGTCCAGATGGTCGCTCGGTCCACGGTAGGCGCCGCGGGACGCAACCGGGAAAGGCCAAAGCTCACGCCCCCGATCAGGAGGAACGCTACCGCGGCGTAGATAATTCGGCGGATTTTCTTTGCCCGCGCATTGGAAGGTCGTTGAATGTCCATAATAAGGTCCAATCTTTGGAACGCAACTCACATGCCCAAGGTTCCCTGCCCTAAGTCCTACAAATTCAGGGCATTAGCAGGTACCCGTGGCATGGGGCCGGGGCGGATTACCCGAAAATGGGATTGCCCGTCCCATGTCCGAACAGCTTAACTCTCACTCGCACTCGGATAAAGGCCTCCAATATTACGCCAAGAGGAGCGGGGAACCGGGGTCGAGATGCGACGCTTCCATTGTAACTCCAATGCTTCCCGATTCCTGGCAGTTGGTGCGGTAGCACAAGGCGCGGCCACCCGCCATCGCTTCAAGAGACTCCTTCTGTGCCGCGTCTTTTTGGTATGTAGAATGCTCACCTAGAGCTAAGAAGATCGTCTACTTACCAAAGAGATGGCGAAACGAAACGACCGCTACCAGAACCGCACCGAGATTCTGCAGGGCACTCTGGACATGCTCATCCTGCAGACCCTGCAGTGGGCGCCCCGTCATGGATATGCGCTGAGCAAGGCGATTCGCACAAATTCGGGTGAGATTCTGAAAGTGGACACCGGCTCGCTTTATCCCGCGCTGCACCGGCTCGAGCGTAAAGGCTGGGTCGCCGCGGAATGGAAGCCCTCCGACGTTGGCCCTCGATTGCGGGTCTATCGCCTGACAAAAGCGGGAAAGAGGCAATTAGTTTCTGAGCGCTCGCGCTGGGAACGTCTCACCGCCGCTATCGCCGGAGTCCTGAATCCTGCAGAAAGTCGCGGTAGGGACGGGGATTGCTCCCCGCCCCCCGCACGGACCCGGACGGGCGCGATTAACGCATCCGGTTCTTATCGCAGGGAAGATGCGGACAGACAGAGGATCTCATGCGCACCCTCTATAACCATCACACACACGCGTGCCAACTCATTGGGCACGATACGCCGGTACTGAGCCCGGTTCGTGTTTCGTTGGCACTCGTTCCCTTTGACCAGAGCCCTTCCCTCCATCCCCTCCGCGACGGTTGGCTGTCCCGTCTTGTTCGGGAACTTCGCAGGTACTACGACTCTGTACGACTGCCTATGCTCGTACATTGCCAGATTACGTCCTTGGACTTGCTGGCACGATCCGCCCGACCTCTGGCGGATGACCATAGGCTCTCCCGGTTCTCGCGCAGGTTGTTTCTGTACATGCGCAGGGTCTTTGACCGCGCAGGGTTCGGCTGCCCCTCACGTTTTCGGGACCTCCGATATAGCCTTCCACTTCCTCCTACGGTGTCGGCACCCTGGAGTAAGGTTATTTCGCGGCTCGATGGCTGGCCTGTACATGCCTTTGTCAACGCTTCAAGGTTGGCCTCGCGGTCAACCGCACATGACTCAAGGTCGGTATGGTTCGTTAGACCTTTACCGTATGACTCTTTCATTCACAACAACCTGCCGGTTTAGCCCGGCGCTATCAGGAGGACGTACCATGAAATGGGCGTTCTGGCGTAGAGCGCGGCACAATGAGGAACTGCAGGAAGAGATTCAAGGGCATTTGCTTCTTGCGGAGCGTGAAGCCCTGGAATCGGGCCAGACGGCCAACGAAGCCAGGCATGCCGCGCGCCGTGAATTCGGAAATGTCAGCATCACCGAAGAAGTTACCCGGGACATGTGGGGATGGCGCTGGGCCGCTGATTTCCTTCAGGACGTGCGTTATGCATTGCGCAGCTTTCGGCAGCTTCCCGGTTTTGTCGCGGTCGCGCTGCTGACGCTGGCGCTTGGCACCGGAGCGACCACGGTCATGTTCAGCCTGGTCAGCGGTGTGCTCCTGAAGCCACTGCCCTATCCAGAACCCAACCGGCTTGTGGCCGTGAACGGCCACACCGAAGGGTGGAACACAAAAATCTGGGGGGAGCAGAAACTCGCATATCTTGATTTTCTTGATTGCCAGCGCGATAGCCATTCGCTCGACATGGCCGCGTTAGTCTACAACTCCGGCACGCTCAGCGCGCCGGGTGATGCTAAGTACGTGGACTACTTTGAAATCTCATCCGAATTGTTTTCCGTTCTACGCGTGCCTCTCGGGTTGGGCCGCGCCTTCTTGCCCGAGGAGGACAAGATTGGCGCCACTCCTGTTGCCATCCTTGGCTACAGTTTCTGGCAGCAGCGTTTCGACGGAACAGCCGAGGTGTTGGGCAGTTCGCTCTTTCTCGACGAGAAGCACTACACGATTGTTGGGGTTGCGCCCCCCGGATTCAAGCTGTACGGAGACGAGCCCGAAATCTACACGCCGCTCGGCCAAGACCCGGCAGGATACTTGCACAATCGCGCGGCACAGCCGGTCCGCGTCGTGGGGCGCCTGCATCCTGGTACGACATTGGCCCAAGCTCAAGCCGAGGTGGCATTAACAGGAAGCCATTTGGCGCAAGCTTACACGGACACCAACAAAGGCCGTTCGCTGCAAGTCAAGCGGCTACAGCCTCCTGTTGGCGACGTGGGCTCCACGCTTTGGCTGCTGCTTGGCGCCGTGGGACTCGTGCTGCTCATCGCATGCGCTAACGTGGCCAGTCTGATGCTGGCGCGTGCGATTTCCCGCGAACGCGAAATGGCCATGCGCGTAGCTCTCGGCGCTGGCCGCGGCCGATTGGTACGGCAGTATCTAACAGAGAGCGCGCTGCTCAGCCTCACGGGCAGCATTCTCGGTGTGATGCTTGCAAATTGGGGTCTTCATCCCTTTTTGGCTTTCTGGCCTGGTGATTTACCTCGTGCCGACGAAGTGCAACTGGATTGGCGTGTGCTGCTTTTTGCCATCGCTTTGGCCCTCTTGACCAACGTTCTTTGTGGACTGGCGCCTGCTTGGCGCGCCCCGGTAAAGGAAGTGGAACAAATTCTGCGCGCCGGAGCTCGAACGGTAACCGCCGGCACGCGGCGCTTACACTCCGCCTTCGTCGAGTCCGAGATGGCCTTGGCAATTGTTCTTCTGGTCGCCGCCGGCATGCTCGGGCGCGCCCTATTGCATGCTTCTTCCCTCAATCCCGGGCTCGACATCCGCAATCTCCTGGTCATGCGCGTGGGTCTTTCTCCGGCCACCCTCGCCGATCCCGCGAAGATTCCCGCAGCCTGGCAGGATCTGATTGAGCGCGGGCGGCGCGTGCCCGGAGTGCAGTCCCTTACCGCCGTGGATATCGTACCCATGCGGCAAGGCAACAACGAATACGGCTATTGGACGACCGCCGATGTCCCGCCCCAGAACAAACAGCCAATGGCGCTGGCGAGCAGCGCGACGCCGGACTATCTGAAAGTGATGGGCATTCCGCTTCTCGAAGGGCGATTTTTTGATGACCACGATCGCCTGGGAAGCGAGCCGGTGATCGTGGTCGACGACGTTCTGGCGACAAGCGCGTTTCCTGGACAGGATGCCCTCGGGAAAAACTTGTGGATTCCCGATATGCCCTGCCCTCAGCCGGACGTCAATAAATTTGTGGAATGTTCCACGCCGTTCAAAATCGTCGGCGTCGTTGGGCACGTGCGCTACTGGGGCTTGGCAGGCGACGATCAAGCCCAACTGCGCACGCAGTTTTATTACCCTTTTGCCCAAGTAGCGCCACCATTTTTGACGCGCTGGTCTCAGCTCATGTCCATCGCTGTGCGCACCACGGTTCCCCCATTGACCCTGGTCGAACCGCTAAGACGCGCATTGCGTGGCGCTACAGGCGACCAGGTGCTCTATCAAGTACGCACGATGGAGCAGCTTGCGCATGACTCCCTGGAAATGCAACGCTTCCTGTTGCTTTTGTTTGGGATCTTCGCCGCTTTGGCTTTGGTCCTCGCTTGCATCGGCATTTATGGCGTGCTGGCGTATTTGACAGGCCGGCGCGTCCCGGAGATCGGCTTGCGCATGGCCATCGGTGCAAGCCCTTCCGATGTCACATGGCTGGTTCTACGTCAAAGTTTGGAAATGATTCTACTGGGCATAGGTATTGGCACCGTTGCCGCTTTGGCAGCCGGACGCATTTTGGAGCGCTTGGTAGAAGGAATGCAGCCTACGGCCCTCTCGACTTTTATGATTGTGATCCCGTTCCTGGTCCTCGCGGCTATGCTCGCGAGCCTCGTACCGGCGCGTCGTGCCAGCCGCGTGGATCCCACCCATGCTTTGCGACAGGAGTAGTACTGGGCGCAAATCAGAATTCTCTTTGACCTTATCTGCAAAACCTAATAAAAATACGGCGCGCCCGCGCTTGAGCAGAAACCGCACAAGTCATGTCAAATTTGTTAAATTTTTGTTGAATTGCCGCGAATTCAAAACCGGTTAAAATTTTGCGGGCCTCCCCGCATCCTATTTGAGGGAAATACCTCATTGACAGATTCCCGGTTTCTTCTTAGTTTAAGCGACTGTGTTTGTGAGAAGTGGGAGCCGATGCTAAGGGTCACGGCTCCTGAGGTTGCGAAAGTTTCGCTTCTAAATTTTAGTAGTTCTTCAGGTTTCCAGAATTACCAGCCCCTGTAATTCCTAAACACAAGGTGCAAGGCCTAATTCAGATACAGCATTCATCTCAATCACTGAACTTGTTCATCCAACCACGAAAGCTAGGAGGCAAGGTCGATGATGTACGAGCAACCTGTTGTTCTGAGGTGGGGGAGTCCGGGGGAGTTCCTCAAATTGTTTTTTCCGAAAAGCACGGACTCGCGCATTAGCGAGGACTGGCGCGTCCAAAAACTCAGAAACTTGATCGACAGCAATCCCGCGGGCGTGCGCTGCCTTGATGAAATCTGCCGGCAACTCGGCTTATGCATTTCAGGACGGCAGGCGCGCCGGCTTTTCAAAGCGTGCACTGGTTTGGGAATCAAAGAATACATAAAGAAGCGGCGCTTGGATATTGCCGCGCAACAGTTGCGGACGACCGATGCACCGGTGAAAGCCATTGCCATCGACGCGGGATACCAGCATGTTCGCAACTTCACCAGATGCTTTTTGCGACAGTTTCACTTGAGCCCAAACAATTTCAGAAAGATTTGGCGATACAAGAAAGATGTCGCCGCATAAGGGGATGGTTGGAGGTAAGGATGCCTGTGACGCGCAACATAGAACTAGCCAAAGAGGTCTATTGGGCACCGGAAGTGCTCTTTCTTGGTTGGGCGACGGACACGATCTTGGAAAGAGCGGAATCCCGCTCCAAGCTGGCGGCCAAAAGAATTCGCCAGTTGATCGACGAATCCGGCGGCCGTCTTTCGTGCAGTCCCGCCAAGGAATGCCAAGCCTTTCAAGTCAATCTGTCGCTGGTGAGCAAGCAATTCAAGAGGTTATATCGGACCACCATACGGGCTTATTCCCGGCGGATTCGCATGATGACGGCGGAAAAGCTCCTCAGAGAATCGAACAATTTGAATATCGACGAAGCGGCAAGAGCTCTTGGCTATAGTTTTACTTCCGCATTTTCGCGCTGTTTTCAAAACACATTTGGGAAACGGCCCAAGCGTTACCAAATGCAGCGAGCGGCCAGCGCACAACAAGAGATTGTCGATGAGAGCATCAAAAATCCGGATGCTCAGCTCCAAATCTGACGACCGCCCGAAGAATCCGATTTCCGTCGACTTGTTAGGCGCAGTCTTGCTCTAGGCCAATCCTCGCCAGGGTAGAGCAACCCAGCAGAGACGGCTCTTTTTTCACGACCTCCAGTCCTTCCAAAGCAGTGCTGTTTGGCCAAGTGCAGATTCCATTGTCGGGAGAAGAGGAGCCCAATGAAAACTAGTTTCAAGTCGCAGGCGCGCTGGTTCTTTCGCCAGCTGTCGCCCCTTCTCCCCGCCTACTCTTTGAGCGTGCTGCTGGTTGTCCTGAGCAGCGTCATGTTTCTGCTCGACCCTTTGCTCATGAAGTGGCTGATTGACCGGGTTCTTCCCGCAAAGAATTTTCGCCTTCTGCTCTTTGCCGCCGGCGGATTTTTCGCTTTGTACGTTTTTCGCTTGGGCTTTTTCACGCTATCGGAACTGGTGAATTTCCAAACGATTCAGAAACTCGTACTCCGAATGCGCCTCAACATTCTGGAACAGATGAACCGTCTCTCTGCCGACTATCATGAAGCGACCCCGGTGGGAGAACGACTCTACCGCGTCGAGCAAGACGTCGACCAGGTGGCCGAGGTGGGATCGAATCTCGTGCCTTTCCTTCTGCAAACGGTATTCAAAGCCCTTTTCGTCATGGGAACCATGCTTTCCTTGGATTTCAAGCTTACTTGCATTGTTCTTCCCCTCATGCCCTTGTTCTTTGTCTTTCGAAAGAAATTTGAGGGACCCCTTCGCCGCGCTTCAGACTCCGTGCAGGAAAGGGCTGCCGAGGAAAACAGCTTTCTTCAGGAGCACCTTGCCTCCGTCATCCAGGTTCAGCTTCTGCATCAAGAAGAAAATCAAAAACAAGCGTTCCTGCATCGGGCCGTGAACCGCATGAAAGCCCTGAACCACCGCGAGTTGGTGGAGGTCATGTTCAGCACCTGCTACATGGGCATGATTGCCTTGGGCACGATCGCCATTCTCGGCTACGGCGGCTATCAGGTATTTGTCGGCGCTCTAACCATTGGCGGTGTGGTTGCGTTTTACAGCTATGTAGGTGCGCTGTTCGACCCGCTGGGTTCGGCCGTGCACATTTATTCTCAATTGAATCGGCTCGGCACTAATATACGCCGCGTTTTGGAAGTGATCGAACAGCCTCCCGGCGTACCGGAGATGCCGAACGCGATTCATTTCCCCTCTCCTGTTCGCGGGTACGTGGAATTGGACGATGTCTGCTTTTCCTATAGAGACCATACGCGCGTGCTCGAGGGAATCCGTCTGAAGCTCGAACCGGGAGAGAAAGTGGCGTTGGTCGGCATGAGCGGCAGCGGCAAGAGCACCATCGCAAAATTGATTGCCCGGTTGTACGACGCAGATCGAGGAGCCGTTTACGTGGACGGGCTGGACGTTCGAAACGTGCGGCTCGAGAGCCTTAGAACAAAGGTGTGTTATCTCTTGCAAGACGCTGTCCTCTTCGACCGCACGCTGAAGGAGAATTTGTTGCTGGGAAATCCCTCTGCCACGAGGAAAGAGCTTCAGCGGGCCGCTGAAATTGCCGGCTTGAAAGAATTGCTGCGACGGCTCCCTGAGGGTTGGGACACTCCCGTAGGCCCCAGGGGCAACGCATTGTCGGGCGGCGAAAGACAGCGCGTCGCGTTGGCTCGCGCGGTACTGCAGAATCCCTCGATTCTCCTGCTTGACGAATCGACGTCCGCCCTCGACGCTCCCTCCGAGCGCAAAGTATTCATGAATTTGGCGGAGCACTTCCCGGATCGCACGATGGTGTTTGTTTCGCACCGGATTGCCGCGCTCAAATGGGTGGATCGCATTATCGTGCTGAATCGCGGAGTGATCGAGGAACAAGGAACCCATGATGAATTGATTCGCACCGGCGGTTTGTACACGCACCTGCACAGCACACCTGCCGCGCTGTTGGGAACTGAGCCTTATGCGCAGCCGCCCAAGAATAGCTAAAATCGCTGCGACAAACTTTCTACAACACGAAAAGTGCTCGAGCGTCTTTGTTTCTTTGACCACGGAACGCCGAAGCCGGGACTAAACTGCCCCCATGTGTTGTGGGTCATTCTTGGGATTCGGCTTGCTGGTGAGTCACAAGCCCGTATTTAAATAAACGTGCGAGAGCCCAATGCGCTTCCGCGGCATTTTCGGGCTCGGAATTCTTTGAGAGAGATTCAGCCACAGTCGAAACCGAAATTCCCGGGTGATTTGAAATTTCGCGTAGGATGTTTGCAAATTTTTGTGGACACGGGACAGACGATATTTGGCCGAGAAAATAGAAACGCCCGGGCCGTTTTAGCCACTCCCGGCCTTCCGCGGTTATGAAGCATTTTTGATCGCTTTCGCGCTTGGCTGTTGCGTAGTGACCAAAACATTTTTCCAGCGAAAGACCGGGAATCCCGCCAGTTCTCGCATGTGGCACACGCACTGCCCTGGCAGCCTCCAGAGATTCTTCCCACAATTCTTCATAGCGCTTGACGACCACTTGCCAGCTACAATGATTCTCCACGAACTGACGGCCACATTGCCCCATTCGTGCGCGAAGCTGTGGATCCTCCGCAAGCTTTTCCATTCGTTCCGACAAGGAGCGGATATCTATGGTGGTGGACTCGGCCAGCGAATCTTCCTCCAACATCGATGTCGCGCAGTCGCACAGATGGAGATCCTTTATGGCTGGCGGTAAAACGGACGGTACTAGAAACCCGTTCTCGCCGTCCGTAACCAGGTCGCGGTATCCGTTCCAGTCCGAAACCAGCGCCGGCAGGCCGTAGGCCATCGCTTCGGCAACGGCCAAGCCAAACGTTTCTTGCAAATTGTCGCTGGGAGATACAAAGAAGTCCGCGCCGGCATAAAGTGCGTGCTTTTCCTCAGCCGTTGGATTAGGCCATATCCGCACATGCTCTTGACAACTCAGTTCGCGCGCGAGCTGCTCCAAACGAGTCCCTTCCTTGGATTGTGTGTCGTCTCCCGCGATAATCAGGTAAAGGCTTTTCTTTCTTCTCCGCAACTGCGACAGCGCAACCAAAAGCGGCCCCAAATCGCACTTGCTGGCCTGCGAAAGGCGCCCGAAATACAAAGCAATGCACACTTCCGGCCGGACATTCAATCGCTGCCGCAAAGGGCCAGCGGATTCTCTTCTTGCGGCAGGGAGGTTTACGCCCAACGGAACGAGCACGCGGCGCACGGGATAGTGCAGAGCTTGCGGCAGGCATTGATTGATTTCCTCAATATACGAGTCGATCGTTTTCATTCCGGCGCGGCTGGAGCAAAACAACAGGTCTGTCTTGAAGAGCCCTGCGAAACACTGTTGCAGCAAAGAAAACGCAACGCGGGGAGAGTTGATGGAATGGATGAACCCGCAGGCAGGTCCATCGCAACGCCTCAGTTTTTGACGGATGCTGGCCAGAGCGTTTAGGTACCGGCCAGCGGTCAGAAAGACCACTTGATCGGAGTCCCTGAGAGGCAGCAGCCCTCCGAGAGGCGCCGGAACCAACCGCTTGACGCCGTCCTCAGCCAAGCCACCCGCCAACAGAGCTTGCTTCCTATCTTCGGTCAGCCCCTGCACAAGGTAGGCATCATAGCTTCCATATTCGAGTAATGAAGAAAACAGGCTCCACTCGAAGATGTCCGCGCCTCTGATGGTTTGATGATTTTTATTTTGGAGACTTTCGGGATTGTGTGTGACCTGATCGATATACAGCGCCTTCATTTCGCGGATTCCTGAAACTCATGGCGGGCTCAAAATGCATAAGCAACCACGATGGCTAGCCTAAGGTAAGTTTTTATCAGAACAGAAGTTCTAGGCGTCGTCGTAAACGAGGAGATGTTCCTTCAATTGCTTCACAAAGCGGTGAACGTCCTTTGCGGTCACCTCTTCGGGAGCGCCAAATTCCGCGGCAATCTCCGAGCTAATCTCCCGGAGGGAATGGCCAGCCGACAGCTTGGTCCAGATGCTCAAGGCAACAGGGTTCAGTTGAAAAGCGGGACGGCCTGCAACCTCCATGATGGCCTTGCCGTCGGGAGTTGTGGCTACCCGCGCTACGCCGGATACTTGCATGTTCGGTTGTTTCTCTCCTTCCCCTTTTCTTCAGACTCCTTTTCTTCAGACTCCTTTTCTTCAGGAGGAGTACTCTGAAGCATCACGTCGATGCCGGGAACCTTTTACCGTTTACTTAATCGCATAGCCTATCCTCGGGCCGCAAACAAAAAAAACAATCCATAGTTGAACTTCCCGGCGGATGCTATTGACACGGGAGGCAGGGATTTTTATCTTCGAACACGAAGACGAAAAAAACGCTCGGCTCCGCGCCCCGGAATCCCTGCCCTACTGGAGACAGGCTGATTCTTTTGGCCTGCAGGTCTCACAACGGCCCAGCAATGAGCAAACAAAAGCAATTCCAAAAAGGCGCATTGGCGCTTCGAATTAGAAAACTGTGGAAGCCATCGGCCAAAAC
>Ga0066696_10000814_pt1 | contig 13006 bp, 10 predicted proteins | sample GraSoiAngelo_145_FD_71412 | JGI IMG/M metagenome (GOLD analysis project Ga0066696, IMG submission 71412) | Grasslands soil microbial communities from the Angelo Coastal Reserve, California, USA - 14_1009_05_20cm | ecosystem: Environmental > Terrestrial > Soil > Grasslands | place: USA...
GTGCTCTGCCGCACCAACGCCATCGCGCGGCCCATCGCCGAGGCGCTGCGACGGGCGGGGGTTCCTTTCCGGCACCAGGCCGGGCAGGGCCTTTACCAGCTGCCGGAGGTGCGGGACGCGGTGGCCATGCTGCGCTGGCTGGCCGATCCGGCGGACCTGCTGGCGGTGGCGCGCGTGGCCTGCCGGCCACCGCTGGAGATGGACCTGGAGCCGACGCTGAAGCTGGTCCGTGACGCGGCGACCGAGGGTGCGTCTGCGCTGGCGGTGCTGGCGCGTCAAGAAGGCGCCGACCCGCTGCTGGTCGAGCTCTGCGACCTGGCCTCGGAGGTGGGCCGGGCGGGCGTTGACGAGCTCTTCTTCGAGCTGATGTCGCGAACCCGCTACCTGGAGCGTGCGGTGGTGGCCTCCGAGCGGCCACGGGCTGCCGCGGCGCTGACGCGTCTGGGCGAATTGATCGAGGAGCACTGCCAGCGCACGCGCGATCACCGGCTCACTACTTACCTGGAGTGGTTCGACCTGGTGCTGCTCTCGGGCCTGGACGAGGCGATCCCGAGCGTCGACCCCGAATTCGTGGGCAGCGGCGAGGCCGGCTGCGCGGGAGTCGAACTGATGACGATCCACCAGGCCAAGGGTCTGGAGTTCGACACCGTCATCGTTCCAGCGCTGGTGGAGGGGCGGCTGCCGCTCTATCGGCGGGGCGAGGGGTTCGACCTCCCCGCCGCCCTGCTGGAGCCCGGTGTGCGCGGTCGGGAAGACCATCTGGCCGAGGAGCGGCGGCTCCTGTACGTGGCCATGACCCGTGCTAGGCGCCGCCTGGTGCTGACCTGGGCGGAGCGCTACGAAGGGCTGCGGCGATGGCGGCCGTCGCGGTTCCTGGAGGAGGCCTCGGCGTCGGGCGTACTGCGAGAGCGGATCCTGCCTCCGACTCCGACTCCGACTCCGACTCCGACTCCGACCCCGGCTCCGGCTCCGGCTCCGGCTGGCCGAGTGACTATCGAGCGCGCCGCCACCGAGACTGCGTCGCCGGTGCGGCTCTCCTTCAGCGCCGTCAGCAGCTATCGCGAGTGCCCCCGCCAGCACTGGTACCGCTACCGCGCGGGGCTTCCGGCGGCCCAGTCGGCGGAGGCGCAGCACGGCTCCGTCGTGCACGCGGCGCTGATGCGAGCCGGCCGCCTGCGGGCGGCCGGGGTGACGGTCGGCACCGGCCGCCTCCTCGACCTGCTGGACGAGGCGTGGGCCGAGGTGACGCCGGTCGATCCGCGCCGCCTGCCGGCGCTGCGCCGGCTGGGGCGGGACCAGCTCGAGCGCTTCAGCGCCGCGGGGGGCCTGCGCGCCCGCCCGGCCATGGTGGAGCGCGCCTTTACAACCGACCTTGACGGCTGGCGGCTGGCGGGCATCATTGACCGAGTCGACCCACCCCCCACCCAAGAGGGCGGGGAGGTGGGCTCCTCCAGCGCTGACGAACTCGAAGTCGGGGGGCGGCCCGGCGCCTGGAGGATCGTCGACTACAAGACCGGCGCACCCCTGCCGGCCTCGCGGCTGCGCCGGGACCTCCAGCTGGCGCTCTACGCGCTGGCGGCCAAGGAGTCGCTGGGCCTCGACCCCGTCGACCTGGAGATCGTCTACCTGCGCGAGGGCAAGCGGGTCCTGATCCCCTCCGACGAGGAGCTGATCACGGACGCGCGGCGGGTGGTGGGCGAGGTGGCGGAGGGGATCAGGGCCGGCAACCGGGAGCCGCGCCCGGAGCGCCGGCGCTGCTCGCTCTGCCCTTACCGAGCCGTCTGCGACTTCGCGCTGGCCCTGTAGCGCTCGGCCACCCCCAACACCTCGCGTGCGATGTCCAGGGCGGCGTAGGGGCGCGCCGCCGAAGCGGCCCGATCGACCATCTCGCGCCAGATGCGCATGTCGTCGGCGAAGAGCAGGCTGATCGATTCCAGGAGCTGCTCCGGCTTGGGCGCGAAGAGGCCGAAGCCGGTCATGGTGACGAAGGTCACGTTCTCCGTCTCCTGGCCGGGCAGGTAGCCGGTGAGCATGATGGGGAGACCCGTGGTAAGCGCCTCGGCGATGGCGCCGGGCCCCGCCTTGGACACCACCAGGTCGCTGGCCCGCATCAGCTCGGGCATGTTTTCGACGAAGCCGAAGATCCGGATGGGGGTTGCGAAATGGACGCGGGCCAGGCGCCGGCGCAGCTTCTCGTTGCGGCCGCAGACCGCGATCACCTGCCACGGCTGCGCGTGCCAGGCCAGGGCCCGGACTTGCTTCAAGAGATTGCCGGAGCCCTCTCCGCCGCCCACCACCAGGATCGTCATGCGGTCCTCATCGAGTCCGAACCGGCGCCGTAAGGCGGCTTTTTCCCCGGGCGCGGGCGGGCGGAAGCGGAGGTCTACGGGCAGGCCCAGCAGGTGGATGCGCTCGGCCGGCACGCCCCACTTGAGGCAGGCCTGGCGCGCGCTCTCGGTGGGCACGATGACCAGGTCGGCGCGCGGAAAGGCCCAGCCGCGGTGGAACTCGACCAGGTCGGTGATCACGGTGACCAGGCCCCGCTTGCGGCCGCTGCGCTGGATGGCCGCGAAGGCCACGTGGTTCAGGAGCGGATGCACCGAGACCACCACGTCGGGGTCCTGCTCGCGCAGCTGCCCGAGCAGAATGCGGCGCACGTTCCCGCCGAAGACGGCTCGGATGGCGGCGAAGACCGGCCGCTGGTTGGAGCTGTGATAGAGAGCGCCCCACGCCGGCCGGGAGCGCTGGATCAGGGGCGAGTAGAGGCCGGCCAGTCGCCGCACAACCGCCGAGCCCTCGCCGATCAGGGGGTCGGCGGCGGCGACGGCGGCTTCGGAGTCGAGCTGGCTGATGGCCTGGGCCAGGGCCTTGGCGGCCGCCCGGTGCCCGCCCCCGGTGTCGGAGAAGAGGACCAGGACCCGCGGGCCCGGTGCGGTTTGCGTCCTATCCGAGGCGATTGCGCCGGGCGATGGCGCGGCGCGCGATCCAGCGCATGTTGTACTGAGCCAGCAGGTAGGTCAGGAGCAGCATGGCGCCGATCCCGACCGCCACCCAGAAGACGTTGCTGCGCGCCAGCTCCGCCGGGCCCAGCGGGGTCTTGCCGGAGAGGTTGGTCTGGACGATGTAGCTGGCGATGTCCTTGACGTCCTGATCACTCAAGTTGGCGGCCCCGCCCTTGGCCGGCATCTGGCCGAAGCCATCGGAGGGCGCCTTGCCGTTGGTGATGGTGGCGATCAGGTACTGCGCCACCTGCGGCTCATCCGCCTTTTTGAAGTCCGGGGCGCCGCTGACCTTCTGGAGAGGGTTGAGCCGGGGGCCGATGCCGCCCTCCAGGCTGGCGCCGTGGCAGGAGGTGCAGCCGGCGCTGCTGTAGGTCTGCTGGCCCTTGGCCGGGTCACCGGGCAGCCCACCGCCTGGAGCCGCGCCGGGCGAGCCCGAGGCGGAAGCGGAGGCCGACGGCGAAGGCGAATCGGCGGTGGCGCTGATCGTGCCGACTGCGAGCAGGCATCCGAAGACGCCGATGCCAAGGCCGAGGGTGAGCTTGCGCACGACGCCGGCGGGCATCGCAGCAATCATATCCGGGGCTCCCACACCGGCCCGGCTTCGGCCTGGACGCGGAATATCGCTACTCGACTAGGTTGTTATTCCAGACGTGAGCAGTGTCTCGCCGGTCTCCGCTTCGCAGCTGACGTGCGCCTCGCGGCGATGGCTCGACGGGAGGCCGGCCTACCGTGGCTGAGCGACTCCCCAGCACCCTGCCCTACTTCCGCGGCCCCAGGCCGCGGGTGGCCGTCATCTGCTTCCACACCTCCCCCACCGCGGCGCTCGGCCACAGCGCCAACGGAGGTCTCAACGTCTACGTTCGCGAGGTCTGCCGCCAGTTCAGCGCGCGCAACGTGGCCACCGACGTCTTCACCCGCATCGCGGCCGGCGCCGGCCCGGTGGTCGAGAACTTGGCCCCCCTCAGCCGCGTCGTCTACCTGCCGGCAGGACTGGCGGAAGTCGACAAGTACCAGCTGGTCGACCATGTGGAGGACTTCGCCACGGCGGTTGCGCGCTTCGCCCGCGACGAGGGCCTGCGCTACGACCTCCTGTATTCGCACTACTGGCTCTCCGGCGCGGTGGCCTGCACCCTGCACGCGCGCTGGCGACTGCCCTGGGTCCATACCGCGCACACGCTGGCGGTGGTCAAGAATCGCTCTCTGCCCCCCGGCGACGTCGCCGAGCCGCCGCTGCGGGAGCTGCTGGAGGGCGAGATCGCGCGCAGCGCGGACCTGCTCGTGGTCAGCACCAAGGCGGAAGGTGAAGCCCTCCGGCACGCCTACCGGCTGCGGCCCGACCGCATCGCGGTGGTGGCGCCGGGTGTCGACCTCGAGCGCTTCGGCGATGTAAAACGTTTTACAGCGGCCGGCCGGACGGTCCTCTTCGTGGGCCGGTTGGAGCGGCTCAAGGGCGCCGACATCGCGCTGCGGGCCTTTGCCCAGGCCGCGGCGGACCATCCCGACGTCCGCCTCCTGGTCCTGGGCGGCGACAGCCACACCCAGGGCGAGAGCGAGCGCCGGCGGCTGGCCGGAATCGCCCGCGAGCTTGGCCTCAAGCACCGCGTGAGCTTCCTGGGCTCGGTGCCTCAGGACGAGCTGCCGGCCTTCTACGCCAATGCCGAGGCGCTGCTGATGCCGTCCTACAGCGAATCCTTCGGGCTTGTCGGCCTGGAAGCCCAGGCCTGCGGCTGCCCGGTGATCGCCGCCGATGTCGCCGGCCTGGCCTCAGTAGTCCGCGACGGCGCCACCGGCTTCCTGGTGCCCGGCCATGACCCGGCGCAGTACGCCGAGCGGCTGCGCCGCCTGCTCGACGATCCGGCGCTGGCGCGGACGCTGGGCCGCCGCGGGCGCCTGCTGGCGCAGGGCTTCAGCTGGGAGCGGACGGCCGACCGCCTGCTGGCGGCGGTCTCACCCTGGCTGGAGGCGGCGCGCCCTCAGCTCACCGTCCAGGCCGGCGCCCGCACCGAGTAAGGAAAGCCGGCGGCGTCGAAGCTGGTCAGCGGGACCAGGCCGGTTCCATCCACGTTGACAACCCAGAGCTGAGAGCCGGTGCTGGCCGGGCCGCTGCCCACGAAAGCCACCTGGTGGCCGTCGGGCGAAGGGACCGGACTCTCGACGTCGACAAGGTTGCCGGCCGGCAGAGCCTCATCCCAGGCCAGGGGCCGGGTGCTGTTGTCGGTGAGGGTGAGGCGGAAGGCGCGCGCCGCCGGCCCACTCGGGCTGTCGACACTGGCGCCCACGATCAGGTGCCGGGAGTCGGCCTGCCACGCCACCGAGGTCAGGTCGCCGCTGCGGACGGTGGTCACCCCGCCCGCGCCTGAGAGCTCGCGGACTCGCAGCTGGCGGCGGCTGGGGTCGCTGGTGGCCACCTGGTAGGCGATCCGCGCGCCGTCCGGCGACCAGGCCAGCGAGCTGACGGCGCCGGCCTCAGCCTGCATGCGGTAGCGGGAGCGCAGGTCGACCTCGTAACCGCGGATCTCGTCGCCTTCGCGTCCTGCCACCGTGTAGGCGATCCGCTCACCGTTGGGCGCCACCGCCGCCTCGCCCACCCCGTCGTCCACCGGTACCACGTCACCTGCGGCATTCAGCCGCTGGAGGCGGCCCGCGCTGAGGAAGACGTAGCCCTTGTCGGGCCCCAGGAACGCGGCCCAGCTGGCCTCGAACGGCAGCTGGGTGACGTTGCCGCCGATGGCCACGTCGAGCCAGGGTCCGGCGCGGGTATGGACCAGAAGCCGGGTGCCGTCCAGCGACCAGCTGAAGGCGCTGGCATCGAGGTTGGCCAGCTGCCGCGGCAGCCGGTTGCCGTCCACCATCCAGATGCCGGCCGGGCCCGAGGCGCTGCTCGGGGCCTGGTCCGCCAGGAAAGCGACCCAATGCCGGAGCGGGCGCGGGAGGCCGGTCGCGAAGTCGCGCACGCTGCCCGCGCGGATCGGGTTGCCGTCCAGGTCGACGGCATCCCGGGTCACCGTGACCGAGTACACGGTCTGGGGATCGAGAAGGGTCTGGGGGGCGAGCAGCACGCGCCGGTTGTCGCCCGGGTCTGGACGCAGGCTGAAACGTACCGAGGGCGAGACGCTGACGGCCCCGGCCAGCGAACGGAGGTCCATGGCTCGGGTGAAGCTCAGGGAAAGAGTGGTGGCGGGGTCCACGTTCTGCTCGCCCGCCCCGGGCGAGCTGCCGGCCAGCTCGGGCGCCGACTCCGTGCGGAACGTCCAGCCGTGGTTGAAGGAGTTGACATTGCCCGCCGCGTCCCGATAGCCGGCCACCAGCGAGACGCGGTAGTCGGTGTCGGGCTTGAAAGGCTGATGGCGGTAGATGAGCTGGCGGCGCGAAGGCCAGAGCAGGCTGCCAGTAGTGCGCGGCGAGACCGCGAAGCGGGCGCCCACGGAAGCCTCGTCCATGTCGTGGTCGAAGCCGATGCTGACGTCCTGGTTGCTGGGCACCTGCTGAGCCAGGCGGCCGGGTGCGATCGCCACCACCTGGGGGGCGTTCTGGCAGGCGACACCGAGCAGGAAGGCCGCCCCGGCCGTGAGCAGTAAGGCGGCGGCGGCGCCGCCCCGACGGCTACCCGGTGTGGTTGCGGAGCCGGGCCCTGAGGTCGTTGGCGAGCGCCTCCAGGCGTGAGGAGTCGACGAACAGGATGCTGATGGTGGGGACCTGGTCGATGGCCGCCTCTACGCCGGCCTGGCTCGGCTCGGCCGCGGCCAGCACGTCCTTGACCTTCCGGGAGCGGTTGCCGAGTGCGTCCTCGGTCATCTGCTGGAGGTCGTTGATGACCGCTTCCCAGTCGACGTTGGAGTCGCCGGCTTCGCCGCGGACCGGTTCGGGAGCCGCCGGCGCCGGTGGCGCGGTGGCGAAGGCGGAGGGCTCGGGTGCGGCCGGGGGCGGCGTCTCGTCGGGTGCCGTAAACGCGCGCATGGTGGGCTGGGTCTCGGCGCTGGAGGCGCTGACCGGCGGCTCAGCCGGCGGCGCCGGCGGCGGGGGTGGCGGAGCGGGCGCCGGCGGCGGCGCCGAGGTGGCGCGCCCGCCGACAACCCCCTCCACGTCGAGCGGTGCCCGCGGCGATTGGTCCGCGGCCTTCACCTCCAGCACGGCGTCCGGGTCGCTGCAGAGCTCGAGCACGCCGTCAGCCGAGTCGGCGATGTCGCGGGAGTCGCTTGTGTAAGCGCCGCTGAGCTTGCCGTTGGTGAAGATGATGACCCCGGTCCCGCGCTGCGCCCGCACCAACACGCTGCCGCTGAGCTTGCGGTGCTCCAGGAACTTGAGCAGTGCTTTGGGATCGACCCAGGCCGCATACAGGTCGGAATACAGGGGCTTGGTGACGGTCATCTCGTAGAGGCCGTCGACCAGCTCGGGCGACAGTGCCACCACGTCCAGCACCCCATGCCCCCGTGTGACCTCGTCGTTGAAGTCCATGAGGGCACTGCTGCCGAGGCTGACGCCGCTGGGGGCGCCGATGTCGTAAGCGCACTCCAGCGCCGACCCTTCCTTGAAGAGGATGAGGCCTGCGGCCTCGTCCGTGAGCAGACGCACGTAGCCCGTGTAGGCCTCCCTCTCCAGGGTGGTGATCAGGCGCGGAAAGTCGACGAAGGAGGTCTTGAGAGAGTCATAGGTGACCTGCCCGGCGGGTACCGGGATCGGCTCCCGGCCGTGCTTGGGTTGGGGACGGTGCTTCACGCCCCGCCGCTCCTGGGTTTCCATGGCATTTGGCTCCCGGTCTCGCTCGCGCTCGCGCGGCCGTTCGGGGACGGCTGGCGGCGCCTCGGCATGGGACTCCTGAACCGGCTCGGGTGCGGGCGGCGCCTCGGCCGGCGGGCTGGCGTCATCGCTGGCCGCCGTCTGGCCGTTGCTGGAGCCGGCGCGATCGATCAGCTCTGAGATGGAGCCTTTGACGGTCTCGTCGGCAGGCAGCTTGGCCTTGGCGTCGAAATCGAATTCCCCGGTGGACCAACCCAGTGCCTTGACCACCGCGTCGTCGCCGTCGACCCCCTCGCCCAGTGCGTGGAAAAGGTGCCCGAACAGGAAGTAGAGCGTGCAGGCCCCGCCGTTGCCGTTGCGAACCGTCAGCGTGCCGGTGGCGCGCTCGGTCTGCGCGCTCTCCAGCAGCGCTTTCAGCTTGGTTTCCTGAAGCGAGCCGTTGGACTGCAAAGAGGAATTCGTACTCCTTTGAGCGGCGTGCGCCAGCCGCCCAAGTGGCGGACTCGGGTAAAGCTAGTATAGAAACCGGACGATGTCGATTCCGGGCAGCCGGGCAACTCCGCCTGACCCGCCCGACTCTCGCCCGCCCGATCCCACCCGGCTCTTCCTCGTGCGCCACGGCCAGTCCACCTGGAACGATGCCCGCCGGATCCAGGGACAGCTCGATCCGCCGCTCTCCGCGCTGGGCGAGATGCAGGCGCGGCGGCTGGCGGAGCGGCTGAACGGCCACAGCTTCGACGGCTTCTACACCAGCGACCTGGCCCGCTGCCGGCAGACGGCCGCCGTGATCGCGCCCGAGATCGGTAAGGAGCCGCTCGAGATGGTGGACCTGCGCGAGATCGCACTCGGCGAGTGGGAGGGCCTGACCCGGGAGGAGATGATCGCCCGCTTCCCTGAAGAGTGGAAGCACTGGGAGCGCGAGCCCTCCTGGGACCTGGTGCCGGGCTCCGAGGGCGCCGGTCCCTTCGAGGTCCGCGTGCACAGAGTTCTGGACGAGCTGTTCAAGCGCCATCCTCACGGCGACGTGCTGGTGATCACCCACGGAGGCGTGATCCAGGTCGCCCTGGGCCGCAGCCTGGGCCGCAACAGCCACGGCCTGTTTCCGTTCGTGATCGACAACTGCTCGATCTCGATTCTGACCCGCGGCCGCGCCCGGACCGTGATCAGCGGCGTCAACGACATCTGCCACCTGCACGCCGGGGCGCTGGCCTCGGCGGTGGCCCGCCGCGAGCGCTCGGGCGGCCTGACCCAGCAGTACTGACGACCGAGCAGGACTGGGACCGCCGGCTGCGCGAGAGCGCGCGGGCGGCGGATGCACCGGCCCCTCTCATGCAGTCGTTCGGCTATGGCGAAGTGCAGCGTCACGAGGGCTGGGCCCTCGAACGCGTCGACCTGGGATCCGCCGGTACGGCCTCTGTGCAGCTGGCGCGGGTGGGTCCCGTGCGCTGGGGCTACCTGCCGCGGGGCCCCGTCCCCGCCGGCGAGGCAGAGTTGCGGGTGCTCGCGACCTGGGCCCGGCGCCGGGGGCTGGCCCGGCTGCGGGTCGAGCCGGAGGCACCGCTGGAGTTCGCGCAAGTGCTGCGCGACCAGGGCTTCCGGGCAGCCCCGGCCCTGCACCCCACCCACACACTCATCCTGGACCTGGGCGCCGAGGCGGAGCTGCTGAGCGGGATGAAGCCCAAGCACCGCTACAACGTGCGTCTGGCAGAGAAGCGCGGCGTCTCGGTCGATGACCGCGGCGATGCCGCCGAGCTGGCCCGCCAGCACGCGGCCACCGCCGAGCGCCAGGGCATCAGCGCCGCCGCGACGGAGTTCTACGAGCGGCGCCTGCGTGACCTCGAGTGGTGCCGGGTCTACGTGGCCAGGCACCAGGGCGAGGCTCTGGCCGCGATCCTGGTCGCCCGCTTCGACGGCCGCGCCTACTACCTCTTCGGCGGCTCGAGCCAGAGCAAGCGCAACCTGATGCCGACCTACGCGGTGCAGTGGGCGGCGATTCGGGCCGCGGCAGCCGACGGCTGCCACAGCTACGACTTCTGGGGCGTGCCGCCCGGCGGCGATCCCAACCATCCCTGGGCTGGGCTCTGGCAGTTCAAGACCGGCTTCGGCGGCCGGCTGGTCGATTACGTGGGCGCCTGGGATCTGGTCCTGGACGCCCGCGGTGAGCGGCTGCTGGCGGCGCGTGAATTCTTGCGTCGGGGGGTTAAGCGCGTAAAGGATTTGCGTAATATCCGCTAACAGCCATGAAGCAGCCTGGCGCCGACGCCGCCGAGCCGACCGCTCGCCGCATCCTGGTCGTGGAGCCCGAGGCGCCGGTGCGCCGGGAGGTCCGCCAGGCCTGCGAGCAGGACGGCTTCGAAGTCGTGGAAGCCGAGTCCGGCGCCGACGCCTTGCGTGAGTTCGAGGAGTCCAAGCCCGCCCTGGTGGTGCTCGAGGTGACGCTGCCGGACATGTCCGGTTTCGACGTCTGCCGCGAGCTCCGGAAGTCGGACACCACCACCCCGGTGATCATGGTCAGCTCGCGCTCGGACGAGATCGACGTGGTGGTGGGGTTGGAGATCGGGGCCGACGACTACGTGACCAAGCCGCTGCGCCTGCGCGAGCTGCTGGCACGGGTCGCCGCCCACCTGCGCAAGTCGCGCCTGGAGGCGTTCGACTATGGCCGCGGCCGGCTGGAGTTCAAGGACCTGGTCATCGACGTCAACGAGCGCCGCGTCATGCGCTCGGGGAGCGAGATCGACCTCACCCATACCGAGTTCGACCTGCTGGCCTTCCTGGCCCAGAACGCGGGCAAGGTCCTGAGCCGGGAGAAAATCCTGAACACGATCTGGGGCTACGAGTACCCGATCGAGACCCGGGTCATCGACGTCCACATCCGCAACCTGCGCCGCAAGATCGAGCCCCAGCCGGCGCGGCCCTTCTACATCCTGGCCGTGCCGGGGATCGGCTACCGCTTCACGAACGCGCGACCCGGCAGCTGAGGCCGTCCAGGCGCCAGGGCCTGGTACAGCTCGATCAGCCGGTCCAGGTTGGTGGCCAGCGAGTAGCGCTCGAGCACCCGCTGGCGGGCCAGCGCGCCCAGCAGCCGGCAGGCTTCGGGGACCTCGATCAGGAAGCGGAGGGCGGCCAGCAGCTCCACCTCCAGGCGCCGGGGATCCAGGACCAGGCCGGCGCCGCGCAGCGCCTCGCCGTCGCTGCCCACGTCGGTCGCCACTGTGGCCACCCCGCAGGCCATGGCTTCGAGCATGGCCAGGGAGAGACCTTCGACCTCGGAGGGCAGGAAGAAGGCGTCGCTGGCGCGCAGGATGTCGATGCGCTCGCGCTCGTCGGTGATGGTGCCGGTGAAGATCACTCGAGGGTCGTGGTGGCGGCGCTCCAGGCGCCGGCGCTCGGCACCCCCACCTACCAGCACCAGCTTCAGGTCCGCCGGCGGGTCGGCGGCCAGGAAGGCCCCCAGCAGCTCGGCCACGTTCTTCTCGGGGTCCAGCCGGCCCACGTAGGAGAAGAGCCGCGCCGCGTTGAAATGGGCCCGCTTGGCCGATTCCCCGGGCGCGTACTTGTCCACGTCGACGCCGTTGGGCAGGACCTGGATCACCTCTCTCGGCACGCCCAGGCTGACCAGGATCTCGCGCTGGAGGTCGCTGAAGATGATCACCGCGTTGCACTCGGCCAGGGCCTGGGCGTAAAGCCGGTAGACGGCGCTGGTGGTCAGGCTCCAGACCGTCGGCCGCTGGCCGAAGGGCACGTGAAAGGTGCCCACGATCGGGATCCCGAGCTGGTGGCAGAGCTTGGGCAGGTTGAAGTCGAGGCTGGAGAAGGAGAAGGAGACGTGGACCACGTCGACCTCGTGCTGGCGCAGCATGTCGCCCAGGCGGCGCCGGGAGCCGGGGCGTGAGATGACCAGCCGGTGGGACAGGGAGAGGGCGTCCAGGACCACCGAGTCGGCGTCGGCCAGGCTGGCCTCATGGTGGAAGAAGACGACGTCCACGCCCCGCGTCCGCAGCCCGTTGGTGATCTCGCGGGAGTAGGTGATGATGCCGTCGCCCGAGGTCGCCGAGCGGTGACCGAGCCAGGCCACCCGGATGGGCGCGTCGGCGGCCCTCATCTTCCGGACACCTCCGAGTAGAGGTCGACCAGCGCGTCCAGGTTGCTGGACAGGGAAAAGCGCTCGACGGCGCGGCGCCGGGCCTGCGCGCCCAACTCGGGGGCCAGCCAGGGCATCTCGATCAGCATGCGCAGCGCGAGCTCCAGCTGCTCGCCGAGGGCGGTGGGATCGAGCACCACGCCGGCGCCGCGCAGGGCGTCGCCGTCTCCGCCCACGTCCGTGGCCACCGTGGCCACGCCACAGGCCATCGCCTCCAGCATGGAGAGCGAGAGGCCCTCCACCTGCGAGGGCAGGAAGAAGGCGTCGGCCGCGCGCAGGATGGCGATCCGCTCCTCGGCTTCGGCGATGTGGCCGGTGAAGACCACGCGCGGATCGCGGTACTGGCGCTGCAGCCGCCGGCGCTCGCTGCCGTGTCCGACGATCAGGAGCCGGGTGTCCGCGGGCGGATCCACGCTGAGGAAAGCACGGAGCAGGGCGTCCACGCCCTTTTCGGAGTCGACGCGGCCCATGAACACGAAGAGCTGTCGGGCGCCATCCAGGCGGGCCTTCCAGTCGCTGGGTCCCGGGCAGTAGCGGTCGACGTCGACACCGTTGGGAAGCACCCGCATCGCACTCGGCGGCACTCCCAACTCGGCCAGCACGCCGCGCTGGGCGTCGCCGAACACGATCACCCGGTCGCAGCGGGCCAGCGTGGGGGCATACAGCCGGTAGGCGGCGCTGGTGATGCCGCCCCAGACCGAGAAGCGGCTGTCGAAAGCGACGTGGAAAGTCGCCACCAGGGGGATCCCGAGCCGCCGGCAGGTGCGGGGCAGATCGAAGTCGAGGCTGGAGAACCAGAAGGAGGCGTGGACGAGGTCGAATTCGTGCGCCTGCAGGCGGTCGACCAGTGTTCGCTTGGCGGCCGCGCCCGAGAAGACCAGGGGTCGGAGCAGCGGGGTCGCCTCCAGTCCCACCATCTCCATCTCCGGGTCCGGCGCGCCGTCCTCGCCGGTCTTGAGCGTGAAGAAGGTCACCTTGTGCCCGCGGCGGCGCAGTCCGGCCGTGACCTCGTGCGAGTAGGTGGCCATGCCGCCGGCCAGCTGCTGAGAGCGATGGCCGAGCCAGGCCACCCGGAGGCCGTGGCCGTTGCGGGTCATCGCCTTTCCAGTATGTCGGGCCGCAGCTC
>Ga0066696_10000816_pt1 | contig 12992 bp, 11 predicted proteins | sample GraSoiAngelo_145_FD_71412 | JGI IMG/M metagenome (GOLD analysis project Ga0066696, IMG submission 71412) | Grasslands soil microbial communities from the Angelo Coastal Reserve, California, USA - 14_1009_05_20cm | ecosystem: Environmental > Terrestrial > Soil > Grasslands | place: USA...
AGCAGGATGTTCATGATGCCGATGCCGCCGACGATGGCGGTGATGATGCCGATGAGGACGCCGACGACGTTCAGCGCCAGCGTCATCTGGTTGAACCCCTGCAGCAGCTTGTCCTGGCGGTTGACGGAGAAGTTGTCCTCTTGATCGGGCTGCAGGTGCCGCGCGTTGCGCATCGCCGCGGTCACTTCGTCTTCCGTCTCGGTCACCTTGCCGGCGGGCGCCACGACGGACAGCACGAGGCCGCGCTTCAGACCGAAGGAGCGCGTGAACGCGGAGAGCGGAATGAGCACGCGCAGGTCCTGCGTCTGGCCGAACGCGTTCCCCTTGCGCAGGAACGTGCCGACGATCGTGCATCGCGTGGACGGTCCGACGCGCAGGCGCTGACCGAGCGGATCCTGCCCCTTGAAGAATGCGTCCTCCACGTCGCCACCGATGATGCAGGCGTCGGTACCGAGCTCGTGATCGATTTCCGTCAGGAAGCGTCCGCGCCGGATCTGCCAACCTGTCGCCTGCAGGTACTTCGATGTGCTGCCGCGGATGTCGACGTGCTTGAGCTCCTTGCCCATGTACGTCACCGAAGCGTCGGTGCTGACGATGGGCGCGATCGCCTCGGGAAGCGTGGTGTTCGCCTCCAGCGCGCGCCAGTCGAGCTGCGTGACGACAGGACGGTTCTTGTACTTCCACCAGTCGTTGCCGTTCACGCCCCACTTCCACTTGTGGACGAAGAGCGTGTTGGGACCGAGCGTGTTGAGCTGCCGCAGGAAGCTGGTCTGGAACCCCGAGAGCACGGTGAGGATCCCGATCAGCATCGCGATTCCAAGGCCGATGCCGGAGATGGTCAGCGTGGCGCGGAGCCGGTGAGCGCGCAGCGCGTATGCCGCCTGCACGATCGCCTCCCGCAGCTCCCCGCCGAATCGAGCCGCCTTGCGCCGCAGCCCGATCACTTTCGGGCGCGACGCAAGCGGCATCGCCAGCGCGGATTCGCTCATGGCACCCTCCGCCCCGTTTGCGCCGCCTGCGCCGCGTGGAACGCGGCCAGCGTCTCCGCGCCGAGCGCCTCGGCATTCGCCAGCGCCACGTCGCGCCCGCGTCCGTCGGCCACGACCGTTCCGTCGACCAGGCGGAGGGCGCGTGGACAGCGCGCCGCGAGCTTCGGCTCGTGCGTGACCAGCACGATGGTGTTGCCCCGCTGGTGCAGCTCGTGAAAGAGCCCCACGATCTCTTCGCCGGTCTTGCTGTCGAGGTTTCCCGTCGGCTCGTCGGCGAGCAGAAGCGACGGTTCCGTGACGAGAGCGCGGGCGATGGCGACGCGCTGCCGCTGACCGCCGGACAGCTCCGCCGGACGGTGCGTCATGCGATCGCTGAGCTGCACCAGCTCCAGCGCGTGCTCGGCCTGCGCGCGGCGCTCCTTGCGCGTCACGCCGCGGTAGATGAGCGGCAGCTCGACGTTCGCCAGCGCTGTAGCGCGCGGCAGGAGCTGGAAGCTCTGGAAGACGAACCCGATTTCCAGATTTCGCACGTCGGCGAGCTCGTCGTCCGACAGGTCGCTCACGTCGCGCCCCGACAACCGATACCGGCCGGAGGTCGGCACGTCGAGACAGCCGAGGATGTTCATCAGCGTCGACTTGCCCGAGCCCGACTGGCCGATGATCGCGACGAATTCGTTTCGCTCGATGTGAGCGTCGATCCCGCGCAGAGCATTAACTTTTTGATGGCCCAGATCGTACGTCTTGACGATCTTCTCCAGCTCGATGAGCGCCATGAACGTCTCCGGTGGCCGCAGCTACGGCGCGTCAGCTACGGCCGCCCTGAGGGCCCTTCTGTTCTCCGGCTTTCGCAGGCGCCTGCACTTTGACGCCCTGCCCGTCCTGCAGCTCGCGCGCGAGCGTCCGGTATGGCCCGTCCACCACCGTCTCGCCGTCGTTGATCCCCTCGAGGATCTCGATGTCGGTGCGGCTCGCGATACCGGTGCGCACTTCGCGCATCTCCGCTTTCCCGTCCTTCACCACGAAGACGACCTTCACGGGCTTCGGCTTCCCCGTCGCAGCCGCGGTCGGCGGCGCATCGGACGAGCCGGAGCTCGCCGCCGGGGCGCCCGCGTTCGCAGCCACGAGCGTCCCTTCTCGCGGAGCGTTCTTCGACTCCTTCTTCTTCGGCTCGCGGCTGGTCACCGCCTGGATGGGAACGCTGATGACGTTGTCGTGCGTCGCGACCGCGATCGACACCGCGGCGGACATGCCCGGCAGCGCCGCCTCCGGATGCTCCGCGAAAGCGACGCGCACGAAGAAGGTGGTCACCTCCTGGTCGGTGCCCGGGTTCTTGATCTGCGCGTTCTTCACCATGCCCGAGACGTACCCTTTGAACTGCTTGTCCGGAATGGCGTCGATCTCGATGGTCGATTCGTCCCCTTCGTGGATGCCGACCACTTCGTGCTCGCCGACCTCCGCCTTCACTTCCATGTCGGAGAGGCCGCCCATGATGAGCACCACGTCCTCGGAGAGATCGGAGCCGCGGATGCGCTCGCCGACTTTGTGCTGGATCTCCAGCACGGTCCCGTCGATCGGCGCGGTCAGAGTCGCCCGCTGCAGGTTGTAGAGCGCCGTCTCGAGCAGGCCCTGGTTCTGCGCGACCAGCTCCTTCTGCGCAGCCAGCCTGCCCTCGTCGACCTTTAGCAAGGTCTGCGCCTTGTCCAGGTCCGACTGGCTGGCGAGCTTCTGCTCCGCCAGGATGCGGGTGCGCGACAGATCGTTCTTGTCCTGCGCGATGCTGGCGATGATCTGGTCGATGGCTGCCTTCGCGTTGGCGACGCCCGCGCGGAACTGCGCGACCTGCGCCTCCTGCAGCCGCCGGTCGATCTGCCCGAGCACCTGACCGCGCGCGATGTGGTCGCCTTCCTTGACGGCGAGCGACAGCAGGTCGCCGGAGATGTTCGAGCTGACCTTCACGGTCTGATGCGCCTGCAGGTGGCCGGCGGCGGTCACGACGCGCGTGATCGGCCCGCGCTTCGCCGCCGAGGTGGTCACGTCCACCGGAGGAGGCGGACGCGGCCGCAATCCCTGCACGGTCGCGAAGGCGACCCCCGCCAGCACGATCCCCGCCACGATCCAACGTCCTCTGGTCATCTCTCCGCCCACTCTCGCAATGGGGGACACCATCCAGATGGTATCCCCTCGAATGATTACCCGCCGGTCGCGCGTCGCAGCGCCGACTCGGCTTCGTGCCCGTCGACCAGCGCGTTCGCGCGAGCCAGCTCCGACTGCGTCAGCTTCAGCTCGGCGTCACGCACTTCGAGCTGTGTGCCTACGCCGACCTGCTGGCGCGTGCGCGCCAGCCGCAGGTTCTCCGCCGACGTCTGCTCGGTCTGCGCGGCGATGCGAGCCTGCTGCCGAGCCACCGCGAGCTGCGCGATGGCACGCTCCACGTCGGATACGACCGTCCGGCGGCCGTTCTCCAGATCGTTCACCGCCAGCAACACGCCGATGCGCGCCTTCTCCACGTTCGCCTTGGTAGAGAGCCCCGCGAAGATGTTCCAGGTGAGGAAGATGCCGCCGGTCAACGTACTCGCTTGATCGAGCGGCTTTCCGAACGTTGCCAGATCGCGCGTGTCGCGGCTGAAGCTCCCGGCCAGGCTGAGCGTCGGCCAGTAGTCGCCCGCCGCCGCGCTCGCCGCTTTTTGCTGTGACTCGGCGGTCAGCGCCAATGCCTTGAGGCTGGGCCGTTTCGCCAGCGCCTTGCCTACCGCCTCGTTCGCCTGCGGCGGCGCGGCGGGCTCTTGCTGCATGGCGGAGGGCTCGGCAATGGCGAGCGGCTGCGCCGGGTCTTGTCCGATGACGAGCGCCAGGTCCTGCCGCGCCAGCTCGACGCGCGCTTCCTGCCCCAGCCGGTTGATCTCGTCGTTGTCCCGGTTCGCCCGCGCCGCATATACGTCCGCCTGCGTGACGCGGCCGCCCTCGAAGAGTCGTTGCGTGAAGTCGGCCTGGTCGCGGCTGCGGTGCGCGGCATCGCCGAGCACTCTCAGCTGCCGCTGCTGGCGGACCAGCTCGTAGAACCGCTGCTCGACGTTGTAGATGGCCGTGAGGCGCTGCTCCTGGACGTTCGCCTCGCTGGAGGCGAGCGCCAGATTCGACGCAGCGAGCGTGTTCCACCACTTCCCGCCGTCGAAGAGGAGCTGCTGCGCGGCGATCCGCGCCGAGTACGAGCGGAACACCTGATCGCGCGAGACCTGCGCGATCGTCGCGCCCGTCAGCGGATCCGTGAAGGTGCCCTGGAACACGCCGCCGCCGATGCGCGTGTTGCTCAGCGACGCGTTGAAATCGAGTCGCGGCAGGATATTCGAGCGGGAGATCACCACGTCCTGGGCGGACGAGAACGCCTGGTACTCCGCGCGCCGCAGGTCGTAGTTCGCCTCGAGCGCGAGCTGGACAGCGCGCTCGAGCGTCAGCGCGTTCGGCGGCGGCGGCGCGGGCCGCTGCGCCTCTTCCGGCGGAGGCTGCACCGGCGGAGCACCTCGCGGTTGCGACGAGGCGCCGCCCTGTGCGCGGACGGCCAGGGCCACCAGACACACGGCGAGCGTGAGGCGATGCACGTTCAGCGACCTCCCATGGCGACGTGGGTGACGAGCCGCACCCACAGCCACGCAACGATCGTTCCGATCAGCGCCCGCCGTCGTGGCATCTGGGCCGCTGCCGCGAGCCCGAACCCCAGGAGGAGCGCCGACCAGAAGGAGAAGACGTCGAACGCGGAGAGTAGCTTCGTTACGGGCTCGGCGGCGGGATGACCGACGACGGCGGTCCAGAAGTCGGCGAGCGTGCGCGGCAAGGAAGGAGGTCCGTCGGGCGCGATCGCCTCGTGCTGGAACGTCGCCACCGCATCGAGGGCATTCGCGACGGCGAGTGGGAGTAGCGACACCGCCGCCACGGGCGGGACGGCGCGCCCCTCGATCCGACCGCGGAGAAACCACGCGAGCCCGAACAGGCCGACGCAGAAGAGGCCGAGTTGCAAGGGCGGTTCGACGAGCGCGGACGCGACGCGCTTCACCAGGTAGACGCGCTCGGCGCTCTTGGTCGCGTCCTCCACCTGGCGATCGCTTGAGGTCTGCAGCTCCCCTGCCTTGTCCATTGCGCGCAGCGTCACGTCCTTCGCGTCGACGCGCAGGATCCCCGCGCCCGCCGACAAAAGCGCGCACGCGAGCGCGACGAGCAGCGGACCGCGGACGCGGCCGACGCGCGCGACGCGCTCCATGCCGAGCTCGGGATAGAACAGCGCCGTCGCGGCCGCGGGCGCACGCCACCGTCGCTCGTGCACCTCCGCCGCCTGGGCCTCGCTCAACGCGCACTCCTCCTTCAATCGTGTGGGGTCGCGCCCTTCTACGCCCGAGAGAGGAGGGCTATTTCGCTCACCGTGCGCCCGGTTGGCTTCCCGCAAAGTGCGGAGTTAGGATGGCTTGGATGCGCCGGCTCCCTCCGCAACATGTCGTGGGCCTCCTCGTCGCGGGGCTGCTCTGCCTCATGGCGGCCGGCGTCGCGACGATGGCGAAGTACGGCCCGAAGCGCGGTCACATCTACGCGGCCCTGCAGCAGGACCATCGCTGACGGTCGCGCAAAACCTCTATCAAATCGCGTGCTTTGCGGTGTCCTGGGCGCCGTCCTTGGACTTCGGCGTCGGCGTCGCTTCCTGCACCTTGCCAGCCAGACGGGCGATCAGCGCTTCCGGCAGGACGCGGACGCCGGACAGCGACGATACGGCTTCCTCGAGGCGCCTGGCGAACCCGCGCGCTGCCCGCCCGCGATCGATCTTCATGCCGCCGCGCTCCAGCTCGTCCAGCAGCGAGCGGGCTCCGAGCACGGCGCGCGTCGCCGTCGACACGACCCGCTTGCGGACTCCCCACACGGAAGAGCTCGTCAGCTCGCCCAGGACGTCGCCCGCCAGGCGTCGTGCCTCGGCGCTGCGCTGCGGATCGGTTTCTCGCATGCGCTCGAGCAGGATACGCAGCCCGGGATACGTGACGGCGCGGTGCAGCACGTCCTCGACCTCGGGCAAAACCGACTCGCGCACAAGCACGTCCACCGCCGCGTCGGCCGGCGAGACGCGCGCACGGAACAGGTTCGCCAACGAGTAGATCGCCTCCGGCGGGTTGCGCTGGGCGGGGGTCGGGAACCGCTCGCGGAAGAAGAGGAGCTGCTCCATCCAGCCCATCGCGCGCATCGAGCACTGCCGGAACTGCTCCAGCGCGCTGCGTGGGACGCGCAGGAAGCCGTCGGGATCGAGCGTGGCCTTCTCGCGCCGCAGCACCGTCGGGACGGGCATTTGCGTGGCTGTGGCGTGCTCGACCTCGACCAGGAAGCAGAGCACTGACCAGGTCGCCTCCTGGGCGGCGGCAGGCGTCTCCAGCGCCCACCGAGCCAGTGCCTCAGGGGGGATCCGTACGTCCGTGGCATCCTCGACCGGCCGCCTCACCGCGCCTCCCTTGGAAGTCCGCCGCGAATTGTACAGAATCGACGATCACTCGCCAGGGAACGTCCCTTCGCCTGGCGAGCGGTCATGTCCGACGTAGCCGACATCGTGCTCCGTCTGTAGGGTTCTCGACGACATGCTGCTCTCTCGCGACGAGATGACCTTCGACTGGGGCGGTGCGCGCCTTCACCCGGAGCGCGATCGCGCGGTGCTCGGCTGGGTCATGAACCAGTTCCTGTACGGCGAGGTGACCGGCATCCAGTGCGGTCATTGGCTGTACGACGCGCCCGACCTCGACGCGGCAAGGTTCTTCGCGCGTCAGGCGGTGGAGGAATTCCAGCACGTCGACAACTTCCTCCGCATCCTCGATCTGCTCGGCGAGAAGCCCGGCCCGCCGCATCGGCTGGTCCGTTTCCTCTCCACGGGGATGATGCCCGCGACCTTCGAGGAGCACGTCTGCCTCGAGATGGCGATGGGCGAGGGGTTCGTGCTGATGGCGCTGTACGCGGTCATCGACACCATCGACCACGGGGAGATCCGCGACATCCTGCTCCGCGCCGTAAAGCAGGAGGAGCGGCACGTCGACTTCGGCGAGAGGCGCACGGCGGCGGCGATCCGGCAGAAGCCCGCGCTGCGCCGCAAGCTCCTTGGCCTGTCGCTCGTGTCGACGTGGGCGGTCCGCCGGCTGGGCCGGTTCCTGGAACGGAAGCTCCCCGTCGATCACCCCGTCCTTCACCGCCTTCCCGAGTTTCTCGACTTCGCGCTCGACTGCGGCGAGCTGCGCTTGCGCCGGATGGGGATCGTCGACGAGCCGCTGCAGGAGCTTTCGGTCGCGAGCAAAGCGGCCGCGGTCATCGAGGCGTGCGCGGCGAGCGTCGCGTCACTGCCTCTGCGGCTCTTGCCGCGCAAGAGATTGACGGAAACGTACCTGCGCGATCCGGCGGTGTCGCGAACCGAACAGGCGCGCGAGAAGCGCGACGGATCGCTGCACATCGTCCGCTGACGCCGCACCGAGGCGCCGCGGTGTGTTCGCTGCGAGACTGAAATTGCTCGCCTGCCAGCCGGTGCCTACCTACACGCACGGCGGGGGGCGGGGTGCAGCGCAGAGGCGTAGTCGCGCTGATGTATCACGGCATCGGGGATGTCCCGATCGACGACAGCGATACGCTTCGGTATCGCGTTCGCGAGAGCGAATTCGCCGCTCAGCTCGAGCTGCTCGAGCACCTCGGAACCGTAAGCGATCCGGGCGAGCGCAACTGCCACTCCGGTGTGGTGCTCACCTTCGACGACGGAGATCGAACCGTCGTCGATTCCGTCCTGCCGCGGATGAAGGCGCGCCGCATGAAGGGCGCCCTCTTCATGACCACCGCCTGGCTGGGAAAGAATGGCTATCTGGACGCGTCCGGCCTGCGCGCGCTCGCCGAAGCTGGCTGGCTGATCGGCGCGCACGGACACACGCACCGTTTTCTCAACCTTCTTTCACCGAGCGAGCTGCACGCCGAGCTGTCGACCGCGCGGAGCGTGATCGCCGACGTCGTGGGCTACGTGCCGACGCATCTCGCGTTTCCCGGCGGGCGCACGTCTCCCCGCGTCGAGGCGACGGCGCGCGACCATGGCTTCACCACGCTGTGGTCGTCGCGGCCCGGGCTCAACAAGACGCTCGAATCGGGCGCACCGCTGCGCCGGACGGTGGTGCGGCGCGGGACGAGCATCGACCGGTTCGGTCGTCTTTGTCGCGGCGAGCCGTTCACGCATCTGGCCGACGAGCTCGATATGGGTTGCCGTGCGCTGGTGAAGAGAGCCGTCGGCGATGAGCGCTATCACGCGTTCACGCAACGGTTGCTGGCAGCGATGGAGCGGAGGTGACCGTGGATCTCGTATCCGCTGTGGAGACGCTCGTACCGAACCCGTTCCATCCAGCGCTGCTCACGCTCGCAGCCGCGCTCGCGTTCGTCTTCGCAACATACGTCGGCTACCCGGCAGTGATCGCGCTCTGGGGCCGCTTGCGCCCGGTCCGAGAGGCGCCGCCCAGCGGTCCCGAGAGGCTTCCGAGCATGACGTGCATCGTCGCCGCGCATGACGAGGGCGACGCGCTCGTCCGCAAGGTCGAGAATCTGCTCGCTCTCGACTACCCGGCCCCGCTGGACATCGTCATCGCGGACGACGGCTCGACGGACGGCGCGGCCGCGCGCGCCCGCGCGCTGGCTCCCGAACGTATCCAAGTCGTCTCGAATCCCACGCAGATGGGAAAGCCGTCCGCGCTGGTGCGAGCAGTGCGCGCTGCTACTGGCGACCTGCTTCTCCTATGCGACACGCGCCAGGTATTCGATCGTGGCGCGGCGCGCGCGCTGGCGCGACCTTTCCGCGACGAGAGCGTCGGCGCGGTCACGGGGCAGCTCCGGTTGGACGCTGCGCGCGGCCCAGGCTTCTACTGGCGGTACGAGACTGCCATTCGCATCGCGGAGGCGCGCAGCGGGAGCGTCACCGGAGTGACCGGCGCCATCTACGCCATCCGGCGCACGCTCTTCCCCGCGGACATGCCGCCCGATGTCATCCTCGACGATGTGTACGTGCCGATGACGGTCGTCGCGGCCGGACGGCGCGTGGCGTATGCCGCGGACGCGATCGCCTTCGATCGCGAGCTCGACGTCGGCCGCGAGTTCACCAGAAAGGTTCGTACGCTGGCGGGCAACTTTCAGTTGATGGCGCTGATGCCGTCGCTGCTGGCGCCGACGCATCCCGCGTTCAACCGGTTCTTCTGGCACAAGACCGCGCGCCTCGTGTGCCCATGGGCGCTCCTCGTCGCGCTGGTGGCGGCGTTCGCCCTGCCCGGGCTGCTCGGCAGCGGGGTGTTCGCGGCAGAGATCGTTTTCTACGGCGCCGCCCTGTTCGGCTACATGCGCGGGAACCGCAGCGGTCGAGTCGCGTCGCTCGCGTACACGTTCGTGGCGCTGAACTTCGCGGCGATGTTCGCGCTGTGGGTGTTCTTCCGCGGCGCATCGCGCGTCACCTGGGTCCAGACCAGCACGCTGGTCACTCCGAACGGATTCGAGCAAGAGGCGCGACTGGCTGCGTGACCCTGAGCGTCACGCCCGCAGCGCGCTGAGGACGGTCCGGCGCACGAGTACCGGCAGCACTTCGCGCCGCCAATCGGGATCGACGCCGATGTTCGTGAGCGGCTTGCACTGCTTGTGCGCGCGGCGGCCCAGCTCCTGCGCGAGCCGCGCGTCGGCGGGCTTGCCGAGCAGATCGTCGAGTCCCTTGATGAGCGCGGGCCGGGCAGCGAGCGCGCTCACGCACAGCCGGACGGATCGGAGCGTGCCCTGCTCCACACCGAGCGCGACGGCGAGGTTCAGCGCGGGAAAATCGATCGCGGCGCGGGTGCGCAGCTTGTGGAATCCCTGCCGCAGCGCGGCCGCCGAAGCGGGAACGCGCACTTCGACGAGCAGCTCGTCGGGCGCGAGCACCGTGTTGTGCACGCCGTCGGGGACGTAGAACTCCTCGAGCGGCATCACGCGCTCGCCGCGCGGCGAGACCGTTCGGACGGTGGCGCCGACCGTCAGCAGCACGGGCGCTGTGTCGTTCGATGCGGCCGCGACGCAGCGCTGACCGCCCGCGACCACGTGGCAGAGCGTGCCGTCCTTCTTGATGCAGAAGCCGAGCGCGCTGCGCCAGAAGTAGGTCTGGTTGATGTAGACGCAGCGCGTGTCCAGGCAGAGGTTCCCGCCCAGCGTGCCCATGCGGCGCAGCTGCGGTCCGGCGATCTGCGCGCACGCGTCCGCGAGCGCGGGCAGCTTCTCGCGTACGACGGGATCGCGCGACAGCTCGTCGATCGAGCAGAGCGCGCCGAGCCGGATCTCGCCGTCGCCTTCGCGCACGTAGCGCAGCTCGCGCGACAGTCCGCGCAGCGCGACGAGGTGCTGCGTCTCGTACATGCCGTACTTCAGATTTGGGACGATGTCCGTGCCGCCCGCGAGCAGGCGCGCACCGGGATGCGCCGCGAGCTGCGTGACGGCTTCCGCGACGGTGCGCGGCTGCAGAACGTCGACGGCAGGGAGCGTCATCATGCGACGCGCTCCTTGCCCGCGCGGCGGGCGTCGCGCTCACGCAAGAGCTGCAGGATGCGCTGCGGATAGAACGGCAGCTGGCGGATGCGGATCCCGCACGCATCGTGGATCGCATTCGCGATGGCGGGGATGGCGGGATGGAGCGGCCCTTCCCCGGCCTCCTTCGCGCCGTACGGCCCATTCGGGTCGCCGCTCTCCACGATGTACGAGTCGAGCTCCGGCGTATCGAGCGAAGTCGGGATGCGGTAGTCGAGCAGCGACGGCCCGAAGAGAAGCCCGTTCTTGCCGTAGACCATCTCCTCCATCTGCGCTTCCGCCGCGCCCATGTATACGGACCCTTCGATTTGCCCTTCGACGAGCGTCGGATTCAGCGCCTTGCCGCAGTCGTGCGCTGCCCAGATCTTGCGGACCTTCCAGATGCCCGTCTCCTCGTCCACCTCGACTTCGGCGACGTGCGCCGTGAACGAGTACGCGGGCGACGCGCCGATGGTGCCGCCGCGGTAGTTGCCACCGAGCTTCTTCGTTCGGTATCCGCCGGTGGCCGCGAGCGTCGTTCCCTCGGCCGCCTCGGCGAGCTGACACGCCTCGGCGAAACTCATCGAACCTTGCGGCGAGGCGGCGGTGCCGAGCTGGAGCCGCACGTCCGCGGGCGCGCAGCCCACCTTCGCGGCGACGGCGGCGCGCAGCTTGTCGGCGAGCTTCTCGCACGCCTCGCGCGCGGCCAGGCCCACCATGAAAGTGATGCGGCTCGAGTACGCGCCGAGATCCACCGGGGTCAGATCAGTGTCAGCGGCGACGATGGTTACGTCGCGCGGATCGCAGCCGATCTCTTCCGCGCAGATCTGGCAGAGCAGCGTGTTCACGCCCTGTCCGATGTCGCTCGCGCCGCTGTACACGGTCACGCGGCCCGAGCGGTCCAGCTTGAGCAGCACTCCGCTCTGCGGCATGTCGTTCGGGTAGACGGGATACGCGGTGCCGCTGATGTACATCGAGCCCGCCACGCCCAGCCCGCGCCCGCGTCCCAGCTGTCCGTGGCGCTCTTTCCAGCCCGACGCCAGCTCGACGATGTCGAGGCACTTGAGGAACCCGTTCGAGGTGATCTTCTGCCCGTTGACCGTCTCGACGTTCTCCCCGATGAAGTTGCGCCGCCGCACCTCGATCGGATCTAGCCCAAGCTGCTCGGCCGCCTCGTCGAGCGCAACCTCGAAGGCGAAGCGGGGCTGGACGGATCCGTGCCCGCGCTTCGGGCCGCAGGGCGGCTTGTTGGTGTAAACGCGCGTCGAGTCGAAGCGGTACGTGCCGAATCGGTACGGCCCGGTGAGGAGCTGCCCGGCGTAGTAGGCGGTGACCAGCCCGAACGAGGCGTACGCACCGCCGTCGATGAAGATCTTGTTGTCGACGGCGCTGATCCGTCCGTCTCGGTCGAGCGCCACCTTCACATCCATGTGCATCGGGTGGCGCCCGCGGTGCGCGTAGAAGACCTCTTCGCGCGTGTAGAGGATCTTCACCGGCCGTCCCGTCTTCATCGCCAGCTTGGCGACGCAGAACTCCAGCGCGAATGGGTCGCTCTTTCCCCCGAACGCGCCGCCGAGGAGCGGCTGGATCACGCGCACCTTGCTCTGTGGGAGGTGCAGCACGCGCGACAGCTCGCGCTGCACGTAGTGCGGGATCTGCGTGGACGACCAGACCGTCAGGTTTCCGTCGGCATCGACGCGCGCGACGGCGCAATGCGGCTCGATGGGCGTGTGCGTCGACCCCGCATACTCGTAGACCTGGTGACACAACGCGGCCGCGTGCGCGAGCGCGTCGTCGACCGGCCCGAACTCCAGCTCGACGTGCTTCGTGATGTTGCCGACCTTCGCACGCTCGTTGACCTTGATCTCCGGATGCGCGAGCGCGTCCTCGACGGTGAGCATCGCGGGGAGCGGCTCGTAATCCACGCGGATGAGATTCAGCGCTTCCTCCGCGGTGCGCTCGTCTACCGCGGCGACGCACGCGACCTCGTCACCCACGAAACGGACATGGTCTGTCGCCAGCGCCTGCTCGTCGTGCGTCCAGGGAATGACGCCGTACTTCTCCGGCATCTCGGCGCCGACCAGGGTGGCGACGACGCCCGGATACTTCTCCGCCTCGCTCACATCGACGGAACGGATGCGCGCGTTCGCGTGAGGCGAGCGGAGGATCTTCGCGTAGAGCATGCGGGGCAGCTTGATGTCGTCCGCGTAGATGCCGCTGCCATCGGCCTTCCCCGCGCCGTCGACCTTGGGGAAGCGCGCGCCGACGTGTCCCGGCTCGTGGACTGGATGCCGCGTACTCACGGGGCGATCTCCTTCACTTCGTGCGCCACCTGATCGGACGCCGGCGCCGGCTCGCTGCGGATGGGCAGACGCGAAGCAGGTTCACGGATTCCAGCAGCGACCTCCACCGCCTCGTAGATCTTCGTGTACCCGGTGCAGCGGCAGAGGTTGCCGC
>Ga0066696_10000824_pt1 | contig 12931 bp, 8 predicted proteins | sample GraSoiAngelo_145_FD_71412 | JGI IMG/M metagenome (GOLD analysis project Ga0066696, IMG submission 71412) | Grasslands soil microbial communities from the Angelo Coastal Reserve, California, USA - 14_1009_05_20cm | ecosystem: Environmental > Terrestrial > Soil > Grasslands | place: USA...
CGGCGCATCCGCGTCCGGAGCGCGGTGCATCTATCTGCTTCGGCGGGATGCCTGCCGTCTCCGCCCAGGGAACCGGAGTCGAACCGAACCCCCAGGCACCCGGACGCGACCTCAGGCGACCGTCCCCGGCTCCTCCGCCCTCCTCGCGAGCCAGTCCCGCACCGCGAGCCCCGTTCCGAGCGGCCACGGCCGCAGCTTGTCGGGCGGAACCGCCTTGACCCCCGCGATCTCCTCGTTGGTCTGGATCTCCCCGTGCGCCCGCACGTGGTACGCGATGATCACCTGGTTCATCTCGGGGAACGGGTACGCGCCGATGAGCGAGATCACCTCGCCGCGCAGCCCCAGCTCCTCGCGCACCTCGCGGAGGACACCCTCCTCGGGCGACTCTTCCTTCTCGAGGAAGCCGGTCACCAGGCCGTACCACTTCTCCGGCCACTCCTTGTTGCGAACGAGCAGCACCGTCCCGCCGTGCTCGATGAGCGCGGCCACGACCGGGGTGGGATTGTCGTAGAAGACGTACTCGCAGCCATCCGCTTCGCAGCAGAGACGAACCCGCCCTTCGACCTTCTTCGGCCGGAGCGGAGCGGCGCAGGACGGGCAGAACTTCATCTCTCGCATCGCAGAAGCCGATCCGTTGCCAAATGGCACTCGCAATGTCAAATCAGCGTCGTGCGGCCGCGGCTGTTCACCTTCGACGTTTTCGGAACGATTGTCGACTGGCGCGCAGGCCTCCGGGAAGCGCTCGGATCGCAGCCTCTTTCCGACGCCGATTTCGATCGCTTGATCGACGTCCAGGGAGAGCTCGAGCGAGGTCCGTTCCGCCGCTATGCCGAGCTCGTCGCCGAGAGCCTCGCTCGGGTCCTCTCCGTACCCCGCGCGGAGGCCGACCGCATCGGCGCGGGCGCCGGTAACTGGCCGTTCTTCCCCGACTCCGCGGCGGCATTGCGCAAGCTCGCCCGCATCGCGCCGTGCGCCGCCACCACCAACAGCGACCGCGCTCACGGCGAAGACGTCCAGCGCGCGCTCGGCCATCGGCTCGACGGCTGGATCTGCGCCGAGGACGTTCGCGCCTACAAACCCGACCGCCGCATCTGGGAGGTGGCCGCGGAGCGCATGCGGGTGCCGTTCGGACGCGAGTGGTGGCACGTGTCCGCCTATGCCGATTACGACCTGCGCACGGCGGCGGAGCTCGGCCTCACCCGCGTTTTCGTGGAGCGCCCGCACTCCCGGCCCGGCGCGGCCGAACACTCCGTTCCGGATCTGGCCGCGCTGGCCGATCTCGCGGAGAAGTCCTGATTACACGATCGAGCACCTTGGCGACTTCCGCCGCCGCCCTCCCCGCCAGATCCGCCGCGTCGAGCGACACGAGCTTGCGGTCGCGAACCAGCCACCGTCCGTCGACGATGGTATCGGTCACGTCGGTCTTGCACGCCGAGTAGACGAGCGTCGAGTGCGGGTCGGGTCCCGACGGCGCGAGATGCGGGGCGGAGAGATCCACTACGGTCAGGTCCGCTTTCTTTCCCACCTCCAGCGACCCGATCTCGCTCTCGAGACCCAGCGCCCGGGCGCCGCGGATGGTGGCCATCGCCAGCACCTCGCTCGCCGGCATCGCTCGGGCTCCCCCGCGCGGGAGGTGCAACGTGCCCGCGAGCCTCATCTCGTGGAAGGCGTCCAGCGTGTTGTTGCAGGCGGCGCTATCGGAACCGAGGGCGACGTTCACGCCTGATCGCAAGAGGCGGGGCACATCGGCGATCCCGCTCGCGAGTTTCAGATTCGCTCCCGGGCAATGCACGGCGGTGGCGCCGCTCTCCGCGAGGATCCGCACTTCCCCGGCATCGAGGTGCACACAGTGCGCGATCGCGGTGGCGGGCCCGCACAGCCCGACGCGGCGTAGGAAAGCGACGTTTCCCATCCCGGTGCGCTGGCGGACCCTGGCTACCTCGTCGCGGTTCTCGCTCGCGTGCGTGTGCACCATCCACCCGCGCCGCTCCCCTAGCTCGGCCACCCGCCGGAGAAGCTCTTCCGTGCAGGAGAGCGCGAAGCGCGGGCACAGCGCCCAGCGGATCCTTCCCTCGTCCTTGCCGTGCCACCTCGCTCCGAGCCGCTCGGCGCCGGCGAGCGCCTGGGACGTCGACTCGCGCAGGCCCTCGGGGCAATCGGGCGCATCCATCAGGCACTTCCCGCCCGTGTATCGGAGGCCGCTGTCGAGCACCGCGCGCAGGAGCGCGTCGGTGTGGTGCACCGTGCCCATGTCGAGGATGCAGGTCGTGCCGGAAAGGAGCAGCTCCGCGATGCCCAGCCGGGCGGAGAAGCGGAGCGAGCGCGCGTCGTGCGCCGCCTCGAGGGGCCAGATGCGGCGCGAAAGCCAATCGAGCAGCTCGAGCCCGTCCGCCTGGTTGCGAAAGAGGGTCTGGCACAGATGCGTATGGCTCTGGACGAGCCCGGGAATGACCAGCTTTCTGGCGCAATCGAGGACGGCGGCCTTGGGCGGAGCGCGGAGCCGCGGCCCGATCCGCGCGATCCTTCCCTCCTCGACGAGGAGATCGGCGCGGACGACGCTCCGGGCCGGGTCCATGGTCACGAGGGTGCCGCCGCGGAGGAGCATCGTGCGCCGGAGAGGCAACATGCGCCGCGAACCTAGCAGGTGGCCTCGCGGCTGGCGCCGGGTCCGCCGACGACTTACAAGGAACCCGTGATCCCCCTGCGCGACACCATCCCGTCACGGACCGCGCCCATCGTGACGGTCGCGCTCATCGTCATCAACCTCCTCGTCTTCCTGCACGAGACCGCGCTCGGACCGTACCTGCCGCAATTCGTCTACGCGTACGGCCTCGTGCCGGCGCGCTTCGTCTACTGGCGCGGCAATCCGCTCGACCCCGCCCGCTTCGTGCCGCTCCTCACCAGCATGTTCTGGCACGGCGGCTGGCTGCACCTCATTGGCAACATGCTCTACCTGTGGATCTTCGGCGACAACGTCGAGGACAAGCTCGGGCATTTCCGCTTCGTGATCTTCTACATCCTCTGCGGCCTCGGAGCGGCGCTCTGCCAGGTGGCGCTCTCTCCCGAGTCCACCATCCCCACCGTGGGCGCGTCCGGCGCCATCGCCGGAGTCCTCGGCGCGTATCTCGTCTCCTTCCCGCGCGCCCGCGTCGTCACCTTCATCCCCATCTTCATCTTTCCCTGGATCGTGCAGATTCCGGCGGTCCTCTACCTGCTCTTCTGGTTCGGCATGCAGTTGCTCTCCGGGGTCGCCTCGCTGAACGTTCCGGAGGGGACGGGCGGGGTCGCCTGGTGGGCGCACGTGGGAGGGTTCCTCGCCGGAATCGTCGGCGTGTTCGTCCTCGCGCCTTCCCCGCGCAGGAGCGTCGCTCGGGAACTTCCCCTGTGAAATCTACGTCTCCAGGTGACCGAAACCGCGCCTCGCGCGTCCGGAAGGACAGGCGAACCATGCGACTCGCGTTCCTGCTCCTGCTCGCTGCCGCAAGCTGCGCCGACGCCAGCGTCCGCAAGAGCGGCGTCTCGGCGGAGTGCCGCAACACCTCGGACTGCCCCCAAGGTCTCATCTGCTCGCGCGGCATCTGCGAAGACGTGAACCCCTCGCTCCAGTGCCGCGACGACAACGAATGCCCGACGGGACAAGACTGCGTGAACGGCTATTGCGAGGCGCCGCGCGGCACCCGCCCCCCACCCCAGAGCCGGCGCTGAGAAATCGTGACTTGACGGCCGCCACCGCGAGCCCTTACACGGGGCGCCCATGATTGGAATGGTTGACGCGATCGCCGCCTGCGAAGGCGTGCACGACCGGGGCTTCACATTCGTAAACGGGAAGGGTCCGGGGGCGGACCTGGTCCTCAGTTTCCACGAGCTTGGCATCGAGATCCGCCGCCGCGCCGCCCACCTGCGAGCGCTCGGGCTCCACAAGGGCGACCGGGTCGCGCTGGTGGTCCCCGACGGCCCGGATTTCATCCCGCTCTTCCTCGGCGCGCTCTGGGCGGGGATCGTCCCGGTGCCGCTCTATCCACCGCTCTCGCTCGGCAAGCTCGACGCGTTCATGGAGTCCCTGGTGGGAATCCTCCGCATCGCCGAGCCGCGCGTCCTCGCCACCGATGCGCGCGTCGCGAAAGTGCTCTGGGGAGCGGTCGGACGGATCCCGTCGATCGAGAAGATGGTCGAGGTGAAGGATCTCGCGCTTCCAGCGCCCGCGGGCGCGAGCGACGAGCGGGCGCCGATCGATGATCCCGACCTGGCCTTCCTGCAATTCACCTCCGGCTCGACCGCCGCGCCCAAGGGCGTGATGGTCACGCACGGGAACCTGAAGGCGAACTGCAACGCCATCCTCTACGATGGAATCCAGGCCAAGACGCCCTGCGACGACGTGGCGGTCTCGTGGCTGCCGCTCTACCACGACATGGGTCTCATCGGCTGCGTGCTCTGCCCGCTCGTCGCGAAGATGCCCGCCGCGTACATCCCGACGCTCGCCTTCATCAAGAACGCCACGCTCTGGCTGGAGACGATCCACAAGCACCGCGCCTCGCTCACCTTCGCGCCCAACTTCGCCTACGCGCTCGTCACCAAGCGCGCCAAGCCGGAGCAGATCGCGCGCTGGGACCTCTCCCGGATGCGCGCGTTCGGATGCGGGGCGGAGCCGATCAATCCCGACGTGATGCGCGCGTTCGTGCAGGCCTTCGCGCCGGCGGGAGTGCGCTCGGAGGCGCTGCTTCCCGCCTACGGCATGGCGGAGGCGACGCTCGCCATGGCGTTCCTCGGCATTCGCGAGCCGCTCCGCACCGACCGCATCGACGCCTCCGCCTATCACGGCGAGCAAAAGGCAAAGCCGATCTCCAACGGCGCAAACGCGCTGGAAGTCGTCTGCTGCGGGCGTCCCTTCCCGAAGCACGAGCTTTCCATCCAGGACGAGACCGGCTGCAAGCTCGCCGACCGCGAGGTGGGCGAGATCTGCTTCCGCGGCCCCTCGGTCGCCGCGGGCTATTTCCGGAACGAAGAGGCGACCCGCGCCGCCGGCATGGGGACCAACGGTGGATGGCTGCGGACCGGCGACCTCGGCTACATGGTCGACGGCGAGATCTACGTCTCCGGACGACTCAAGGACATCCTCATCGTCAACGGCCGCAACTACTACCCGCAGGCGATCGAGTGGCTCCTCGACGATCTCCCAGGGCTCCGCAAGGGCTCGACCATCGTCTTCTCGCGGCCGGGCAAGTCCTCGGAAGAGGTGGTGGTCGCGACCGAAACGCGGGAGACGGATCTCCCCTCCTTGCGCGCCGCCATCGTCGCCAAGGTGAACGACGAGATGCAGCTTGCGGTCGCGGACGTCGCCTTCGTCGCGCCCGGGGCGCTGCCCAAGACGTCTTCCGGTAAGCTGCAACGCCGCAAGACCCGCGACCTCTACCTTGCGGGGAATCTCGTCAAGTCGGGTACCCGTCCTTCGGGAACGCGCCTCCTCGCGGCCCGCCACGCCGCGGTGGCGCTGGTCGGACGCGCGCGCCACATCGCTCGCGGCTGGTTCCGGTAAGCGGAGGAGCGGGCTTTGCCTGCGACGGGCGGAGGCCGCAGGCCGGAGCATAGGAGTCAACCAAGATGATCGACGTCGTCAAGCTCTTCAAGGAAGCCGCGCTCGAGGTCGACAACCGGAAGCTGGACGAGGTGAGCTCGACCTCGATCATCTCGCAGCTCGGCATGGACTCCGTCGCGCAGATGGAGCTGGTGAGCTGGTTCGAGGAGCGCCTGCGCGTGCGCATCCCCGACGAGGAGCTGCAGAAGATCCGCACCATCAGCGATCTGCGCGACGTGCTCGCGCGCCTCTTGCCGCCCGGGACGCAGATCGCCGCTTAGAGCCAGCCGGCGCTCCGGTACCACTCGACGGCCTCGGCGACTCCCTGCGCCCAGCGGACCCGCGGCGACCATCCCAGCTCCTCGCGGGCGCCCCGTCCCTCGCAGACCCAGTGGCGCTGGCGAAGCTCGCGCACCTTGTCGAGCGTGAGCATCTGCGCCGTATTGGTGACCTTCCCGTAGAGCTGCGTCGCGGCCGCCGCGGCCTTGATCACGCCGATCGGCAACCCGAAGCGCACGAAGGCGCGCTTGCCGATCGCCTTCTCGATGGCGTCCAGGGCTTCGCGCCAGACGAGGACCTCGCCATCCTCGACGAAGTAGGCGCGGCCGCTCGGGACACCGTCGCTCGTCGCGGCGCGGATGCAGGCGGCGGCGCAGTCGGCGCCGTACACGACGCTCAGCGTGTTGCGGCCGTCGCCGGTCATGGGGAGCACACCGTTCTTCACCGAGGTGAAGAAGGCCAGGGTCTCCTTGTCGCGGGGACCGTAGATGAGGGGGGGCCGGATCACGGTCACTGGAACGCGGTCCTTCGCGGCGAGCACCGCCTGCTCCGCGGCGAGCTTGCTGCGCCCGTAATGAGTCACGGGCCGCGGCGTGGCGTCGTCCGGAACCGGCTTGCCGTCATCGCTCGGCCCGACCGCCGCGAGCGAGGAGACATAGACGAACCGGCGCAGGCCGGGGGCGTGCGCCTCGGCGGCGGCGAGGAGGTTCTTGGTCCCCTCCGTGTTGACCGCAAAGAACTCCGCGGAATTACGCGCCTTCACGAGGCCCGCAACATGGATGACGGCGTCCACGCCGCGCATGGCGGCGTCGAGCGAGGCACGGTCCTCGATGGCGCCCGGGGCAAATTCAACCCCTGGTAATTTTTCGAGAATCTTCTTGTCGGAGCGCGGCCTGACCAGCGCCCGCACGGTATGGCCCCCCTCAGAGAGGCCCTCCGCCACATACGAGCCGAGAAAGCCCGATCCTCCGGTCACGAGCACCCGCACGGCGCGCACTGTAACCGACCGATCCCGCGAACCGTGGCCGAAAGCGAATCCTCCAGGTCCCATAGGGTTCCAAACAACCGTCCGAACCTTGACGTAAGGCGGCAAACGGGCCTAATCAGCCCGCGCAGCCGCTCCCCTGGCCCGAAAACGCGGAGGCCCGAACCGTTGGACGTCGCGATCGTCGGACTGGGCTGCAGGTTCCCTCAGGCTCGCGATCCGGTGTCCTTCTGGGACCTCGTCCGGGACGGCCGCCTGGCCTTCACGGAGGTTCCCGCCTCGCGCTGGAACCACGCCCGCCTCTTCCACGACACATCGCTGCGGATTCCCGACAAGGCCTACATCGCGCGTGGGGCCTATCTGCCCGAGGAAGACATCCGCGAATTCGGGGCGCTCCATTATGGAATCGCGCCCCGGCGCGTCCAGGTTACCGACCCCCAGCACCGGCTCTTTCTCGACATCGTTCGCGCCGCCATCCAGGACGCCGGCTGGGAGCGGAAAGGGTTTCCGAAGGAGCGGGCCGGCGTCTACGTCGGCGCGAGCGTCAGTGAATTCAAGGAGATCCTGCTCGCCCGCGTCCGGGCGACGCAGCTCCTCGACGGGCAGTTCGGCCGGCGCGTCGACGGGACGCTCGCGCAGGAGCTGGAAGCGCTGTCCGAGGACACGGTCGCCATGCGGGCGTTCACCATGCCCGGCGTCCTCCTCAACCTGAACGCCGCCATCGTCTCGCAAACCTTCGACCTGGGCGGGCCGTCGCTGTCCATCGATGCGGCCTGCTCGTCCGCCCTCGTCGCGGTGCACCAGGCCGTGCAAGGGCTCCGCACGGGCCAGATCGACGTCGCCTTCGCGGGCGGCGTCTACCTGAACTTCCTCCCCGACAACCTCATCGCCTTTTCGCGCATCGGGGCCATCTCCCGATCGGGCGAATGCCGGCCGTTCGACGCCTCCGCCGACGGGTTCGTCATGGGTGAAGGCGCCGGCGTCGTCGTCCTCAAGCGGCGGGAGGACGCCGAGAAGGACGGCGACCGCATCTACGCGCTCATCCGCGGGATCGCTTGCAACAACGACGGCAAGAGCGAAGGTCCGATGACGCCGCGCCGCGAGGGACAGCTCGAAGCGCTGCGGGCCGCGTATCGCGACGCTGCCGTGGCGCCGGACAGCATCGGTTACGTCGAGGCGCACGGCACCGCCACCACCGTCGGCGACATTGTCGAAGTGTCGGCGCTCGACGCGCTCTATCGCGAGCAGGGCTGGACGCCGGAGCGGAGCGGAAGGACGGCGCTCGGCAGCATCAAGGCCAATTTCGGGCACACCATGTCGGCCGCCGGCGCCGCGGGCCTCATCAAGGCGGCCCTCTCGATTCATCGGGGAGTCCTCGCCCCGCAGCCCTCCATCTCCGAGCAGAACCCGAAGCTCGGGCTCGACAGCGGCCCATTCTTCCTGGCCCGCGAAGCGCGGCCCTGGGAATCCGCCGGACCGCGGCGTGCAGGCGTGAGCTCCTTCGGCTTCGGCGGCACCAACGTGCACGTGGTCCTCGAGGAGGCGCCGCCCCCGCGGCGCGCGCGCACACGGGCTCCGGGGGCGCGACACCGCGCCGAACTGTTCCTCGTTTCCGCGCCGACGCCCGCGCTCGTGGCCCGGCATGCACGCGAGCTCTGCGCTGCGCTCGACGGAGACCTCGCGTCGATCGCGCGAACGCTCGCCTCTCGCACGCCTGGGAACGCCCGCCTGGCGGTGATCGCCGATTCGGCGCCAACCCTCCGGGAGAAGCTCGGCATCGCTGCGCAGGCCATCGAGGCGGGGACCGCGGGCAAAGGTCCCGTCCAGCTCGCACCAGGCTGTCTCTTCGGGCAGGGTCCCTTTCCGGAAGCGAAGATCGCCCTGCTCTTCGCCGGACAAGGCGCGCAGCGGGTCGGCCTGCTGCGCGAGGCCTACGACGAGATTCCCACCTTCCGCGAGGCTCTCGACCGGCTCGACGAGGCGCTCGGGCCAGAGGTGCACGAGCGTATCGGCGGCACCCTGAGGTCGTTCCTCCATCCGGCGGCGAAGACGCCGGAGGCCGAGGCGAGGCTCACCGAGACGCAGGTGTGCCAGCCGGCGATGGCCGCGGTGGCCCTGGCGCTGCACGCCTTCCTTGGCAAGCTCGGCGTTCGCGGAGACGTCTTCCTCGGCCACAGCCTCGGCGAGTTCGCGGCGGCCGCGGCGGCGGGGATGATGTCTCCCGAGGACTGCGTGAGGCTCGTCGCCGCTCGCGGGCTCGCCATGATGGCGCTGCCCCTCGCGGATCGCGGCGCGATGTTGAGCGCGGCAACTGACGTAGAGACCGCGCGGGAGGCGGCGCGCGCCGCTTCCGCGCACGGCACGGTGGTGGTCGCGAACGTCAATCATCCCGGCCAGACGGTGCTCTCCGGCGAGACTCTCGCGCTCCGCGCCGCCGCACAGTGGCTGGAAGGGCGAAGCATCGCCGTCACCTGGCTCGACGTCTCCCACGCCTTCCACTCGCCGCTCGTCGCCGGCATCGCGGACACGATGCGCGGGATCGCCTCCGCCTTGCCGCTGCGGCAGCCTCCGGGAGCGGTGCTGAGCGCCGCGAAGGCTCTGCCGTACCCCGCGGATCCCGAAGAGGTCCGGCAGATCTTCGTCGAGCACGCTACCGCTCCGGTCGATTTCGTCTCCACGCTGCGCGCGGCAGCGGGGCTCGGCGCTCGCCTGTTCGTGCAGGTGGGAGCGGGCAGCGTGGTGGCCTCGTTCGCGAAGGCCACCCTTCCTGCCCGGGAGCGGCCGGTCTGCGTCTCGCTCGCGAGCCGCGAGGAGGACGGGCTTGCCACCCTCGCCACGGCGGTCGGTTCACTCTGGACGGCGGGCGTTCCCCTCGAGCCGCTCGCGCTCTTCGAAGGGCGCGAGGCCGGTCTCGCCACCTTGCCCCCCGCGCCCATCGAGACTCAATCCTACTGGCCCATCGAGCGGACGGAGCGATCGGCGCAGCCGATCCGGGCCGCCGCCACAGGAGAATCCATGCCCGCGAAGGACCAGGACGGCGTCGTCGCCCTCTTCCGGGAGCAGGTCGAAGTCCTCCACGCGCACGCGCGCATCCTGGAACAACAGGCGGCAGCGCTCGCGGGACGCGGCATCAAGGTCCCCGTCACAGAAGCGGTGAACGCGCCCGCTCCGGTCGTGCCGCTGCGCGCCGCGCCCCTGCCCGTGGAGCCGAGCCGCGCCCAGGAGGAGAGCCCGGCTCTGGTTCCGCCGCCGCGCGTGCGCTTCGACGAAGTTGCCGAGCGGGTCCTCGCCTCCGTCTCGCGGATCAGCGCGTTTCCCGCGGGCACGCTGAAGACGTCGCAAACGCTGGGGAGCGAGCTGGGATTCGACTCGCTCATGACGGTCGAGCTGGACGCGGATCTCCAGAAGTCGTGGCCGGGTCTCGGGAGCCTGCCGCGGAACCTGCTCGGGCCTTCGACCACCATCGCCGACGTCATCGATCACGTGAAGAGCGCGCTCGCCGCCCCGGGCTTCGCCACGCCCTCGCCCTTGTCCGCCGCCCTCGGCGCGGTCGCGCAGGCGGGTCCCGATCTGTTCCGGTTCTCGCCGGCCGCGATCGAGTCGCCGCTTCCGGACCGCGCCCCGGCCGAGGATCCGCTGCCCGCCGCGCTTCTCTTGACCCGCGATGGGCACGGGATCGCGGAGGCGCTGGCCCGCGACCTCTCCTCCTCGGGACATTCGGTGGTCGTCGCCGATCTGTCTTCCGTTCCGTCCGCGCCACGAGCCGCGCCCGATCTGGGTCCCCGGGCCTGGATCTGCGCAGGGAACGATGCATCCGCGCTGATCGCCGAAGCGGCGCGGGTTGCCGGGCCGATCGGCGGAATCGTTCATCTCGCGGCGCTGGTGCCGGGACCCCGTCTTGATTCGGCGGATCCGCAGGGCTGGGAGCCGCTCCTCTGGTCGCAGCGCCTCGCGCGCGCGCAGGATCCGTCGGCCGGAGGACTCTTCGTCGCCGTCACTGCCCAGGACGGCAAGCTCGGCCTCGCCTCCGGAACGATGCTCGGCGCCGCCATCGCGGGACATGCCAAGGCGCTCGCCCGGGAGCGTCCGGACGAGGTGGTCAAGGCGGTCGACGTGCGCCTCGAGGACGGCGCGGCCGCGATCGCGCGGGCCCTTGCCCGCGAGCTTCGCTCCGGCAACGCCGCGCCCGAGGTTGGCATCGCCGGCGGCGTCCGCTACGAGCCCGATCTCGACCCGGCCGCGTCCGCCGAAGAGATCACCTTCGATCCGAGCGATGTCGTCCTCGTTACCGGCGGGGGCCGCGGCGTCGGCGCGAAGCTCGCGGTCGCGCTGGCCCGCTCGCATGCCGCCTTCGTCCTCTGCGGGCGCTCGGCCCGGGACAGCCGCGTCGACGAGACGGTGCGGGCGATCGAGGCCGCGGGAGGCCGCGCGCTGTACGTGCAATGGGACGCGACGCGCGACGCGGGCGGCGCGCTCGACGAGGCGCGCAAGGAACTGGGACCCTTCACCGCGCTCGTTCACGCCGCCGGTATCGCCGAGGATGGGCCCGCGGCCGGCAAGGACGACGCAGCGATGTTGCGCGTTCTCGGGCCGAAGATCCTCGGCCTTTCCAACGCGCTCAACGCCACTTCACACGATCCGATCCGCGCCGTCGTCCTGGTCGGCTCCTGGGCGGGCCGCTTCGGAAACGCGGGACAGGTCGACTACTCCGCGGCCAACGCGGCCCTCTCTCGCGCCGCCTCGCTCCTGCCTCAGCTCCGCCCGGGCCTGCGCGCTCTGTCGCTCGAGCTTCCGCCCTGGGACGGGACGGCGATGGTGGAGCGCATTCCGGCCTTCGCCCGCGCCTCGCTCGTCGAACAGGGAGTTCCCTTCCTCGACGATGCCGCGGGCGAGCGCGCCTTCCTCGACGCCCTTCGCGCAGGGGCGGCAGGTCCCGTGCTGCTCGCGCAGAAGCGACCCTCGCGCCGGCTCGCGTACCAGTCGCGCCTCGCGCTCTCGCGATCGGCGCAGCCGTACCTCGAGGATCACCAGCTTGCCGGCCAGCCCGTCCTGCCGCTCGCAATGGCGCTCGATCTGATGGCCACTGCGGTCGTCGACGCGACCGGTTCGCCGGGAGCGCCGATCGTGGTGCGCGACTTCCAGCTCCGCGAACCGATCCGCATCCCGGATGCCGCAGAGCTGAAGCTGACCGCCTCGGGCGAGGCGGGACGCGAGCTGCACGTCGGACTGTTCGCGCACCGCGCCGGCGAGGGCCGCACCTTCGCGAGACGGCCGAGCTACGCGGGATACGTCACGGCGGGAGGCGATCCGGCCCCTGCCCTCGCGGCCGCCCGGCCCGCTCCGCAGGCCTCCGCCGCTCCGCAGCTTCCCATCGCGCTCGGGGAGTTCTATGCCTCCTACACCTTCCACGGTCCGCGCATGCGGGCGGTGCAATCGATCGAGCAGCTCTCCCCGACAGGCATCGTCGGCTGGGTGAAGACGAGCGTGCCGGGCGATCTGGTCCGCACTCCTTCGCGGGAAGGGTGGACCATCGATCCTCTCGCGCTCGACGGCGCCTTCCAGCTCGCCGCCTACTGGGCGTGGACGCAGCTCGGCCGGGCCGGGTTCCCCGTCGGGATCGAGGAGTACGTGCAGACGGCGCCCTTCGGGAAGGGACCGGTGCGGGCATCGCTCACGCTCGAGCAAGCTTCTGGCGAAATGGTGCGGGGCAGCATCGTCCTGCAGGACGAGGACGGCACGGTGATCGCCTTCGCGCGCGGCGTCGCCGGCGAGTTCAAGCACCGGGATCCGCGCTTCCTGCGCGCCCGCGGGCTGGGGATGGCGGCGCCTGCCGCGCAGCCCGACGCTGCCGAGGCGCGCGCCCCGGTTGCGCCTCCCGCACCGGCCGTTCCGGCGGCCACGCGCGCCGACGAGTCCACCTGGCGCATCGAACAGTTCCCGGAGGTGCAGGAGCTGGAGCAGCGGCTCGCTCTCGCCACCGCCTTCGGACTCAAGAACCCCTACTTCAACGTCCACGAGCGGGTCACCAACGACACCTCCGTGATCGGCGGCCGGACGGTGATCAACTGGTCGAGCTACAACTACCTGGGCCTTTC
>Ga0066696_10000836_pt1 | contig 12876 bp, 18 predicted proteins | sample GraSoiAngelo_145_FD_71412 | JGI IMG/M metagenome (GOLD analysis project Ga0066696, IMG submission 71412) | Grasslands soil microbial communities from the Angelo Coastal Reserve, California, USA - 14_1009_05_20cm | ecosystem: Environmental > Terrestrial > Soil > Grasslands | place: USA...
CGGCGACGCGCCGGCAGCACCTCCCGCCCCTCGACCGGCAGCCGAGACCACAGGGCGAGATGCTGCCGAACCAGAGAGACGAACCGTCACCGTCACCAGCGCGAGGACTGCCGAGCCGAGCTGCCATCGGACCGATCCTGAGGGCTGCCCACGAGCACCTTGCGCTTGAGCTGCTTTTCACCTCGGCCGGCGATGAGATCGGAAAGCTGCAGGAGGCGGTCCCCGTGGTGCTGGCTGACGGTAGCGTTTGCGGCGGCCTGTACTGCCGCAACCGCCGCCTGGCGCGACGCGATCGGCAATTTCTCGCAGTGCTGGCGCGCGTGGTTGGTGAGACCGTTGACGAGCTGAAGGCGGCAGACGCCCAGCGCGGCGAGCACGTGCGCACGATCATCGACGCCGGCCTGATCGGCCTGGCGCTCCAACCCATCGTGGATCTGGATGCGAGCAGAGTGGTTGGACTCGAAGCGCTGGCCCGCTTTCCTTCCGAAACGGGTGCCGGACCCGAGCTGCTGCTGGCCGAGGCCGACCTTGCCGGTCTGGCGATGGAGCTCGAACTAATGGTCTGCGAGACGGCGATCCAACGACTCCGTGACCTGCCGTCGAACGCCTACCTCGCCATAAACGCGTCGCCGAACCTCGTTCAATCTCCCGCATTCGCCGCCGTGCTGGAGCGGCTACCGCTCTCTCGACTGGTCGTGGAGCTTACGGAGCACTCGCGCATCGACGACTACGGCCGCATACGCCTTGCGCTCGAGCCGGCGAGGCTGCAGGGCATGAGGCTGGCGATCGATGACGTGGGCGCCGGCTTCGCCGGCTTCGGTCACATGCTCGGACTGGAGCCGGACATCATCAAGCTCGACATCAGCCTGATTCGGCACATCGACGCCCACGCGGCGAGGCGATCGCTTGTAGCCTCCATGGTCGCTTTCGGCCGCCAAACGTCTGCCGATGTCGTGGCCGAAGGCATAGAGACCAAGCAGGAGCTGGACACGTTGCGCGCACTCGGTGTGCGCTATGGCCAGGGATTCCTTCTCGGCCGGCCGTCCGCCGTCTCCTCCGTGGTGCACGAGAACTGATCTTCTGATTGCCGTCCGGATGAAGCCTCAGCAGTCGAACACGCCCCAGCAGATGTCGTTGCGCAGCCGCTGATCATCGAGGACCAGTTCGCGGATCGCGTCGGGGAGCTGTTCACGCTGCCATCGGCACTCGAGCCGACCGGACCCCTCACTCTGACCGACAGGAGCGGCTGCACGGACCGCCTTGATCGCGTAGGCCGCAGCTCCCAGCTCGTGCGCGGCGACGTGCGCCACCGCCGCAGCCTGGGCGGCGGCATATGCGGCGTAGCGGGCGCCGCCGGTCAAGTCTCGAGCAGCCCCGTTGGCGTGGCCTGCAGACTCTCGCGCTTGGGACATCTTGATCTCACCCCGCACCCATGCCCGAGCCTGCGCGATCGCTTGGCGGGGCCGTGGATCCGACGGCCTAACCGACTCGAACAGGTGCAGCACATGTTCAGCGCAGGTTGCGGCCCACAGCGCGAGCAGGTGATGGTCCGAATCGGTGAGCGTCCCACCGCGGCGGATGGTGATGAAACGAGGGTCACGCTGTTTGGGAAGGATCACCGTCAGCCCCCAGGCTGCTACGTCAGCGCCAGCCGCGCCAGCCGCTCGCGGTCGGCGACCATAACGATCTGGACGATCCGGCCGCCGACGACGTCGAATTCCCACACCACCCGCGGCCGCCCGCGCGGCGCCCAGATCAGGCCAGGCAAACCGTCGATGAGCGCTTCCTCCGCAGTTTGGGCCCGGCCCGCGAAGGTTGCCGCGACCGCGCTCGCGCCGCGGATCAAGGGCGGCGACCCGAGGCTCACCGCCACGGCGTCCGCCCGCATCCTGACGTCGGGTGCCAGCAGTCGCAGCAGGCCTTCGAAGTCGCCCGCCCTGGCCGCGGCCAGGAAGGCTCCCACCACCTCTCGGCGCCGCTGAACGTCATCGCCGCCGCCCGCGCCGCGCACCCGCCGCCGAGCCCGGCTGGCCAGCTGCCGGGCGGCGGCCGGCGAGCAGTCCACGATGGCCGCGATCTCCGCGAAGGGCACGTCGAACAAGTCGTGCAGAACGAACGCGAGGCGCTCGTGCGGCGTCAGGGTCTCCAGGACGATCAGCAGCGCCTGGCCGACGGAGTCGACGAGCACCGCCTCCGCCTCGGGATCGTTCTCGGCCGGCTGAGCTTCGACGCCGGCCAGCGGCTCCAGCGCATCCTCGCGACGTGTCCGGCGTGAGCGGAGCATGTCCAGCGACACGCGGGCCACAACTGTGGTCAGCCAGCCTCCGAAGTTCTCGACCGCATCGGCGTCGGCGCGGCTCACCTTGATCCAGGCTTCCTGCACCGCGTCGTCGGCTTCGCTCGGCGACCCCAGCATTCGCAGCGCGACCGCCCGCAGGCGCGGACGGTGCGCTTCGAAGTACTCAGCGAGCCAGGGCTGCACGGTGGCAGATCTCACGCGGGCTGCAGGTCGAGGTTCCAGCCGATGCCGAAACGATCGCTGAGCCAGGCGGCCGCCCCGCCCCACGGTCCTTCGGTCAGGGGCATCTTGACCTGGCCTCCCTCCGCCAGCTTCTCGAACGCCGCCCGCATTTCGTCGCGGTCGCTGCCGACGAGGACGACCGCCATGTTGTCGCCCGCGGTTGTCGGGTACTTCGGGTGGCCGTCGGAACCGATCAGTAGAAACCCGTCACCTGCCAGGCGTGCGTGCTGGATGCGATCCCCGGGCTGGGCGGGCCGGGTCTGGCCTGTCTCGTCGGCCGCGTAAAGCTCAAGCTTGCCGCCCAGGATGCTGTGGTACAGCTCCATGGCCTCGCGGGCCCGACCCTGGAAATTGATGTAGGGCGCGATCTTTTGCATCTTTGAGAACACCTCCAAACCTATGACGGATGAGCACGGCCGGTTGTGACAGCCGTCTAGGCCCGGGCCCGGGTCTGCTCCTCGCTGACCTGCCAAAGGCGGCGGGCAGCCGTGTCGTCTTCGGCGGCGGCCGAGGGCCGCACCCGCCGGCGGTCGGCGAAATAGCCCCCGCTCTGGCCTTCCGGCTCGGCCGAGTCGGCCAGCCAGACCAGCGTCTCCGCACCCTTCTCCGGGGTGCGCGCGAAGGGGCGGATCAACGTCATGCCCAGCGCCATCAGGGGCCCATTGTTGCGGTTGAAGCCGCTGGCCACGACGCCCGGATGGAAGCAGAAAGTTTCGACGCCGCTGCCCTCTAGACGGCGGGCGAGGTCGCGCGTGAAGAGGATGTTGGCCAGCTTGGTCTGGGCATAGCGCCTGAATCCATAGGGGCCATATGCCCGCTCCCCTGCGAGGTCGTCAAAGGGAATGGCGGCGGCGCCCTGATGCGCGTCAGAGGCGGTCGTGATGACGCGCGCGGGGGCGCTCGCGCGGAGACGCTCGATCAGCAACTCGGTGAGCAGGAAGGGCGCCAGGTGATTGACCGCCCAGGTCAGCTCGAGGCCGTCGCCGGTGAGCCGGCGCCTGCTGTTGACGGCGCCCGCGTTGTTGATCAGCACGTCGAGGCGCGGATAGCGCGCCAGCACCTCGGCCGCCAGGTGCCGCACAGACTCCTGGGACGACAGGTCGGCGATCAGGACGTCGACCTCGCCGCCGATGGCCCCAGCGGCCGCCTGGCCCCGTTGATCGCTGCGTGCCGTGATCGTGAGGGCGGCGCCTCGCCGGGTCAGTTCGCGAGCCGCGGCGAGGCCGATGCCCCGGCTGGCGCCGGTGATCAGCACCCGTTTGCCGCGAACGCCCGTCCATGCCATGAGAGTGAAGGGCCCCCCGGCGGGCGACCCTCCCGCACGTTAGCTCAGGCCGTACCGGAGTTGCTGGCTCGGAGCTGGGGCGCCCGGGGGGTAAACGGGCGCTCCCAGCTGCAGGCCAAGGCTAGGCACGGCCGGCGGCCTCGACCATGCCCGCGGCGACGCCGGCTGTGTCGGCCTCGTCACAGTCGCCCGATCGGTGCTAGCGTCGAGGCTTGGCTGCCGTCGCCGACTACATGAGCCGGGAGCTCCTGGTCGTGGAGCCCGACGCCGGGCTGGCCGCGGCGGCCTCCCTGATGGCGCAGCGCCGCGTCGGCTCGGTCCTGGTGATCGACGGCCAGACCCTGCTGGGCATCTTCACCGAGCGCGACATCGTGCGCGCGGTGTCGCACGACGTCATGGCCATGCAGGAGCCCGTCTCCGACTGGATGTCCCGCTCGCCGATCACGGTCACGCCCGAGACGCCCATTGACGAGGCCCGTCGCCTGATGCTCGACCATCACTTCCGCCACCTTCCCGTAAAGCAGGGCGATGAGCTGGTGGGCATGATTTCGATGCGCGACCTCGCGCGGGCCTCAGCTGAGAGCGGGGACTAGGCCGCCGAAGAGCCTCTCCCAACCATCGATCACGTCCGGCTCGAACACCTCGAGCTGCCGGAAGATGGCGGCCGCGAAGTCAACCGATCCCACCGCCGGCGCCGTGATCAGCCCATCCTCGGAGACCACGCGGGCGTCGACGTACTGAGCGGCGCCGCGGTAGCCGGCAGCGCCCTTCAAGAACTCCAGCGAGTTGCTGGTGTGACGGCGGCGATCGAGCAGCCCGGCCTGCGCCAGCCCGAAGGTGGCGCCGCAGATCGCCGCCACAGGCACCCCGGCGGCCAGGAACTCCGCCGCCTTGGCCACGGCTCCGGACCCGGCGCCGGACTCCCAGGTGTTGGCCCCGGGGAGGATGAGGAGGGCGCTGGTCTCCGGGATCAGGTCTTCGACGACCATGTCCGGCACCACTGAGAGGCCGCCCATGCTGCGCACCCGGCTCCAGGAATCGGCCACCGTGCGCACCCGGTAGCGGCCTGGTTCCTTCTGCCAGGCGGGGTCGTTGAGACGCGCCACCGCGTAGCTCGGCTCCCAGTCGGCGAAGCTGTCCAGCACGTAGAGGTGGACGCTCTTGCCCGCCATCAACGGCGCTCCCCCCGCTCCTCGGCGGACTCCGGCTGGTAGATCCGAAGCCGGCGGCGCTGCTCGGCCGCGGCCACCCTCTCGGCCAGCTCGACGCGTGCGAAGTACATCAGCAGCTCTGCATTCATCACCATGCCCACAGGCTAGTCTCCAAACAGGACAGATTCCGCCCTCATTGTCCGTAAAATCAGTTCGTTGGACACCTCTTTCGGGCGACTGCTGACCCTTCTCGAGCTGCTCCAGGCCTACCGCCGGCTGAGCGCCAAGGACATCGCCCAGCGACTGGAGGTGGACGTGCGCACCGTTCGCCGATACGTGGCCGGCCTGCAGGAGATGGGGATCCCCATCGAGGGCGAGCGCGGAGCGGCCGGGGGCTATCGCCTCCGGCCTGGGTTCCGGCTGCCGCCGCTGATGTTCAGCAACGAGGAGGCGCTGGCGGTCGTCCTTGGATTGCTGGCCGCGCAACGCCTGGGCCTGCTGTCCCAGGGGACGGCGGTGCAGGGTGCGATGGCCAAGCTCGACCGCGTGCTGCCCGACCAGCTGCGTGGCCGGGTGCGTGCGGCACAGGGCACTTTGGCCTTGCCCGAGGCGATGGCTCGGGGTACGGCCGATGCCGCGCTCGTCCTCAGCCTCAGCGCAGCCGCCGGTGACGGCCAGCGCGCACAGCTCCGCTACCAGGCCGGCGACGGGCGGGTCACCGAGCGCCGCCTCGATCCTTATGGGGTGGCCTTCCAGAGCGGGGCCTGGTACGTGGTCGGCTGGGACCACCTGCGCAGCGATCTGCGCACGCTGCGCCTGGACCGGATCCTGGCCTGCCGGGTCACCTCGGAAAGATTCCGGCGACCCAAGAGCTTCGACGTCCGCGCACACGTCCAGCAGGCCATCGCCCGCGTGCCCTGGCGCTGGGAAGCCGAGGTGCTGATGGAGACCACGCTGCGCCAGGCGCGGCGCCGGATCGCACCCACCCTGGGCGTGCTCGAGGAGCGGCCCGAAGGCGTGCTGCTGCGGATCGGAGCCGAGGAACTGGACTGGATCGCACGCTTCCTGGCCGGCCTCGACGTCCCCTTCAAAGTCCTGCGCCCGGACGAGTTGAAGGCGGCTCTGGCCGCCCACTGCAGGCGGCTGCTGGCTACGGCCTAGGCTGCCAGCCGGGCACGAGCCGCCAGCGGCTGCCGTCGTACCAATAGGCGCCGTCCGGCGAACGCTGCACGCCCGGCGGCACCGAGTTTTCGGTGTCGTGCCAGCCGCCGCCGTCCCACCAGTAGCGGCCGTCGCCGGAGAGCGTGAGCGGCGGCGCTGCGGCGGCCGCAGCCTGACCCGGCGTGCGCCGGCGCAGGAAGAGGGCGACCACGCTTGCCAGCACCGCCACCACCAGCACGGCGCCTGTGAAGATCCCCAGAGCCAGCGGGTTGACGCCGGAGGCGGAGCTGGAGGCGCCGGGCTGGGGCAGTGTGTTGGCGGGCGCGGAGCTGAACTGGGCCTTGGCCTGGACGAGGACGCGGCTGCTGTCCACGCCACTGCGGTTGCCCATCACGACCACCAGGTTCAGGTTGCCCTTCACGAAAACCACGGCGTCCGAGGGGAAGCCGTCCGAGGACTTGAAGTGCGCGCCATAAGCCGGGCTCAGACCGGGGGTGTCGAAGAAGCCCTTGAAGTCTGAGTTGGAGGAATCGCCGCTCTTGCTGGCCGAAAAGTAGTCTCGGGCGCCGCTGTTCAGCTTGAACTCGTAGGCGCCCTCGACCAACACCAGGCCCGTCGACTGCTGGACCCAGCCCTTCTCGTAGCCGCGCGTGAACTGGTCCTTGGTCAGCCGCTGCTTGGCGGCCGCGCCGTCGGTGGAGTTGCTGGCGATGGCGTCAGCGTCTTGGGGCCCGAACTTGCCGCTGCCGCCGTTGGGTACGGCCTGGAAGTCGGCGCTGGGTGGATCGATAAGGACGTTGGCCAGGTCGGGCGGAGAGGCCGCGGCGACCTCGGGGCCGGCTGCGATCAGGCAGAGCCCAAGCATCGACAGCAGCGCCGCCCGCGCCCGCCTCACAGTGCGGTCAATTATCCGGCGCGTTTCCCGCGATCGCCCGCACCAAGGCCAGGGCGCGCCGGCGTGACTGGCGCAGCAGCGGCAGGTTGGCGAGCCCCACCAGGCGCACGATCAGGTCGGCGGTTTCGTCGATCAGCTCCAGGGTCTGGAGCCGGCCTGGCGAGGCGTCCATGATCCAGAAGTAAAGGACGCCCATCTGGTAGAGCCAGAGCAGGCGCGGCAGCTCAGCCGCCACCTCGGCCGGCAGCTTGGCGTCCGAGCCGCGCACGACCTCCGCGTAGAGGCCGATCACCTCCCGGCGCATGGCCGCGGATTCGGCTCCGAACGGGTTGAGAGGGCTGCGGGGGTCGGCGACGGTGCTGAAAAGGGAGCCCGAGACCTCGTGGAAAGGCTCGCAGGTCATCACGATCGCGCGCAGGACTCCGCGGAGGCGGGCTGCCAGTGTGCGCTCGCGGGCCAGCACCGGCGCGCAGGCCTCGCGGTGGAGTACGTGGAGGTGGTGGTAGAGCGCGAGGATCAGGTGCTCCTTGGACGGAAAGTAGTGATAGGAGCTGCCCAGCGAAACCCCGGCGCGCTCGGCGATCGCGCGCATGGTGGTGGCCTCGTATCCGTGAGTGCGAAAGAGCTCCAGGGCGGCCCCGAAGATGGCCGCCCTGGTGGCCTCGCCTTTGCTGGTGGCGGGCGCGGCCAAGCTCAGTGCAGCGGCGCTGGGCTGGCCTGCCGCTGCTCGGGCGGTTGGCGGTAGTACCACTCGGCGTACTTGCGCGCCTGGGTGCTGCGGCGAACCCTGTGCAGCACGGCCAGGTTGCCGAAATGGAGCGCGCCCAGGGTCAGCAGCACAAGGCCGAGCATCGTTACGAGGGTCTTCACCGTGTCAGCGGCGGTGATCGGCGAGCCCGCGGTATTGATGAGCAGGGCCGCCGCACCCAGGTTGACCAGGTAGAAACCGACCAGGAGCAGGTGATTGACCGAATCGGCCAGCCCTTCATCCGCCATCACGTCGACCAGGAAACGGCGTCCGTTGTGGTGCAGGGTACGGCCCACATACACCGTCATGGCGACGCTGGTCAGCACGTAGACCAGGTAGAGAGCCAAGCTGAGATCCATCTTGAAATCGCACCTCCAGCCGAGAATTGAACGTGTTCAAGTTCAGGGTAGATGTGCACGGTCGCAAAGTCAAGAGCTTTTTGAACGTGTTCGACTACGGTGTCGGGACGCCGAGCCGAAGAGAGCTCTTAGCCTGCTAGCAGGACTGGCTGCCCCAGGCGACGGTGCAGGCGATGTCCGTGAACATGTTCTTGATCTGGGCTCCGGTCGTGATCAGCACGATCAACACCACGACCGACACCATGACCAGGATCAGGGCGTACTCCACCATGCCCTGGCCTGATTGGCCCTTGCGGAGACGGTTCACCGAGCGCGCAGCATACGGCCGAGCGCGGTCCCTGTCACCTCGCACCTGGGTTGCCATCTGTGCCCAATCAACGCGGGCGCTCGCGTTTGTGGTCGCTTGTAGTCGAAAAATTCTCGCCTAGGCGGGATTTTCGACGGCGGCCACGCCCACGGGGCAGCTGACGCCGGTGCCTCCCAGCCCGCAGTAGCCGTTGGGGTTCTTGCGCAGGTACTGCTGGTGGTAGTCCTCGGCGAAATAGAACTCCGGGGCCGGCTCGATGCCGGTGGTGATCGGTCCGTAGCCGGCGCGCTCCAGCACCGGTTGATACGCATCTCGCGAGCGCTCGGCGGCGGCCTGTTGGGACTCGCCGTGGGTGAAGATCGCCGAGCGGTACTGGGTCCCGACGTCGTTGCCCTGGCGCATGCCCTGCGTCGGATCGTGCGACTCCCAGAAGACCTTCAGCAGCGCCTCGTAAGAGACGCGGGCGGGATCGTAGACCACGCGCACGGTCTCGGTGTGGCCGGTGCGGCCCGAGCAGACCTCTTCGTACGTCGGGTTGGGCGTGTAGCCGCCTTGATAGCCGACGGCGGTCGAGATCACCCCCGGCACCTTCCAGAAGGCTTTCTCAGCGCCCCAGAAGCAGCCCAGCGCGAACTCGGCCACCTCGGCGCCGGCGGGCACCGGCTGCCCTTCGTAGATCGTACGGTCACGACCCGGCAGCGCCTGCTCGGGTGTCGGCATCTCGGTCTTGTGTCGAGAGAACAACCACATCTCGCTTGGAAGCGTACCCGCTGACCAGGATCGCCAATCCATTCACGAAGCCCACGGCTGCCAGCACCAGCAGGCTGACGAAGAGGGCGTGCAGCCCGGCCGCCAGCTGGGCCCGGGCGGTCAGGGGATCGGCCGCGTCGCGCACATAGACCTGGACCAGAACCCCCATCAGGGAGATGCCGATCGCGCCCCCGATGGTGCGCGCGAACTGGTTCATGGCCGTGGCCGCGCCCCGCCGCTCCCAGGGGACGCTGTTCTGGATCACGATCAGCAGCGGCGCCGAGATGAGCCCCATGCCGGCGCCCATGACCAGCGAGGCCGCCCCGTCCCAGAGCGTGCCCGACGCGCCGGCGGGCGGGCCGATGGCCAGCATCGCCGTCGCCAGCACGAGCACGGCGGCGCCGCCCATCACCAGCCGCTGGTAGCCCACGCGCACCATCACCCAGCCGGCCGAAGCCGAGGCCACGGGCCAGCCCAGCGACATCACGCCCACGGCCACCCCGGCGGCGAAGACGGAACCGCCGTAGACGCGCTGCACGTGCAGCGGCAGGTAGGCGGTGACCCCGAACATGAGGATGCCGCCGATCGTGGCCATCAGCACCGCGGGGCCGATCACGGGATGACGGAGCAGGTCGAGCGGCAGGATGGGGTGCCGGCTGCGAGCCTCCACCACGCCGAAGGCGGCCAGGATCAGCAGCGCCAGGCCCACGATCGGCCAGTTGGGCGTGGCGCTGGCGCTGCCTGACCCCAGGCCCCAAAGCAGCAGCGCGATGCCGGCCGTGAGCAGCAGCCCGCTGCGCAGGTCGATGCCGCCGGCGGCGGTGGCCGGACGCCGCTCCCGGTAGCCGAGCACGAGCGCGGTGGAGATCACTCCGGCCGGAAGGTTGATCAGGAAGATCCAGCGCCAGCCCACGGTGGAGACGAACAGCGCGCCCAGGGCCGGCCCGATGATGGCCGCGATCGCCCACATGGCGCTGAAGAAGCCGGTCAGGCGAGCCCGCTGGGCGAGCGGGAAGACGTCGCTCAGGATTGTGAAGACCAGCGGCTGCACGCAGCCCGCGCCGATGCCCTGTGCCGTGCGGAAGGCGATCAGCCAGCCCATGCCCGGGCTGGCCGCGCAGAGCACGGACGCGATCACGAAGATCGCCATGCCCGCGAGCAGTACCGACTTGCGGCCCTTGGAGTCGGCCAGCCGCCCCCAGAGCGGGACGCTGGTTGTGGCGGTGATCAGGTAGCCGCTGAAGACCCACGGATAGAGGGAGAACTGCCCCAGCTCTTTGGCGATCGTGGGCAGTGCGGTGCCGACCACGGTCGAGTCCATGGCCGCCACGAACATGGAGAGCATCAGCCCGGCCATGAGCCGGACCACGGCCGGCGTCCAGGCGACGTGGGCGGCCCGCTCGCGGTCCATCATTGGATTTCATGGTGCGGGAGATCGTGGTGCCGGCGTTGGAGGGCGCCACCGACGTCACCCTGGGCGCCTGGCTGCGGCGGGCCGGGGAGCGGGTGGAGGCCGGGGAGCCGGTGGCCGAGGCGCTGACCGACAAGGTCAACGCCGAGATCGAGTCGCCTTACGCGGGGGTGGTGGAGGAGCTGCTGGTCGCCGAGGGCGGGCCGATCGCCCCCGGCCAACCGATAGCCCGCATCCGGACCGACGGATAGCTGCACTTGCCGGCAGATGTATGAATCTCGGCCCATCGAAAGCAGCATCTGCCGGCAACCGATCCCTTAACAGGCCGCATTCCCCTCCCGCAGGCTTGCCGGCAATGCTTCACGGCATGCCTCGACGCCCCTGTATCCCAGCTGCGTTGACCAGTGGTCTGTTCACTCGTGAAGATGCTCGTCGCGCGGGGCTGACGCGCGCGCAACTCCAAGGACGGTCATGGCGGCGGCTGGGTCACGACGTCTTTGCTTGGAAGGGGCTGGCGGACGATCCCTTGCTCCGGTTGGCAGCTGCGCGTCGTCGTCTGCCCCCTGGCGCCGTCTTTTCCGGCCCCGCCGCCGCCTGGCTCCACGGCCTCGACGTCCAACCCTGCGCCCCCATCGAAGCCACGGTCGAACCCGGTTGCGGTGTGTCCGCGCGTGGTGGGATACGCCTCCGGCGGTCGATCCTGGCGGCCGATGAGATCGTCGTGCGTCGGGCGCTCCCAGCCACGTCGATCGTGCGCACTCTGTTCGATCTGTCGAAGTCGTGGTCCCTCATCGAGGCCGTTGTGATCGTGGACTGTGCACTGCACATGGGCCTCGTTGGCAAGGCCGAGCTGTGTGCTGCAGCTCGGCCGGGCCGGCGCGACGTGCGCAAGTTCCGGCAAGTGATCGACCTCGCCGAGCCGAAGGCCGAGTCCCAGATGGAGTCGCGCCTCAGGATGCTGTTCGTGCTAGGCGGGCTGCCCCGCCCGCAGGTCCAGGTCGACCTACACAACGCAAGCGGTGTTTGGGCCCGTGCCGATCTGTACTACCCGAGCCACCGGCTGGTGATCGAGTACGACGGCGGCTCGCACCGTACGAGCCTTATCCAGGATGACCGACGGCAGAACGAACTATTGAGCGCGGGCTACAAGCTCCTGCGCTACACCGCACCCGACGTCCTGCGCACGCCAGAGCTCACCCTGGCCCAGGTGCGGGGCGTCCTCCTCAGCTAGCGCGCAGCTGCGCCTCCAGGCCCTCGACGTCCAGCTTGGGCTGCGGATAGGCGGGGTTCATCTCCTCCAGCGTCTCGGTGAGGATCTGCGCAACCGCCCAATTGCGGAACCACTTGCGGTTGGCGGGCACCACGTACCACGGCGCCCACGGCGTCGCGCAGCGCGCGATGGCCACGTCGTACGCGGCCATGTACTCGTCCCACTGCCCGCGTTCGACCAGGTCGTGCTCGCTGAACTTCCAGCGTTTGCTCGGGTCCTGCAGGCGCGCGAGCAGGCGCTGGCGCTGCTCCTCGTAGGAGATGTGCAGGCACACCTTGACCACGGTGGTCGCGCGCTTCTCCGCCAGCTCCTTCTCGAACCGGTTGATCTGCCCGTACCGGCGCTCCAGCACACCCTCCTCGAGCGTCTTCTTGACCCGCGGCACGAGCACGTCCTCGTAGTGCGAGCGGTTGAAGATCACGATCTCCCCCGGTCCCGGCAACGCGCGCCGGATCCGCCACAGGAATCCCCGCCGCACCTCCTCCGGCGTCGGCTCCCGGAAAGCCACGACCCGCACCCCCTGCGGGTTCATCTGCGCCATCACGTGCTTGATGGTTCCGTCCTTGCCCGAGGTGTCCATCCCCTGCAGGACCACGAGCAGGCTGCGCCGGCCCTCGGCGTGCAGCCGGTCCTGCAGCTCGGCCAGCCGCTGGGCGCCCTCGGCCAGCCCTCGTTCCGCCCGGCCCCGGCCGACCCCCAGCCGCGCGTCGGGGTCCACCCCCGCCAGGCTGAAATGACCGAGCGCGGCGTGGGCGAGGAGGCGCTCGCGTACGTTCATCGCCATATCCTCGCCGACTCGGGCCGACCTCGAGGCTGCGCGCGGCCGAGTGCTGGACGACGTCCTGGCGCCGGGACTGCGCGTGGTCTTCTGCGGCATCAATCCCGGCCTCTACACGGCCTGGGCCGGCCACCACTTCGCGCGACCCGGCAATCGCTTCTGGAAAGCACTCCACCTTGCCGGTTTCACGCCTCGGCTTCTGCATCCTTCCGAGCAGCGCCAGCTGCTGGAGCTAGGCCT
>Ga0066696_10000849_pt1 | contig 12776 bp, 5 predicted proteins | sample GraSoiAngelo_145_FD_71412 | JGI IMG/M metagenome (GOLD analysis project Ga0066696, IMG submission 71412) | Grasslands soil microbial communities from the Angelo Coastal Reserve, California, USA - 14_1009_05_20cm | ecosystem: Environmental > Terrestrial > Soil > Grasslands | place: USA...
GGGGAAACCGGATTGCGCGGTGAAAATGCCCGCCACGGACCAGCCGCCCACCATTCGCTCTGCCAGGCCATGGAGCCCCGATGCGAATCTTTCTCCACCGCCAAACGGCAAGGCATAGAGGGCATGGATGACCGCGGAATGTTTCACGTGAAACGTGGCTAAACCCTTGTCGGCGGCCAAGTTGAACGGATTGGAAACAAGGCCGGGAGCGTTTCCCGAGGTGGTCTGGTTCAGGGAGTCGCCGTCGTCCAGCGTTTTGGAAAAGGTGTAGACGCCGCGAAGTGTTAGTCCGCGGCTGAGACGCCGGCGGAGTTCTGTTTGCAAAGCGTGGTAGGAACTGTCGCCGCGGGAGAACCAGGTCCAGGTGTTCCCGAGCGCGGGATTCGCGCGGGCGGTTCCCGCGGGAATGTGGTAGGTGCCAGCCGGAACAGGTGTGCCAGCGAGCGGTACGGAAAAATTTGCCGGAAAGACCGCAGGGCATGGAGAAGCAGGACAAATCGTGGGCCTAGGCTCGTTGGCGTCGACGCCGATCAATTCGTGGTAGCCGTGAGAACCCACGTAGCCGATGGTCAGAGCGGTATTGGGTGAAAGTTCGCGCACGACGCGCAGGGACCAGGAAATCAGCGCGGGAGTTTTCATGTCGGGCTGGACGCCGCCGGGAACCAGCTTCGCGCCAGCGGGGACAGCGGCAGAGGGATCGATGGGCAATTGCGAAACTGGAAGGCCCGCGAGGCTGTAGGTTGGATTGAAGGGCGCGTTTTGATCGGCTCGGTAGCCCAGGGCGTCTTGCAAATCGTTGTACAGGCCGAAGCCGCTTCGAATGATGGTCTTCGGCCCGAACGGACTCCAAGCCAAGCCAATGCGCGGCTGCGAGAGAAACTTCGAGTTGTTCACGGTGAAAAGTGAGTTGCCAATGCTTGGCCGGTAGTCGATCACCCCATTTGTGAAAGTGTAGTTGGCGGCGCGGCCGTGGGCTTCATTCCAGCCGGTTGAGAATTCATCGCGAAGTCCCAGGGACACGGTGACCTTCGGACTGGGGCGAAAAACGTCTTCCGCGTACCACGCGCCGAAAAGCGTGCGCCAGTTCATTTCGGTGGGTGTGGGGTCGAAAAGAAAGGTCGAGATGTTGCCGTTCAAAAAGCTCTGGAGGCTGGAGAAAGTGGCCTGGCCGAATTGGCTGAGAGCGATGGTTTCATTGGATTGAAACCGCTCGAACCACGCGCCGAAGCTGAATTGATGCCGTCCGCGCGTCATCGTGATGCGGTCCTCTAAGGTGTAAAGGTTGCGATGGATTTTTAAATTGCTGCCGTTGTTGCTCCCGGCGAGGCTGATGGAGGATTGCGGATTCGAGGCGGCGCTGCCACCGACGACGACGGCACCGACCGGCCTGCCCAGTAAAAAAGCAGGGACGGACGCGGCGGGAGTCCCGGGAGTCGGCTTGCCGGTGAAAAAATAGCCGGCGCGGGAGAAGCCAACGCGGGCGGTATGGAGACATGCGGAGGAAAAAAGGTGTGTTTCTTCGAGGCTGAGCACCTGTTCGCGCAGGGCGACGATATCCGCGCTGAACGGATCGAATGGCGTGGCGGTGAAGTCGTCGCCATCATCCACGGTGTAAATGGCGGCAAGAGAATCGTTCGGCGAAAAAACGTGGTCGATCCGCGAGGTTCCAAAATCTTCGCGAACGGTCTGCAGCGGCGTGCTAAAGACTTCGGAAATGCCGTTGAAATCCGGAGCGCCTGGAGCCGGAGTGGGCCATAGATTGAGGAGCGGTTGCACAGCAGGGGCAGCCACAGCGCGCGAGGCGGCACTGGGGACGAAAGCTACAGAAGTTTGGTGCAGATGCTGGCGAAAGCCTTCGTAATTGGTAAAAAGAAACGTTTTGCCGTTACGAAGAGGGCCGCCTAAAGACGCTCCAAACTGACTGCGCTGGAAGGGCGGAGCGACGCCCTGGTCGAAGAAGTTCGGAGCGTCGAAGGCGCTGTTGCGCAAGAATTCGAACGCCATGCCGTGCCACTGGTTGGTGCCTGAGCGCGTGGCGATGAGCACCTGCGCCCCCGGATGTTTGCCAAATTCGGCGCCGTACGAATCGCGCTGCACGTTGAATTCCCGCACGGCCTCCACTCCCAGCAACATGCCGCTCGTGCCGCCAGGTTGCATGTTGTTTTCGGCTGCGCCGGTGAATTCGATGCCGTTGAGCAGAAAGAGATTTTGCTGAGGGCGATTGCCGGAGACAGCGAAATTATTTCCTGTTGAGGAGTTTGAGATGCCGGTGCCGCCTGTTTTTTGCGAAGTGAAATTTACGATGCCGGGATTCAGCGGCAAGAGCAGATCGTAGCTGCGCCCGTTGAGAGGAAGCTCCTTTACTTGTTGCTCGCCGACAAGACCGGAGATGTCCTTGGTCGCGGTGCTTACCATTGGAGCGTCACCGGTGACTCTGATTTCCGAACTTACCGAACCCAGGCGCAGGAGGAAATCGATCCGGGCTTCCTGGCCGATCGAAAGCTCGATCCCGGTTCGCAGGGAGTCCGCGAAGCCCGGCTTGGTGGCCTTGATTTCATAGCGTCCCACGGGCAGCGACAAAATCTCATAGCGTCCCGCGTGGTTTGTGGAAACGGTCCGAACACCTCCCGTTTCGAGGTTTTTTGCTGACACCTTGGTCGAAACAACCGGCGCCCCGGAGGGATCGAGGACCGTCCCGGTGATGCTGGACGGCGCCTGAGCACGAATCAGGGCTGGCGGGGCGAAAACAAAAACGAAAGCGCAAAATAGCAGGCCCTTCGAGATTCGGGAAAGTTTGCAGCGTCGGGTCATCAAATGAGCAGAAAGTAAGCGCGGATCCGCTAGACAGTTCAATACGTTTCGTATCGCGATGTCAACTCGACTTAATTCGCATAGTCGATGAACAAAAATATACGGATTTCATCGTGGAGAATCGCCCAGCCGGCAGATGGCTGTGTCTGCTCTACGTTTCTGGCCCGGAGAAGGAGTCCGTTCACTTCGTCATTTCGCTGATATGCATGTTTGCGTCGATGTCTAGGTTGGGGTAACGGAGGGGAGCACCGCGAGGCCCCGGCGGATGGCTCGCGTTTCTGGAAATAGGTGTGCAAGAGCGACAAGAGTGGGGGCCTAGCCGCCTAGCCTGCCTAGGCTCGCATGCTTTCCTTCTTGAACGCGCTGAAAGTTCAAGCAAGCACATCGCTCTTCGACGTGCACTAGGAAACAACCGCCTTGCGGTTTTCTGTCCGCGACCGTGGACGGCTTTTCGGCCGGGTGCGAGCAGCCGGACGACATGGCGGCGAAGCTGTTCCATTTTTCGAAAGGAGCGCGGTGGTCTGTGTCCTTGCGGTCATATAGAGAGTGGACAAAGAGTCTTGCATGAGCAATTGACACTTTACCGCCGGTCTCGTAACAAAGAAGAAAGATAGACAGGGTGTGCTCTCGAGGAGAGTCTAAAGATGACGAAGAAATCCCCGTGTGCCCTTGGTGTGGCGGTTCTGCTTTCCTGGTTGATCGCCATTCCTGGCAATAGCTGGGCGGCTCCACAAGCGGCGGGACAGCACGCCGGCGAAGTGTCGCGGTTCATTCCGGCGGCAAACATTGCCCGCAGCGGCAAGACCATTCCTGCCGCGGCGAAAACGGCCGTGAATTGGCAGGACCTGGTAAACACGCAGGTCAACGCGCGTGTCCGCATCGCGTTGGATGACGGCTCGGTGCTCAAAGAGGGCTTGGATTCTTCGCTCAAGGTGGTCAGGCACGATGCCGGGGCGCAGCAGACGGAATTGAAACTCACTTACGGAAAGCTGCGGACGCAGGCACAGAAAATCGCCAAGCCCGATGGGAAATTTGAAGTGCGCACACCGGCCGGGGTTGCGGGCGCCGTCGGGACCGACTTTTTTGTGGAATACGCGAACCATGCGATGAACGTGATCGTTTTCGAGGGGTTGGTCAAGGTTTGCGATCTGGGAGGTGCCTGCGTGATGGCAAAGGCCGGGCAGGTGACTGGCGTGCGCGGCGGAGACCATTCCGGGCCCACGCCGCCGCACCAGGCTACGCTCGAGCAGCTGGTGGACTCGAGCAACGATACGATCGCCGGAGCAGGATCCGGTGCGACTGCGGCAGCAGGAGCCGGGGCACACCTCGGCATCTGGGGCACGCTGGGAATTGTCGTGGGTGCGGTCGGAACGGGGTTGGGCATCGGATTGACCCGTGGTGGCCCACCAAGGAGCGCGCCGGGCTGCAACCCGAATAACCCGAAGGCTTGTGGTTAAGGACGACTCCCCACATACACTCTCTAAGAAGCCAGGGCCTCTGGATTCAACTACTCCTGTTGGAAAGCGGCGGCGATCCTGGCGAGACATGCAACGCGAAAAGCAAACTAGCCGTCAAAAGAAATGCTGTTGAAAGGCAAGGTTGCGCGTCTTGCGCGTCTCCGGCATTTGGAGCGGCCCCGCCATTAGCGTACACTGAAGGTTTCGCGGTCCTGTCGAAGAGCGAATGAGGTATCTCTTGATCAATACAAATCGATGCGGTTTGACTGCCATCTTTTTTGGGCTGAGTCTATGCGTGGGTTTGACGCTCCTCGTTGCGCCGATGGCGCAAGCTTACCCGCCGGATGCTCCGGCGAAGCGTTCTCCGCTACTTGCGGCGCTGCAAGCCGAGATGGAGCGCTCGATGAAAACATTGGGCGCACAGGATCCCCCGGCGTATTACCTGGGCTATACGATCACGGACACGCAGCGAGTGGATGTTTCGGGTTCGAATGGCGCGTTACTGAACAGCAGTGAAACGCGCAACCGCTGGCTGGAAGTCTCGGTCCGCACGGGAAGTTATAACCTGGACGATACGCACAAAGTGGGTGAGCGGCAAATGCAGAGCGGCAGCCCCGGCGTGTCCGTGCCCCTGGATGACGACCCCGAAGTGCTGCGCCGGGCCGTTTGGCTTGAAACGGACAAACAATACCGCGCTGCAGAAGAGGCGCTGATCAAAATCAGGACCGGGAAAGAAGTGAAAGTGGAAACGGCCGAGAGCAACGCGCCGGACTTTTCCCGCGAGCAGCCGCGCGTTTACATCGGACCGCAAGTTTCCATCAGCGTGGATCGCACGCCGTGGGAAGCGAAAGTGCGGGCGTACACCAAAGCGTTTCGGGAATCGGCGGCGATTATCAATTCCATTGTCACCTTCAGCGCGCAGGCGCAAAACGTTCTGCAAGTGAGCAGCGAGAGCACGCAACTGCAGTACGGGCAGATTCGCTACCGGCTCGAGCTGTTCATCCAGGGCAAAGCGCCGGACGGGATGGACATCGACCGGTATTACAACTTTGACTGGGTGGATCCGAAGGAGACGCCTGACGACAAAGCCGTGTATGCCGCGGAAGCGACCATGCGCAAGGAACTGGAAGGGTTGGTTAAAGCACCCATCAACGATCCGACCGTGGGCCCGGCGCTTTTGACCGGGCGCGCGGCCGCGGTCTTTTTCCACGAAGTTTTTGGGCACCGTGCCGAGGGGCACCGGCAAAAAGATGTGACTGAGGGACAAACGTTTTCGAAAAAAGTTGGAGAAGAAATCTTGCCGAGTTTCTTGAGCATTGTGGACGACACGACGATGAAGAAGCTGGGCGGGGAAGATTTGTTGGGGTACTACCAGTTCGATGATGAGGGCGTGCCGGCGCAGCGCGTGACGCTGGTGGACCACGGAGTGCTGAAGAACTTCGAGATGTCGCGGTCGCCGCTGGTAGGCTTTCCGCATTCGAATGGACATGGGCGGCGGCAGCTTGGGGCGACGCCGGTTTCGCGGCAAGGCAACCTGATCGTGGAAAGCAGCAAAACCATGAGCAACGCGCAGCTTCGCACGAAATTTATTGAACTAATCAAAGCGCAAGGGAAGCCCTATGGACTGCTGATCGACGATATCGCAGGGGGTTTCACTTTCACGGGCCGCGGGCAGCCGCAGGCTTTTCAGGTGCAACCGCTGGTGGTTTACAAAGTCTTTCCGGATGGCCGACCCGATGAACTGGTGCGTGGAGTGGACATTGTCGGCACACCGCTGGCGGCGCTGACCAAGATCGTGGCCACCGGCGATACGCCGGAAGTATTCAACGGGTATTGCGGCGCAGAGTCGGGATCCGTTCCGGTGGCCGCTGCTTCGCCGGCGATTCTCATCTCGGAATTGGAAGTGCAAAAGAAAGAAACTTCGACGGACCGGCCGCCGATTCTGCCGCCGCCCGCGCATGATGTGGTCAAGACGGGAGGCCAGCTGTGAGGCGCATGGGAAGAATTGCGGGAGCGGCGTTTCTTCTGGCGGCCTGGAGCTGCGCCTGGCCGGCACGGCTAGCTGCGGAGCAGCAGGATAACGACCACACGCTCCAGGCAATGCGCGATGAGATGGCGCGTTCGAAGGCGCGGCTGGAATTGAAAATTCCCAACAGCGATCAACCGGTGCGCCCGTTTTACATTGAATATCGCTTGCTCGATCTGGACGTGCGGGAAATCGTGGCGGAGTTCGGGGATTTGCTTTCCAGCACGCACACCCGGAACCGTTTCATGAATGTCGAGGGGCGCGTGGGCAGCTACAAGCTGGATAGCTCGAATTTCGCGAGCGACGACGCTTTCCGCGGCTTTATCGGTCCGACCGGCTCGGTGGGCATCGACCGCGATTATGATTCACTGCGGCAGGACTTGTGGATCGCCACGGATCAAGCGTTCAAGGAAGCGGTGGACACCTACTCGAGGAAAAAGGGCTACTTGAGCAGCCTGGCACGTCCATCAGACATTGATGATTTTTCCAAGGCGGAGCCGGTGCAACTGATTGAACCACTGGAAACGCCCGATTGGACGAACCGGAATTGGGAACAAGAAGCGCGGGAAACTTCCGCGGTGATGCGCGCGTTTTCCCAGATTCATGAATCGCGGGTCAGCTATTACCTGGTTTACGCCACGGAATATCTGCTCACCAGTGAAGGCACGGAAATCCGGCAGAACCGGCGGTTTGCGGCCATTGAAGCGGGAATGAACGCCGTCGCGGACGATGGCGTGCCGGTGAATCATTATTACGCAACGTACGCGGTGCGGCCGGCGGAGCTGCCGAATGTGGACACGGTGCGTAAGAACCTGAACGTCGCCTGCACGGAATTAATGGCGCTGCGCTCTGCGCCACCCGCGCAGGATTACACCGGCCCCGTGCTTTTTGAAGCGCGCGCGGCGGCGCCGCTTTTGGCGGAGGTGCTGAGCCCGGCGATCAACGGCGCGCGGCCGCCCATTTCGTTCAGCCCCGTGCTAGAACAGATGCTGACAGGGCTGGGAGGAAAGAGCGACTGGGTCGGGCGGCTGGGCGCACGGGTGCTGCCGTCGACTATGACGCTGGTGGATGACCCAGGAGCGAAGGAATTCAAGGGAACACCCCTCCTGGGGGGATACGGCGTAGATGAAGAAGGCGTGCGCGGCCAGAAAGTCACGGTGATAGAAAACGGTGTGCTTAAAGGCGAGCTGATGTCACGGCGTCCGGGGCGGGATTTCGAGCAGTCGAACGGCCATGGGCGCGCCGCGTTTTTGAATGACGCCAAGCCCACGATGAGCAATCTGATCTTTACTTCGAGCGAAACTCTTTCGCCTGCGGATTTGAGGAAGAAATTTCTGGACGAGTGCCGTGCGGAAAAAAGTTCCGAACGCGCGAATTATTGCCTGGTCGTGCGCGAGATGGACAATCCGGCGCTGAGCCTGCTTCATCAAGACGATTTCTCCGAATTGCTGGCAAGTTTTGGCGGCGGCGCAGGCACCGGCGATCGCCTGCCGCTGATTGTCTATCGCATTTATCCGGATAGTGGGCGCGAAGAAATAGTCCGGGGAGCGCGAATCATCGGCTTGAACACGCGCGCCCTGCGGAATATCGCCGGGATCGGCAGCGACAGTTTTGTTTACAACTACATGCAAACCCAGGCCAACGGCTTTGCCGGCACCGCCCTCAGCGCGTTTGGCTCCGCGCAAGCGGGCTTGCCTGCTTCGGTCGTCGCGCCTTCTTTGCTTTTCGACGAAGTGGAAGTGCGCGGCGAGCGCGCCGAAGCCAAGCGGCTTCCGCTCCTGCCTCCGCCCCCGATGACCGCATCGAAATAATCCGCCCGATTTGCGACCTTGCGGCTTCGTCCTTTCCTCACGCTCAGGGAAAAGCAAGATCTGAGGTAGTCTAGACCCGCGATGGAAATGGTGGCTGCAATGGAGGAGGCGCGGGAGAAGAAGCGCGCCGCGCTGTTAAGCGTAGGCTCGGCCACACTTTTGGTTTCGCTGAAGGCTTTTCTGGTGGTGCGGACCGGAAGCCTCGGCGTGCTTTCCGAAGCGCTGCACTCCGGTCTGGACTTGGTTGCGGCCATCGTTACCTTTCTCTCGGTTCGCATGTCGGATCAGCCGGCCGATGAGCGGCATCCCTATGGCCATGGAAAGTATGAGAATTTCTCCGCGTTCGTCGAGACCGGGCTGCTGGCGTTGACCGCGCTCTACATCATTTACGAGGCGTTCGACCGTCTGTTTTTTCGCAGCGTGCATATCCAGCCGAGTGTCCTGGCGATTCTCGTGCTGCTCGGAGCTCTATCCATCGACCTGACGCGGGCAAGAGCTCTGCGGCATGCCGCGAGGAAGTATTCGAGTGAAGCGCTGGAGGCGGACGCACTGCATTTTTCGACCGACGTGTGGAGCACCACGGTGGTTATTGGGGGAATCGGACTCGTCTGGGCCGGTGAGACCTGGAATCTGCCGTGGCTGATCTATGCCGACGCGCTCGCAGGCCTGGCCGTCGCAGGGGTGATCTTATGGGTGGGCTCGCAACTCGGCCGCCGAACCCTGGATGCGCTCCTGGACGCGGCGCCGATGGGGTTGCAACAGGAGATCGCGCGGGCGCTGGAACGTATGGACGGCGTGCTGGATGTGGTGCGCGTGCGCGTGCGCCGCGCGGGCAACCGCCATTTCGTGGACGCTACGGTGAGCGTCGCGCGCTCAGCGAGCCTCGAGCACGTACACACGCTAACCGAGGCCATCGAGAAACGCATCAGCGAGATTGTTCCGTCGGACGTAATGGTGCATGTGGAACCACGCGCGCCCGAAGGCGAACACCTGTTCGAGGCCATTCGCGCTGCCGCACAGCGCATGGGCCTGGCGATTCACGATGTGCATGCGTCGCAGCAAGACGGCCGCCTTTTCATTGAATTGCACTTGGAAGTGGACGAGAACTTGAGCCTGCGCGAGGCCCATCGCCAGGCCAGTGAATTGGAAGACAAGGTTCGCCAACTGCGCGACGGAAATATGGACGTAAACATTCACATCGAGCCGCTGGGACACCACATTGCCACGCCCGATGCGGGCATCGGGGAGATGAACCAGCTCGCGAAAGCGATCGAGAACTTCCTAAACCGGCTGCCGTCAGAGTTCCATGAATTGGTGAATTGCCACGACGTCCGCGTGAGGCAGGTGGAACACCACATTCTGGTTTCGTGCCATTGCACCATGAAGAGCGACCTGCCGATCACCCAGGTCCATGATGTGACGGCCGCGCTGGAAGACCGCGTGAAAGAAACATTCCAGCAAATCTATCGGGTTACGATTCACCCGGAACCATCCGATGAAGCGTAGCGGAGCAGATTTACACTGTAGGTTGTCTCGCCCCAGCCCTGCCAAGACCATGGTTGAGTTAAGTCGATGAGCGCCGATCCCGTTTCCCTGCCAAAAGCTGCGCTGCCATCGCAATCAACATGGGAAAACAGACCAGGACATAACGGGGCTCGGGCGTCTCCAATGTTGTTAAAAACGCTGTACGCAGCAGCATGAAAAGAACTAGAAAAGCCACAACGGCCCGGAGAGCAGTGCTTGAGCGCCAGAGCCTCACCGCTCCCCAGGCGCCCAGACCCACGTAAATAATGTTCAAGAAGAAAAGCAGGACGGTGAATCCCTGATCCTCGGGATCCTCATCGTGCATCTGCGCCAGGGGAAAGACGTTGCCGGAAATCGGAAGCAGCTCGATGCGGGGAGTAAACCAGATGACCACCGCGCGCACTGCAGGAATCCCGAGAAAGATGCGGAGCGCATGACGCGGCGTGCGTTCTCGCGCGATTTGACCGAAAGCGTCGTCTTCTTCCTTGGTCAGCGTCAAGTCCTCATTGTATTGTTCGAGGATGTCGGCGACGCGCTGCTTTTCTTCCGGCGAATCAAACGCGCGCGCAGGAATTTCATCTACATTGATGGCCTCTTCGTTTAATTTCCACGGAACCAGGTAACAGTCGCGAACACGGTACAGCCAAGTCCTTTCCCACGCCATGAAGCCGTTCGGAACGATCTCTCCCGGAAGGGTCGAGTATTTCGGCGTAAGAAACTGAACTTCGTGAAATGTCACCAGGTTGCGCAAGGTCCAAGGGGAGAGCACCACCAGACATCCGATCGTCATCGCCAGCGTAATCCAAAGCCAGCGCGCAAACGCACGAAGACGAAAAAACAATACAGCGAATGCGATTGCGGCGGCAATCAACAAGAGAGGCGTTTCTGGGCGAAAAAGCGTGCCGATGCCGACTATCAATCCCGCCCCGAGCGCGGAGTACTCCACACTTCCGCCCACAGGCATGTGCGAACTCCTGAGCAGAAAATCGAGTTTTTTCACTCTTTGAAGAGCCACGACCAGAACGCAGGTCGCCAACCCGGTCCATAGAGTGGCGAAAACTTCGGTGAGAGGCACAGCCGTGTAGTTCGCGGTGAAAGGGCAGAGCGCGGCCAGCCAAAGGGCAATGGCATATGCTCTTTTACTCTCCGCATCATTTCCGGAAGCACACGCCAAAATCGCAGCCAGCCGGGCGATCACCAGACAGCCCAGAAGATCCACGGCAATCTGAGCGAGCATTACCCACAGGCGCGCGGCTTCCCCGGTGCGGCCGCTCAGCGCGTAAATCAAAGCTAAAAAGGCCGGATAACCAGGCGTGCGCAGATCGACGGGCATGATTGTGCCATGCACGTCCATGGCATAGACGTGGCGTTTCAGCCAGTTCGTGGCAATCTGTTCGTAAAGAACCGTGTCGCCGGAATTTGCCGGAAATTTCAACACAAAAAACAGGCGCAGGCCGAGCCCCGCTATCAGCGCGAGAACTGAGTTGGAGAAAATTCGCTTCACCGGCGAAACGCATCTTACAATAGAGCAGACGGAATCGCGCGGAAGGACTCCGCCCAGTCGGAGCCGTATTCGCTGCCATCCCGAAGGCTAAGCAGATCCATGAAGGAACGTAGGCCGATATTTTACGACGCGGAGCGTGTGCGCTGGCGCCGCACCCGCCGCGTCCTGGAACTCACGGGAGCCTTGCTCACCGTGCTGCTGGTGTATTTTTTCATCACCATCGCCGTCAGCGTTGACTTGCCCGCCGGTTTGCTCCCGGACACGAAGCTCGGATATCACGCGCTGAAAACGAAGAAGAAAGCGGCGCCGGTGCGCGAGGGACGTCGCCGGCGCGTGGCGAACATTGGGACTGTACCGGCAAGCTACGACCCGGTGCGCGCGGCGTTTTTCGTCAGCTGGGATCCCAATAGCCTCGCTTCCTTGAAGAGGCATTATCGAGAGATCGACCTGCTCATCCCCGAGCAACTTCACGCCGTCAGCCCTGACGGCGCTTTGACCATCGTGGATTACGAGCACGGCCAGAACCGCGTCAAAGCCTCGCCCTCGGAAGCCGTGGCCATCTTGAAACAAGATGAGCTGCACCAGTGGATGAAGTCTCTCAATCCCCCCGTCGAGCTTCCCATGATGGCGCTGCTGAACAACTATGACGGTGTTCACTGGCGAATCGAGGAAATGGTGAAACTCCTGGGGAACGCGGCGGGACGGCAAAGGCTGGTGACCGATGCCGTGGAATTCGCGGTGCAATCGCATGAGGCGGGAATCGTTGTGGACTTTGAAGAAGTTCCGGATACGAGCCAGGAGCATTTCCGGGAGTTCGCCTCGGAATTAGGGCCGGCGCTGCACGCGGTAGGGTTGAAGCTGATGCTTGCTCTCCCTGCGCGGGACGATGCCTATGATTACGGATTCTTCGCCAAACAGTGCGACGCCATCGTGCTGATGAACTACGACGAGCACTGGCAAACCTCGCCGCCAGGCCCTATTGCTTCCCAGGATTGGTACGTGGAAAACCTCCGCCAGATCAAGGAGGTAGTGCCGCCGAGGAAGCTGATTGTCGCGGTAGGGAGTTACGCGTACGACTGGTCGGAAGATGCGAAGAAGACGCGCGAGCCGGCGCAGTCCCTTAGCATCCAAGAAGCGCTGCTTCACGCTTTTGAATCCGAAACTCAGGTGGAATTTGATTCTCCTTCTTTGAATCCGCACTACTCTTATGACGACGAGCACAATCACGTGCATCAGGTGTGGATGCTCGATGCCGTCACCGCATACAACGAGTTTCGCGCGAGCGAGCGCATGGGAGTGCAGGGCACGGCTTTGTGGCGGCTCGGTTCGGCGGATACTTCGCTTTGGCCGGTTTGGGATGCCACGCGCCCCGACAACGCCATTCGTCAGAAATTAGAGGACCTTCCTCCAGGGCCGGATTTGATTTTGGATGGCGATGGCGACGTGTGGCACTTCCTGGATACCCCGAAGCGGGGCCACCGCACCTTTAGTTATGACTCCTCCCCCGACCTCATTACCAGCGAAAAGTACGACGCCTATCCGCTTTCCTACCACATCGACCAGATTGGCGCGGCCAAAAAGAAACTCGCCATCACCTTCGACGACGGACCGGATCCAACCTGGACCCCAAAAATCCTCGATAT
>Ga0066696_10000851_pt1 | contig 12769 bp, 9 predicted proteins | sample GraSoiAngelo_145_FD_71412 | JGI IMG/M metagenome (GOLD analysis project Ga0066696, IMG submission 71412) | Grasslands soil microbial communities from the Angelo Coastal Reserve, California, USA - 14_1009_05_20cm | ecosystem: Environmental > Terrestrial > Soil > Grasslands | place: USA...
AGTAGTCGACGGGGATTTTGACGCCTACGCGCGCCCGGCCGGAAATGATGGCATCGTTGAGAGCATTGTCGTCCTGAACGTAGCGCATGATGTGAAACGTATCCGAGTTTTTCAGGCGATCCAGCAGTTCCCGGCTCTCGCGGCGACCGTCGGCGTTATAAACCACCGTGTTGACCTGACGGATGTTGGTGTCGATCGCGAAACCCAGAACGATCATCTGCAACAGCGGAATCACCAGCGAGAAAAACAGCGTGGCCGCATCACGGCGGACGTGTAGGACTTCCTTGTAAAATACCGCGCCAAAGCCGCGGAAAATATTAGTCACTGGCGGCCTCCAGAAGAGCTTGGTGCTTGTAAGTCAGCTCGACAAACACGTCTTCGAGGCTGGGCGCGAGCGGGCGAATCTCGGTGACAGCGATGCTGTTTTTCAGCAGCCGATCGCGAAGGCCGTCCAAATCAAAGCTCTCATCTACGAGCGCATGGATCGATTGCCCGAAAATCGTGGCGCTGCGAATCCCCGGAATGTGACGGGCCAAGCGTAGCGCACGGGTGATTTCCGGGGCGGTAATTTCAACGCGCTTGGTTCCCTGCGGCTGGACATCGGGAAGCTGGCGCAAGGAATCGGGATTGCCGTCGGCAATGATCTTGCCAAAATAAATGTAAGCGACGTGGCTGCAGCGCTCGGCTTCGTCCATGTAGTGCGTGGTTACGAAAAAAGTGATGCCATGCCCGGACAACTCGAAGAGCAGGTCCCAGAGCTGGCGGCGCGCGACGGGATCGACGCCGGCGGTAGGCTCGTCCAGAAAAAGCAGTTTGGGTTCATGAAGCATGGCGCACCCGAGGGCCAGGCGCTGCTTCCATCCCCCGGAAAGCTGGGCGGCCAGGCGATGCAGATACAGGCCGAGGCCGTTGAGCTGAATGATCTCTTCCATGCGGCGTTTGAGACGCGCAGGATCGATGCTGTAAATGCGGCCATAGAACTTCAAATTCTCCTCGACGGTTAGATCGTAGTAGAGGCTGAAATTCTGAGACATGTAGCCGATGCGCTCCCGCACGCCTTCGGAATCCGCGCGAACGTCAAGCCCTTCCACTTGCGCCGAGCCGCCGCTGAGCGGCAGCAGGCCAGTGAGCAATTTGATGACGGTGGTTTTTCCGCTGCCGTTGGGCCCCAGAAAGCCGAAGATTTCGCCCTTCTCGACACGGAAGCTAACGTCGTTGACCGCCGTGAAATTGCCAAAGCGGCGCACCAGATGCTCCGCAGAGATAGCGGGTTCAACGGGAGATTGCTGCGCGCTGGCCATCGTTTCACTTCGCCGGTTTGAGCTTTACCTCGGTGGTCATGCCGGGGAGGACGCGGCCAGCCGGGTCGTTGATGCGAATTTTCACGCCGAAGACCTGGTGGACGCGTTCCTCCCGCGTTTGCACGTTGCGCGGGAGAAATTCGGCTTGCTGGTTAATCTGTTCCACCTCCCCGCCAAAAACGGTGTTGGGAAAGGAGTCGACGCGGACTTCCGCCCTTTGGCCGAGCTTAATGCGGCCAAACTCGGTTTCCGGAATGTAAATGCGGACATAGATTTGGTCCTTCTCAAGGAGCGTGGCGACCGGAGTGTTCGGGGCGATGAGATCGCCCGGGCGAACATCCAGAACTTCCACGATCGCTGCGCAAGGCGCAACGACCTGGCGCTCGCGGAATCGGGCGAGGTCATACGCATAAGCGGCCTTGGCCTGCTCGATGTCTTCTCGGCGGTTGCCGCGTTCCAGTTTTTCCAGATTCGCTTGGGTTTGAAGATAGCGCGCTTCGGAGGAAGCGATTTCTTCCGGGCGATAACCGCGCTGCATTCCGTCATACTTGTGCTGGGCCATTTCCTTTTGCGCCAGGGCCATTTTCCAATTCGCTTCCGACGTGTCGCGCTGTTGTTTCGAGACCAGGTCTTTCTTTGCGAGAGCGTCGTAGCGCTCAAAATCGAGCCGCGTGCGAATTTCGTCGGCCTTTGCGCGTTCCAGATCGTCTTGAGCGGCGTCAATATCTTCTTGGCGATATCCGTTCTTCCTTAGTTGGTAATCCGCTTTGGCCTGTTGCCCGGCGGCTCGCGCCTCGGCAATTTCTTCCGGACGATACCCGCGCTCTGCTTTTTGCGCGTTGGCCCGCGATTGCTCGAGAGCCGCCTGCAGTTCCTTGTCGTCGAAGGTAAGCAAAATTTGGCCGGGTTCAACGCCATCGCCTTCGCGAACGAGCACTTTGTCGATACGGCCGCCTACTTTCGACCCTACACGAATGTTGCGCGCTTCGACGGTACCGGAGCCAACCAGCGCGTTGTCCCGGTGGAACCAACTTGCGTACACGGCCGTGGCGGCCACCACAACAGCTACCGCGAGAATGATGAAAAGGCGTTTCCGGTTCATGAGCTAATCCCCTGCCTAGGAAACGACCCTGGCTGCGAGGTGGTAACGCCCTGGCGCGGCGCCATCCCGGTCCACAACAGGTTGAAAGCGGCATCCATGCGGGCATGCAAAGTGGAATCCCCGTAGAGCGACCAAATGAGGAGAGTGCCGAAGATGGTTTGCCGAAACACGTAGGCAATCTCCTCGGCCGGAATATCGTTGCGGATCTCGCCTTGCTCCTGGCCGAGCCGGATCATCTCGGTGTGCAGAGCCAGGACCCGTTTCTGCAAATCCAGAATGGCCTCCCGCACGGGAGTGGTTGAGAGATAAGCCTGAAGAAGCGCGCGGATGATGGCCGGGTTGCGAACCGGCTCCTGCGTCATGCGGGCGCCGAGTCCGCGCAGAAACTCCGGCGTGGGCTGATTGCTGCGTCGAGCTCGATCGATGGCCGCCTCGAGTTTGGCGAGCTGCATTTCTCCGAAGGCCAGAAGAATATGGTCCTTGCTCGGGAAGTGATTGAAAAAAGTACCCTTGCCGACGTCAGCGGCCTCGGTGATGTCCTCGACCGTAGTCTGTGCAAAGCCCTTCTTGGCGAACAGAGCAAGCGCGGCGCGAAAGAGGCGCTCGCGAATTTCTGCGCTATGGCGCTGGCGGCGGTTGGGAGAGGGAGCGGCCGCGACGTTAGGCTTACCGGAAGGTTTGGAAGAAAGTGCCATGCCAAATGACCATCGCTCATAGATGACTATAAGTCATCCATGACGAAAAGTCAAGCGCAAAACGGCATGCGCAGAAACCTGGAAGCGCTTGCCAAGGAAGGCGCTCTTCGTGAAAGCAAAAAGCCCGCTACCCCAACGCCAGCCGGGGTACTCGGAGGAGAGCGAGGTTGCTAAGGAGCTATCCTTTTAGAGAAGTCGGATCCGAAAGGTTCTTGGGCGATTTCTTGTTGAGAAGCGCGACCATTTCCTGCCCGGAAGGCGGTACGGCCACGGCACCCTTGCGGATGATATCGTCGGCAGTAAGCTTCTTTCCGTAGAGGCTTTCATTGGCGCCGTTGTCCGGGCGGAGCGTTGAGCCTTCCAAGGAGACGCCGGCAAACAGACCGCGCGATCTCGAATAAGTCAGCATTTCGGCGCGCATGGTAACGTCGCTCGCAGCAGCAGCGTCTCGGCCCTTCGGTCCTGCGGCGGCGGCGGCGTCAGCGCCCAGCTTCACTTTGCTTTTCAAAATGGCCTTGGCGCCGCGTGGATTCATTACCAGAATGACGAAGTCGGTGGCCTGGCCGCCGAGTTGAAGACCGAATCCTCCGCCTTCGAGGCGCATCATGGCAGGCGCGCTCCAAGGGCCGGTGAAATGTTCACCCGTCCGGCAGGTCATGGAACCACGGCCGTAGCTTCCGCTAAAGCCCACGGCAAGCTTCAGCACGGACGGAATCACGATCACGCACTCGGCTTTGTCTAGCAAATCCGACGGAATGTCGTCGGGGATATCCAGAATTTCCTTGAGAACCGTTCCACAATTGTCCAGCCGTTCCGCTTCCTTGGATTCTTTTGCGGTGAGGGGTAAAGCGACCAGGGAAAACGCCATCAGGAGACAGAGCATTCGCTTCAACACGATTCACCTCGTCGTAGTTTTCTGGGCATGAGCATCATAAAGCGCATCCAGACTTTGGTGCAACCTTCGAAAGTCCTGGGGAAGGGCGGGCGTAACTTCCAGCTGAGAAGCCGCGGGCGCGGAATGGGTTGCCTTTCGACTATAATTTCGCAGGGTGGAATTTCGGGCAGCAAAAAAACAAAAATGGACCACAAGAAAATAGTCTGGCGATTTGCGGCGGTAATCGCTGCGGCGGGGATGAGCCCGTGCATGGGAATGGCGCAGAAAACTGCGGCTTCGAAAAAAACAACAAGCAGTCAAGCGTGCTGCGGATTGCGGAAACAGAATGCTTTCTCGAAAAAGCAAGCCGCGAAATTTGCCACGCGCGCGGAAGCTTTGCTGGGAGCCGGTCCCACGGGGAAGGGGGAGTGGGGTTTGCTGATTGTGGATGCGGGCACCGGCGGGACGCTTTACCAGCAAAACGCGGATCGCTACTTCGTGCCCGCCTCGAACATGAAACTTTTCACCACCGCGCTTGCCCTCGCCAGGCTTGGCCCGGACTACCGGTTTCACACCACGCTGGAAACGAGCGGGACAATTTCCAATGGTGTCCTGAAGGGAAATCTCACGCTCATAGGCCGCGGCGATCCGAATCTCTCGAACCGCAAATTTCCTTACGAGCTAAAAGAGGAATTCGATGGGCCGCCTGAGAAAACGCTGGCGGAATTGGCGGACGCGGTAGTTGCCAAAGGCGTAAAGGAAATCTCCGGAGACGTGATCGGCGATGACAGTTATTTCCCGCGGGAGCGTTATCCGAGCGGCTGGGAAATTGACGACATGGTTTGGGAGTACGGCGCGGCCATCTCCTCGATCGTGGTGGACGACAATACCGTTACATTGACGCTTACGCCAGGCGACCAGCCGGGCAGCCCGGTGCAAGCGATCGAGAGCCCCGCGACCCCGGATTTTCTGGTGGAAAACGATGTCGTCACTTCGGCCCCCGAGGTGAAATCCGACCTGACCTTGACGCGCGAACCGGGAGCAAGCCTGGTCGTGGTGAAAGGTACGATGCCGGCGAAAGGTTCGTCAAGGAAGCTGGTCTTGGCGATCGAAGAGCCCGCGCAGCACGCGGCAACCGTCTTGAAGCACCTGCTCGAGGCGCGCGGGGTAGGCGTCGATGGCGTTGCACGCGCGCGCCATGAATCGGCAAAGAAGCATGAAGATCCCGCTGTTTTGGCGGAGCATGTTTCGGTGCCCTTAAGCGATGCCGTCAAGCTCATCAACAAGATCAGCCAGAACCTGCACACGGAAATGCTGCTGCGCAGCGTCGCGCGGCAGAGCGGAACGTGGGCCACGCCGGATGATTTGATGAAGGTGCCGCAGGATTTTTATGCCTCGGCAGGGATCGACCCGGATGATGTGATTCAATCGGATGGCTCCGGATTGTCGCGGCACGATCTCGTGACTCCGCAGGCCATCGTGGCCCTGCTCACGTTTGCGCAAAAGCAGCCGTGGTTTGAGACTTATTACAATTCGCTGCCCGTAGCAGGGGTGGATGGCACGCTCGAAGATCGCATGAAAAACACGCCCGCGGCGGGACACATTCACGCGAAGACGGGTTCCGTGGAGCATGTGCGCGCGCTCTCCGGTTTTGCCGAGACTCCGAGCGGGCGGCGTCTGATTTTTTCTTTTCTGAGCAACAATCAAGCCGGAAAGAATCACCAGGCGGCAGACGCCTTGACGGGGCTGTGTGTGGCGATGCTCGAAGAGTTCAACGTCGCGCCTCCCACGAAGCACGCTCCGGAACGAAGGCGAGGACATTGAAGAAAAATGCAAATGGCACCCGAAATCATCGTCACGGTCTTTGGAAGTTCGCGGCCACGCGAAGGCAGCCCGGACTATGAAGAGGCGCGCGTGCTCGGGCGGGCCCTGGTGAAGCATGGCTTTGCGGTCTGCAGCGGCGGCTACGCCGGCGTGATGGAAGCCGTCTCCCGCGGTGCGAAAGAAGCCGGCGGGAAAACCTACGGCGTGACTGCCGCATTCTTCAAATCGGCGAAGCTTAATCGCTGGGTGGACGTCGAGATTCGCAAAGAAACTTGGGAAGAAAGGCTATTCGAATTGATTCGCATGGGCCACGGTTTTGTGGCGTGCAAGGGCGGAACGGGAACGCTGGTTGAGCTGGCTGTGGTTTGGGAGATGCTGAACAAATCCGTGATGCCGAAGAAGCCGTTCGCGGTGCTCGGGAGTTTCTGGGCACCGATTCTCGATCGCGTGAGGGAAGTGGAGCTGGGTCATCCCTCGCCATGGGGTGAAACGAACCGGCGGCTTGTGCATGTGGCGGACTCACCCGGAGAGGCCGCCCAGCATCTCCACAATCACCTTAAATAGAAAATCAAGATGGCACGCACGGCGCAAGAAGTGCTCGAGTTCGACAAGCTGCGGGAATTGCTGCGGTTGCGCACCACGTGTGCGCCCGGGCGGCGCGCCGTCGATGCGCTCGAGCCGGGAATGAATCGCATGGCGCTGGAATCTTCGTTTGCGCTGATTCGCGAAGCGCGAGAGTGGCTGCGCACCGGGCACGAACTGGGCTTCGGCGCGCTGGCCGATCCGCAAGGCTGGCTCGAACGGATCGCAGGGCCGGGCGCGGTGCTGGAGCCAGGCGAGTTGCTTGATGCGGCGTCCCTGCTGGAAACTGCCGGCTGGCTGCGGCAGCAATTTCGCGAGGAGGCGGCAAAATTTCCTCTTCCTGCGGCGAAGGCTGCTTCGATAGGCGATTTTCGCGAGGTACACGCGGCGATTCGTCGCTGCCTGCTGCCAAATGGTGAGATGAGCGACGACGCCTCGACGACGCTGCGGCGAATTCGCACCAGCATCACGCAGACCCGCGAAACGATCCAGAAAACGCTGAAACAGATTCTGCGCGCGCGGAACGCCGAAGCCGGAGAAGACTACGTCACGCTGCGCAACGAACGATTTGTGATTCCTGTCCGCGCAGAACACCGCGGCGGCGTGCATGGCGTCGTACACGGAGCCAGCGCGACGGGGCAAACCGTTTTCATGGAGCCACTGGAAACCGTCGAGGCGAACAACCAGCTTGGGCAACTCGCGGAGGACGAAGCTGCGGAGATCGCGCGCATTCTGCGGCAACTTACCGAGAAGCTTCAGGCGATTCGCGGGCCGCTGCAAGCGGCAGCGACGACAATTGCTGAATTGGACAGCGTTTTTGCGCGGGCTCGCTTTGCGCGCGACTTCGATGCGGCGACTCCAGAATTTTCGGATAGAGATGAATTGCGGCTGGTGGACGCGCGTCACCCCGTGCTGGAAGACAAGCTGCGTAAAGAAGACCGGGCCATCGTTCCGATGACGCTCGCGCTCGGCGGAGATGAACGCCTACTGGTGATCAGCGGACCGAACACCGGCGGCAAAACGGTAGCTCTGAAAACCGTTGGCTTGGCGGCGCTGGCAGCGCAAGCAGGAATTCCCATTGCCGCGCGACGTGCAGTTTTGCCGATTTTTGATAGCGTGCTGGTGGACATTGGCGACGAACAATCGATTGCCGCCGACCTCTCCACCTTTTCCGCGCACATGTTGAATTTGAAAACCATGCTCGAAGCGGCCACGCCGCATTCGATTGTGCTGGTGGACGAAATGGGGACCGGCACAGCGCCTGAAGAAGGCGCAGCGTTGGCCGTCGCGCTGCTGGATGAATTTCGCGCCAAAAACTGTTTTGTGCTGGCAACCACGCACCACAATCGCTTGAAGACCTACGCCGCGACCGCGCCGGGCGTAGTGAACGCCGCGGTCGAATTTGACGACGTAAACCTGCGGCCCACATATCGCTTGATGGTCGGCGTGCCGGGCGGCTCGAGCGGCATAGCCATCGCGCAGCGGCTCGGACTTGGCGGGACAATCATCGAACGTGCGCGCGCGTTGTTGACGCCCGAATCGCGCGAGGCCGCCGACCTCATCGCGTATTTGCATCGCAGCCGCGATGAGCTGGACCGCTGGCAGCAGCAAATGACCGCGGAGAGGAACACGCTCGAAGAAGAACGCAAAAAACTGCGCACGGAGTGGGTGGAGCGCCAGCAAAAGCGCATCAAAGAACTGGAAGCGCAATTCGCGGAAATGCAGAAACGCTTCCATGAAAACGTCGCGCGCGTGGTCGAGGCGGTGAAAGAGCGCGAACTTCGTGCGCAGCTTGAAAAGACGGCGCGGCGCAAGATGCAGGACGCCCGCGCCGAGGCCCGCGAAGAGTTAAATACCGCTGTGGTACAAACAATTTCGGAGTCGCAGACGGATCTGGGCATTCACTCAGGGTCGTTGGAAGCCGCAAACGCAGACCGTTTGCAGGCGGGCGCGAAGATTCGCGTGCGCGGATTCAGCAAGCCGGTGATTTTTCGCCGCCTGGACGGCTCGTCCGCGGAAATCGAAGCCGGGCCGCTGCGCATGAAAGTGGCACTCGACGAAATCACCGGCATCGAGACAGGCGCCCAACGGACAGGCAAAGCGACTGTAGGGCCGGGGCTTGCCCCGCCCACTTCAAGCGTTACGGTGCATTCTCAATCGCGCGCATCCGTCGCCACAGACGAGATCAACGTGATTGGGATGACCGTCGAAGAGGCCACGGATCGCCTGGACAAATTCCTGGATGATGCGGCCCTGGAACACAAGTCGCGCGTGCGCATCATTCACGGCCACGGCACGGGCGCGCTTCGCAAAGGAATTGGCGAATTTTTGGATGCGCATCCCCTCGTCGAAAGGCATAGCTTCGAATCCGAAGAGCACGGAGGAAAGGGCATCACGGTGGTGGAGCTTCAGAAATAGAGAGACGAAACTCGAAAGTGGAAATGCGAAATTCGAAAATCGGTTTGAGCCTGTGGCTGCAATTTTCTAGTTTCCATGTTCGACTTTCAGCTTTGCTATACTCCCCGCATTCGTTTCCTCAACTTATGACGAGGTGGCTTGATGAGAATTCCGGACACGGTGGCAGCCCAAGGGAGGAACACGCGAGGAATATGCGGCGGGGGCGCATTGCTCGTTTTATTGTTTGCCATGCTGTTGGTCCTGACAGGGTCAGCTCGTGCGCAAGCACCCGCAGGAACGCGCACGATCCTTCGTCCGTGGCGCGCGCTCGATGTGCGCACCGGGGAGTTGCGGTCCAATCAAGCCGTTGTGATTGAAGGCGAAAAGATTGTGCAGATCGGGCCCGCAAGCGAAGTGAAGGCGGCCGCCGTCGACACCACCATCGATTTGCCGGAAGCCACCCTGCTACCTGGCTTGATCGACATGCACACGCACCTGACCATGGATCTGAACTCGCTGGGATATTCAGGGCTCGGGATCTCGACCGCGCGCGAAGCCTTGCATGGTGCGAGAAACGCGCGGCGCACGCTGGAAGCGGGTTTTACTACCGTGCGCAACGTCGGTGCTAACGATTACTCGGACATCGCGCTGCGTGACGCCATCAACGACGGCGACGTAATCGGCCCGCGCATCGTCGCTTCCGGACCGGCGCTGAGCATCGCCGGAGGCCACTGCGACTCGAACCTGTTGCCACCCGCGTTTCACTTCCAGGCCGGCGGAGTGGCGGACGGCATCGAAGCGGTACAACACAAAGTGCGCGAAGTCATCAAATATGGCGCGGACGTGATCAAAGTGTGCGCCACCGGCGGCGTGCTTTCCAAAGGCGACGACCCCAACGCCTCGCAGTTCACGCACGAAGAGATGAAAGCGATCGTGGCTGATGCCCATCGCTTGGGGCGGCGCGTAGCTGCGCATGCGCATGGCGCGGAAGGCGTGCGCTGGGCGTCTGAGGCCGGCGTGGATTCCGTCGAGCACGGACATTTGATGGACGACGCGGCCATCGCCACGCTGAAGAAAAATGGAACTTATCTTGTGCCCACGCTCTTTCTGACAGAATACATGCAGCAGAACATGGAGCACAGCGAGGTGCCGGAATTTTCCAAGCAAAAAATGCGCATGGTGGCTGCGGCCGCGCAGCAAAACGTAAAGAAAGCGTTCGACGCTGGCGTGAAGGTAGCGTTCGGCACGGATGCCGCAGTTTATCCCCACGGTTGGAATGCCGGCGAGTTTCACGTGTATGTGAAACTGGGAATGACGCCGCTGGCGGCCATCCAGACGGCGACAATCAACGCCGCGGACCTGCTCGGCTGGAAGGATCGCGTGGGTACACTTGAGCCTGGCAAATGGGCAGACATTGTTGCCGTTGACGGCGATCCAACAAAAGACGTGACGATTCTCGAGCACGTAAAGTTTGTCATGAAGGGCGGCGTCGTCTACAAGAACGACTATTCCAAGCGGTGAGTGCCTCCGGACAAAGAGATGGCAGAAGTCGGATCAATCGCGGACAAGGTGAAACAGCAGGCGGATATCGTCCGCGTAGTGGGTGAGTACGTCCAGCTTAGAAAAGCGGGACAGAGCTTTCGGGGACTGTGTCCGTTTCATACGGAGAAAACGCCTTCGTTTAATGTCCATCCTACTCGTCAGATCTATCACTGCTTCGGTTGCGGGAAAGGCGGTGACGTTTTCAGTTTTGTGATGGAGATGGAAAAGTGCGAGTTCCCCGAAGCCCTGCGCATCGTGGCGGAGAAATGCGGGATTTCCATTCCGCGGCCAAAGGAGCGTTCTTCGGAAGGCCGCAAAGAGAGCCAGCAGCGCACAGCGCTGGTGGAAATGCACTGCGAGGCGCAGAGCTTCTTTGTCAAACAGATAGAAGGCACCTTGGAGGGCAAAGCGGCGCGTGCCTATCTGGAAGATCGCGGCTTGGATAAAGACGCCGTCTCTCGTTTCGGCATTGGGTATGCTCCGAGCGGCGGCGACGCCCTTCTGCGTCACCTGAAATCCAAGTATCCCGAAAAGCTGCTGACCGAATCGGGACTGATTTCGCGCGACCAAGGCGGCAAGCTCTTCGACCGATTCCGGCGCCGCATTACGTTTCCGATTGCGAACGAATCGGGGAAGATTGTGGCTTTCGGCTGCCGCGCGTTGGGTGACGATCAGCCCAAGTATCTGAATTCGCCGGAGTCGCCAATCTATTCAAAGAGCAATGTGCTTTACCACTTGGACCGCGCGAAAGAAGGTATCCGGCGGCAAGACTTCGCCATTTTGGTCGAGGGCTACATGGACGCGATTGCCGTGGCACGCGCCGGAATCAGCAACGTGGTGGCAAGTTGCGGAACGAGCCTCGCCGAGCAACAAATTAAGTTACTCAGCCGTTTCACCAAGCGCGTGGTGGTGAATTACGATCCCGACGCCGCCGGGCTGTCGGCTACCGAGCGTTCCTTGTCGCTTTTGCTCGAGCAGGATTTTGAAGTGCGCGTTCTCACGCTTCCGCCCATAGGTGACAAAAAAGCAGATCCCGACCTTTACATCCGTGAGAAAGGCGCTGACGAATATCAAAAACGGCTGAGGGAAGCGCCGTCGTATGTGGATTATCTGATTGCGCGCGCGCGCCAGATGGATTTGAGCACCGGGGAAGCCAAGAGCCGCGCAGTGAATTTTCTTCTGCCGTACGTCCAGAAAATCCCCAATCGCATTTTGCGTTCCGAGTGGGCGACAAGGATCGCGCAGCAGCTTCGTCTGGAGGAGCCGGTATTGCGCGCGGCCTTGAGCAAGGCGGCGGCCGAGCGCCGCAGCGAATTGAAGCTTCAGCCGGAACTTGTCGCCAGAGCAGCCAAGCCCGTTGAGCGCCGGCTGATTCGCATGCTGGCAGAAGCCGAGGGTTTCCGCCAGGAGCTAGCCCAGCGGCTGCAGAACGCGCGGCTGTACCACGGTCTAGAGACGGAGAAGATTTTTGCCGCGCTGGTCATCGCCAGCCTCTCGGGCCGGCCGGTGCAAGCCACCGAGGTGGCTGCGGTCCTGGAAGAGCGCGACCGGCGGATGCTCTATGAGATTTTGTTCGAGGAGGCCAGCGAGCCAACCTGGGAAGAAGCGCTAAGCTGCATCCAAACCCTCCAGCAGCGCCAAGCCGAGCAGGAACTGGCGGAAGTGCAGCGGAGCATCGAAGCTAACCCGGCTGGGCCTGATTTGCGCGAACTGCTGACGCGCAAGCAGGAACTCATGCGCCGCCTGGCCGCCACACGGTAACCCTGGTATCCCGCGGGCGAAGCTGCCGATATTGGTGCTCCAAAAGAACTCCAAAAGTACAACAAGAACAAGCGGGAGTGCGCTCCCCTCGGAGGTTCAGGGTAAACCACAGTCCAAACTGTCCAGGTGGCGATTTAGGAGCTAGGAGGCTGGGAACAGAGTTTTGTGGAACACGGCTCTCGTGAGCAGAGCGGCCCCTGCTTCCCATGGCGGCTACTGCGTGAGAGAATCCGGATGCCAAAGGGTCGACCCGTGCCAACGGCCCCAATTCAGGGATCGAAAGGGTAGCGGTTGGCTTGCTTGGTTCCACACATTTTCACGAAATAAGAGGAAATAAGAGATTGACGGCAGAGCGCTTCCGCCTGTAACGTAGTAAGGTTTGGCGAGTAACGGTTTTGCCGTTAAATGCATCTATATCTATGTACTTAGCGGCAGGGGCCGAGCCCCAAGACGTGCGGGACGCGGGCAACGCACGGGGGCGGCGAATGAACGTCACGGCACAGAAGGATTCAAACAAAAAAGCGAGCGATCCTGTGGGGATTTCCTGGTGGTTTGCGCCAGCCTGTCTGCTTCTCCGCCCGTAGCTGGAGATTCCGGCACGCTGTGTATGGCTTGAACTCGCGGTCCGATTGCGGGAGGAATGTGTGGCGGCAGTAGGGCTTGAAGAAAAATACGATGCGGTACGCCAGCT
>Ga0066696_10000879_pt1 | contig 12599 bp, 10 predicted proteins | sample GraSoiAngelo_145_FD_71412 | JGI IMG/M metagenome (GOLD analysis project Ga0066696, IMG submission 71412) | Grasslands soil microbial communities from the Angelo Coastal Reserve, California, USA - 14_1009_05_20cm | ecosystem: Environmental > Terrestrial > Soil > Grasslands | place: USA...
GCCGAATCACATCGGCATCGCGTACGAGTTCGCGCACGCCACGCGCACGATCTTCCTCGACGCGACGCCGCACCTCGAGGATCTCGACTTCTGGATGGGCGACGCGCGGGGCAAGTGGGACGGCGACACGCTCGTCGTCGAGACGGTGAGCCTCGGCGACAAGACGTGGTTCGATCAAGCGGGCAACTTCCACAGCGACGCGCTGAAAGTCATCGAGCGCTTCACGCCGATCGACGCGACGCACATCAACTACGAAGCGACGATCGACGACGCGAAGGTGTTCACGCGGCCGTGGAAGATCAGCATGATCGTCTACCGCCGGCTCGAGAAGAACCTCGAGCTGCTCGACTACGAATGCGCCGAGCACGTGTACGAGAAGCTGTTCAAGCGGCGAAGCGGGAAGTCGTAGCGCCGCGGCGCGCACGCCGCGGAAAGCGAGGCGTCACGTGAGGAGTTCGATCGGCATTGCGGCGCCAGTGCTCGCGGCGCTCCTGCTGCCGGCGGTCGGCGCCGCGCAGGATGGACGCGCCGCGCCACCCGGCGGCCGGGGCGCGGCGCCGGCGAACTATCCGCCCTACACGCGCCCGGCCAGTGCGTATGTGCCGCCGCGAACCGCCGACGGCCAGCCCGACATCTCGGGGCTCTACGTGGCGATTCCGCTGCCGCGCGGGATCGAGACGCCGCTCGTGCCGATGGCGGGCCGCGGGCCGAACCGCGCGAACAGCGAGTTCTCCTACAGCCTCAACGAGCGCCCGAAGCTGCCCGAGGGCGCGATCGTACGGCCGGCCGGCGTCGATCCGCCGGACGGCAAGATCCCGCTGACGCCCGAGGCGCTCGCGCGGCGCAAGGAGATCATCGCGAACCAGGAAAAAGTCGAATACCTCGACGGCCGCGTGCTCTGCCTCGCGCCCGGCATTCCGCGCAGCACGGTTCCCGCGCCCGTCGTCGGCTATCAGATCTTCCAGAAGCCGGGATACGTCGTGATCTTCTACGAGCAGAACCACCTCTATCGGACGATCCCGCTCGACGGACGCGCGGCGCTCGACCCGAACATCCGCAAGGCGATGGGCGTGTCGCGCGGGCGCTGGGAGGGCAACGTCCTCGTCGTCGAGGTGACGAACTTCACCAACAATCTGAACAACAACTGGGTGATTGGCGCGGTCTCGGCGACGCCCGGCGTGCCGGCCGAATCGCTGACGACGGGCCACGGCATCCCGCACAGCGATCAGTATCGCGTCACCGAGCGCTATACGCCGATCGACGCGAACACGATCCACTACGAGGCGCGGATCGAGGATCCGAAAGTGTTCACGCAGCCGTGGACGGTGGCGTTCTACGCGTTCGCGCGCGCGCCGAAGAATTACGTGCCGGTCGAGTACGCGTGCTTCGAAGGCAACGAGAAGAACCTGCTGCTGATGACGAACACCGACATCACCGGCGTTCGCGTCAACGTCCCCTGAGTGGAGGTCGACGACCATGAAACGAACCGTCGCCACGGCGAGCGTCGGCGTCCTGCTGTTCACCGCGTCGGCCGTCGCGCATCATGCGTTTTCGGCGGAATTCGACCAGGAGAAGCCCGTCGTGCTCGAGGGCGCGCTCACCAAGGCGGACTGGACCAACCCGCACGCGTGGATCTACATCGATGTGAAGGCGCCCGACGGCAAAATTGTGAACTGGGCGATCGAGATGGGGCCGCCCAACGCGCTGCTGCGCCGCGGCTGGAAGAAGAGCTCGATGCAGTTCGGCGCGATGCTCAAGGTCGAAGGGTTCGCGGCGAAGAACGGCAAGGAGTTCGCCAACGCCACGAACATCACCATGCCCGACGGCACGAAGATCTTCGCCGGCGCCGACGAACCGGGCAAGTAGCCGCCCGCCGTTACGGCGCGACGTGTAGTTCCGCCGCGAAGAGCATCGTCCGGTCGTTGTCGCGCGCGGCCCAGACGACGAGCGTGCGAACGTCCCGAGGCACGCGGCCGTCGAAGACAGGCCTTCCATTCACGATCACCTTCACCGGTCGATTCAAGTCGAACTGATCCGGCGAGAGCAGCAGCGTGAAGGCCGCCACGCCTCTGCTCTTCGCGTCGACGGTGTTTCCGCGTCGAACGAGATCGATGCGCCCCGATTCGCGCTGCCGCGGCAGCATCGCATCCGATTCGCCGGGCAGCACGGACGGCGTGTATCGCCCCGTCAACCGCACGGACTCGCCGCCGCGCGAAATGGTCAGCAGCAGCGGCCGCCCCGACGGAAAGCTGCGCAGCAGTTCCGCGAGGTCCGCGCCTGCGGCGGCCGGCTGATTGTTGATGGTCAGCACGACATCTCCGGATCGGAGGCCAATCTGCGCTGCGTTCGATCCCTCGAGAACGCGGTTGATCCGCGCGCCGCTGGCGCGGATGCCGAAGTCTGCCGCCGGACGCGCGGGCACCCTGGTCACGTCGGGAAGCCATGGATCGTCCGGCCGCGCCGCGCCGATTCGCTCGATGACCAGCCAATGCGCGCGGCTCGGGAGGTTTGGCGGCCCGGTCTCCCAGCTGAGCGCGTCGGGCAGCGGCGCGCGGGGATGATCGGCGACGAACCGCTCGAACGCATCCTTGATCTCCGGCCACCACGACGTGTCGTGCGCCGCATCCGGCTGCGGCCGATAGACGATGTCGACGCCCGCGCTCTTCAGCCGCTCGAGATACGGATCGACGACGCTCGTCGGGTACATCGGATCGCGCCCGCCGTTGACGACGAAGAGCGGCTTGTTCACGAGGTTGTGGGGAAAGAGATCGCCGTCGGCGGCGGAGGCTTCGTTCTCGAGCACGCCGATGAAGCCGTTGAGCGGCAGAACGCTCGAGAACGGCGTCGTATCGCGCAGCGCGACGTAATAGGCGCCGGTGCCGCCGTCGGACACGCCAGACAGCGCGACGCGGTTCTCGTCGACGTTGTAGGTCCGCTTCACGTCGTCGAGAATCGTCCGGAGGTTCTCGATCTGGCGCGCGCTCCACCACGGCGCGTCACGCCACGCCTGCGGCATCACGTAGATCTGCTCGGCGCCGGCGAGCCGGCCGCCCGCTCCGGACCGCGCCGGCGCGCTCGCCTCGATCCGACCGACGCCCCCGTGCAGCTGCACGCGGACCTGATATTTGCGCGCCGCGTCGTAGGTCTCCGGCACGTCGAGCGTGTAGAAGAACTCCCCCGCGTCGCTGCGATAGCTTCGCGGCACGACGCCGCGCGGCACGTCGCGGGGGTAGACGCGGCCGCGCTGCAGCCGCGCGTACGCGTCGTCGAATTCGACGCCGGTCGCGGCGATTCGATCGGCGGCCGCGGCTCGGTCGAGCGCCGTGCGAGCCTCGAAGAAGCGCGCGAAGGCGGCGTCGATCGGCGCGGACGTCTGCGCCGCGGCGAGCGCCGCGCCGCCGATCACTGCGACCGCCGCAGCCAGCGGGCGCCGCACGATCTACTTTCGCGGCGCCACGGCGAGGTTCGGCTCGCCGAACGCCGCCGGATCGATTGGCACGTTCAGCTTGACCTCGCTGAACTCGAAGTTGTCGCGTCCGTCGAGCCACGCGAACGTCCAGCGGAAGGGGAACTTGATGCCGCCGACGTCGCGGTAATCGGCGTAGTCCACCTGCGTCGGCACGCGGCCGATCGGCGAACGTCCGTGGCGCACCATGCGCACCAGCAGGCCTGATGCATCGTCGAAGTACAGCGTCGCCAGTGTGCCGTTCGGACCGTTTCCCTGCAGAACCGTCACGTCCTTGTCGCCGATCGTCGACGGCGGGCCGACGCGAAGGCTCGTGAGCGCCTGCGTGACCTGCGCGGGGAACGACAGCATCGCGTCGAGGCGCGCGCCATCGCGCTCGCTGCCGGCGAGCTCGTACTTCGGGACGACGGCGAGCGGCGTGGCGATCCAGCCGCTGCGGCCGTCGTAGGTGCGCACGCTGACGCCGCGATCCGGATACTCGGGGAAGCTGATGTGCGTCGCGCGCTTGTCGGGCGCCTCGGCCGCCACTTCCACGACGCCGCCGCCGCCGAAGCCGCGGTAGCCGACGCTCTTGCCCGTCGCGACGAAGCTGGTGACGCGCGCGGTGTTCCCGGCGCCGCCGATCGCCCGCAGGTACTTGTCGAGCACCTGATCGACGGTGGCGACGCCCCTGGCCGGCGTCAGCACGTCGTCCGACTCGTCGACGGGCGGGCCGTAGACGACGTCCAGCGTCGGCGTCGTCACCGGGCGATCGCGGCCGCGATGGCAGGTCCAGCAGGTGACGACCTGGCGGCCGTTGAAGTTGTCGCGGTTGATCGAGGCCACCATCTGCACCATGCGGCGCGCGGTCCGCTTTCTCGGCGTATCGAGCGCCCAGTCGACGTGATCGGTGCCGGCCGACGGATGGCAGCCGACGCAGTCGGAGCCGACGGCCGCCGACATGATGCCCATCGTCAGCATGAAGTCGTCGACGCCGATGCCTTTGAGCGCCTGGACGTTCCTGAAGACGTCGTCCACCATCGCCGCTTTTTTCGGCGCGGCGATCTGCTCGCCGTGCACCAGCGCGCGGGCGCCGACGCCGACGCCGATCGTCGCGGCGAGCGCCGCCGCGACGCCGGCGGCGATCGTTTCTTTCGATCCGAACGTCATGTGCGGCCTCTCATCGCTTCGGCGTTCCCGGCTTCGCGGCGGCGCCGCCCTTCGATGCCTGGTCGTGGAACTCGTCGAGGCGCCGCTGCAGCTTCCGATAGAACTCGGCGCCTTCGCCTGGATACCAGTAGCTGCGATGGCACGCCTCGCACGCCTTGTCGAGATTCTCGCCGACGTCCCACAATTCGGCGACGTCCTTCCGCTTCGCGACGTCGAGCGCCTCGAGCGCCACGTTTCGCAGCGCTTCGATGCGCGCATTCCACTCGACGGGATCGCGCTCCACCTTGGCGGTGATCTGCGCCGGCGAGAGTTCGACGGCGTCCGGGCCGGCGCTGTCGTTTTCGTCGCCGGGCGGCGTGAACGGCCGCCGAATCTTGAGGAGGTACGCGCCTTCGGCGAGCGAGACGGCGCCGGTGCGGACCTTGTCCCAGTCGTCTTCAGTCTTCGGCTGGATGTCGATCGTCCCCTGCCTGGTGACCGTGGTTCCGACCGCGTTGAAGACGTTGTCCGCGACCGGATCGATCATGTACTTCATCAGCTCTTTCACCGAGACGACCGGCTTGAGGTCGCCCCAGAGCGGCGCCTGCGCGGCGGTCGTCTGCGCGGCAGGCGCCGTCGATTTCGCCGGCGAGCAGGCGGCTGCGCCGCTCAGGGCACCGAGGCCGGCTATCGCGAGAACACGCACGGTTCGAGGGCAGTCCATAGAATCAGCTCCGGTTAGACGGCAACTTTACACGACCCTCGCTCACGGCGTGCTGACGATCCCGAGCGTTCGACGCCGCGATCACCGACCGCCGCGTGAACCGGCGCCCTCGGAAAAAACGCGGCCAGAGGCGGCTCGTGCGCTGATTTTCGGGATCGCCGATCCGCAGATTGACATTTCAGATATCGCCTGCCTATTCTTCGACGGCGTGACGGCTCGGTGTTCGAAGGAGATGAGGTTATGCGCATCGTCGCGAAGTGCCTGGCGATTGTTACGGTCCTGCTGCTGCCCAGGCCGCTGCTGGCGCAAGCCATCCTGACCGGCACGGTCCACGACCCGTCGGGCGCGGTCCTGCCCGGCGTCACGGTCGAGGCGGCCAGCCCGGCGCTGATTGAGAAATCGCGATCGGCGACGACCGACGGATCGGGGCAGTACCGGATCATCGATCTGCAGCCCGGCGCCTATACGCTGACGTTCACGCTCAGCGGCTTCACCACGGTGCGCCGCGCGAACATCGAGCTGTCGGGCCGGCAGACCGTCACGATTCCGATCGAGATGCGCGTCGGCGCGCTCGCGGAAACGATCACGGTGACCGGCGAAACGCCGCTCGTCGACGTGCAGAACGCGAAGCGTGAGGTCGTGATGAACAAGGACCTCATCCAGGCGCTGCCGGTGGCGCGCGCCGTCGGCGCGCTGCTCAACGCGACGCCCGGCCTCACCGTCGACACCAACGGCCCGGCGCTCTCGCCGACGATGACGTTCTTCAACGCGCACTCGAGCACCGCGAACTCCGCCTCGGTGGCCGGCGAAGGGCGCATGACGGTCAACGGCATGACGATCGCCGCGGCGCGAAGCGGCGGCGTGTCGTCGTACGTCTACGACACCCCGAACTCGGAGGAGATCGCCGTCATCGTCGGCGGCGGACTCGGCGAAAGCGACATCGGCGGGCCGGTGATGAACCTCGTGCCGAAGTCCGGCGGCAACGCCTTCGGCGGCAACGCGTTCTTCAACGCGGCCGGCGGATGGTCGCGCGGCAACAATCTCACCGACGACCTGCGCCTCATCGGCCTGACGCAGACGCCCGGCATCATTCAGGCGTACGACGCCAGCGGCTCGTTCGGCGGGCCGATCATGAAGGACCGTCTGTGGTTCTACGGCAGCTACCGCAACCTCGACACGCAGACGGCGCTCGAAGGCATCACGGCCAACGCGAACACGGGCGACCGATCGCGCTGGGACTGGGTCGGCTCGCCGGTCAACGCGCGTCTGGTGCAGGACCGGCAGATGTTCATCGGCCGCCTGACCGGACAGATCGGGCGGAACCGCATCACGTTCAGCTCCGAGTACCAGCACCGCTGCGAGGGCACGCCGTTGAACGTCGACACGCAAGGCTGCCACAATCGCGGCGCCGACTGGATCGGGCTTGGCAACAACGCCGCGCCGTTCCAGTCGCCGGAGGCGACGTCGACGGCCGCGCGCGGCTACTTCGACGCGCCGTTCTACGTCAATCAGCCGCTGTGGACGATGCCGGTGAGCAACAAGCTGCTGCTCGAGGCCGGCTATACCGCGTTCCGCTACAACCCGATCTTCGGTTTCCCGCCGCCCGACGGCATCACGGATCTGATTCCGGTGACGGAGCAGTCGAACGCGGTCAATCCGGCGACGGGGCAGCGCTTCGCGCCGCAGCCGAACTACGCGTACCGCGCGGTGGAATCGTGGGGATGGGCCGTGGGTAAGACCGACGGCTGGCGTGCGTCGGCGTCCTACGTGACCGGCGCGCACAGCGTGAAGATCGGTTACCAGGGCAACCGGCTCGATCAGCTCGATCAGACGATCGCGAACGACGGACAGCTCGGCTACCGCTTCAACCAGGGCGTCCCGAACGCGGTGAGCTACTACCTGCCCGATTTCGGCCGCCGCACCATCACCAAACTCCAGGGCATCTTCATCCAGGACAGCTGGACCCGCAGCCGGTTGACGCTGCAGGGCGCGCTGCGCTACGACCGCGCGTCGAGCTACGCGCCGGTCGAGCAGAACGGCACGACGCGGACCTCGTTCCTGAATCCGACGGCGATCACGATCAACAGGACGCCGGGCATCGACGCGTACAACGATCTCACGCCGCGCGTCGCCGTCGCCTACGACCTGTTCGGCGACGGAAAGTCGGCGGTCAAATTCAACTGGGGCCGCTACCTCGCGTACGCCGCGAACGATCCGCCGTACACGTCGACCAATCCGGGCTTCACCGTCGTGCGCAACGTCACGAACCGCGGCTGGACGGACTCGAACCGCAACTTCGTGGTCGACTGCGACCTACTCAACCCGGGCGCGCAGGATCGATCGGCGAGCGGCGGCGACGTCTGCGCCGCGGCAGTCGGGAATCAGGCCAACTTCGGCAAGGCTGGCGCGGCGACGATCGTCAACCCCGACGTGACGCACGGCTGGGGCAAGCGTCCGGGCGATTACCAGTGGGCCGCCACGCTCCAGCAGCAAATCCTGCCGCGCGTGACCGCGGAAGTCAGCTACACGCGCCGGAACTTCTTCGGCTTCTTCGTCACCGACGATCTCAATCGCGACGTCAACACGGCGTACGAGACCTACACGCTGACGGCGCCGCAGGATTCGCGGCTGCCGAACGGCGGCGGCTACCCGATCACCGTCTATTCGCCGACCGCCGCTGCCAACGCGATTCCGTCGAAGACCTATCTCACGTGGGAGAGCGACTACGGGGCGGAGCGCACGAGCTACTGGCACGGCGTCGATTTCACGCTCAACGCGCGCCTGCGCGAAGGGTTGAACACGTCGATCGGGACGAGCACCGGCCGCGCCGTGATCGACGACTGCGCGACGGCGACGAAGTACAACCAGGTGAATTCGGTCAACAACGTCTCCGCAGGGCCCGATCCGCGCGGCTGCCGCAGCGTCGATCCCTTCCAGACAACCGTGCGCGGCCTGGCGATCTACATCATCCCGAAGATCGACGTGCTGGTGAGCGCGACGGTGCGCTCGCAGCCGCCCGTGCAGCTCGGCGCGCCGCCGGCGGGCGCGACGCTCGCAGGCGGCGGCAACTCCGCGCAGTGGATCGTGCCGAACGCCGTGATCGCGGCGTCGCTCGGGCACTTGCCGGTCGGCGCGACGCCCACCGGCACCACGACGATTCAGATCGCGGACAACCTCAACCGCGTGTACGCAGACAACCGTCGAACGCAGATCGACATGCGCTTCGCGAAGGTGCTGCGCTTCGGCCGGACGCGATCCGACGTCGGCATCGATCTCAACAACCTGCTGAACACGAACTACGCGACGGGGTACAACACGACCTACGCGTACAGCGCCGGCAACACGACACAGGGCGGCACGTGGGCCAACCCCACGAGCCTCTACACGCCGCGCTTCATGCGCGTCAACTACACGATCAACTTCTGATCGTCGCCTCGAACCGGCCCGGCATCCTGCGAAGGTGCCGGGCCGATCTCGCCGTCGAGGTGTTCATTCGGCCCTCACCGTGCCGCGCGAGGTTCCAGGCGCAGCGGGCGCTCGAACCACGCGACGTCCCAGTACTCGTCGAATTTTCGTCCGACCGCATGGAAGACCCCGACCGGTCGAAACCCGAAGCGCTCGTGGAGCGAGATCGAGGCGGGATTCGGCACGCTGATGCCCGCAACGATCGTTCGCACGTCCTCTCGCTCGATCGATTCGAAGAGCGCCGAGTACAGCGCCGTTCCGCATCCTGTGCCGATCGCGTCCGGGCGGCAGTACACGCTGGCCTCGACCGTCGTGTCGTAGGCTGGCTTCGCCCGCCATCGGCTCGTGCTCGCGTATCCCATGCATGAGCCGGCCTCGTCGGTCGCGACGAGCAGCCGGTGCGGCCCCGAGGTGTGGTGATCGTCGAACCACGATCGCCGCTCGGCGGCCGTGAAAGGACGCAGGTCGAACGTAATCGTCGTGTTGATCACGTAGTGGTTGTAGATGTCCGTCAACGCCTGGAGGTCGTCGAGCGTCGCCGCGCGAACGGAATACATCGACACGTACACCTCGGCTATTTCGATACGGAGATACTCTTTTTTCCCGCCGACGCGGCCGGTCGATGACCGTTCGCCGCACGCCGATCGCAGCGATGCTTGCGCATTCAAGCATTTCGGTTATTCGCCTCGTGGCACCAGTTCTGCTCCGCGGATATCGACGACCGGCGGTCGACAACCGAAAGGACAGCCTGATGATGACGCAACCGAGCTCGCTCATGCGCCAGCCCCTCGTGGTCCTCGCCACGGCCACGATGCTTCTGACCGCCGCCGGGGCGCAAGCGCAGACCGTACGCTTCAAGACCATCAACGACGCCGTGCCTTTGAAATACTTCAATGCCGCGACCACCGCGCCCGACCCATCGAACCCCAACCGGCTGATTATCGGCTTCAACACCGGCCTCGACCCGACGACGTTCATCACGAACGAGTTCCTGGCGACGTTCGGGCGCCGCGTCGCGATGGACACGATCAGCTTCTCGATCAAGGCGCCCCTCGGCTTCTACGTGTCGAAGATCACGTACACGCAGACTGGCGCGGGCTCGACGTGCCGCACGTGCAGCTCTGCCGGCGCGGCGACGTGGGTCGTGGCGGGGCACGCGGCCAGCCTCGGGGTGTTCACCAGCAACCCGAACCTCACCGGAACCGCGGATGTCGCCGCGTTGAAGCTGGTGACGGTTCCGGTCTCGATCACCGAGAGCCTGTTCTCGGCATCGGGAAGCGTGATGGTCGCGAACGCTGACGTGCTCGTGCAGGTGCTGCCGCGGTGATCTCGGCCTGAACCCTCGGTACCTCTTCCGGCCCGACGAAGGGAACATTCCCGGCCGAGCGGGGTCTACCGGGTGTGCCTGCCCGCAGGATGAGCGAGCGGTGACGAGGCGCGCCGCTGTCGTCGCGTGGCTGGCGATTGCCGCCCTGCCCGGTTGCATCGACCGCGATCGCGTCAACACGAACTGCGAATGGATGGGCGACACACGGTTTCCCATCGACACGCGCAACGCCGGCCATCAGGATCATCTCGTTCGCGACGCGCAGCTCGCGGAAGAACTGGCGACGCGCTATGCCGATGCCGAGCACCAACGGCGCTTCGGCTACGGCGGACACGGAGGGCTGGTCGACAACGGACGCGTGCACCACGACTGCCTGGCGCGCCTTGTCGCAGCGATTCAGACCAACCACGGCGTGACGTCGGAGCAGGTGCGTGCCGCGCGCGCGCATCGCGACTGGCGATTCGATCTCGCCGTAGCGGCGTTGTTCCTCCCTCTGTATTGGTACGGCGCGACAGTCGTGTGCCGAGGCCTCGCGCGTCGGTTCGGGTCCGACGAGCCGCGAGTGCGAATCGTCGCCACCGGTCTCACATCGCTCGTCGTCGGTTTCCTGGGCCTGCAAGCCGGCCAGCTGTGGACGGCCGCCTGGGAAACGGTTCGCGTCGGCAATGGACACATCGGCGGGTTTCGACTGGCCTCGTGGGTGCACCCGTGGGCAGACCATGTCGGCGCTCTGTTCATCGGCGCCGCGCTGCTCTTCTGCCTGATCGCCGCCGCGTCGCGTCGGATTCCGCACGCGCTTCCTGCCGGCGCCGCGATGCTGGCGTCCACGGTGCTCGGAATTGCGATCGCGACGACGTTCGTGCAGCACGCAGCCGGCTACGTCGTGGCAGCGCTCGTCCTCGTGGCGATCAATTCCGCGCTCTGGGTCGGTCGCGACGATCCGGAAATGCCTCGACGATCATGATTCGCCTCGACCGCGGAAGCTCCTGTCCCGTCTCGTTGCGTCTCTTCGCCGCGCGGTCGAGCCACTGGTACATGCTCCGGAGAAGTTACGGCTGATGCGGCGACAATCGCGCCGCATTCGCGCGCGCGACCCACGTAGTCTGATCGACGCCCTTCACGAGCAGCCAGAGCGCCAGCGAGAGCTCGGCGACGAACGGCGGCAGCATGATCGCGGGAAACAATCTCGACGCCAATCGCGGAGACAGGACGAGCGTGAAGCTGTTTACCAGGTAGCAGGCGCCCGCGATCTGCATCAGGATGCCGAGCGCCGCGGGGAAGTAGCGCGATCGGAAGATGAGATATCCGACAACGATGCACTCCGCGCCGAAGAACATGAGACCGAAACCGAAGCCGTAGTCGTGCGTTCGCAGAGCGACATACGACAGGGCCTGCAGCTGCTGCGGGCTGAACGCGTCGAGATACCGCGCATCGCCCAGGAGAAACAACGGCAGCAGGAGGTTCAGCTTGTTGGCGACGAGCACGGCCGTCTGAACCAGGTTGAAGAGCACCGCGAGCAGCGCCAGGTTTCTGCTCACGGGTTTGAGCAGAACGTAAAACACCAGCATGAGGCCGACGTCGCACAAGTGCATCACCAGATCGCCCGCGATCCCGGCGCGCCACAGCGCGGATGATCCGACGAGATTCCGCGCCGTTGCCGCCGCGTCGCCGGAGACGACGATCGAGCCCCTGACGAAGAGCTCGCCGTTGATGCCGGCGGCGATGATGGCGAGATACAGCACACCGCCGACGCGCGCGTACACCTGCGGCGACGTGTCGGCGGAGGCGTCGGCGATGTCGGTGTCGGGCCTGGCCATTCGTGTATCAGCTCCCGATTCTTTCGTGACGCTCCGGATCGACTGACCGCGAAACCGCCGCGTCAACCTCGCTGCGATCGGACAACGCAACGCTGAGCAGGTATCCGAGCGCCGCCGCGTATGTGACAGCGATCGCGACGCCGGGCCCGAGACCGCGCACTCCGATCGATGTGAGCAGCGGGTTGAATGCCAGCGCGCCGGTCCGCAGGGTAGAGTACGCGAAACCAGACAGAGGCCGATTCGAAACGCCCATCGTGCCCGTCGCGGCAAGCGCGAGCATCGCCACCGCGCTGATCGTGAAGAGGAGCAGAAAGGTCTTCCGATACCGGAACGCGCGAAGGTCCGGCAGGAGCGCGCAGAAGAAGGGCAGCGCGATGATCGAGTACCGGATCGACGTCGTGGCGCCGCCGTACCAGCCATCCATCGCCGAGATCGCCAGCAGATACACGACGATGTTCGCGATGGCCAGCGCTGCGAAGCCGCGGCGGCTCGAGCGGTACCACGACAGCACGCCGGCTGCCGACAGCAGCAGGATCGGCGTCTGGTAAAACACGCCGCGTTCGGTCTCGAACAGGATGCGGTAGACGATGGCGAGATTCGGGGCGCCGAAAAGACCGGCAGCCTTTCCCGGCTGCATGAAGACCGGATTCGACAGCGAGGCCGCGGTGGTGA
>Ga0066696_10000882_pt1 | contig 12565 bp, 11 predicted proteins | sample GraSoiAngelo_145_FD_71412 | JGI IMG/M metagenome (GOLD analysis project Ga0066696, IMG submission 71412) | Grasslands soil microbial communities from the Angelo Coastal Reserve, California, USA - 14_1009_05_20cm | ecosystem: Environmental > Terrestrial > Soil > Grasslands | place: USA...
CAGTTCGAAGCTTTTCCGGCAGAACATCCCAGGTATAGGTCTCGACCTCGAGATGCGATGAACGGGTCTTCTGCCGCAAGGCGGCGAGTGTCGCGACAAGATCACTGCGCGTTGAACTGATTTCACCGAGATCGGTGAGAAACACCGGCACGTGACAATGGATTCGCCACTCTCCGTCCGCCTGTCCTTCGCCGAAGGCAGCAACGGCGTCCGGAAGGTCAACGTACCGAACGAGACTCTCGTTACGACGGACGATCGACTGGTGCAGATAGACTCCCTCGTTGTATCTCATCACGGCGGCGACAAGGTCCTTTTTCATGGTCGGGACACGCATCGCCGCCGATAATTGGATTTTCGGGATCGCGATTCCTGCTGCAAGCAGGCGATCTAACGCAGCGACGATATCTTCATATTCCACGGCGCCATGGCAGACATCGTAACAAATGCCGAGATGGCGCCGCAGCAGGACCTCCGCTTCCTGCCGGGAAACACCGGTAACGCAGCCGAGAGTGTCGAGCGTTTCCGACTTCAAAAGCATGTCTTTGAAGAACGCGATGCTCTCGTCGGTTGTTTCAAGGAAACAGCAAGGCTCTGGCTCAAGGGCGAGCGCGATGCGCTTGCCGGTCCGGCGCTCCACGTCGACGAGATCGGCAACAGCCATCACCAGGTTGCCCGCCATCGCAGCGATGGCTTCACTTGACCGGCCGTTTGGCTTGAACGCGCCGGGCACGGTCGAAATGCTGCCCTCGACATCGTTAGGGAGAACTGCGGCCAGCACGGCAGCGCTGTTGGCCGTGAAGGCTACACGCTCGCGGTCGCGCCAATCGGGTAGATAAACGTTCTCTTTGACGCGGACACCGTGGAATGGCCCGTACGGAAAAGCGTTGATAGTGAAGACATAGGCGCCGAGATTCGACAGTTGATCCCGGAATGAGGCCAGCGCCTCGGGCTCCCTGGCCACGGCCGCAGCTTCGCCGGAAAGACGTAGTCCCACACCCATCGGCTGGTTCGGAGCGACCGTCGATTTGATGGCAGGGACGTGTTTGTCAAGGCTGGTCCGAATGTCCGACCAGCTTTCGCCGGCATGGATGTTCGTACAATAGGTCAGATGAACGCCGCCCGGGAGCTGATCGAGTTTCATCCGCCGTCACTTCCGCTGTTCCAGCCAGTTAATCGATTGGCCGACAATCTTCTCATCCATTTCGTGGACTTCCACGCCACGGCCAATTTCTGCAAGCAGTGTAACTGTCAGTTCTCCACCCAAATGTTCTTGAAAGTCGGCAAGGCCTTTCAGCACTAGAGGCCGGCCTCGTGGGTCACAGTGCCGAAGCATGTCATGCCACAAGACAAAACCAAGTCGCTCTAGAAGATTTACCACACGTTCGTCTCCGCCGGCCGCCAGACGTCCGGACAGGACCGAATATCGTGCGTCGAGCGCGACGCCGATTGCCACAGCCTCGCCATGGTTGACTCCATTGCGCGTCAATTGCTCGAGCTTGTGCGCCGACCAATGACCAAAATCGAGCGGCCGCGCCGAGCCCATTTCGAAGGGATCACCGCCGAGCCGAATTTGACGCATGTGGAGTTCGGCAGTTCTGTTGATGAGATGGTGCAGGTGAGGCCTGGAAAAGCGTGCGAGCTCGTCGGCGTGGGCCTCCAGCCAGTTAAAAAACTTGCCGTCGCGAATCAATGCAACCTTCACAGCTTCGGCCATGCCTGCTCGTTTTTCGCGCGGCGGCAATATGTCGATGAAGGAACTGTCGTTGATGATGGCCCACGGCGGCGCAAAGCTACCGATGAGATTCTTCAGGCCGAACTGGTTGACGGCGTTCTTGATGCCGACGCCACTGTCATCCTGGGCCAAAACGGTGGTTGGAAAACGAATGTGGCGGACACCTCGGTGGAAGATGGCGGATGCATAGCCCACCGCATCCAGCACCGCCCCGCCACCGATCGCGATCGTAAAGGAGTGTCGGTCGATCGCGTGCCGCGAGAGCAATTCGAGCAGACTGGGTATGGTCCTCGGATCGTTCTTGCAGATTTCGCCGCCTGCCACCGGCACCAGGGGGGCTACCAATTCCATGCTTCCTGCGTGCGCCGAGGCGTAGTTCTCGATTTGCGATGTGAGGTCGGGAAGTGACGTCAGGACACCTTGGTCGACACAGATCAAACATCTATGACGCTTGTGATGTTCTCGTCGCGAGAGCACATCAACCAGGCTACGGTTGCCAAGCGCGAAGGCATCTTGCGTGAACACCACTGGGTATTCGTAGGTGATGCTGAATGATTGCAGCCGAACATCTTCGACCGCTTGAGAAGGCGTATCAAGCATGGCATGCTCCCTCGCCCGGCGCCCTTGTTTTTCTGCTCTGAGTGGGCCGGCGAAATCTGCGAAGCGATCGGCCATCATTTGATCGGCCCATATCGTAACGCGCCTTTCAATTTTACTAGACAGCGTGCCACTTTGCTTGCCAGTTTGGCAAGTCGTTTCGCTCGGCTGCGGTGAGGCTGGCGCGAAAATTGCCAACAGCTGCCTGGAAGAAAATACATTGAAACCTGTGCTGGCAATCATCGTGGTTGGATTGACGCCGCGGCACCTGGGACCCCTGACGCCGCGCCTTTCGGCGCTGGCCAGCCATGGCAGCATGGCAACGCTGGACACGGTAACTCCTGCCGTCACCTGCAGCGTCCAGGCCACCTTCATGACGGGAACGCCGCCGCACGACCACGGCGTCGTTGGAAATGGCTGGCTGTTCCGTGACCTAATGGAAGTCTTGCTTTGGCGTCAGTCCAATCGACTTGTGAGTGGCGAGAAAATCTGGGAAGCGGGCAAGAAGCGCGATCCCAGTTTCACATGTGCCAACATGTTCTGGTGGTACAATATGGCGTCGAGCCATGACTGGGGCGCGACGCCGCGGCCGATCTATAAGGCCGACGGCCGCAAGCTTCCAGATTGCTATACCGTGCCGGGACAATTGCGCGAGCGGCTGACGGAGCGTCTGGGTCCTTTTCCGTTGTTTCAGTTTTGGGGGCCGGCAACCACGATCGCCTCGACACGCTGGATTGCCGAAGCCACCAAAATAGTCATGACCGAGCATGATCCAACGCTGACACTCGCTTATCTTCCTCATCTCGACTACGATTTGCAACGCTTCGGACCTGACGAGACTCAACCGGCGGTCCGCCAGTCGCTGATCGATATCGACACTGTCGCTGGCGATCTTGCCAATGCCGCGCGCGCATCCGGGCGATCGGTTATTGTGCTCTCGGAATATGGCATAACGCCTGTCGACCGCCCGGTGCACATCAACAGGACGTTGCGTGATGCAGGGCTGCTGATGGTCCGGGAAGAAGACGGCGGTGAACTGCTCGATCCGATCGCATCCCGCGCGTTCGCGCTGTCCGATCACCAGATCGCACACGTCTACGTCTCCGATCCGGAATCGTTGCCGAAAGTACGAAGTCTGATTGGAGGACTGCCCGGCGTAGAGCGTGTCTATGGCGGTGAGGAAAGACGCGCGATCGGCCTCGATCATGCCCGCTCTGGCGAGTTGGTCGCGGTTGCGGATGCTCGCTCCTGGTTTACCTATTACTACTGGATTGACGACAGCCGAGCGCCCGATTTCGCGCGTACGGTCGAGATCCATCGCAAGCCCGGCTACGATCCGGTCGAGCTGTTTCTCGATCCGGCAATCGCGGCCCCGAAGGCCGCAATCGGCAAACGCTTGCTTCTGCGCAAACTGGGATTTCGGGCGCTGATGGACGTGATCCCGCTCGATGCATCTCTTGTCCGGGGCTCGCACGGCCGGCTCACGGCCAAGGCCGAAGATGGCCCGCTAGTAATCACGGATCAACCCCAATTGCTCAGGCGGGACCATATCGCGGCGACCGACGTCAAGCAGCTCCTGCTGGACGCCATATTTATTGATCACAAGTCGAAGACATAACGACGGTGCCTTTGGTAGTTGCTCGATTCCATTTGATGGTAATTGCCTCACCTCGCCTGGCTGCTGCACCTAAAGCAGCTCCGCGAAACGCGACCGAGCGTAGAGGGAATGAATTTACTTGTGAGTTCCACGCTCGCGCTTGATGCGACTCACGACCTGGAGTGTTACGCAGCCGAATCTGGTAGGGCCCAATTTTGTACGTTCTTGCTCTGGTCACGCAAAAAGGCGGAAGCGGCAAGAGCACGCTGGCCGTGGGGCTTGCAGTCGCGGCGATCGAGAACGGAGAGCGCGTCGCATTCCTCGATGCGGATCCACAAGGCACGATATCGAAATGGAAAGAGCGGCGCGACAATCCCTATCCACGCGTCGATCGGGTCGCCGACCCCGCCGAACTGGAGCGATCGCTATCGCGCCTCGAAGCTGACGGGATCTGGCTCGCAATCATCGATACCGCCGCCACGAACAACGTGCTGGCCCTGCGCGCCATCGCCAAGGCCGATCTTTGCCTGATCCCGGCACGTCCGAGCCCGGCGGATATCGAAGCTGCAATACCAACGTTGATCGCTATTCGCGGGCTCAAGCGCCGATTTGCCTTCGTCCTCAATCAAACGCCACCGCGGGGCTGCCGATTGAGTGAAGCTGCGACCTCGCTCAATTCGCTTGGCGTTCTTGCGCTTCCCTATGTCGGACAGCGCAATGACCATCAGGACGCGCTCGGGTCAGGGTTAGGCGTGACCGAGTTTGCACCGCAGGACACCCGTCAGCTATGGCGCTGGGTATCGGAAAAACTTGTCGAGGGGTCGCTGGACATGAGCAAAACGCGAATAATGCGGCCTGCTAGCGATATACGGCCCGCGCGTCGCTCGCTGATGGAGCTTACCGCCGCGGCGAGCCGTGCCATTGATGATGCGTTGCTTGTGACCTCTAATGCGCGGAATTGATCCGATCCTAACGGCGATCACTGGCCACGCTTCGGCCTACGCCGCCCTGCTTTGGATCATGGGAACGCGCCTCGCCAGTTACGGCTGGGAAATACTGGCGGGTATTGGAGAGGAAACCGAATAGTAAGTAGGCTCACCGGTTCACGCCCGGCGGGTTTTGCCTGCGCGCCGTTATCGGCAGCGGCAATACTCATCTAACGCGCGTTGCCTGCGCCTCAAATAGCCTCCCTTTTCGCGCGAGGGCGAGCGGATGAAGGCTCATTTTGACGAAGCGTTAGTGCCTGAAAACTGGCTCGTCATAAAACCGAACGAGAAACCACATCCAGGCCGCCGCCCGCAGAACCAACGAGGCCGCTGAGACAAAATTCCATACCCGTTCTTGTCATCGCAAACGATATCATTGCCGACAAAGGCTGCAACGAAACTCGCTTGTTAAGCTTACGAAATTCGCTTGTTAAGCTGAATGGCCGTGTTGCGAGCTAATTCGGGAAGCCGTATCGGTCATTTGCCTTACCATTCGAGCGGCCAGAGATTGAGCTAGCCTATTCTCGAAATCGGCGCGTCTTTCCGCTAGCGGGCGATCAAAGAAATTGTCTCGCGTGTACAGCCCGCGCTCTTGGTCGGTTTCGAGCTTGTCGATGTTGCAATCTTTGAACACGCATTCGGTAAACGCTAATTGTCCTGTGCCACGGTCAATGAGCAGCGTGCATTTCACGAACTCGCAACAGTCAAAGCGGGCGAAAACTATTTTACCGCGGAAGTCAAAATGCTGGGCCTGATAGCGCTCCCGCCATAGGATGCGTTCTTCCGGTGGTCCATCAGCGCTCACTTTGTGCCCTCTAGACAAAGTTTGATAAGCCCGAGAATACCGGATACCCGGCGCTTTGCAGCGCGCGGCCTGCTCGCTGAAATGCAGTATCCATTGCGCCCCCACACGCAACCAATATCTAGGATTTTGCCACTAAGTACTGGACTTAACCACAAGTTTGGTCGGCAATTCACAGGAATGACGGACCCTAGCGCGAGCCGAGGATGGTTCGGTGAACCTTGGCAGGCTTTGTCCAGATCTCAAACGGGGAGTGCGGACGCGTGGCGAGAGGTACTGTAAAGTGGTTTAACGCAACGAAGGGGTATGGATTTATTCAACCTGACAACGGCGGCAAAGACGTGTTCGTACACATCTCGGCCGTGGAAAGAGGGCCTGAGCAACCTCAACGAGGGTGAGCTACGAGGAACAGGAAAACCGAGGCAAAACACCGCGGAAAATCTAACGGTAGGCTAAACGCCGGGCATCGAAATCCGCCCCGTCGGTTCGCGCCGGCGGGTTTTTCTTTGTGGATTAGGGGCGGTGGTGAGGTTTGGGTCGCGGCAGAGATTGCCGAATTGTCCGATTGGGGCGGGGCCGCCACTGCGAAAGGCGGCGCCTAATCGCGCAGGGGTAGCGGGGGTCGCGCGACTACGACGGATGATAAAACCAACAGCGCACCTACCAACCGAAGTCGCGCGTTAAGCTCTGTATCCCTGCCTTGCGAGCGGGCGGCGCGGCGGTCATCCGGCACGGCCTTGCCTTGGATTGGGCGGCAGGGGCAAAGGCCGTGCAGGACGGTTTCACCTAGATGATCACGGACGGGCCTACCACGGCAGCGCGATCCAGTGGTTGCGATCAGCAATGATCACAAGGATGATCACCACTGCGGCGAGCAACCAAGCACCTTTGCGCTGCTCTTTGGTCGAGAGCACAGCGACTGCGACTAGCAGACAAATGCCGAAGAGCGTGTACGACATACCCATCTCCGAGCGCGAGATTCCCACAGGTCCAAATTCCTCGGCAAAGTAGCCAGAACATCCGGGGGATGGTGACGCTTCATTGCCTTGCGACTTTCGGGCGGGTCCGCCGTCATTCTCGCACGGCATCGCAACTAATCCATCTCCTTGCCTTCGTTGATCCAGATCAATCAGCCCGGCTGTCCGTCACTCTCTACTGCACGGTTGGTTTGGCCCTTCGAGACTTCAACTCTGTTCGCCGGGGAGTTCTTCATGAAGATTGCACTATTAACTCTGGCCATGTTGGGCAGCCAATTGACGATCCAAGTGGCTGACCACATTCCTCAGCTTAATGTCGAGGCTACGTGCAAAGGAAGCGTGGCAACCGACAAGGCAATGGGTCTGGCTCTGCCGCAGAGCTACGACGATTGCACGCGCGACGAAAATGCCGCGCGATAGCAGTTAAATACCATTTGGCTGACGAATTCCGATACCGTTCGAAACGAATGCGTGGGCGAGGCGACTGCTGGCGGCAGTGATAGCTATGTCGATCTGCTTACCTGCATGCAAATGGCGAGCTGGGATAAATCGACCCCGCTCCCGCCAAAACTGAAGGGGGCGAGCAAGAACCGCAACAGGCCGTAAAGTGTGATGCACCCGCGCAACAAGCCTCAGAGGAAACGAGTAAACGCGGCCCTTGGGTGCTTCCGTTGGAACGGTATCCGGCGAGCGATTGGCGCTGATTGCGATCGAATGGCTGCATCTGTAGTCGGGGCAATAGACCAGCAGCCCGCGCACGCCCATCTCGCACATTTCACCCAGACTTATTTTTCCCGCCCGTTCCGCCAATCGCTTTGCTTCCTTTTGCGCCAACGCCCCCTCTGGTCGAACAGCTCTTCGGGGATCGCTACATGTCCACGCTTCTCAAGCCAAAGAAGCCCAAGAGCCGCCTGCCTTAAATCGTTTCGGTTAGCGGGGAGAGTGTAGCAGCAATTCTAGATCTTGGACTGACCATCACTTTCCAGGAGGGTGCGGGCTATGCGGCGCCCAAGGTTGACGGGGCCGCGCTGTGCCAAATCGTTGGCCTGTGAGAACCGCCATGCGCCCCAGGCCAGATTGCTCGCCAGTCGCACCGGGGCGCCAATGACAGGATGTCTCGCCGTGAAGATGCGCCTCCAGTGCTGGAACCGAACCATCGGGCGCCGGGTGTGCTCGGAGGGAATTCTCACCCCGAAGAGATCGCGCAAGGTGAGTAGCTGAACATCAAGCGCGTTGCGGCTCCTTTGATCCGACATGGCCGCCCGCAACGACGTCCAGTCCACATCATCACTTTCCGCCATTTGCGCCAGATCATGAAGGTGCCGGAGGTCAATTCTCCCGCGCCAGTAGTCGCCCTCTTTGAGCAGGTCATGCACGATCCAGTGCAGGGCACGAGACTGCGGGGACGGAATTCTCGCCCGGAGGCCATCCCGTTCGATGAGCGTCGCGTGTTCAAACCCGCTTGCTTGAGTCCGCCGGATCTCTAAGACGCCGACGTCCTGCGGCCGCGCCATGCCACGTGCGCCCGCCAATGGCAGGTAGTCGAGTTCGCCAAGGCACTCTTGAGCGCCTGCCTCATCAGCTGCCTCTACGCCCAAGTCGAGATCGCTGGTCATCCTAGCCGGCATCGAACTAGCCCGGGAAAGAAACAGGGGGACGGCCCCCTTGAGAAGGAGCGGAACGATCCCACGATGGTTCAAGGCGGCGACGGCTTCCGCGAGTTGCGCACGCAAGCGCACATTGCGTTCCCTGTTGCTGTCGTGAATAAAGCCCAGGTACTCGCGCACATCATCGGGCAGCCGATCGATCTCGCCACTGTGCGTGAGAGCCGAGAACAAAGCCGGAGTGAGCAGGGTCCGGTTCGCGAGAGCAATAACCGACTGCCAGTCGGTGGTGCTCACGGCGCGTCCGCGAAGACCAGCGATCAACGCCTTGAGCGCGGCACCCGCCTTTATCATCGGCAAGCCTTCTGCAGCAGGGCTATCGCGTCTTCAAGCGTTGAATAGGTCAGGCAATAAACATCAGCCGATGCGATTACCCCCGTCAGCACGTCGAACGCGGTGTCAGTCAGTTCTCCACCGAGTGCAAATGAGCCTTTGAGCAGGCCGCGCACTGCGTCGACCGGATCGACCGGCGCCAGAACGGCACTCGCGTTCGCTCGCCGGCGCAGCAGGACGATCCAGCCCACGGTTCGAGGAGAAGGAGAAACAAACTCCTTCGGTATGAGATAACGGACACGCCTATGGTCGGGGCGGCGACCGACCGGAGCGGCATTAAGGTCGGGGTAGTATTCGGCTAAAATGGGCCATGCTCCCGCCTTCACGGCGGGAGCAAAGGGAATGCCTACGCCATGTCCCAGCGAGTCCAGGAGCGTCACGTCATCTCCAGCGAAACCCAATCCAGCATGGACAAGCCCCAAAGCCAGCGTCGTCTTGCCGGCACCCGGGCCGCCGCAGAGAAGCAGGATGCGGTCATCTCGCAGGAGCGCGGCCGCGTGGACGGCAAGTTCATAGGTGCCGCGTTCCAGAACCTCGGCCAGCAGTTGCCCTTTCAGCACCGTGGCAAGTTCGTCGGAGGAGCAGGAGAGAATCCATTGCCTATGCCGGAATAGGTGGATGCGGTCCCCGTGCTCAATCAGCTCGACCACCACGTCGGCAACAGCTGCCCGGACCTCCAGGTGTCTAAATATCGTTGCCGCCGGAAAGGCGTGCGATGCCGGATAGACAATGCGGACATGAGAGCCCGGAACGGCCACGACCTGGGTCACACGGCCGCAGGACGAAGTGGAGCACCAATCTGGAGAGAGGTGGATCAGACCCAGGCGTTCCCACTCCCTGACCGCAGCCTTGACGTACCTTACCGCCTGACATTGATCGACGCCCCGGCTCGCGATTTCGGACCAGATGGCTTCTGGCGACGACCCGTCCTCAAGAGAGCGCCAGATATCGGCGCCAGTGTCATTGAGCGCGAAAAGCCCCTGCTGTGATGGGCTGAATAGGATGTTTTGGTTGCGGATGCGTGCAAGCCGCCCTCGCATCACAAACCTGTCTGGAGTGCAAAAGCCACGGCTTCGCCCCACCGTCTGATCAATGGATCGCGCGTCTCGAAGAATCATAGGGAAAGTCTGCCTCCTCACCTGAGCAGGTTCAGCGTTCAACGCCGTCGTCCGGCTCAGCTGGTCAGCAGGCATCAGCACCGGATTGGCGACACGTCATCGCGAGCTCCCGTTGCTCTCGCAATGCCGGAGATTGCCGAGTCGGAACCAGGAAGAGAGTCCTGCGGCCGAAGGGTCTATTTTCGGCCCGGCGGGCCGCTGTGACCGTGGTTCGAATCTCCGAATCCCCAGCCCGGACGCGAACCGCCTCTACCTCCTGAACCACCTCCTGAACCGCTGGACATGGCTATAGCTTGCGAAGTCAGGCTCGTGCCAAGGAGGAGCGTTATTGCCGGGGGCGTCACAACCGCAAACCGGCCGGCCTTCTTGAGAAAGTCACGACGCGCTTGATCCTCAGACAAATCGGGCTCGCGCGCGCTGCCCGGACCCTTTGCATTCTCCGCTGACATGGCGACACTCCTGCTATTCGAACACATTATTATAGCAGAGCAAGCAAATGCCCGGCAGATCGAAAGGGGTACCCCTTACGGATCATACCGCCGATAACGCTAAGATTACCGAGCCACGAGATCAGGCCGGTTTGGGTTGGCGGCAGTGTTGGACGCGTTTTTCGCTATGAGCCTGGCCCGCCTGCTGCCCCGCATGGGAATGAGGCGCAGCCTCAGCGCCCGATAGACGCTCACGCGGAAAGCCGGCGGGCCAGCATTCCGCGACGTGAACAGATTGACCGTTTCTTCACTCGAGCGAACCGAGCAGGGAATGTAAGACGTCCGCTCTTCCCTTGCCGGCTCAACCGGTCGACGCAACACAGGCGTTAAATGTGCACGGCAAAACGCAGCATCGGCGCTTTCAGCTGCATAGTCCGGAACCTGTTGGAGTCAGGGGCGGCATTGGACGTGCCGCCGAATTCGACCATTATCCCAGATTATTTTAGTTTGACCCTGTCGACCGAACGCGGGCGTTTCCATTGCCGAACCGCATGGCGCCAAGACAGGCGCATCGGCGTGCAGTTCGATCAGCCCGGTAGCTTTTGATTTAGCTCGCGCCCTTGTTGAAGTTCCTACTCCGCTCCAGTCAACGCGCTTTCGTTCGCCGGATCTTGTAGCCTCTTTCGAACGAGGTCTTCTGGGATTGCTACATATCCGCGCTTCTCAAGCCAGAGAAGCCCCAGAGCCACGCCTTAGATCGTTTCTGTCATGGCCTACAGAGAGCTTGCGGGCTCGTCTTAGAGCGTCGGCGGCTTGACTTCTGATGGGAGAGATCGAATCCTTATTCATCGCGCTGCCCCCAGCACGCAACAGCCCAGCACGCAACAGCTTCGTAGTAAATTCCCGCTAACCTATTTTGTCCATCCGCCAGCCGACTCCAATTCCACATTGAGTTAATTTCCACAGCCGGACAGGCACGTGAAACTGCGGAAGAGTCACCATGTGCCATCCTTTGCCCGAACCACGGCCGGCGACTCAGGTTTCTTGATCGTGATCCAGTGCCGCGAAGGTCCGGCCTTGTAAGTGCTATCCCGGTGCTTTGACACGATGCCCCTCAAGGCCCATCAAGCACGCTAGGAGAGGCACGAATCGGAGGAGGCTCAGAGTCGGCCCACGCCCCCGTGCTTCGGGATGCAGGGCAGGTAGTCAAGTTTACGAAACATGCCGCTTAAAGAGATAGGACAGGGACCGAATGCGAGTCCCTGTTATGGCCCCCGCGCTTCACACTGCGGGTTTTTTCACTGGATGCGCTTATTTGCCCGGTAGCTGCGGAACATTTGAGTTCCTTCCAGTTTGATCTTCGCGGCGGAACTGGGGTTGGAAACCGGCAGCCGCAAAAAGAGCCGCACGGCGTAACGCCCGAGCGGCTTTTTCATTGCGGTTTGCGTTTTCTGAATACAATGAACATCCCTATCAACATGAGGGTGTTTAGGCCAGCAACGGCTAAGCCGAGACAAATGTCAGCGCGATACTGCCAAGCACGTCGCGTTTGTGGTCCATTCAGACCAAACCACGCCCGATCAATTTGGTTTCAGCAACGCCGCTAATTGCGTTAGCGCCTGAAAATTAGATCAGCAAACCGACCAGTGGCCAAGCCGGACTGATGTCCTGAAACATTCGGCGCTGAGAGCAACGCTTGGACACAAGAACGGTAACACCTCCTCCAAAGGTAGTGGAGTCGTTCTATTCCTCTGCGGAGTCAATCGGCGTTACCTCGTTGGCTGGATAAAATGGTTCATATCGCTTCATCACACCCTCACATACATAGGAGCTTGATAGCCTGGTCGACCGTAAACCCCTCAGCGACGTAGGCATCGAACAGCGCCTTTTTCATTTTGGCGATAGACGGAGCCTGCCTGACAAGCTTGTCAGTCGCCGCCGCATCGGCATCCTTCGGAAGGTTCAGAGAGTGAACGTTGGTTTCGTCGTCTTCCATCAGTTTTCCTTTACGACCTGCACTTACCGCACATGAATATGCCAAGTAGGATTGCCGTGGAAACAATGCTGGAGCGACGTTCGCGGGTCATTGACAAATGATATCGCGGCCCTCGGAAACAACTCAACGGAACTCGCCGAGTAAGCTTAATATCGACGCGGCAGACCGCGCTACACAGCGATAGATGCTTGAACCGTCTGGGCGGGGCAAGCGGCGATCCCTGATCGCGCGATGTGACATCGGTGTCATTGCGCGACTACAAACGATGATAGAACCACAAGGTCACGTATCAACCTAAGTCGCGCGTTAAGCTTTATGTCCGCGCCGCCAGTTAA
>Ga0066696_10000883_pt1 | contig 12558 bp, 8 predicted proteins | sample GraSoiAngelo_145_FD_71412 | JGI IMG/M metagenome (GOLD analysis project Ga0066696, IMG submission 71412) | Grasslands soil microbial communities from the Angelo Coastal Reserve, California, USA - 14_1009_05_20cm | ecosystem: Environmental > Terrestrial > Soil > Grasslands | place: USA...
GCCGAGGAATTCCCACCTTCGATGGTGCGACTGGAACCTATTCGGTCACGTGGGAGCCGCTGCGGCTTCCCATTGCGCTCCTTCTCTTCAATACTTGCCTTCTGATCTCCGCGAGCGGAGCTATCGAAGCCGTCCGGCGCAGAATGCCTGGTCTGCTGGTTGGGAAGGAACAAATTAAACAGGGCGCTATGCTTTGGCTGAACTTGTCCCTGCTATCGGGAACCGGGTTTCTCATCGGGCAGGGAATTGCGTGGCACTCATTGAGCTCCAATGCGCAATTCCTGAGTACGGGCGCGCGTACTGCCTTCTTTTATGTGCTCACGGGCACGCACGCTCTGCACGCGTTGCTCGGTGTGTTGGCTCTTGCGGTTGTAGCAGTTTTCTACGCGCGGATGTCCACAGTGCGAAAATGCCTTGCAATCGATCTGACCGCTTGGTACATGCACTCTATGACATTCTTCTGGATATATCTGCTTTGCTTCGTTCTGTTTGCTTGAGGCGTAATGAGTGTCAAAATGGGACGAGAAAATCCCTGAGGATTCCCTGATATTTTTTCGATGAGTCGCGAAATTGAGCTAAGTCTCTGCCGAGCTCTAGCTTACGGGCAAAATTACAAGACTCTCTGATAATTCCCGGACTTGAGCGAAATTTATGAAATTTGGGTTTCGAAAGACGGCCTGTTATTTCCGCAGTTCTTCCGCATCCGGCTTCGGCTTTCGAATCAAATGACGGCGGCGATGCTCGTTCCAGTGGCTGCGAATACACCAGCTACCTCTAGCTCGGCAATTTCGAGGAAGCACTTTAGTACATGAGGATCAAATTGGGTGCCACTGCCGGCATTCAGGCGCCGGATCGCCTCCGCATGATCCAGGCCTTTGCGGTAACAACGGTTAGAGATCATCGCATCGAAGGCGTCGACGATGGAAACAATGCGCGAGCCGAGGGGAATCTCGTCTGCTTGCAAGCCTCCCGGGTATCCGCTGCCGTCATACGATTCGTGATGATGAAGCGCGAACAGGCTGGCCTCTTCCAATCCGGGAAACAGTCTCAGAATCGACCAACTGTATTCGGGATGCTTGTTCATGATCGCGCGCTCTTCGTCGGTGAGTTTGCTCGGCTTCTTCAAAATTGCGTCGGGCACGCCAATCTTGCCGATGTCGTGCAACAGAGCGGCAACTTCATATTGGTACAAGTTCTCTTCTTCAATTCCCAATCTGCGCGCAACTCTCACGGCCCACTCTGCCAAACGAGTGCTGTGCACGCCAGTGTTGAGGTCTTTTAAGTCGAGCAACTGATTCAAAGCGCAGATTGTGGCAGTGCGCATGGTCACCTGCTGTTCTTCGAGTTCTTTCACTCGAAGAAACAGCGGTGACCAGGAATCAAATGTCTGATGCAGGCTCATGTGGGTGGTCCAGGCGGGTTACTACCAAATCCCGAGCGCATTTCTCCAGGCGCGCACGGCCTGATAGGTATCGAGCACGCCGTATCCATACTGCGAGTAGGAAATTTGCTGTGCGTGCGACAGAGCCTTAGCCGCCTGCTGCTTTGTCAGCAGGAGAGAATTCACATCGGCCATGAGAGCTACTGTGCCGGAGACCAGCGGAGCGCTGAACGAAGTACCCCACCCTACTGCATAAGTGTTGAACGGGTAAGTCGTCATCACAGCTTCACCAGGGGCCGACAACCACACCGGCGGCGCACCATAGTTCGAGAACGCCGAAGGAGTATTGTTGTTCGAGGTTGAAGCGACGTCGATGACGTTAGGCAGTGCCGCCGGATATACGGTAGCCATTTGCCCATCATTCCCGGCGGACGCAACACAGATCACTCCGCGCATCGTCGCGTAATTGACCGCCGTCGCCAACTCCTGCGAGTAGGTAGTGAAATCGAAGCTCATGCTGATGACCTTGGCTCCGTGGTTCACTCCGTAGTAAATAGCGCGCAAAACATCGGATGCGTATCCGGCGCCACTGGCATTAAATGCCTTCAAAGGCATGATCTTGGCGTTGGGAGCAACCAGGTGCACGATGCCCGCGGTCATAGTCCCATGCCCAAATGCGGAATATTTCGTCTGGTCGACTACGCCAACAGTAGACTGATCGACAACGCCAACCGTGGACTGGTTGAGCTGCGCGGGTTGCGCTGAGCCATCAACCACTCCCACGGTCGACTGATTTATGTCTCCCATTTCCGACCCACCCGATTGATTTCGCGTGAAGTCGTAACCGTACACCAGTCGACTCTTAAGGATGGCATTGTTCGGATCAACGCCGGTATCGATAATTGCTACGGTAACGCCACTTCCATTCACCGCATAAGAAGATTGCGTTGTGCTGGTTCTGACAATTTGGTTCGGAGTTTGTAGAACGTAGCCTTCCCAAACAGTTGCACCGTAGTACGAGACCGGAGTTCTGTCGTTCAGGTAGTCAGGTGTGGCCCCGATCGAGGTTCCTTGTGTGGCTACAGCCTGGTCCTGTTCCACATTGGTAATGCCGCCGCCAGATAAGAGCTGCGTGATGACAACTACTGGGCTGAGAAGACTGGAAGTTGTTACAACGAAGAGTTGTCCATCAGGATCACCGATGCCTTCCAGCACCTTGCAGCCGAAAAGCAAGCAAGTCAGGTTCAAGCCGAGCAGGCCTTTAGTGTCGCGCACGATATAGCGATTAGTCGCGAGCAGTCCGCCCCCACCGAGCAATCCGCCTAGCAGCTGTGCGTTGGTTTTCGCAGGAGCCGCTGTAATGGCAAATGTTGGCTGGACGTATACGGCGAACAACGCCAGGATTAAAGTTGCGCAGACCCCCGCCTTCGCTCGGCTGCATTTTTCGACAAAAGTCTTGTGGCTAGTCATCGGATCTCCAGTGACTCTCGTATTGCCTCTGAAATGAGAAGGGGGACTACAGCGGGGGATTTCCAGTCTATCCAGCGCCTGACTCTATGGCCAGTTACGCTCGTAACCTTAATTTCAATTTGGTCCTCGACTAGCGCCACCCGGCCGCCGGCGTTCTTCTACTCCTGTTATCGGAAGGTAAACGGGAGCTCCGTCACCGACCGTGACCGAAAGGCGCAAGTTGTTCTTTAAAAGGAACTCAATCTGAAATTCACCGTTATTGTTACTAATGGCGCTGGCCACGTTCTTGCGGCCATCCAGAAGGACCACTGGTACCCCCGATACGGGATGACCAGGCCGGGCGCTGTCCAGCATCTGACCAACCAAGGCAGCGCGTTCGGAATTGACCTCAGAATCAACGCGCATATCTACGTAGACGGTTCCAACGCGGTACAACAACTGACGGGCCGAAGCCACGGAGGCCCTCGCTCCGGCCATCGCAGGTTGCCCAAAGCTGTCGAAGAGCAGTTCGAAGAAGCGTTTCGTGCGCGCGGTTCCCGGATGCTGCGTTCCGAAATATGCGTTCACTATGCGGACGGTTCCCGGCGGGGGCTCATAGGCCGTCTCGTTAGCGCCAACCCGCATGACTTCGCGGAAAAGCCCAATAAGATCCGAGCACTCGCGGCATTCCGCCACGTGCTCTCGAACTTGACTGGCCTCGGTTGGGGATAGAGTCTGCCGAATATATTCAGCCACCGATTCTTGAGGGATGTGCCGCATCAGTTCTCCAAAAGGCGCTCAGTCCTCAGCGCCGGTCTATGCTTTTCCACGACTGACCATAAGTGCATGCGGCAGCCGGAAAAATATAGGCCGAAGCTTAAAAAATTGCTCATGCTGGACTACCCGTGTATTTGCCCATCAGCACGAACGGAGCCCATTGACAGGGATGGGGATAGCGTTCGCGCAACTGAAGCATCGCCTGGCGCAGCGAGTTCGCCTTGTCTTTGCCTTGTGTCAGCTGTTGGTAGAAGGCAGCCATGAAATCGGCCGTGCTCTGATCGTGGACATCCCACAAGCTCAACAGTAAGGATTGCGCGCCTGCCTGAAACAACCCGCGAGCCAGGCCGATCAACTCATCTCCCGCTGCCACTACATTCAGGCCTGTGGCACAACCGCTGAGGGTCACCAGCTCCACTGGCAGGTGCAACTGATACAAGTCGTAAAGGCTCAAATAGGAACTGCCCATACGAATAGACGAGAACATTGGACTGTCCTGACGAAAATAGCCGTGTGTTGCAATGTGGATCAGCCGTGCGCTTTGCGCGACGCTTTTGAGGATGTATTCACTGGCGAATCTACCAACGAACATCTTGGGCTGCGGCAGGATCTGGCACAGAGAACGCAATTCCGCAAGTATTGACGGTGCATTCTGATCTGGGACGCCCATTAACAACGCTGCTCCAGACTTGTTCACCACCTTCTTTGTACAGACGGCGTAGATGCTTGCGCTTGGCGCATAAGAGACTGTGTGGTCATCAATTAAATACCTGGCTCCATCGAACAACGCGTGAAAGGGAACGTAGTGCAGCGATCCGTGCGGCACAAAGAGGAGATGTCTCGCATCCATGCGGTCACGAATCGGCGCCAGGAGTTCGTCATATAAGGTTTTCAAATGCGCGTTCGTAGAGTGGATCAGCGAATCGCGAAATGCCGATGCGTATTCAGTTCCGAGCCGGAACTTTGAGAGTTGAAATTGCAGTAAACGCAATGCGTTTCCGATTCGGGATGCCACCGTCACAGGAAGGATTTGGAGTCGCTCGCGCCCAAGCAGGCAGGCGAGAATGCGATCGCCTGTCTGGAAGTACTCGACGATAAGAGTGTCCGGAGTGATGGCCGCGCGCACTTCATCAATCGATACATTCTTGGTCGCTCGCATTTCCGGATTTTCAATTCCGGAAAGATTCGATTCCTGCAGGACGCGTATTAAATCTGTTTCTCGCGCCCGTACCTGTTCCTCCAATCGCTTGATGTGTTCTGGAGACCGCTGCTCCGGGCGAAGCTGTTCGAGTTCGATCAGGCTGTAATACCAGTTCAACTCGTCCCGCAGCCCGCGCATTCGACGCACCAGATCGCTTTGACCGCTCTCGTCTGTGCTGGAGTACACCGGTTGCAGCATCTGATCCATCAGAGTGCGCGACTTGGCCTCTTCGATGTATGCGAATGCCTCGTCAAGCGAGTTGCCGCCATATTGCATGGAGAGGCATGAGTCCACCAGCAACTCATAGACTTCGAGCCGGTTCTTCAGAAAGGCTAACTTGAGCTCCTGGCCGCGCAGATTGCTGCGCAACATCTCCAGCGATTCGCGGGAAGTCCGAAAGCATTCGTACGCTTCCTTCTTGTTTCCCGAAAGAGAATGCATTTGCCCCATCAGCAGATACGCCTGATGACGCAACATCGGAGCCTGCATGTCTTTCAGTCTCCCGATTGCAGTGCTGCATTCTTTGTGCGCGGCTGCAAGATCGTTCGTCCGTTGGGCGATGCGCGCGAGCAATAGCCGGCATAACACGGCTTTTCCCTGCAGCAGGGAGGAATCAAAGAACTCCAGAGCCGCCTTGGCCAGTCGACGAGCCTCGAAGTGTCTGCCCTCGTTAAACAACACGAGAGCCTGATACAGATCAATCAGCGAAGGCCAGATCTGATTGTTTTCCTTTGCGAACATCTCTCGAGAACGGGCAAAGACCTTCAAGCTCTGGAAGGCCTGGCCCTGCTGGCCCATAGCGATGGCTTCGAAGGCCAGGCACTTGGCGGATTCATAACCCATCTGGAGAGCCTCGAATTCAGCAAAGCCAAGCCGCGAAAGCTCGGCCGCTTCGGCGCTCAGATTGAGTTCCAGATAGAGTTCCGCGAGATCAAGGTTACAGAGACCGTAATGGTATCGATCGCCAATCTGATTGCAGCGCAGTCGTGTGGAGCGCAGCATGTCAATTGCGCGGCTATACTCACCGCGCAGAAAGTAGAGATAGGCGATGTTGTAATCTGCCTGCGCGACGAGCAGCGGCATGCCGTTCTTCTCGCAATGCTCGCGCGCATGCTGATGGGTCTCAAGCGCTTCGTGAAAATGCCCGAGACTGATGAGGCAAACCGAAAGATTGCTGAGCACCGCCGCGATGCCTTCGCTGTTTCGGTGCTTGATCACGCCATCGTAAGCACGGCGGTAACATGCCAGCGCATCTGCGAACCGGTCCTGACGATAGAACACATTCCCAGTATTGATCTCGAGACGCGACAGCCGCAGTTCGTCGCCAAGTTGCATGAAGATAACCCGCGCGCGCTCGGCGGCTGAGAAGGCGGCCTCATAGTCACCGCACAAGTTCAAAGAAAGCATGCTGGCGCTTAGAGTTCTTCCAACCTCCGCCACGTCTCCTGCTGAATCAAATAATTGGACCGCCTCCTTGTGGAGTTCAACTGCCGACGAATATTGGCCGAGCGCGTGTAGCGCGTTGGCCTTGATTCGGATGGCGTGGGCGGTTGCCGCTTTATCTCCTATCACTTTAGCGATCTCGATCGCCAGCTCTCCGAGATTGAGAGACCGGCGCGCGTCTATCCGCAAAAATTCTCGGGCGTGATTTGCGAGATCTACGATCGTATTGAGGTTCCACTGATCCTTTCGGGCCGCAACGAACGCGCTGCGAGCCTGCGGGTCAGAAATTGCCTCCAGCTCCTGCAGAACGAATTTTGTCGCCTCAATGGAAGCGCTTGCGCTCATTTCCATCCTTTCAACACAAGCTGTTTCTTCAGGCGATCGAGGCAGCGCCCACGTATGAACCCGATAGATCCGGTAGCGAGCCCCAGTTTGCGCGCGATCTGCTCGTACGGCAGTGCGGGAACATCGAAGAAGAGCATTTGGATCATTTCGGCGCAGCGTCCGGATACGGCCGCAATTGCCTCGCGCAACATTTGCTCGCGCTGTACTTCCTCAATGATCGTGCCGGCGGTAACATTGGTTAATGCAAGATCTTCCGAAATTTCCTGGTCCGAAACCCGGCTCTGTTGCTGGCGCCATCGCGAGCATTTGTGCACGGTTGTCTGAATGAGCCACTTCGGCAGAGCTCGCGGTTCGCGTAAACGAGATAACTGCGAGTAGAGATCGACGCACACTGACTGAAAAATATCGTTGGCATCCTCTCGAGGGAGCTGCCACTTCACTGGAATCGAGTAGATCGGCTTCTTGTATTCTTCGATCAGCACGGACCATGCGTCCTGATTGCCGCGAATGCATTCTTCTACGAGACGCTCATCAGACCAGATGGTCGTAGACTCTTTCGCAAGTTTGGCGGTTGCGCTCACTTTGCTGCAGTGACTCCTTGTTGGCGGAAATAGAGTTCATCGGCATTCCACAAGGCGTATGGTTCGAGTGAGGCTGGGCGAAAATTTGCCACTTGCTTAGTAGCGCCTACCAGCACGTCGGGACTAGCTAAAAAAATAAACGGCAAATTGCTGGCAATAATGGCCTGAACTTCGTCGTAAATTCGTTTGCGCTTCTTGTAATCCATGGTGACCAATTGCTGATTCAGAAGCTCGTCAAGCTTCGCTTCCCATGGGGTTGCCGGCTTACTCTCATGCATGTTCCAAATATGCGTGCTGCCATTCGACATCCAAACGTTCATGTCGCCATTGGGATCGGCATCGCCACCGCCGAGTCCAAGCACGCATGCCTCGTAGTCGTTCGATTGAAAAACGCGATCCACCACGGCGCGAAACTCAAGAGGCACAACGTGCACATTCATTCCAAGTTGGGCGAGATCATCGGCAATAATCGTCGCCATTTTCAGGCGCTGCGTATTCGAAGAACTCGTGATAATCGTGAATTCGACCGGTTTCTTCTTAGCATCAACAAGTTTTCCATCCTGGCCCCAAGAAAATCCCGCAGACATCAATAGCTCCTTCGCCTGTGGAATTGAGCGTTCGGGATGCCGCAGCTCTCGATTGATCCACAGTTTGTTCCCTGGAGTCACGTTTCCCCAAATAGCCGCTCCGCGTCCGCCGTAAGCCAGCTTTACGATGCTCTGGCGATCTATGGCGAGGGAGACAGCCTCGCGAAACTTCAGGTCACGAAACCAAACCTGCTCTTGAGAGATCTGGGAGAATTTGTTGGGCGGCAGTTCATTCAGATTGAAAAACAGGAAGTTGTATTCAAGGCTCGGGCCGAGATCAACCAGATCGTAGCCACGACTCTGCTGCTCGCGTGCCATTGAGGAATAATTTTCCGGGCTAAAGCGGCTGATGACGCTGGTTTCCCCGGACTGGAATCTTAGAATCTGCGCATCTTCGTTGCCGACGAAGAGAAACGTAATCTCGTCAAGGTAGGGTAGACGATTACCATTTCGGTCGGCCTTCCAGTAGTACGGATTTCGCTCTAAGACTAGTCTTTGGCCAGGCACATACTGCTTCAGCCGAAACGGCCCCAATCCAACTACGGCTTCAGGAGCAGCGTTGAGTGTCAGCGCCTGATTGAACGATCCCTGCTCGTAGGTCTTCAACAACACATGTTCAGGAAGGATTGCCACGCTGTCGAAAATGCGCTCAGCCGCAGCGTAGGGCCGGGACATGTCGAAGCGAACCGTGTGATCGTCGATCTTGACCGCAACGATTGGCTTGCCGCCAATTGTCAGAAGGTCGCGATTAGGAGAAAGGACCTTTTCATCGAGATACACCCGAAAGCTGAAGACTACGTCATCCGCACTGAAGGGCCGGCCGTCCGAAAAACGTAGGCCGCGGCGAAGCTTGACGGTGAAGCTGCGACCATCCTTGGATAACTTCCACGAACTTGCGAGTGCAGGCTCTGTCTGCTGAGTTACACGATTGATGTGCACAAGATCGGCCATCATTCGGCCGATCACCTCGCGTGCTGGCCCGTCAGTGGCTGTCACTGGATTGAGCGTTTTCGGCTCCGCCCGTTGTCCGACGACCAGCGTGCCTCCATACTGGCCAACATCGGCTGAGCTGATTTGGAGCTCCTCGCCCTTCTGAATTCGCTCGGGTGCCGGGGCCGATGATGCATAAGCGGCACCCCCAACGATCGCGGCAAAGATGAGAAGAGCGAGCTTACGCATAGCTTCGTCCTGAGTTGATCCTGGCTCCAGCCTGGTGCAGTGCATCAGCGAGGACAAAGTATGTGGTTGATACTGTGACCAGGGCCACCAGCGGAGCCGCCATCCACCAATAAGAGCTCACAGTTTGGAACTGCTGAAATGCCGAGAGCATGTTTCCCCAGCTGGGAATGGGCTCCCCAATCCCGAGTCCAAGAAAAGACAGCGTGGCTTCTGCTGCAATGAATTGTGGAATTAGAACCACGGCTTGTGTAGTGATGATGCCCAGTGTCTGAGGAAGCACATGACACCGCAATAGATACCACTCCGATGCTCCGAATCCTCGAGCTGCTGCAACGAAGGGCCTCTCTCTAGCACTGAGCACCACGCCACGAATCAGTCGCGCAGGACGTGCCCATCCCATTGCGCCGACCACAACAGATAAAAGGATCAAAGTTTTCGTTGGATCTACGTGCAAAGGAAGAGACGCGCGGAGCGCGAGCAATAAATAAATCCAGGGCAAGGCCAGAATGAGTTCTGAGCCGCGCATGACTAGCGTATCTGACAGTCCGCCAAACTGTCCGGCGACGCCGCCAAGCACAACTCCGATCAGCAGCGACAACACAGTTGCCACGCTCGCGGCTAATAGCGACACACGTCCGCCAAACAAGACACGCGAAAAAATGTCTCTTCCATAGCCATCGGTTCCGAATAGAAACAAATGGGCCGGAGCATCCACAGATAGAAGATGCGTTCCATCTGAATTACGACTAAAGAGGCGAATGGGGTACGTGGAAGTGGGATCCTCACGGTATTGGAACCCGTCTCCTTCCACAGGAACTGAGGGGTAAACAAACGGACGAATATGTACATGGCCCGCGACATCTACGAAATGCAACTTAGTGGGCGCAGCGTAGGCATATTCCCTGTGCTGTGTTGCCGGCGTATAGGGAGCAAAGAACCCTGCGAACAAGATTCCACAATGGGCCGCCGCGAAGGCAGTTACGATGATGAACATCTTCCGACGGCTCAGCATTCAGCCCTCACGCGCGGATCCAGCGCGTACAAAAACAAGTCGCTGGCAAGGTTCGCGAAGACCAGCAAAACGGAAAACAACATGACGACGGCCATCACGATGTGAAGATCGCGAGCGAAAACAGCATTAATAAAGAGAGGTCCCAATCCCGGCCATCCGGTGATGATTTCAATCAGGAATGATCCGCTTAGTAATCCGGCCAGGGATAGCCCAAAAAGCGAGATGAGTGGATTTGCGGCGGCCGGTAGGGCGTATTGCATGAGCAGGCGTTTATTTCCAATCCCGTGTCCCTTAGCGGCGTTAACAAATGGGGAGTTCCACGCTTCCAGCATGGCTGAGCGAACATGACGAAACAGGATAGGCGACGCAGTCAGGGCAAGAGCCACTGCCGGAATTAGTAGATGACGAATCATGTCAGGAACAGCGAACCAGGCTGCACCTTCGGTGGGCAGTGAGCTCATTCCGCCAGTCGGCAACATTGCAAAGTGGGCTGCAGTGAACATCAAGAACATTGCTAGCGCCAGTTCGGGAGTACCGAGAAGAAGTGTTGATACTGCTGAATTGACACGATCGATCCAGCTCTGAGATCGGAACGCGGACCAAATTCCCAAAGGCAATGCCAGCGTCCACCCGATGAGCATGGCCGTCGTTCCCAGCAGAAGAGTGTTTCCCAGTCTGGTCCACAGAAGCTTGCTGACGGGCATGTTGTACGCCAATGAATAGCCAAAGCCACCCGTAGCTGCAGATGCAATCCACCGAAGGTAGCGGACCGGTAGAGGTTGATCGAGCCCGTACTGCATGCGAATGGCATTGATCGTTTGAGCGGAAATTTGCGGATTTACACGCATCTCGTCCAAGAATGTGCCCGGAGCGAGTTGCGCGATTCCAAATGTGAGCACCGAGATCGTCGCAAGCAATAGCACGGAGTGCACCAGGCGGCGTTTCAGGAAGCGAAGAGCGTTCATTTCACCTCCGAAAGTGCGAGTGATTGCCTCGTTTGAGCATCCACGAAGTGCTCCGTTGCGCGGGCGTTCATGTTGCAAATTTCAGCCGCTTCGTGTTCTTCCACGATGTTACCGGCTCGCATGATCAGGACACGCTCGGCGACCTTCGAGACAAGCTCCATGTCATGAGAGATGAGTAGCTGCGTAATTCCGAGTTTCCGTCGGAGACTTAGCAGTAACCCAAGTATCTCCTCTTGAGTTTGAGGGTCAAGACCTGAGAGGGACTCGTCGAAGATCAGCAGGCTGGGTTCAAGCACCAGGGCTCGCGCGATAACTAACCGTTGCTTTTGGCCGCCGCTGAATTCATGGCAGGATCGATCTGCGAACGAAGGGTCTAGTCCTGTTTGCTCCATCAATAATTCGGCCCGTCTCCTTCTGTCGGAACGACTACTGCGATTTTGAATTACGAGCGGCTCGGCTATAACTTCTGCAGCCGACATCCGTGGGTTCAGGGCCGCTGCTGGATCCTGAGAAACGTATTGCAGGCGCGGGCGAAACGCACGCAGCTGTTGCAATGGTAAGCAAAGGAGGTTTTTATCCTCGAAAACAATCTCTCCCGCATCGGCTTCTTCCAGCAATGCCATGCAACGGGCTAGTGTTGATTTTCCCGAAGCAGAGGGGCCCACCAGGGCGGTCAATGATCCTCGCGGGATGCTTAAGTTCACGGAATGAAGTGCCTGCTTGGAGGCGCTCCTTGTTTGAAACAATCCACGAGGCTGATAGCACTTACTCAGATTCCGCACCGCAATGAGAGGTGTTGCTTGCGGCGGCGAGAAGCCTTGCTTTGCCGCGGCCGGCACGCTGATGGACATCCCAGTTTCATTACCATTACTGAAAGGTAAACTGATTGTCCGATCCGCCAGCCTGTCTGTGACAGCGCGATCATGACTAATCACCAGGAACGCCGCTCCAGTCTCGCGTCTCAGAATCGCAATAAGGTCCAGAATTTCGTTTTTTAACGAAACGTCGAGACCCGTTGTCGGTTCATCGGCAATTACGAGCGCTGGGCGGCATATCAACGCTTGGGCCAGCACGACGCGATGACATTCGCCCCCGCTCAACTCGTGCGGATATGCCCGATAGTGACGATCTGCACCAAGTTTGACTTGGTTCAAAACCTGCCGTGCTTGCTGCTGGCACCCTTGCCAATCCAGTGCGCTATGAGCTCGAAGCACCTTAGCGATCTGATCGCCTACGCGCATTACCGGACTTAACGCAAGAGCGGGCTCTTGATAGATAATTGAAGCTTCCCGCCCACGGATTTTGCGGAGCTCAGACTCCTTAAGCTTTAGCAAGTCGTTTCCGCGAAAGAGCACCTCGCCGCGCGCAATCGCGCCATACGGAAGGAGTCCCAAAATAGCCAATGCGGCTGATGTCTTGCCGCACCCGGACCGTCCTTGCAGCCCCACGACTTCGCCACTGTGGACCTCGCAGTTGAGGGCTTCCAGGATGACACGAGTTCCACCCCGCGTCGCATAGGAGACAGAGAGGTCGCGTACCTCAAGCAGGGTGCGTGATGGCGAACAAACGGGCAACAGATACACTCCGTCCGCGAGCGCAGCCAAGGCGCCTGAATCGAGCAAGATAAGTATTTCCAAT
>Ga0066696_10000888_pt1 | contig 12513 bp, 14 predicted proteins | sample GraSoiAngelo_145_FD_71412 | JGI IMG/M metagenome (GOLD analysis project Ga0066696, IMG submission 71412) | Grasslands soil microbial communities from the Angelo Coastal Reserve, California, USA - 14_1009_05_20cm | ecosystem: Environmental > Terrestrial > Soil > Grasslands | place: USA...
TTCGTCCAGGATCACGCGGCCCTCGGCGCGGCTGCCCGGCACCAGGTCGTACATGCGGTTGAAGATCCGCAGCAGCGTGCTCTTGCCGCAGCCGGACGGGCCGATCAACGCCGTGACGCGGCGCTCCGGAATCTCCAGCGAGATATCCTGCAGGGCTTTGAAGCGCTCGTAGTAGAAGGAGACGCGCTCCACCTTGAGCTTGGTGCGCGTGGCGCCCGGGACCGCCCGGAGCGCGGGCGGCTGGATCACCGCCTGGAGTTGCTCCACCTCCCGCAGGGTACGTCGGGCACGGTTAAGCGCTCTTTATGTCGCGGTTAAGAGGAGGGAAGGGCGAGGCCGAACACCTGGCCCCCGCCCGGCGCCGCCTCGGTCCACACTCGCCCGCCCTGGAGCAGGACCAGGTGCTTCACGATCGCCAGCCCCAGGCCGGTGCCGGGGACCTCCCGGCTGCGCGCCGGATCCACCTTGTAGAAGCGCTCGAAAACGCGATCCCAATGCTCGGGCGAGATGCCGAGGCCGTGGTCGCGGACGGTGATCCGGACCTCGCCGTCCACCGGCTCCGCATGCAGCTCTATGGGGCTGCCCGGGGGCGAGAACTTGGCGGCGTTGTCGAGCAGGTTGCCGAGCGCTTGGGCCAGCTTGGCCCGATCGGCATCCACCATCAGGCCCTGACTGACGGTGACCTGTACCGGCCGGCCGGCAGCGTGCTGGGTGACCTCGCGGACCACGGCGTCGACCTCAACCGGGCTGCGCTCCACGACCGCACGGCCGGCCTCGATCTCGGCCAGCTGGCGCAGGTTGTCCACGATCGCGGAGAGCCGGTCCGCCTCGATCACGATGCGCTCCGCAAAGCGGTTGCTGCCGAGGCTCTCGGCCGCCAGCCGGAGCGCGGTCAACGGCGTCTTGAGCTCGTGGGCGAGGTTGGCCACGAACTCCTGGCGGACGGTCTGGAGGCGCCGGAGCTCCGTGACGTCGGTCAGGAAGACCAGGGTCTGGCCGGATACCGGCCCCGGCACCAGCTTGCTGGTGACCACCCGCTGGGAATGTGTGAGCCGGGCTTCCCCTTCAGGGCGTCCCTGCCGCAGCAGCTCGTCCAGGCGCGCCTCGCGGGTCACCTCGGCCACGTGCAGAGGCAATCGCTGGGGATCGATGCCGAAGTAGCGGCGGGCAGCCTGGTTGGCGGCCACCACCCGGTGGTCGCGATCCACCAGCAGAGCCATGACCGGCGCCTCCTCGAGGAGGTCGGCGAAAGGCTCCACGGAGGCATCTGGGACCGGGACGGAACGCGCTTCGCGCCACCGCCGCCAGATCACGCGGCGAGTATAGGTACGGCCGCCAGCGCTAACCGCGCCTTAACCCGGGCCTAACCGTTCGGCCCCTACGCTGCCGCACATGCAGCTCAGCAGCGTCACCAGATCCCTCCTCGCCGTGGCCACCGCCATCCTGGTGGGCGCCTGCGGCGGCGCCGCCTCCAACAGCGGCACCTCGAACGCCACGCCCGCCGCCGACGTGGGCAGCGGCAACCTGACCGGGGCCGGCGCCACCTTCCCCGAGCCCTTCTACACCAAGGCCTTCTATCAGTACAACCAGCTCCACTCCAAAGTGCAGGTCAACTACCAGGCCGTCGGCTCGGGCGCGGGAATCAAGCAGTACACCACGGGCACGGTGGACTTCGGCGCCAGCGACGTGCCCATGACGCAGGCTGAGGTAACCGCCGCCGGCGGCGCCGACAGCCTCGTCGAGATCCCGACCACGCTGGGCGTGGTGGCGATCGCCTACAACCTGCCTGCGGTCGGCAGCCTGCAGCTGGACGGCAGCGCGCTCTCGGGCATCTTCCTCGGCAGCATCAAGAGCTGGGACGACGCGGCCATCAAGGCGCTGAACCCGGGCGCCGGCCTTCCCTCCAAGCCGATCACTGTTGTGCACCGCTCCGACGGCTCCGGCACCACCTACGCCTTCACCGACTACCTCGGCAAGGTCAGCCCGGACTGGAAGAGCAAGGTGGGGGTGGGCAAATCCGTCTCCTGGCCGGTCGGCATCGGGGGCCAGGGCAACGCGGGCGTCGGACAGGCCGTCAAACAGACTGACAACTCGATCGGCTATGTCGAGCTGGCCTACGTGGTCCAGACCGGCATGCAGGCCGCGCTCATGAAGAACGCCGACGGGAAGTTCGTGAAGCCGTCCCTCGACGGCGCCACGGCGGCCGCCGCCGGCAACAGCGGCCTCAGCCCGGACAACTTCTCCATCACCAACAACCCCGGCCCGACCACGTATGCCATCGCCAGCTTCAGCTGGGTGATCCTCAAGAAGACCCAGGCGGATGCCGCCAAGGGCCGCGCGGTCGTCTACCTCTTCGACTGGCTGACCAAGGACGGCCAGACCTTCGGCAAGGACCTCCAGTACGCGCCGCTGCCCAAGGCCGCCCAGACCTACGCGGACACCCAGCTGAAGTCGATCACCGCCGGCGGGGCGCCCGTCCTCAAGAACACGTAGCGGCGGGACTTGTCCCGCCGACCGTGGGAGGGGCAAGCCCCTCCCCTACGAGCCATTACCGTGGAGCCCCGTGACCGCGGCGCAAGCGCTGTTCATGGGGCTCCTCCAGGGTGCTACCGAACTGTTTCCGGTCTCGTCTTTGGGCCACGCGGTGATCGTTCCCTCGGTCTTCCACTGGTCCTTCAAGCAGTCGGACCCCTCCTTCCTGCCCTTCCTTGTGCTCCTGCACCTGGGCACGGCGACCGCGCTGCTGATCCTTTACTGGCGCCAGTGGCTGCGCATCGTCACCGGCTTCGTGCGCGCGGCCCTGCGCGGGCGCATCCAGGGCGAGGACGAGCGGCTGGCCATGCTGCTGGTGGTGGGCACTCTGCCCGCGGGCCTGGCCGGCCTCTTTTTCCAGAGTTACTTCAAGGCCCTGTTCGCCAACCCGCGCGCGGCGGCGGCCTTCCTGATCGTCAACGGCCTGATCCTGCTAGGCGCCGAAGTGCTGCGCCGGCGGGCCGAGCGGCGCCAGGCCTCGCGGACGGAGCAGGAGGCGGCCTTCCGACCGGCGGAGGCGCTCAGCTTCAAGGCCGCCCTGCTGGTCGGCGCCTGCCAGGTGGGGGCCCTCTTCCCGGGCATCAGCCGCTCCGGCGCGACCATGGCAGGGGGGCTGCTGGCCGGCCTTCGACACCAGGAGGCCGCGCGCTTCTCCTTCCTCCTGGCGACGCCGGTGATCGCGGCGGCGGGCCTGCTGGAAGTGCCCGAGCTCTTCAAACCTGGAATTCCACTCGGCCTCTACGCGGCGGCCGCGGTGCTCTCGGGGGCGGCCGCCTACGGCAGCGCCCGGTTCCTGATCCGCTGGTTCCGGGTCGGCCGGTTGGACCCCTACGGCGTGTACTGCCTGCTGGCCGGGAGCGCCGGATTGGCTCTGCTACGTTAGTTCCGGCATGAGGGGCACACCCATCACGACCGCTCTGTTGCTGCTGGCGGTGGTGTTGGTGGTCGTCGCTTTCCTGTACGCGCTGGGCACCATCGGCTGGTTCGCCAACCCCAACGACGTGCACCACTACAAGCACGCCGCCGCCTTCTTCGTGCTGGCGGTGCTGGCGGCGGTGGGCGCCAACTTCGCGCGCGACCGCCCCGCTGCGGGTTAGGCCTCATGGAGCAGCGCGCCGCTGAGGCGGCAGCCGAGGCCGTCGCACCCGCCCGCCCGGAGCTGCCGGCCGACGTCCTTTATCTCAACCGCGAGCTGTCGATGCTCGCCTACATGGAGCGCGTGCTGGCCATCGCCGAGGACCCCACGCGCCCGCTGCTGGAGCGGGTCGCCTTCCTGGCCATGTCCTGCGACGCGGTCGACGACTTCTTCCAGATCCGGGTGGCCGGGCTCAAGGAGCAGCAGGAATCACCTCAAGCCCTGACCTCGCCGGACGGCCTCACGCCCGCCCGCCAGCTGCGCGCGATCCGGGGCCGCGTGGAAGGTCTCGTGGAGCGCCACACGCGTCTTTTCGTGGAGGAGCTGAAGCCCCAGCTCCGGGACGCCGGCATCGTGATCTGCGACGCGGCCGAGCTCAGCGACGCCGACCGTCAGCACCTCACCGCCGAGTTTCGCGAGCGCATCTTCCCGGTCCTGACGCCGCTGGCGGTCGACCCCGGCCACCCCTTCCCGTACATCTCGAATCTCTCGCTGAACCTGGCCGTGCTGGTGCGCGATCCGCTGCGCCGGCGGCAGAGCTTCGCCCGCATCAAGGTGCCGCCCCTGCTGCCCCGCTTTGTGGTCCTGCCCGACGGCGCGCGCTTCGTGCCCCTCGAGCAGGTGATCGCCGACAACCTGCAGGCGCTCTTCCCGGGCATGGAGATCGCGGGACACCACGTCTTCCGTGTCACTCGCGACGCCGACCTGGACGATGTGGACAGCGAGGCCGAGGACCTGCTGGCCGCGATCCAGGTCGAGCTCCGGCGCAAGCGCCGGCGGGCGCGCGGGGTGCGCCTGGAGGTCGAGCCTGGAATGTCGCCCTCGGTGCTGCCGCTGCTGATCGACGAGCTCGAGCTCTCGGCCGGCGACGTCTACACCATCGACCGCCTGCTGGGGCTCAACGACCTCATGATGCTCACCAGCCTCGACCGGCCGGACCTGAAGCCGGAGCCCTGGACGCCGACCACCCAGCCGCGGCTCGGCGGCGCCGCCGAGGCAGCGGACTTCTTCGCCGGCATCCGGGCCGGCGACGTGCTCGTGCACCACCCTTACGACTCCTTCGTCACCTCGGTCGAGGCTTTCATCGGCGCGGCCGCGGCCGACCCCCACGTGCTGGCCATCAAGCAGACGCTGTATCGCACCTCGGGCCCCGCCAGCTCCATCGCCCGCGCCCTGATCGGCGCCGCCGAAGCGGGCAAGCAGGTGGTCGCGCTGGTCGAGCTCAAGGCCCGCGGCGACGAGCAGGCGAACATCGCCTGGGCGCAGGCGCTGGAGGAGGCGGGGGTGCACGTCGTCTACGGGCTGGTCGGCCTCAAGACGCATGCCAAGGTCCTGCTGGTGGTGCGCCAGGAGGAGGACGGCATCCGGCGCTACGTCCACATCGGGACGGGCAACTACAACGCTCGCACGGCGGCCAGCTACGAGGACATCGGCCTGCTCTCCGCCGATCCGGGACTCGGCGCGGACGTCAGCGACCTCTTCAACTACCTGACCGGCTACAGCCGCCAGCGCCGCTTCCACGAGCTGCTGGTAGCCCCGTCGGGCGTGCGCGCCGGAATGTTGAAGCTGATCGCGGGCGAGGCTCACGCCGGCGGCCGGATCGTGATCAAGGTCAACAACCTCGTCGACCCCGAGATCATCGACGCGCTCTACGCGGCGGCTCGCTCGGGAGCCCAGGTCGACCTGATCGTGCGCAGCATGTGCTGCCTGCGACCCGGTTACCCGGGCCTCTCGGAAAACATCCGGGTGCGCTCGCTCGTCGGCCGCTTCCTCGAGCATTCCCGCATCTTCACGTTCGGCGCCGAGGCGGACGCGCAGTACTTCGTGGGTTCGCCCGACCTGATGGAACGCAACCTCGACCGCCGCGTAGAGGCGGTCGTGCCCGTCAAGGATCCAGCGCTGCGCCGCGAGATCGAAGAGTGGCTCGAGCTGACGCTGGCCGACGACACCCTGGCCTGGACGCTGGATGCCGAGGGCGGCTGGATCAAGCTCGAGGGCGGGCGGGTGAACGTGCAGGCGCGGCTCCAGGAGGTCGCGCTCGAGCGAGCGCATGGCCGTTGAGCGCGAGGTGAAGCTGGGCGCCGCGCCCGGTTTTCACCTGCCGGCGCTGGACGGCGTGCTGGAGGGTATCCGGGCGGAGCCGGCGGAGGAGAAGCGGCTGGACACCGTCTACCACGACACGCCGGACCTCCGGCTGGCTCGCTGGGGCGTGAGCCTCCGCCATCGAGCAGGCGAGGGGTGGACGCTCAAACTGCCATCGGCTGCGGGCGCGGCGCCCAACGGCGGGGTCGCTCGCGACGAGATCGAGTTCGAGGGGCGTCGAGGGCGCGTGCCCGAAGCCGCCCTGAAGCTCCTCGCCGCCTACGTCCGGCGCTCGCAATTGGAGCCGGTGGCGCGACTGAAGACCAAGCGCCGGACGGTGCGCCTGTGTGACGCCGACTCGCACCTGCTCGCGGAGGTGGTCGACGATGAGGTCTCGGTCCTGGAAGGCCGGCGGGTCGCGGCCCGCTTTCGCGAGCTGGAGATCGAGGTCAAGGGCGGCGACGCCGAGGACCTGCTGGACGCCACCGTGTTCCGGCTCCGCACAGCGGGCGCAGGGGCGCCCGACCCGGTCGCCAAGCACGTGCGCGCGCTCGGTCCTCGGGCCCAGGAGCCACCCGAGGTGCACGCCGGCGAGTTGCCAGCGGGCGCCACCGCCGGGGACGCGGTGCGCTGGGCGCTGGCGGCGGCGGTCGAGGAGGTCCTCCGGCACGATCCCGGCGTGCGCCTGGGCGCCGACCCGGAGTCAGTGCACAAGGCGCGGGTCGGCACCCGCCGCCTCCGGTCGCACCTGCGGACCTTCGGCGCGCTTCTGGATCCCGAGTGGTCGCAGGCGCTCTCGGACGAGGTGTGCTGGCTGGCCGACGAGCTGGGCCGGGTGCGCGACCTAGAGGTGCGGCGCGAGCGCCTGCGCGCGCTGGCCCGCCGCCTGCCGGCCAACGACGTTCCGTACGGCCTGCGGGTTGCCGCCCTGCTGGACGCCGAGGTCGCCGCCTCCCGCGCGGCCTTGGCGGAGGCGTTCGACTCGGCACGCTATCTCGAGCTGCTGGACCGCCTGGTGGCCGCCGCCACGGCGCCCGCACTGGCAGGTGACCACGCCGCGCCTGCCGCGCCCGCGATCCCGGCCCTGGCGCGGAGCGCCTGGCGCCGCCTCCGCAAGGAGGTGGGCGCGCTCGGCGACCCGCCGCTCGATCCGGACCTGCACCGGGTGCGGATCCGCGCCAAGCGCGCCCGCTATGCCGCCGAGGTGGCCGCCGCGGTGGTCGGGCAGCCCGCCGCCCGCTTCGCGCGGGCACTGGCGGAGGTGCAGGGCGTGCTCGGCGACCACCAGGACAGCGTCACCGCTCAGGTCTGGCTGCGCTCGGTGGGCGGCAGCGGCCGCCGCGCCTACGCCGCCGGCGAGATGGCCGCCCTGGAGATGGCCAGCGCAGACCGCTCGCGCGCCGCCTTCCCGGAAGTCTGGCGAACCGCCTCGGCCAAGTCGCTGCGCGACTGGATGCCGTGACCACGGTCTACTTCGTCCGTCACGCGCACGCGGGCGACCGCGAGGACTGGGACGGCGATGACCGCGAACGGCCGCTGAGCAAGAAAGGCCGAAAGCAGGCGCAGGGGATAGCCGGCGAGCTGCAGCCTCTGGGCGTGCGCCGCCTCATCTCCAGCTCCTACGCCCGCTGCACGCAGACGCTGGAGCCGCTGGCCGAGGAGTTGGGGCTGAAGGTCGAGGTCGACGACCGGCTCGCCGAAGGCGCCGGCCTGCAGGCGCTGGAGGTGGTGCGCGAAGCCGGGGATCGCGCAGCGCTCTCCACCCACGGCGACATCTGCAGCGACCTGCTCGAGTTCCTGGCCCGCCAAGGGGTGGTGCGGGGCGCCCTGCAGGCGGAGAAGGGCTCTACCTGGGTGCTGGAGCTGGAGGGATCTCGGATCGTGGCCGCGAGGTATCTGCCGGCTCCCGGGTAAGCGGTACCTCGGCCTCGATCTCGCCGGTGCTCCAGCGGAAGCGCGCCGCCTCCGACAGGCCTCGCAGCAGGCGCAGAGCCGGCCGGTTGTCGCCCAGCATGGTGGCGTGGAAGGCGGCGATCCCGCGCCGCCGGGCCAGCGCGGCCAGGCGCCGGGTGAGCAGGCGGCCCAGGCCACGGCCCTGCCAGCCGTCCTCGACCACGATCGCGATCTCGGCCACGTCCGGATCGGCGGCGTCCCGCGCGTAGCGGGCCACGGCCACCACCTCACCCTCGGAAAGCGCCGCGAGCGCCTCCCGCCGGCGGTGGTCAACTTCGAGCAGGCGCCGCATCTCCGGCCGGTAGGGGTCGGGGATCGGGCTCAGGAAGCGGCGGTAGACGGTCTCGGGTGAGAGCCGGAAGAAGAGCCGGACCAGGAGCTCGCCATCGTCGGGCTCCAGGGGGCGGAGCTGGAGGCTGGAGCCGTCGGCCAGATGCAGGCTTGCCATGCGTTCATAATAGACCGGTCTGCATAGTTTCTGCCATAATGTATGCATGCCTGAGCGCGGCGAGACCCGGCGGCGCCTGGTGGAGACCACTGCCCAGCTCCTGCAGCGTCAGGGCTTGAACGGCACTGGCGTGCTGGAGGTCCTGCGTGAATCGGGTGCCCCGCGGGGCTCGCTCTACTTCCATTTCCCGGGCGGCAAGGAGCAGCTGACGGTGGAGGCCATCGATTACTCGCGGTCGGTGATCACCGCCTGGCTGCGCAAGAGCCTCGATGCCCATAGCCGGCCGGGGGCGGCCTTCGCCGACATCACCGAGCGCTATGCCCGGCGCCTGGAACGTTCCGGGTACACGCTGGGCTGCCCGATCGCGGCCGTCGCACTCGAGGGGACGCCGCTCTCGGACAACCTGCGCCGGGCTTCCGAGGCCGCCCTGGCCGAGTGGGAAGAGCTGCTGAGCGGCTACCTGGCGGAGCGCGGGCTGGGGGCCGATCGCGCGCGATCGGTGGCGACGGCCTTCATCTGCAGCCTGGAAGGTGCGCTGATGCTGGCCCGCGCCCGGCGCACAGCCGAGCCCATGCGCGCGGTGGGCGCGCTCATCCCGGCGCTTCTGCCAGGCTCCTGATCACGTCGTCGAGGTCCCCGCTGGGCGCCCCGGCCGCTTCCACCATCTGGTAGACGTCCCCGGCGCCTTGCAAGATGCGGGGCGTGAGCCCGACCGCCTCGAAGGTGCCGGCGATCTCCGCCATCTCGCCGATCCAGCGGTAGGCCTTAGGCGGCATCCGGGGGACGCTTCGAGTGGCGATGCCGAGCAGGTCGGGAGCGCTGTGGGCGAGCTCGGCCTGCAGCTCCTCGGCCACACCCAGCCGGTGGGCGGCCACCAGCAGCTCCGTGGCCAGCGCCGTGGTGCCCTTGGTGAAGGCCGCGTAGCACATCTTGAGGGCCGAGGCCCGGCCCGCCGGACCACCGATTTCGCGCACGTCCAGCGCACCTCCGGTCAGGTCGACCAGGTCACCGGCGTGCTCACCGGAGGCATAAAGGACGGGCCGCGGCGGGACTCCGATGATGCCCACGTCGACGAAACGCGCCCCGGCGGCGGCCACGACCTCGCCGGCGCGTGCGGAGGTGGCCGGCGAGACCGCGTTGCAGTCCGCGTACAGCAGCGGCCGGCCGGCCGTTCGCAGCGCGCCGGCCACTTCCTCGGCCAGGCCCAGCGCGCGGTCGGGCGGCAGCACGGACAGGAAGACGTCGGCCGCGGCTACCGCGGCCGCCAGCGATCCCGCGTCCTCGACACCGGCCGCCGCCGCCCGCTCGGCGGTGCGTGGGCTGCGGCCCTGAAGGCTGGTCACCACGCGGGCGCCGCCTTCGACCAAGGCTTGCGCCAGTGCGGATCCCATCTCCCCGGTCGCCACCACGGCGAAGACGGTCATGTTCGAGTGCACCTTACGTAAAACCGTTTTCATGACCACCCACCACGAGCAGCTGCGGGAGAAACTGATCGCTTACGTCCAGGACGCGCATGCCATGGAGAGCCAGGTTCTCCTGCTGCTCACCGGTCTCATCGAGACCACGCACGACGCCACCTTGAAGCGCGCCCTGGTGCGTCACCACACCGAGAGCGAGCACCACCTGCAGCGCCTGCAGGATCGGCTGGAGGCGCTCGACTCCTCGGCCTCGCTGCCCAAAAGCGGGGTGGCGATCGGAGCCGCGCTGGGCAAGGGGCTTCTCGACATGCTGCGCGGCGACAAGCCCAGCCAGAACGGCCGCGACGCCTTCGTGACCGAGCACCTGGAGATCGCGGTCTATCAGTTCCTGGAGCGGATGGCCGAGGCCGCCGGCGATCCCCAGACCGCCGACGTGGCCCGCCGCAACCGCCGCGACGAGGAGAAGATGGCGCGCTTGATCGCCCGCAACTGGGATCGCTTCTTCCAGCTCACGCTGGTCGAGGCAGGCCTGGCCGCTTAGCGCTTCAGGCGACGGCCGCCCAGGCCACGATCGCCGTCAGCAGGGGCAAGGCGCCCTCGGGATCTCTGAGCGGGCGCCGCCGGCGCGCGGCCAGCTCGACCTGAAGCGCGCTGAAGCCGGCCGCCTGCACAGTCGACGTCACCGTGCCCGGATGGGTGGCGGGGAAGGGATGGCCGGCGCGCACGGTCATGCCGGCGGCGACCAGGATCCGCTGCAGCGCGGCGGCCGCGGCTCGCGATCGCCGATCGGGACGCGCGCCCAGCCCGATCACCACGTCGACGCCGTGGCGGTCCTCCATGCCGTGAAGGTCGAGCACCAGCTGTCCGGGCCGCAAGGTCCTGAGCAGGCGCTTTCTGAACGGGGTCTCGGCATCGTCGAAGTTCGGGTCCGCCGCCAGCCGGCCCAGGCTGGTGAGAGCGGCACCCCCGGTGTGCCGGGCCAGCGCCTCGGCCAGGCCGCCGGTCCGGATGTCGGCCTTCTTGAGCACGCCCGCGCGCACATGACGCACGGCGTGGGGAGCGGTGAAGACTAGCGGAGCGTCGCCGCAGCGAACGCTGCGCACCGGACGGACGCGTGGCCGGTCGCCCTGATAACGCTCGTCGAGCGCGATCCAGTCGGCCAGCAAACTGCGCATCGGGCGGTGCGCAGGTAGTTTAGGGGGCCGTGGCCGGCATCCCCCGCAAGGTCCCCGAGCAGCGCCGGCAGGACCTGGTCCTGGCGGCTTTCGAGCTGCTCGCCGAAAAGGGCTTCGAGGGCTTGCGCACCCGCGACGTGGCGGCGCGGGCCGGCGTCAACATCGCGACGCTCCACTACTACTTTCCGACCAAGGAGGCGTTGATCGGAGGCGTTGTCGAGCATGTGATGACGCGCTTCCGCTCAACGCTGGAACCGCACGGATCTCCAGATCGGCAGCTGCGCAACCACCTGCGCGCGGTGCGCAAGCTGATGCGGGAGGAGCCCGAGGTGGGGGCGGTGATGGGGGAGCTGGCGCTCCGCTCTGCGCGCGACCCCGCGATCGCGTCCTTGGTGCGCTCGACCCAGGAGACGTGGCACCAGGTCGTGCGCGGCTTGCTGCGCCGGGCGGCCAAGGAGGGCCATATCCAGCCCGACCTGGACAGCGACGCCGCGGCCGCCATGGTGCTGGCGACGCTGACCGCGATGACGCTGCCCTTGCAGGCCGCGCCGCATCACGAGCTGGCGCTGCGCCAGCTGGAGCGCTGGCTCGGACTGTAATCAATCACTTGATTGACTGAAGGCGTAGCATGAGCTCATGGTCAGCACCGCAAGGAATACCTCTCCCCGCATCCCCCGCATCGTCGGCTTCTTCGATCCCCTGGCCCGGCGCCTCCTGCACATCGGGGTGCCGCTGGGCCCCAACGCGCTGCTCACGGTGGCCGGACGCAAGAGCGGCCAGCCGCGCACCACGCCGGTGGCGCTGATCGAGGTCGACGGGCGCCGCTGGCTGTGCGGCACTTTCGGCGAGACCAACTGGGTGCGCAACCTGCGCGCGGCGGGCCGCGGGACCCTGGCCGTGGGGGGCCGCCAGGAGGAGGTTGCCGCGACCGAGCTCAGTCAGGCCGAGACCGCGACCTTCTTCGCCGACGTCCTCGGCCCCTACGTGCGCCGCCTGCGCGTGGGCAAGATCCTGATCGCCTCGTTGGGCGCGCGCGACATCCTCGAGGATCCCCAGGGCGCGGCGGCGCGCCACCCGGTCTTCGAGCTCATCGCGTAACGATCCGGCCGAGCGCCGGCGCCGGGACTGTTTTTGGGTCGGAAATCAGTTCCGGCGCCGGCGCTCGAACCAGAAGTGGTGGACCCAGCCATACACAACTCGAACACCCGGCCTCTTCGGGGACGGCGCCTCCGGGTGCCTGAAGGGGAGTGCGGGATCGATGAGGAGGTCGCTCTTCAGGCCGTCCGCGACTTCATCGCGCGGTTCGGGACCCGGCCGACCGCAGAGTCGTGGACGACTGCCGGCATGACCCCGAGCGAGAAGACGATCCGCCGCCGGTTCGGTAGTTTCCGGATGGCCGTCGCGGCGGCTGGCATGGATCGGTAGGAGAACGATGCAGGTCAGAGTCTGAACCTCTGGCGGTCGCCGGAATGATGCCCGCCGCGATCGGCTCGAACCCGTCGAATAGGCAGCCGTCGTCACTGGCGTCGGGAGAACGTTGGCTTGGACTCGTGTCCGCTCTAGCCAACTCCCCGCTGTCCGCGCCATGTCACTCCACTCCGACCAGGGCAGGCACCTCCCTTGCCGCGCTCGGCGGCGGCGGCTCGGGGCGGCTGTGGTCACGGCTTTCCTTCCGTCGGCTGGTATTCGATGGCCAGGTGAGCCTCCCCGGCACCGAACCCCACCTGCCCTGCAGCCGGCCGCTTTCGAAGGGGATTCCTGTGAGGTGAG
>Ga0066696_10000889_pt1 | contig 12506 bp, 14 predicted proteins | sample GraSoiAngelo_145_FD_71412 | JGI IMG/M metagenome (GOLD analysis project Ga0066696, IMG submission 71412) | Grasslands soil microbial communities from the Angelo Coastal Reserve, California, USA - 14_1009_05_20cm | ecosystem: Environmental > Terrestrial > Soil > Grasslands | place: USA...
TCCAGCGTCAGGCGGACCAGGTCGGGCGGTGCGATCCAGGCCATCCCCTCGGCGAGCTGCGAGACCCCACGGGCCTCGGCGCAGCCCTTTCAAACATGAATCGTGACCTTCGCCGCTTGGCACTTGGCGAGGAGGTCGGCGAGCGGCGGGATCCCGACCCCGCGGACCTCGGCCGCCGCTCCGGGAGCGATCAGAGCCGTGGCGTCACCCGCCAGAGCGATCGCAGACTCGACCCCGGAGGCCGCGGCGCCGTTGGCGGCGATGTGGAAGGCGATGCTGGCCCGCGTGGGGTCCGAGGGACCGGCGCTGGAGGTGATCAGCAGCTTTGCCATGCGCAAACCGTGGCCACCTCCAGCTGGGATGTCAAGGGCTGGCTTAGCGCAGAGCGGCGAAGTTGACCACCGGGCAGCGGACCAGGATCGGGGTGACCTCGATGGTCCCCAGGCCGGCGGCCGCGGCGGCGGTGATGTCGTCGTCCTTGCTGAGCTCGACCGGGGTGACCCCCGCCTTCCAGTGGAACACCTGCAGGTTCCAGGCCCCGCCCTGGTAGCCCTGCTCGGTGGGGATGAAGTTGAGCACGTTGCAGGACGTGGCGTCCTTTGGCAGCGCGGCCAGGAGGCGTGCGCACTGAACGGTCGGCGTGTTCCCGCTGGCGTCGACGACGTGGTAGACGATATTGCCCTTGGCGATCAGCTGAGCCGCTTGCGGCGAGCTGGTCAGCTCAGCCGTGCCTACGTATTCGATGATCTGATGGTCGTAAAAGCCGGAGTTGCGCGTTGCGCTGGCGGCCGAAACCGGGGCTGAGCCGACCAGCGCCACTGCGGCGGAGAGGAGAGACGCGACGAGCAGACGCTTCACGAGCGGTGCCTCCGTGCTTGGCGCCCATGGGTAAGGGCGCGAGGCGGCACAGGATGGGGCTCGCCCATGACAGTTTCGTGACACGGGCCAGGCGCCTTAACAACCGGCGTTGTGCCGGTCGGCCGCGGCCGTGCACCATCCCCGCGCGATGCGCATGCAATGGCTGCTCTGGCCGGCGCTGCTGGTGGTGCTCGGCCGGGCGCTGGTCCCGATCCAGGCCGAGGCATCTCAATGGGGCTCCGCCTATGGCGACCCGCCGAGCTTCTGCCCGGCGCAATCCTTGCTGCCCGGCAGCTATACCTCGCTGGTCACCAACGATCCCAGCGTGGCCGCCAACCCCGAGCGCGACACCTTCTGGGGCATCCATCCCAATCCCGGATATGACGATTGGTACGGCTACTGGTACGGCGACTTCGAGGGCCGGCCGGGCGACAACTCCGGCTGGCGTTTCATCACGCGCGCTGATCTCGGTCAGGTCGGCCACTGGGATTTCGCCGATTGGGGCTGGCGGGTACACGGTCACGTAAAGCAGTACATCGCCTACTACAACTGGACCTTCGCCGGCCAGTGCGGCCTGCGCAGCCCGTACATGGCCGATGTTTTCGGCAATCCCGTCGTCGACATCTACGTCGATTCGGTGCCGCCCAATCCGCCCGCCCCGCGCGTGCTGGCACTCACCCCCGGCTCGGTCACTTTCGGATGGGACCCGGTCACCGACCGGGGTGACGGCGCGGGCGCCGACTACTACGAGGCCGGCATGGACCACTACCGATCCTGGCTGACCGTCGGCGGTGGCCCGCCGAGTCAGGCAGCGGACAGCGCCGGCCCGCGCCGGCTCATGGCGACCAGTCTGGGCGCAGCCCAGGACGCCTGCGTGCATGTCATCGCCTACGACCGGCTGCAGAACGCCACGCCAGAGCAGCGGGCATGCGCGCGGGTTCTCACGCCGCCGCCCGCACCCGCAGCGCCACCGCCGCCGGCAATCGGCGTCAGCCCGGCCGCACCCGGACTGGCCGGCCTCGAAACCTGGTACTGGCTCACGCCGCGCCCGGCCGCGATCAGTGCCGACCTGAACCGCGGCGGCTACCTCTACCGGGTCATCCAGACGCCGGTCCGCGTGTCGTGGACCTTCGGCGACGGCCGCTCGGCCGACCTTGACGTCCCGGCCGGCTTCGGCCTGTCCTACCCGGCCCGTTCAACGGTGACCCACACATATCAGCGCCACAACGCCGCCGGGTATCCGATCGCGGCGACCATCATGTGGGCGGTCACCTGGTCGGTCCTGTCCGGCGGAATCTGGTACGGGCCCTACGCTTTGGGCACGCAGGCATCGGCGCCGGCCGCGCTTGCCTACCCGGTCCGCCAAGCCCAGAGCGAGCTGCTGAGCTCCTGACGCCCTGCCGGTCAGTCCTCGGCGCGGATCACGCGCAGGCGACTCCGGACCTCGCGTTATTGCGGTGAAACTGTCGGCCGATCGGATAGCTTTCCCGCGCCGATGCAGCTTGAGGTTGAGGTCGATCCTCCCGGCGCCGTAGCGATCGACCGCGAAACAGAACGACGACTGACCGCCGTGGCTGCGGCCGGGCCGATCCTGGTCTTCGGCGTCTCGATCTTCACCAGCGCCTATCTGCTCTTTCTTGTCGAGCCGATGATCGCGAAGATGATCCTGCCGCTCGCCGGCGGCAGCCCCGCCGTGTGGACAACATCGGTCCTGTTCTTCCAGTCGGTCCTGCTGGTCGGATACGGGTACTCGCATTGGCTCTCCATGAAGCTCCAGTGGAAATGGCAGGCGGCGCTGCATGGAGCGCTGCTGCTGGCGCCACTGCCGCTGCTTCCCATACACCTGATCCCAGGGTGGAATCCACCCAGTTCCAATCCCGCGGCATGGCTGGTGCTGGTCCTTTCGGTTGCGGTCGGACTGCCGTTTTTGGTCCTCTCGACGACCTCGCCGCTGATCCAGTACTGGTTCTCCCGCACGACCCATCCCCAGGCGAGCGACCCGTACTTCCTCTACCGCGCAAGCAACCTTGGGAGCGCGCTGGGATTGCTGTCGTACCCGTTCCTCATCGAGCCGTGGATCGGCTTGCGGGCGCAAGCACAGATGTGGCGCGTCGCGTACATCGGCTTCCTGCTGGTGGTAGCGGCGGCTTTGGTGGCGCTCCGGCGCGCGCGAACCGTCAACCCGACCCCCGACGCGGCTGAGTTGGGCGACGCCATCCCGATCACCTGGAAGCGTCGAGGGCGCTGGGTGCTGCTGGCGACCGTCCCTTCGACATGGATGCTCGCCGCGACGTCCTACTTCACCACCGTCGTGCGGCCCATGCCGCTGTTGTGGGTGATTCCGCTGACCCTGTACCTGCTCTCCTTTGTGGTCGTTTTCGCGCGACGGACGCTGGTACCGAGGCAGTGGCTGAGCCGCATCTTTCCCTTCTACGCGCTGCCTCTGCTCGGCATCGTGCTGCTGGACGGGGGCGGGCCGTTCTGGTTCCTCGCCGCGCTTCATTTCGGAGCCTTTTTCCTGGCCGCATTGCTGTGCCATGGCGAGCTGGCCGGCGACCGGCCGCACAGACGGCAGCTAACGGAGTTCTATTGGTGGCTCGGCGTGGGAGGAGCGGCGGGCGGTTTGATGGTCGCAGTGATCGCTCCTCGCTTCTTCAATGACTTCTACGAATATCCGCTCGCGATCGCCGCCGCTGCGCTGCTGAGACCGGCGCGCGCTCCAGGCGGCGACCGGCGGGCTCGCGTGCTCGACTTCGCACTGCCGGCGGGTCTGGCAGCGGCCATGCTCGCCGTGGTCGGAGCGCTGACACTGTCAGGCGCACTCGACCGCCTGAACAGGGTGGAGGTCACCGCGGTGGCCACCGGCGCGGACCTGGTTCGAGTGCTTATCGTCCTGGCGATTCCCGCCGCGGTCTCAGCCGCGTTCATCCGACGCCCGACCCGATTCGGACTCGCCATCACAGCGATGTTCCTGCTTGGGTTGCTGCCCATCGGTTCGCTGGCCGCCGTCTACCAGCAGCGGGACTTCTTTGGGGTGCACAAGGTCGTCAGCGATCCGAGCAGCGGTGAGCATGCGCTCATCGACGGCGGGACCATCCATGGGTTGGAGTTCATGAAGGGCCGCCTGCGCGACACTCCTGTTGCGTACTACTCGCCGGCCGGGCCGCTCGGCGATTTCTTCAAGTCCAAAAGCGCAGTAGACGCGGGTTGGAACGTCGGGGTCATCGGGCTGGGCACGGGCGAGATCGCCTGCTACGCGAAGCCTCAACAGACCTGGACGTTCTATGAGATCGATCCGGCCGTCGTGCAGATCGCCCGCAACCCATCTCTTTTCACGTTCCTGCGCGACTGCACCACGCGAGCAAACGTGGTCCTCGGTGACGGGCGGCTCACCATTGCGCAAGCGCCCGACCACAGCTACGACCTGATCGTGCTCGACGCGTTTGGATCGGACGCCATTCCCGTGCACCTGCTGACGCGCGAAGCGTTGAGCCTTTATGCGAAGAAACTGAAGCCAGGCGGAGCGATCTTGTTCAACGTGTCGAACCGCTACGTGGGGCTGGCGCCGATCCTCGCTCGCGAAGCCGGCTCGCTATCGATGGTCTCGCTCGAGCGGATCGATGGGCAGGGCGATCCCGCGGCGGGAAAGTTCCCCTCGGACTGGGTCGCGACGGCGCTCACGAATGACGACCTGGGCGATCTCGGTTCCCGACCCGGGTGGCGCCCGCTGCATCCAGATCCCCACACGCCGCTCTGGACCGATGACTTCAACGACGTGTTGAGCGTGACAAGGCTTGGATAGGCCCGAGTGCGCTAACCATCGCGCCACTTTCAAGGAATGGAGCTCCAGCTCCCCTGTGGCGACTCAGGTCGGGTCTAGGTGTACGGACGGACCAGTTCGGCCAGCGCGTCCATACGTGGCAGCACCTCCGCGGCGGGCCGCGGCGGTAGCGAAATGATCAGGCGATCAATCCCCAGCTTGATCGCGTCCTCGATAGCCTCCGCGTTCGGGCTGCGCGCGTAGTAGAAGCTGACCGGGAGCCCGACCGGATCCCGCCCCGCGGACTCGGCGAGGCGCCGCAGCTCCTCGATCCTTGGCGCGTATTCAGCGATGGCCTTGGCCCGGCCGACGATCGGCATCCAGCCGTCGCCGTAGCGGACCACCCGATGCAGGGTGCGCGGCCCGTCGCCGCCCACGATCACAGGCGGGTGCGGCTTCTGGACGGGTTTGGGCCAGGACCAGACAGGGTCGAAGTCGACCAGCCGGCCGTGGTACTCGGCGGCGTCGGAGGTCCAGATCGCCTTCATCGCCTCAACGCGCTCCCGCAGCAGCGTCCAGCGCGTGGCGTAGTCGGTGCCGTGGTTGCGCATCTCCTCGACATTCCAGCCGCCGCCCACGCCCAGCAGCACGCGACCCCCTGATAGGAAGTCGAGCGAGGCCACCTCCTTGGCCAGCACGATGGGATCGCGCTCGATGACCAGGCAAACGCCGAAGCCGAGCCCGAGGCGGGAGGTCACCGCGGCGACCGCGCCCAGGGCGACGAACGGGTCGAGCGTGTGGCGGTACTCCTCCGGCAGCTCGGCGCCACCCGGCCAGGGAGTCTGGCGCGAGGTCGGAATGTGCGTGTGCTCGGGGAACCAGAGCGACTCGAAGCCATGCTCCTCGGCGGCCCGTCCCAGGGTCACCGGATCGATCGCATAGTCGGTTGGGAACATCACCAGCCCGAACTTCATGCCGTCCTCCTGTGCGCCGCCAGGACGTACGCGGGAGCGTGTACACGATCTCTTCTGCACCGATGAATTTCGGTTGGATCCATCGTCATCTCTGGATGTACCGAGGGAGATCATGGACCTTCCCAGGGGTGGCAGGGCAGGTGATCTCGCCGACCGCAGAGGAGTAAGCCAGGCATGACGAGACCGTTTCGATTCGGGGTCGTTGCCCCGTTCAGAACTGACCTGCCGACGTGGCTGGCCCGCGTGCGCCGCATCGCCGAGAGCGGCTACTCGACGCTGCTGATGCCGGATTTCCCGCGTCTGCAACCGGCTCCCGGGCCCACGCTGGCGACCGTCGCGGCCCTCACCGACCTGCGCGTGGGCACCTGGGTATATGCCTCCCCGCTACGCCCGGCCTGGCTGACGGCGTGGGAGGCGCACTCGCTGACGGAGCTCACCGGGGGTCGCTTCGAGCTGGGCATCGGCACAGGCAGGCCGGGAATCGAGGACGAGCTCCGCGAAAAGGGCGCGCCCGTCATCCCGCCGAACGAGCGGCTGGCCCAGGTACAGGAGACCGTCAGGGCGTTGCGAGATCTCGACGGCCCCGACCATCACACGCCGGTGGCGATGGCCGTACGCGGTGCGAAGGCCCGGGCGCTGGCGGCCGAGGTGGCGGACACGGTCACCTTCGCGCAGTTGCCGGATGAGTCTCGGGTCGAAGTGGCGCGATTGGCGCGCGACTTCCGCAATCTCCGGGACGTCGAGCTCGCGAACCACGTGTCGGTAATGGGCGACAGGGTCGCGCCGTTCATGGCGCCTCCCGACACCGACCCTGCTGTGGTTCGCGCTGCGGACTCGCTTGCCACACTTCCGGATGACCCGGCGGCCGCCGCCGAGGAGATCCAGCGGCGACGGGAGGAGATCGGCTTCTCCTATTTCGTCCTCGGCGTCGATTTCGCCGACAAGTTCGCTCCGGTCGTCGCCGAGCTCGCCGGACGTTAGGTCTCTGGAAGGACGATCAACCGGAATCGCCAGCCCATGGGCAACTCAGAACCTTCCATACCCGTTCCCAGTGTTGCAGCGCTCACTTCAGCTCCATGATGCCCAAGCAGTTCCTTGCCGGGTCGATGAACCAGGCCATTCGCGCAAACCCGATGTCGGCGATTCCTTCGATAGTCTTGAGTCCCGGCAGATCATAGTCCTCGATCTTGACCCCTCGCGAGCGAAGCGTGGCGAGTTCCGCATCCAGATCCTTGACGCGCCACGCGGCCTGCGTTTGCTCATCGGCCGTTCCGACCGTGCTCTTGGTTATGGCCAGATGATTGCTGCCGCATTTGAACGTAACTGCGCTCGAGTTTTCGTTCAGAATCTCGAGGCCGATTTTGTCCCGATAGAAATCCCTTGTGCTTTCCAGGTCAGTTGCCAGCAGAACAATATCGATCGCATATTCACTTAACATCTGGCGTCATCTCCGTCCTGGCCGATTGGCTGGAGTGTGCAGGCATCCATCGCGAGGAAATGGTAGTGCGGGTCGCTCGAGATGTGGGAAGGGGGACGGTCCTGCCACGCCTAGACGGACAGGAAAAAACCAGCGGACGCGCCGCCCACTGCATGTATCACCGACGAGATGCCATTGATCTGTACATCCTCACCGTCGCCTGCTCGTCCAACCGGTCCGCGCGGAGCAGAAGGAGCTGCTAGCGACGAGAGGGCGGCAGGCTGGCCGCCAGCGCCGCTTGCGCCGAGTCGAGGCTCTCCAGATCGCCTGCGCTGGAGCGGCGCTCGTGGGCGCCGCGCAGCCGGGACAGCACCCGCGCCACCTGGCGGGCTTCAGCTGGCGCCCGATCGAGCGCGCGCAGAGCCTTCTCGGCCTGGATGGTGTGCTCGGCCAGGTGCCCCCCGAAACGGTGCAGCCGGAAGCGCACGTCGACCTCGTAATCGGCCCAGACCGTGGGCCGGGCCAGTCCGGGGCTGTCGAGGCCCGAGCAGAAGGCGTCTGAGGCGGCGCGCCCGGTCTCCAGCACGTCGATCCAGTCGCGGATCCCGCCCCCCGTCTCGGCCGAGGACACGTTCACGGGGGACTGACCGTATGTGGGCTGGGTGGCATCCCGATTGATCGCATAGCGCACCTGCCACGCGTAGCGGCGCTCGACCAGCAGCACATGGCTGAGCACCTCGCGCAGGCTCCACTCCTCACCCGGCTTGGCGTCCAGCGCGTCCTCGCTCTGCCCCGCCAATAGCCCCCGCAGATCTCCAAAGGCGATCTGCGCCAGCTCCATGATGGCCGCCGACTCGCGCTCGGCAGGCCCCATCCGGGCCACGTGAGCCTGCTCGGCCTCCACGATCCGCCAGTGGCAGTCGCGCACCTGCAGAGGACCGCCCCGATGGCCCGGCCATTCCCAGGGCTGCGCCATCTCGGCATCCGAGTAGGCGGCGAGGCGACCCAGCAGCTGCGCGAAGGCGCTCATGGCGCCCAGCCGCTCCAGCGCTGCACGGTGATCTCCAGAGCCGGGCCGGGCGGCGGCTCCAATCGGTACTGCGGGTACTTCTCGGCCAGCCGGCGCAGCACCTGGGCGCCGGCCGCGGTCACCCGCGCGCGGCCGTCGGCGCGAACCCACCACAGCCGCGACCAGTCTTCCGACCACTCGTCGACCAGGACCGACACCCGCGGCTCCCGCTCCACCGCCGAAAGTCGCGCCAGCCGCGGGCTGCGCTTGGGTTTGGCGTCCACGACGGAATGGATCACGTCGGCCTCCAGCACGAAGCAGATCGGCACCAAGCGCGGGGCGCCGTCGGCCCCGATGGTGGCCAGCCTCGCCAACCGCCCGCCTGCGAACCGGCGCCGCATCTCGTCCACCTCCACACGAGCAACCCGACGTACCCTAACTCCGCCGCGAACTCCAAAGCGCGGTCCCGCGTTTTCTCAGTAGGAGGAGGCTGCCAGGTCGATGGTGATCTTCTGGGTCGTGGTGGCCCTGGCTTTTGGCGTCGGGGAGATGGTCACGCTGGCCTTCTTCGCCGCCTTCCTGAGCCTGGCCGCGGTGGGGGCGGCCGTGGCGGCCGCCGCCGGCGGCGACCTGCTCGTCCAGGGCATCGTCTTCACGGCCCTGGCCGTGGGCGGCGTGGTGCTGGCGCGCCCGCCGCTGCTGCGCTGGATGCACTACCGCTACCGGGCCACGCCCGCCACGCTCTCGGGGGCCCAGGAGATGATCGGCCGCACGGGCCTGGTCACCGATCCCATCAAGGGCGCCCACCAGGCCGGGCACGTCAAGATCATGGGCGAGCGCTGGCCCGCCGTGACTGCCGACGGCGCCCCCATCCGAGAAGGCGCCGAGGTGCGCGTGGTCGAGATCCGCAACGCCACCCTGGTCGTGTCCAACCGCTGAGCTCAGCCAGCTAGAGAGGAGAGTCGATGCCTGCCACCCTGATCATCTTTTTCTTCCTGATCGTGTTCGCCCTGATCGTGGTCTTCCGCTCGGTGCGGGTGATCCAGCAGGGCCTGGTCGGCGTCGTCAAGCGCCTGGGCCAGTTCCACAGCGTGCGCAACCCGGGCATCACCTTCCTGGTGCCCTTCATCGACAACATGGAGGTCGTGGACATGCGCGAAACCCCGCGCACGGGCGACCGCCAGGACGTGATCACCAAGGACAATGTCTCGGTGGCGGTCAACGCCACCATCTTCAGCCAGGTCGTCGACCCCCGCCTGGCCCTGTTCCAGGTCAGCAACTACTTCATCGCCGTCGACCAGCTCAGCCGCACCACACTGCGCGCGGTCTTCGGATCGATGAGCCTGGACGAGGCGCTCAGCCAGCGCGAGCAGATCAACGCCCAGCTGCAGATGCAGATGGAGCAGGTCACCGACAAGTGGGGCATCCGCATCAACCGGATCGAGATCGTCGACATCGTGCCGCCCCAGCAGATCCTGATGGCGATGGCCCTGCAGAAGCAGGCCGACCAGGAGAAGCGGGCGGCCATCCTGCAGTCGGAGGGCCAGCAGCAGTCCGCCATCAACGTGGCCGAGGGCCAAAAGCAGGCCGCCATCAAGACCGCCGAGGGCGAGAAGGCGTCAAACATCCTGCGCGCGGAGGGCCGCCGCCAGGCCCAGATCCTGGAGGCGGAGGGCCGCGGTCAGGCCATCAACACCGTCTACGCGGCCATCCACGCGGGCAATCCGGACCCCGAGCTGGTGGCCATCCTGCAGCTGGACACCCTCTCCAAGTTCGCCGAGAGCCCGAACAGCAAGCTGGTGGTGCCGGTCGAGACCTCGGGCTTGCTGGGCGCCGCCCAGGCGATCAGATCGGTGCTGGACGGGGTGCCGGCCGCAAGCTCGAAGTAGACGGGAGCGCGATCGCGGCCGCCGCCAGCAGGAAAAGGGCAAGCAGTAGGAAGGCCGGCGGCCGCCCGCCGTGGGCGAAGGCGAATCCAGCCACCGCGGGACCGAAGGCGAAGCCCATCTGCTGGCCCACCCTCAAGCCTCCCAGTGCGGCTCCCGAGCCCGCGCCGCGGCGACCGGCCTGGGCCACGATCGCCGTCGAGGCCAGGGACAGCGCGGCGCCGGTCCCGCCGCCGATCAGCAGGTAGCAGAGGACCTCGACCGGGAGTCCGAAGGGGAGCAGGCCGAAGGCCGCCAGTGCCAGCCCACCCACCAACAGACAGCCGGCCAGCAGGCGCGGCACCCCGGTCCGGTCGGCCCACCGGCCGACCAGCGGCGATCCCACGATCGAGCCCACTACGTAGGGGACCAGGAGCAGGCTGGTCGCGCTCCCGCCGTAACCGAACTGGCGGGCGACGAAGGGCAGCACGTAGCCGGCCGAAAACCCCGCGCCCAACGCCAGCGCCGCCACAATCGCGAGGCCGGCGGCCTGCGGCTCGATCAGGAAGCGCACGGCCCGCAGCATCGAGCGGCCGAGTGAAGCCGGCTGGGCGACCCGCGACGGCTCGGGCATCGTGAGCGCAGGCACCAGGAGCAGGAAGGGCAGCAGGGCCACGCCCAGGGAGTACCCGCGCCAGCCCACGAACTGCCCGGCCACCCCGGCGGTCAGGAAGCCGGTGATCTGGCCCAGACTGATGGCCGAACTGACGATGCCCATGGCCTCGGCCCGGCCGGCCCGCGCGTAGGCGTCGGCGACCGCCGCGTAGCCGGCGGCCACTATCAGCGGCGAGCAGGCGCCGATAGCGAGCTGCCCGGCCCCGAAGATCAGAGGTGTCCGGGCCTGCCAGCGCAGAGCCTGGCCGGCCGCCATGAAGAGCAGACCCAGCACCAGCGCCGGCCGGCGGCCGAAGCGGTCGGCGAAGACGCCGACCGGGATCTGGAGCGCCGCGGTTACGAGGGCGGAGACCGTGAAGAAGAGAGCCAGGTTGTCGACGCCCATCCCCAGGTCGTGCGCGACCTCCGGGTAGAGCGGCGTCAAGCCGGCAAAGGCCAGAAAGTTGAGGAACACGCACCCCGCCGCGGTGGCGAGCACGCGCCGGCGGTCGCCGGGGGTCACGCCTCCGATGCTAGGGTGCAACACGTCAGCGATGTCCCGCGTCCAACCCCGTACCTACGAGGTCGACGAAGCCAACGCGGTGCTGCCGGACGTGCGCCGGCTTGTGCAGACCGTCGTCGACACCGGCAACCAGCTCCCGGACCTCGAGGACCAGCTGCGCATCGCCCAATACCGGCGCTCGCGCGGCGGCTCGGACCAGGAGGCGGAGGAGCGGGGCCAGGCGCTGCGCGAGGCCGAGGTCGAGCTGGCCGGTGCCCTGACCGCGCTGGAGGCGCTCGGCATCCAGCTGAAGGACATGCGCGTGGGCCTGGTCGACTTCCTGAGCTACCGGGAGGGCGAGCTGGTCGAGCTGTGCTGGAAGCTAGGTGAGGAGCGGGTCGCCTTCTGGCACCGGATCGGCGAGGGGTTTGCCGGCCGCAAGCCGCTCTAGCAGCGAGATCTCGTCGCCGGCCTCGACCAGGCCTTCGGTGAGCACGCGCACGTACCAGCCGCTGCGACCGTTGGCCAGCACTCGTTTGATCATGTCCGGCACGCCGGTTCGGTACTGGAGCTTGTAGCAGGGTCCGCGGGCCTTGGTCACCTGCAGCACCGACTCGCCGACCTGATAGATGTCACCGGCGCAGACCGTGGTCTCGTCGAGGCCGCTGACCGTCAGGTTTTCGCCGAAGCTGCCGGCTTCGAAGTCGAAGCCCTCGGTCCGCCACCGCGCGTAGTTGTCCGCCGAATACAGCAGCGCGGCCTGGTCGGGACCGCCGTGCCCGCGCAGGTCGGCTTGAGCATCGCCATCGAGGCCGCCGCGGGTCAGCATCACGGCGCCGCGCGCGGGCGTCTTGTAGATCGCGCTCCGCCACCGATGACCAGGCTGGTCCGGCTTGGGCCGCATCTGCGGCCGGCCGACCTGAATGGATTCGACCTTCAGGCCGGCTGCACCCGGGAGCCGACCGCCTGCCGCACCGCGCTCGCCAGGCCTTCGGCGTCCAGCCCGTGCTCGGCCAGGATGGTGCTCGGCTTGCCGTGGGGCAGGAAGGCGTCAGGCAGAGCCACGGGCCGCACTTTGCCCGCCAGCCCGGCTGGGGCCAGCGCCTCCAGCACGGCGCTGCCGAAGCCGCCGGCCACGTTGTCCTCGGCGGTCACCAGCACCGGGTAGCGGACCGCCCAGTCCGACAGGAGGCGGCCATCCATAGGCTTGACCCAGCGGGCGTTGATCACCCCGCAGGAGATGCCCTCGGCCTCGAGGCGATCGGCGGCCGCCGAGGCCACCTCGACCATCCGGCCGACCGCCAATAGGGCGGCGTCCTCACCACGGCGCACCTCTTCCCAGCGCCCGACGGGCAGCGGCTCGACCGGCAGGTCCGGCGTCTCCGGCACCGTGCCGCGAGGGAAGCGGATGGCGACCGGGCCGTCGAGTGAGAGCGCGGTCTCCAGGAGCGCGCAGAGCTCGGTGGC
>Ga0066696_10000908_pt1 | contig 12398 bp, 6 predicted proteins | sample GraSoiAngelo_145_FD_71412 | JGI IMG/M metagenome (GOLD analysis project Ga0066696, IMG submission 71412) | Grasslands soil microbial communities from the Angelo Coastal Reserve, California, USA - 14_1009_05_20cm | ecosystem: Environmental > Terrestrial > Soil > Grasslands | place: USA...
GAATTTGGAATTTGGAATTCGTCGTCACGCTGTCACGAATTCTTACTTCCAAATTCTGAATTCTTAATTCCTGCGCCGACGTCCTCAGGAGACCGAGACGGCGGCGTCGAGCACATCTCGAATCTTCTTGCCGAGCGCGGAGGGCGTGAACGGCTTCTGCAGGAAGGCCGTGCCGGCGTCGAGCATCCCCTGCTGCACGATCGCGTGGTCGGCGTAGCCCGACATGAAGAGCGTCCGCGACTCGGGATGGTGCTCGAGGATCTTCGCCACCGCCGCCTTGCCGCTCATGTTCGGCAGCACGACGTCGGTGAGCACCAGATCGATCGGCGCGCTGTGCGCCGCCGCGTACGCGATTGCGCGGCCCGGATCGGCGAACGCGTGCACCGAGTAGCCGTGGCGGCTGAGCACCTTGTAGACGTACTCGCGCACGAGCATCTCGTCCTCGATCAGCATCACCGTCTCGGCGCCGCCGCGCGTCCGCGCCTCGGGCGCCGCCGGCTGATCGGTCTCGACGCGCTCGTCGGTCTTCGGCAGGAACACGGTGAACGTCGTGCCGCGGCCCGGCTCGCTCTCCACCCAGATCGACCCGCCGCTCTGCTTCACGATCCCGTACACGGTCGCGAGCCCGAGGCCGGTGCCCTGGCCCTGCGGCTTGGTCGTGAAGAACGGCTCGAAGATCCGCTTCTGCGTCGCCGCGTCCATGCCGTGCCCGGTGTCCGCGACGGTGAGCTTGACGTGCGGGCCCGGCCGCACCGACGGATGGCGCTGCGCGAACAGCTCGTCGAGCACGACGTCCGAGGTCTCGATCGTCAGCCGCCCGCCGTCGCGCATCGCGTCGTGCGCGTTGACCGCCAGGTTCACGATCACCTGCTGCAGCTGCCCGGGATCGGCCTTCACGAAGCTGCGATCGCCGACAACCGTCGCCAGATCGATCGACTCGCCGATCAGCCGGCGCAGCATCGGCGTCAGCTCGCCGACGACGTCGCCGAGCCGCAGCACGCGGACGGCGAAGATCTGCTTGCGGCTGAACGCCAGGAGCTGGCGCGTGAGCGTCGCGGCGCGCTCGGCGGCATGACGAATCTCCTCGACGTCGCCGAGCCGCGGATCGGTCTCCGGCAGGCTCTCGGCGATGAAGCCGGCGAACCCGAGGATCGCCGTCAGCAGGTTGTTGAAGTCGTGCGCGACGCCGCCCGCGAGCTGGCCGATCGCTTCCATCTTCTGGGACTGCCGCAGCTGCTCCTCGAGCGATCGCCGCTCGGTGACGTCGGACATGATGCCGGCGCCGCGCATCGGCGCGCCGTTCGCGTCGTACGAGAAGCGGCCGATCGCGGTGATCCAGCGCGTCGATCCGTCTGGCCATCTCGTGCGGTACTCGAGCAGCGCGTCGGTGCGCGATCGAATCGCCTCGTCGATCTTCGCGCGGATCGCGTCGCGATCCTCGTCGTCGACGCGGTCGAGCAGCGCCTCGAACGTGTTGCCGAACGCGCCCGGCGGCACGCCGTGCATCTTCTGGCACGTGTCGGACCAGTACGCGACGCCGGTCCGCAGGTTCGCCTCCCACACGCCGATCTGCGACGCCTCGAGCGCGAAGCGCATGCGCTCCTCGGCGTCGATCACCGCGCGCTCGGCCTTCAGCCGCTCGGTGATGTCCTCGGCCACGCCGACGTACTCGACGACGATGCCGTCGGCGCGCGCGATCGGGAAGCCGCGATCGTGGATGTGGCGTGTCTCGCCGTCGGGCCGGACGATCCGGTACTCGTTGTCGAACCGCAGACCGCGCTGCCGCCGCTCGAGCGTCCGCATCACGCCGGCGCGGTCGTCGGGATGGACGGCGTCGAGGCACGAGCGCGGATCGCGGTACAGGCTCTCGCAGCTGCGGCCCCAGATGCGTTCGTAGCCGGGGCTGATGTACAGCATGGTCTGGAGCGACACGTCGGCGATCCAGAAGGCCTGCGTCACGGTGGCGGCGATCAGGCGGAAGCGCTCCTCGCTCTCGCGGAGGCTGCGCTCGGCCTGATGGCGCTCGGTCATGTCGCGCACGATCGCCGACACGCTCGCGATCGCGCCCGAGGCGTCGGCCATCGCCGAGAGCGTCAGCGAGACCGGAACGATCGTGCCGTCCTTGCGCTGCTGCCGCGTCTCGCGTCCGACGACGTGGCGGCCTTCGCGCGCCGCCGCGAGCAGCGACGGCAGCTCGCCCGACGCGTCGGCCGGAAAGAGCTCCGACATCGATCGGCCGGCGATGTCGGCGGCCGTGAACCCGAACAGCCGCTGCGCGCCGGCGTTCCAGCTCAGAATCGTCCCGTCCGCCGCGGCGCCGATGATGGCGTCGTCGGAGCTGGCGACGATCGACGCCAGCAGCCGCTGCGCCGATTCGGCCCGATGGCGGCCGATGCCGAGCGCCACGAGATCCGCCGCCGATGCCGCGGCCGTCATCGTCACTTCCGACAGCGGCTCGCGCCCGAACAGCGCGACGACGCCGACGACGCGCGATCCGAGCACGAGCGGGCAGCCGATGAACATGCGCAGCCCGTTGCGCGCCAGCCAGGCCTGGCCGTCCACGTCGGCGTCGCCGATCGCGTCGTTCGTGAAATGCGGACGGCGCGTGCTCGCGATGCGGCCGATGCCGCCGCTGCCAATCGCGATCCGCGCGACGGCGTCGTCGTCGTCGGCGGCGTCGCCCGCGGCGGCGACGAGCTCGAGCGTCGCGCCGGCTTCGTCCACGGTCCAGATTCGCGCGGCCGCGGCATCCAGGTGCGCGACGAGCGCTTCGGCGCAGCTCTGCAGGCAGACGCGCAGATCTGCGGCGCGGTTCAGTGCGACGCCGACGTCCGCGATGAGCGCGGTGACGACGACGCGCTCGAGCAGCGCCGACTCCGCCTGCTTGCGATCGGTGACGTCCTGCGCGGTGACGAGGACCGCGCGCCGGCCGAGGAACGTGACGCTGTGCGACGACACCTCGACGTCGATGAGCTCGCCGGACTTGAGCCGATGGCGCCAGCCGTCAGCATGGTGATCCCAGGGCTCGCGGCGCGACGCCAGCGCCGCGAGCACCCGCGGCACGTCTTCGGCCGGACGGATGTCGGTGATGCCCATCTGCAGGAACTCGTCGCGCGAGTAGCCGTAGCGCGCGACCGCGGCGTCGTTCACCTCGAGGTAGGCGAGCGTCTCGGCGTCGAACACCAACATCGGCTGCGGATTGCGCGCGAAGAGCAGGCGATAGCGATCCTCGGAATCGCGCAGCTCCTGCTCGACGCGATCGCGATCGCGCCGCCGCGCGTCGAGCGCCGACGCCATGGTGTTGAGCGCCTCCTGCAGCTCGCCGACGCCGCCGATGCCGGTCGCGAGCTCGGTGCGCGCGCTGAGATCGCCGGCGGCGAGCCGCGCCGTCACCCCCTTCAGCGCCTGGATCGGCTTGCCGACGAACACATGGCCCGCGACGACGGCGGCGACGACGGCGGCGGCTACCACGAACCCGAGCACCCAGAGAAACGCGACGAAGATCCGATCGGCGTCGCGAAACGCGGTCGTGTGATCGATGCCGAAGCCGACGTAGAGTCCGGTGTCGATCGACGCCGGCAGCGGCACGATGACGAAGAACCGGCGCACGCCGTCGACGCCGACCGATTCGCGCGTAACCTCGCGCGCGCCGGCGGCGAGCTGCGCGAGCGGCATGCCGTCGGCCACCTTCTTCCCACCCCACTGATCGCCGTCGGGATAACGCGCGAGGATCGTCCCGGATCGATCGAAGAGCGTCGCCGCGGCTCCGCGCGGCAGCTCCGCGGCGGCGACCGTCCGGTTGAGCTGATCGATCGCGATCGTCGCCGTCAGCACACGGACAATGCGGCCGGAGTCGTCGACGAGCGGCTGCGCGACGACGATTGCGGGCCGGCCCGTCGTGACGCTCATCTGGTAGTCGCCCACCGCGGCGGCCCGGCGCGCGACGGCGCGCTCGAACCACGGACGGCCGCGCCCGCCGCCCAGGCGCTGCGGATCGATCGGCTTCGCGCCGCAGAAGTACGATCCGTCGGCGTTGACCACGGTGATGTTGTAGTAGCCCGGGTGCCCGTCGAGCACCTTCGGCAGGATCCCGTCGCACGCGCGCGGGTCGTCGGAGGCGAGCGGCGGGAACTCCGAGAGCGTGACGAGGAGCCGCCGGGCGCCGTCGAAGACGTTCGCCTGCTGCGCGGCGGCGAGCCGCGCGAGACGCTGGGTTTCCGCGATCGCGCGGTCGCGCGAGCGCTGCCGCGCGCTGGACTGCACGAGGACGAGGGCGGCCACCGCGGGCGCGACGGCAATCAACGCGACGACGACGAGCCGCGCGCGGAGACGGGTCGGGAAGATGGTCATCGCATCCCTTCGATCGGCGCTCGAGTCGCCGCCGCGCGATCGACCGCCGCATAGAGGGCCGCCGGATCGATCGGCTTCGAGACGTACCCGTCCATGCCGGCCGCGAGGCAGCGCTCTCGATCGCCGCTCATCGCGTGCGCCGTCATCGCGATGATCCTCGTGCGCTCGCCCGTTTCGATCTCGCGCGCGCGAATCGCGGCCGTCGCCTCGAAGCCGCCCATCTCCGGCATCTGCACGTCCATCAGGATCACGTCGAATCGCGTCCGCGCCGCCGCCTCCACCGCCTGGCGTCCGTCGGCGACGACGGTCACGTCGTGCCCGCGCTTGGCGAGCAGGCCGACGGCCACCCGCTGGTTGACGATGTTGTCCTCCGCCACGAGGATGCGCAGCGCCGATGGCGCGGCGATCGCGCGTGGCAGCGGCGCCGCGGCGACCGGCGCGGCGTTCCCGCCACGCACCTGCGCGCTGTCCTCGTCGACGAGGGCGAACGGCAGCAGCACGTGGAACGTGCTGCCGGCGCCCGCGTCGCTCTCCACCCGGATCTGCCCGCCCATCATCTGCGCCAGCGTCGCCGAGATGGCGAGCCCCAGACCGGTGCCGCCGAAGCGGCGCGTCGTCGATCCGTCGGCCTGCGTGAACGGCTCGAAGATCTGGGCGCATTTGTCCAACGGAATGCCGATGCCGGTGTCGCGGACGCGCACGTGCAGCGTGACGCTGCGCGCGTCGATCGTCTCGACGGCGGCCGTGACGCCGACCTCGCCGCGCTCCGTGAACTTCAGCGCGTTGCCGACCAGGTTCGCGACGATTTGCCGCAGCCGCAGCGGATCGCCGATGACCGATCGCGGCAGGTCGGGCGCGGCGTCGATGGTGAGCGCGAGCTCCTTCTGCGCCGCCTGATATGCGAACGGCCGCACCGCCTGCTGCAGGAGATCGGCCGGCGAGAACGGCACGCGCTCGATCTCCAGCTTGCGCGACTCGATCTTCGCGAAGTCGAGGATGTCGTTCAGGATCTGCAGCAGCGCTTCCGCCGAGCTCTTCACCGTCGAGATGCACTCGGCCTGCGCGGACGTGAGCGGCCCGTCGAGCGCGAGCGTCGCCATGCCGATGATGCCGTTCATCGGCGTCCGGATCTCGTGGCTCATGTTGGCGAGGAACTCGCTCTTCGCGCGGCTCGCCTCCTCGGCGGCGCGGCGCGCGCGCTCCGCCGCCTGCTCGCTCAGCTTCCGCGCCGTGCAGTCGCGCACGATCGACAGGAACGCCACCGGCCGGCCCTCCTCGTCGCGCTCGAGCGAGACCGATTGGTCGATGTAGAGCGGATCGCGGCCGCGGGGAAAGACCTGGTACTCGAGCTGCGCCGGCTCGCCCGTCGCGTAGACCCGGCTGTAGAGCTCGCGCAGCGTGGCGACGCGAGCCTCGCCGATCGCGGCCTTGAAGTTCGCGCCGACGAGATCGTCTTTCCGGTAATTGAACATCCGGCAGAAGGCGTCGTTGACGAAGAGATAGTCGCCGCGCAGATCGACCACGGCGCAGCCGTCGCTGATCTGGTTGAGGATCGCGAGGTAGCGATCCGCCGCGCCCCACCGCGCGGTGTCGGACAACGGCGTCACCGGGCGAACGACGGCCGCCACGCGCAGGCTGCCGTCCTCGGCGCTGCGCGACGAGACGACGACGGCCGCCGCGAATTCGTGGCCGTCGCGGCGCAGCATCGTGATCGTCCGCTCGTAGGTGCGGTCCGACGGCTCGCGCAGGACGTCGGCAAGCTGCGCGCGGTAGCGATCGCGGTTTCGTTCCGGAACGAGGAGCGCAGCCGGCTGGCCGATCGCGTCGGCCGCGCGCCATCCGAACAGCCGCTCCGCGCCGCGATCCCAGCTCGTGATCAGGCCGCCGGCATCCTGTTCGATGGATACCGCGTCGTGGGGATCAGGCGGCCGCCAGGTGAGCATCGCGCAGTGCCTGCTGTGTCGGCCCGATCAGCGCGCAACCACGTGCGGGTCGGCCGGCGCGCCGGTCTCGAACCGCCGCAGCGCGTCGATCACATTCACCGATTCCGCCGACAGCCGGCGCCACGCCGCTTCCGCCGCATCCATGCGCGACTCCGCCGCGAGGCGCTCGAGCGTCGACGCCGCCTCGAAGAGGCCGACCGCGCCGAGGTTGCCGGCCGCGCCCTTGAGCGCGTGCGCCGTCGTGCGCACCGCTTCAGGATCGCGGCGCATGACGGCGGTCTTGATCGCGGCGAGCCGCACCGGACAGTCGTCGAGGAACATGCGGACGACCGTCGCCAGCAGATCCTCGTCGCCCGCGACGCGGTGGCGCAGCGCTGCTTCGTCGATCACCGTCTCGTCGAACCGTGGCGCCGGCTTCTCCGGGCGCGGATCGTCGATCGCCTCTTCGACGACGGCGTACAGCATCTCGGGCTCGATCGGCTTGGGCAGGTAGCCGTCCATGCCGGCGGCGAGGCAGCGCTCGCGGTCGCCGTTCAGCGCGTGCGCCGTCATGGCGACGATGCGGACGTGCTCGCCGCTCGATTTCTCGCGCTCGCGGATCGCGATGGTCGCCTCGAGGCCGCCCATCACCGGCATCTGCACGTCCATCAGGACGACGTCGAAGGGCCCGCCGGCGAGCAGATCGAGCGCCTGCTGGCCGTCGCCGGCGACCGTCACCGCGTGGCCGCGGCGCGTCAGCAGGCCGACCGCGACTTTCTGGTTCACGACATTGTCCTCGACGAGCAGCACGCGCTTCTGCGCAACGTCCTGCCGCGCCGGCGCTGGCGGCGGCGGCGCCGTGCGCACCGGCGCGGGCGTCGGCTTCTTGTCGAGCGCGCGGCCGATGGCCGTCTGCAGATCGGCGGCGTACACCGGCTTGGTGAGATACGCGGCGATGCCGAGCTCGCGGCAGCGCGCCTGATCGCCGTACTCGCCCGACGAGGTGAGCATCATGATCGTCGAGCCGGCGAGCTCGGGGTGCTGCGCGATCCGCCCCGCGACGCCGAAGCCGTCGACCTCGGGCATGTTCGAATCGAGCAGGATGAGGCGGAACGGGCGCGACGCCTGCGCCGCGGACGTCAGCGCGTCGATCGCCTCGCGGCCGCCCGCGACGGCGGTCGGACGCATGCCCCAGCGCGCGACCTGCTGCTCGAGGATGCGCCGGTTCACCTCGTTGTCGTCCACGATCAGCACCGAAGTGCCGGCGAGATCGTGCGCCGGGCTCGAGTCGTCCGCGCCGGCGGCGACGTCGAGCGCCACCGTGAAATGGAACGTGCTTCCGGCGCCGGGCGCGCTCTCCACCCAGATCCGCCCGCCCATCAGCTTCACGAGCGTCGCCGAGATCGTCAGGCCGAGGCCCGTGCCGCCGTAGCGCCGCGTCGTCGATCCGTCGGCTTGCTGAAACGCCTCGAACACCGCGTCGTGCTTGTCGGAGGGAATGCCGATGCCGGTGTCGGCGACCGACACGTGCAGCCGCGTGCTCCCCTCGTTGCGGAAGTCTTCGCGCACGGTGACGAGCACGTGGCCGCGATCGGTGAACTTGATCGCGTTGCCCACGAGGTTGCCGACGACCTGCTGCAGCCGCACGCGATCGCCGACGACGGCCGCGGGCACGCGCGGATCGATGTCGCACATGAGCTCGAGGCCCTTCTGGTGCGCGCGCAGCGCGAACGGCTTCAGCGCTTCGCCGAAGAGCGTACGCGGCGGGAAGACGACCGACTCGAGCTCCAGCTTCCGCGCTTCGATCTTCGAGAAGTCGAGGATGTCGTTGAGGATCGACATCAGCATCTCGGCCGACGCGCGCACGGTCGTCAACCCGTCGCGCTGCTCGTCGGTGAGCGTCGTGCCGAGCACGAGATCGGTCATGCCGAGGATGCCGTTCATCGGCGTCCGGATCTCGTGGCTCATGTTGGCGAGGAACTCGCTCTTCGCGCGGCTCGCCTCCATCGCCTTGTCGCGCGCGCGCGCCAGGTTCGCGTTGCTCGCGCGGAGCTCCGCGGTGCGGGCTTCGACCATGTGCTCGAGATCGGTCTGGTTCAGCATCAGCTGCGCGTCGCGCTTCTGGATGTCCGACAGCATCTCGTTGAACCGATCGATCAGCTCGCCGATCTCGTCGTCGGCGGTCTTCACGGCGCGGACCTCGTACGCGCCGGTGTTGCGGACTTCGCGCGTCACGTCGATCAGCGCGGCGATCGGACCGACGGTGAGCCGCGCCGTCAGCCGCGAGAGGACCCAGGCGATGATGCAGGTCGCGATCAGCACGAGGCCGGCGACCGCGCCGAACCCGCCGAGGCGCATCCACAGCTCGTGCAGCTCCGACTCGACGACGATCGCGCCGAGCGTCTGGTCGTCGAGCAGGATGCGCCGCGTGACGCGCAGCCGGCCATTCTGAAACGTGACGTCGGGCGCGAGCGCCGTGGGACTCATCGCGGCCGGCGCCGTCCCGGGCGATCCGTTTCGCGTGTAGGCCGCGAGCTGTCGCCCGTCGCTCGTGTACAGCCGCGCGCTGACGATGGAGTCGAGCACCGAGAGGCCGCGCAGCGTCTCGCTGGCGGCGCGCTGATCGCCAAAGGCCAGGGCGCCTGTGCTGTTGGTGCCGATGACGTCGGCGATCGTGGTGGCGTCCTGCACGAAGCGGGCGCGCGACGCCGTGTAGTCGTAGGCGGCGAGCACCGTGCAGGCGATCATCAGCGTCCCGCCGGCGGTCAGCATGACCGACGCCGTCAGCTTGCGCGCGAGCGATTGCCGGCGAATCCAGGTGACGAACTTATTGCGCATGCGCACCGTGGACGATTTTCGCGAGGCCGAGAACGTGTGAACTCAAACGGACGTGCGCCTGCTCGACGGCGTCGAGGTTGACGGCGAACCGCAGGCGGCCGCCCTCGACGAAGAGCTCGATCATCCCGCCGGCCTGCAGGAACCCCGCGCCGTCGCTCACGGTGAGGATCGGCCGGCCGCGCAGCGCGTCGAGCATCGACCGGGCGCGGCCAACCTGCGACCCGGCGATGAACGCGACGTGGCAATCGGGCGTCGACGGCTGCTCGGCGAGCTGCCGCACCTGCACGCGCGAGCCGTTGGGCGTCGTGCGCAGCGCGTCGATCACCGCGGCGCCGACGCGAGCGTCGCCGATCACGCAGACGACGAGCGACATGTCCTCGGGCGCGGACCACTCGGTGAACTTGACGAAGTTCATGATGAACGCCGCTTCGAGCCGCGCCGCCGACGCGCTTTGATCGAACAGCGCGGCCTCCGCGCGCGGCACGCACAGCGTGAGGAAGAGGGCAAGCGCGCCAGCCGCGCGCGGCGTCGAGATCTTCCGGATCGTCGAAGTCATTCCATCCGCCGCACCGATGCGGGCGATGCGCCTTCCTGCTGAGCTGAGCGAGGACCGGGTGGCGCCCGGGAGCGGCGCGGCCGGCTCTGCTCGACGGTTGAACCCTGGGGTTTCGCCGCACAGGAGAGCAAACGGGCTGCCATGAAAAATCTGGCGAATTCGGACGATCGATGTGCGCGGGGTGTGCGGATCGAGCCGCAACCGCACACGGGCAATGCCAGTGTGTGCGGCTGACGAACTCGATCGCGCGCGGCACGGCCTTCGCTATCTCTCCGGGCACGCCGGCGCAAAAACACGCGCTCGCCGAGCGCGGACGCCCGGCGCGGTAACGCATTTGCCAGTCGCATTGCGATTTCGATGGAGCGCGGGATGAAGGGATGGGTGCGGTTTCGGCGCGGGCGCGCGTGCTACACCGGCGCGATTGCGCGGCTGCCGTTCGTGGCCTGGCTCGCGACGCCCGAGGGCCGGGCCGTGCTCGATGGCGCGGTGGCGCGCACGCGCTTCGCGGTGCTCACCGAGCGGCGCGCGGCGCGCCGCCTCTGGCGCCAGCTCGCGGCCGCCGCGCGCGAGCCGGCGGCTGTCGTCGTCATCCAAAGCGAGGCGGACGCGTATCTCGATCGGCTACGCGACTTCACGTGCGCGGCGGGCCTTCCGCGGCTGAGCGTCGATCTTCATCGCCTCGTCGTCGTGCCGCGCGTGCTGGTGAACGGCGCGGCGTACGGCGGAATCGCCAGACGATTGCTCGCGGAGCGCGCGTTCGCGGCGCTCGAAGGCGGCGACGTGCTGCGCGACTTCTTCGTGCGGACGCTCGTCGATCATCTCGACGCGGCAATCGCGGCGACGCTGCCGTCGCCGAAGCGGCCCCTCACCGTCAGCAGGGACTGGATCAGCGTCGGCGTGGACGGCGCGTTCGAGTGGCGGCTGCCGATGCCGGACGAGCCGCAGTGGGACGGCCACCACTACGTCGTCGAGCTGACGCGCGATCCGATCACGCGCGGGGTGCGGAAGAAAGTGGTCGCGGCGGTCGAGCGGATCGCCGCGTCGCTTCCGTCGCTGTCGCGCGTCGAGCGCAACGAGATCCTGCGCCGCGCGGTCCACGGGTGATTGGGGATTGGGGATTGGGGATTGGGGATTGGGGAGATTAGAGTTGCTCGTGGCGACCCTGAAAGGGTCGCCCTACATCAGGTGTAGGGCGACCCTTTCAGGGTCGCCAGAGGCGAGCAATCCCCACGCGATTACCGAGACGATGTCGCGGCGGCCGCGTGCGGCAGGTGGATCGACATCAGCACGATCGCGCCTTCGACCTGCGTGAACCAGTGCGGCGTCTTCTCCGGCACCATCACCCAGTCGCCCTTCGCGAGGCGGCGCGACGTGCCGCCCTGGATGCCCGACCCCGTCAGGTTCTCCGCGTTCGTCCGCTTCTCCTCGCGCAGCGTGCCGCCGGTGACGAGCGTCCCCGAGCCCTCGACGACGTAGAACATCTCGGCCTCGCGCTCGTGCACCGACGCCGGCGCGTTCACGCCGGCGGCGCGGTACTCGAGGTTCGCGTTGTACGGCGCGAGCTGCAGAATCGGCTGCACGAAGTTCGGCTGGTCGGGTTTCCGCTCCGCCTTGGCTTTCGCGATCATCGACGTCACGTCGGCCGATCCGCCGAAGAGCTTCGGCGCCGGCGCCGGCGCCTGCGAGGCGGGCTGCTGTGCGAGCGCCGCCGCCGAAGCGAGCATCACGATCGTGCCGAACACCTGTGCGCGCATGAAGCCTCCTCTGGTGAGTTGAACGTGGCGGTGCGTAGCTTACTGAAAAATGGCGGCCTGCGATCACGCGATCGGCATATCGAACAACGCCGCCAGCCGGCGCGCATCTTCGGCCGACAGGTCGATCGCCATGCCGGCGAGCGCCGCGTCGAGATGCGCGGCATTCCTGGGCCCGACGATTGCCGCGTCGACGCGCGGATGATGCAACGCCCACGCGACGGCGAGCGCCGCCGTCTCCACGCCTTGCGCGCGCGCCTCGTCGGCCTGGGCCGCCAGCCCGCGATACACCTCTTCGCGCTCGAGCTGCCGGTACGGCTCGGGACGCAGCGTCATGCGTGAGCCGTCCGGGTAGACGCCCCGCGCGCGATACTTCCCGGTGAGCCATCCGCCGGCGAGCGGGCTGAACGCCGTGAACCCGACGCCCTGGTCGGCGCAGAGCGGAAACAGCTCGCGCTCGGCGGCGCGATCGAGCAGGCTGTACGAGTTCTGCACCCACTCGAAGCGGCACACGCGGCGGACGTCGCTCACCCACAAGCTGCGCGCGAGCCGCCACGCCTCGATGTTGCTCGCGCCGACGTAGATCACCTTTCCCGCACGCATGAGGTCGTCGAGCGCGCGCAGCGTCTCCTCGAGCGGCGTCTCCGGATCGGGCTCGTGAACGAGATACAGGTCGAGGCGATCGGTCTGCAGCCGCGCGAGGCTCGCGTCCACCTGCTGCAGAATGTGGCGGCGAGAGAGGCCGCGATCGTTCGGCCCGGGCCCGACCGGATTGAAGACCTTCGAGCTCACGAGCAGCTGATCGCGGACCGCGGAGCCTTTCGTGTTCAGCCATCTGCCGATGTAGGCCTCACTGCGGCCGCCGCCGTACGCGTTTGCCGTGTCGAAGACGTTGATGCCGGCGTCGACCGCGCGATCCATCAGCTCGAACGCCTGCGCCTCGGTCTCTCCCAGGCCGAAGAACGCCGGCGCCGATCCGAC
>Ga0066696_10000937_pt1 | contig 12198 bp, 11 predicted proteins | sample GraSoiAngelo_145_FD_71412 | JGI IMG/M metagenome (GOLD analysis project Ga0066696, IMG submission 71412) | Grasslands soil microbial communities from the Angelo Coastal Reserve, California, USA - 14_1009_05_20cm | ecosystem: Environmental > Terrestrial > Soil > Grasslands | place: USA...
GCGCGGGCAGGCCGAGGCGATCGCACGTTCGACGGATGCTTGCCTGTCACTCGGTGTGCCCAACATCGCGATCATCACCGGCGAAGGCATGTCGGGCGGCGCCATTGCCATCACGACCGCGAACCGCGTGCTGATGTTCGAGCACGCCATCTATAGCGTTATTTCGCCCGAAGCGGCGTCCTCGATCCTGTGGCGCGACGGCACCAAGGCGCAGGAAGCCGCCACCAGCATGAAGATCACCGCGCAGGATATGCTGCGGTTCGGCGTCATCGATTCGATTCTCAGGGAGCCTTCTGGCGGAGCCCATCGCGACCCGCAGGCCATGATCGCTGTAACCGGCGATGCCATTGCCCAAGCGATGGACGAGCTGCGCAACCTCGATCGGGATGCCATCCGCCAGCAGCGGCGGCAGAAATTCCTCGATATCGGACGCAAGCTGAGCTGAGGCCGCGTTTTCTGCGGAAAATCACAGCCAAAGGGCCCTGGTGAGGCTTCGCCCGACCTTTTCAGAATATGACGATTTCGGCCCCAATTAGGCCCAGACACAGATATTTAACGTCTGTTGACCATGGGTGGGGTGGTACGGCCCGCGATGCCTGCCACGGCTTGCGACCAAGGGGGCCAAAGAGTAGTATTTTAGTCAATGGCTTCACGGCTTGGACGCTATATTGGGGTGCGACAAGCCGGTGGAGTGGGGAGCTTGCATTGATTCTCGGCTCGGTAGTTCGCGCGCTCTTTACAGCGACCGTGCTCGCCGGCGGTGTGTTGCTGGCCGGCTGCAACAGCGACGAAATCTCGCTTGCGTCCAATGCCAAGGCGAACCAGCCGGTCCCCCCTAAGCTCATGGCCGATATGACCGAGAAGGACATGGATCTGCAGTCGCCGATGCTGGTCCGGCTGTTCAAACAGGAGGCCGAGCTCGAGGTCTGGAAGCAGGACCGCTCCGGCCGTTTCGCTCTGTTGAAGACTTATCCGATTTGCCGCTGGTCCGGTGATCTCGGACCCAAGGTCCGCGAAGGCGACCGCCAGGCCCCGGAAGGCTTCTATTCCATTTCGCCGGCCCAGATGAACCCGCAATCGGCCTATTACCTCTCGTTCAACACCGGCTATCCCAATGCCTACGACAAGGCGCTGGGACACACCGGCTCGCAGCTGATGGTGCATGGCGACTGCTCATCGCGCGGCTGCTACGCCATGACAGACGAACAGATCGCCCAAATCTACTCGCTCGGCCGGGAGTCCTTCTTTGGGGGACAGCGCGCGTTCCAACTGCAGGCGTATCCGTTCCGGATGACGCCGCTGAACATGGCCAAACATCGCAACAACCCGAACATGCCGTTCTGGAAGATGATCAAGGAAGGCTACGATCATTTCGAAGTGACGCGGCAGGAGCCGAAGGTCGATGTCTGCGAAAAGAAATACGTGTTCGACGCCGCGAAGACGCCTGACGCCAAGCGGGATCCGGTGTTCGACCCAGCGGCCAAATGCCCGGGCTATGTCATCCCGGATGAAGTCGCCGAGGCGGTTCGCGAGAAGCAGCAGCAAGATCAGGTCGAAACCGCCAAACTGATTTCAAAGGGCACGCCGGTCGCCCGCATGAATACCGGCATCGATGGCGGCATGCACAAGGTGTTCGCCGCCAAGCTGCCCGAGGGCTCTACCGGATTATCTGAAGGCGGCGAAGGCCAGGGCCTGTCGCTAATTGCGCTTTCCCGCGCGCCCGGCACCATCCCTTCAACGGTTAATCCGCCGCGCGGCCCCGTTACTTCCCCACAAGAACCGCTGGTGGCGTCGATGACACCGGCCCCGACGGCGGCTACGCGGGTTGCATCCGCCTCGGCTCCCAATGCGCAATCCGATGGATTCTTTAGCACTCTGGCTCGCAAGGTGGGTCTCGGCGGCAGTGGGGATACGACCGCCAGCGCGCAGCCGATCCCGGCGAGACCGAAAGTCATCGAGGCCAAACGCAATGAACCCTCGCCGCACCCGGAAGCTTCGGCTGCGAAGCCGTTAAAGCCGGAGACCAAGCAAGCCGCCGCCCATCCACCACCGAAGCCCGAGACGCCGATTGCAACGGCGGCTTCACCGAAAGACGCTCTGGTCGCCGGCTCCCAGCCAATCGTGCAGGCCAATTCGTTTGAGAGCCGGTTCTCGGCGTTTAAATAAGCTAACTCGTCAGTCGCTCGCGCTCACGCCCTGTGTCGGGCTTTGCGAACTCCGCGTTTGCTCTCAGCCTTAGCCGCATAGGCAATCCGTTCTGAGGTCTGATTGTTATCTTCAGGACAGGCCAGACCTTGTATCCAGGGACCAATTCCGGAACGAACTCACGCATGATGGTGGAGAGGACGAGGGTTGCCTCCTGCAGCGCAAATGGCTGGCCGATGCACATGCGGGGGCCGAAGCCAAATGGGATATAGGAGAAACGTCCTACGGTTTCTTTGGCCGATCCATAGAACCGCGCGGGGTCGAATACATCCGGTTCTTTCCAGAGGCGACGATGGCGATGCAACACGTAGGGAGCAATTACAAGCATCGTTCCCGGCTTAATTGCGATGTCGCCAAGATGGTCGGCATCAATTGCCGAGCGGGTAACCGCAGCTATCGATGGATAGAGTCGAAGAGCCTCATCGAGGACGGCCCGGGTTTGCGGCAGGGAATCCACTCTCTCGGTAACATTCGAGCTGGCTCCAGCAGCTTCCGCAGCCAACCGTTCGGTCCATTCTGGCGATTGTGAAAGCAGAAACAACGACCACATGATTGCGTTCGCGGTGGTCTCATGACCCGCGGCAATAAACGTTATTATGTTTGCGCGTACTTCCGGCTCACTCATCCACTCCCCGGTCTCAGGGTCGCGAGCATCGAGTAAAAAAGTGAGAAGGTCATCCGGGAGGTCGGAATCGCCCCGGGCCATCCGGCTGCGCCGGTTTTCGATGATACTATCGACAGTCGTGTTGAATAAACGCAGTTCTCGTCCGACGCGATAATCTGCAAGCCTGGGGATGAAGTCGGGCAGGCCGAGCAGATCTGCCGGTTCGATAGTGCCGATGGTATCGAAATATTTGCGCATCGAATCCCGGATCTCCTCGGCATGTCGACCGAGACCTTCGGAGAAAATGGTGCGTTCAAGAACCTCGAGCGTCAGCAACGTGATTTCCGCCGCGACATCGACAACCTGATTTCGCGATTGCCGCCATCTGTGAACGAGAGATTGAGCCGCCTGCTCAACCGGGACGGCAAAACGTTTGATGGACTTCCGAGTGAAGAGCGGACCAAGCATCCGCCGCTGCCGCTCCCACTGGTTACCGTCCGCCATCAACAAGCCGTTTCGCAATGCCGACGACATGATCCGCCGCTGAAGAGGTTCTCTCCCGTAATTAGCGGAGTTATCCAAAAAGACGTGCCGTATCGCGGCGGGATCGTTAACCAGCAAAACTTGCCGCGGACCCAGATTGGTTGTGACGATCGGTTCGGAAAAATGTGTCTCCGCCCAGGCCTCGAGCGGATTCCTCCATAGGGCCCTCACCAGCGCCAAGGGACCAAGCGGACTGCGATGAGGAATAGGCGCGGGTGGGACGAAAGACCCATGCTCAACGCTGAAATCGTTCATCAAAGGTTCCCTGATGTACCAAGAGCGCTAATTCGCCTCAATACATAGAGTTCCATTGCCGTAGCCAGAGAAGGTCAGGCCTCTGGAACGAGCAGGGTCGGTCCTAGCAAAGCTCTGCCCCGGCGCAGGGCGGATTGCGCTCTGAAAGCGTCGATCGCAAGTCGCAGCAAATCGGGCAGTTGACCGGGGCGCCGGATCACCGACTGAACGACGGCACGAAGGTCAATTGCCCCTCCAGGGCGCAAGTTCAGGAGTGCCGCAGGCGGTAGCCGACGATGGGCGGGATCGATCACCACCCTGCAAGATGCGAATGGCAAGTTGTGCGCTGCTGCAACCTTGGCCGCAAAATGGGATTCCATGTCGACCGCGATAGCCCCGGTTCGGGCGTATAGTTCAGGTTTGTGTTTAGCGCTTGCAACAAGTTGTTCGACAGCGAGGATGGGCCCCTGAATTGAGCGAGGCAACATCGCCGAGAGACGCTGCGACCACTGCTGGTGCGGAAAGTGGGCTTCCTCACCGAGCAATATTGAGGAGGCGACCACCCACTGACCGGGGGCAAGATGCGGGGACAATCCTCCGCACACTCCAAAGCTCAGTATGCCCCGCACTCCACTGGATATTGCCTTCTGCAAGAGAGCTGGTGTGCGCACACCGTCGCTTACGACGGCGACACAGCCCGCAAGCCGCGCCTCAAATGCCAGCCCGGTCACGGCCACGATACAATCGAGCCCTGCAACAACACTCACCAGATAACACAGGCTGAGAAGCCGCCCCCTATTCACGTCGAAACTAACAGCGGCTCCCCGCCGGTCAATCTCTTAGCCTATGTTTCGGAGCGGAACTCACAGCTCAACGAGCGACGGCGAACGCTCCGAACCGTAGGCTGCCACGGCATCTGGCGACCGGCGTAGTTCGTAGACGATTATGCTCTCCAGCACGAAGGACTTCTTGCTCATCGGATGCCCCGTCATGCCAGCCTTCTCAATCATCTCGGCGAAAGCTGCGAGGTTGCACGAGGATGATAGAACTACGTACACGCGGCCGCCCGGAGCGAGTCTTTGAGAGGCCTGCTCGAACAGCGTTGCAATGTCGCGGAAGTTTGGCCCGGCATACCACGATCGATCGGCCACGTCGCGCGGCTGTCCCTCGAAAAACGGCGGATTGGTCAAAATCAAATCGAACCGAGCACCCGCGGGTACGGGCGACAGCAGATGACCAATGATGGCCTTCACAGTCCCGGCAACCCCGTTCTTTTTGGCGTTCACGTTTGTCGCAGCTACTGCATACGGATTGATGTCGATGGCGACGACTTCTGACGCGCCCGCTTTCGCAGCTGCAATGGCCAGGATGCCGGATCCGGTGCCGACGTCCGCAACCCGCTTTCCACGCAAATCGAGCCCTAGAATAAATTCGGCAAAGAATGCGCTGGTCAGAAAGAAGCGGGGATCGAAAACTGTTGGCCCAACAGTCAGGTCAAGGCCCGCAACGGTTACGTGCCGCGTAGAACGGCGGGATAGAATAAAGTGATAGGCCAGAAAGTGGAGGACACTCTCCAGGATTTTCTTCGGCCGGGTCTGCGGTGTCTGCGACTCGCGGACAACGATCTGATCGAAGCTAAGCGCCATTTAAGCTCCTGCGGAACTCAGCACAGGTCACGCTAAACGCTTCGCCAACGTCACAGTTCCGGACGCTCCGTTCTGGGAGCACGTGCAGGAGTCGGGCACCGTACACAGCAAAGGAAATTCGGCGATAGCCGGCAGCCCGGAGAGAGCGCATGAGCAGCGTCGGAGGGTTTTGGCGCGCTCAACAATGGGCCTTGCCGCACCTCGGAACGAATGGCGATGCCGCTTTAAGAGCTTGCGTGGTAGACTTCGGTAACGGCTCCGTCCCGAATGGGAGCATTTCGTGTACAAGAAAATCCTTCTTGCCTATGACGGCTCAATCGAGGGACGCCGGGCGTTGCGGGAGGGCGCGAGAATCGCTCAACTCTGCGGCGCTGAGGTGCTCCTGCTTGCCGTTGTCGAGACTTCGGGCGGGATTGGGACTTTGGATGGCGGCTTCGTGCTCCCGATTAGCGAACAGATCGAAGACTACAAGAACATCCTCGCGGAAGGCGTGGAGCGTCTTAAAGCCATGGGCTTCGCACCGACCGCCCGGCTAGGCATCGGCGAAGCCGGACGTGAAATCGCTAAAGTTGCCGAAGAGATCGGAGCAAACCTCGTCGTCATCGGCCACCGTCCCGACGGAGCGCTGGCGCGATGGTGGTTCAGCTCAGTTGGAACATACCTGATCAAGCATCTTCGCTGCAGCGTCCTGGTTGCCCAAACCGAGATTGACGACCAAGAATTCGCCCAGTTGCTGACCGGGCACGCCGAAGAGGAACCGGAATAGTTATCGCAACCAAGCTTGCCTGGCTGCCTCTAGTTAGCAGCAAACACGCGAAGTCATTGAATGGTCGTTAAGCCAGCTTGCCGTGGCAGTGCTTATACGTTCACGGCAAGTGCAGTCGTTGCCGTGTCGCAGCAGTTTTTGCTCCCTCGAATCTGCTTGTCAACTTTTTGTCTAGGACTCAGTCTTTTCTTCTGTGCACGATGCTTGTTTTTGCGCCATTGCTTTGCGAGCTTCATCGATGCGTTTTGCTGTCTCGCAGTGTTTCGCTGCACCCAACTTTTTTTAACGCATCGTCGGGCTTCGTCTTGGGCTGACGGGATTGTACTGGGGCGTTGTGCTGATCGCGACCGAAGTTTCGCTGGTGAAATTTCGATGTTGGTGACCGTCATGGCCAACTCGGTGAGGGAGCTGAAATGGGCGTCAATTTAGCTCTTCGTGCGTGATCGTCTCGGTAGCGGTTCATACCAATCATGGCGACCAGTCCTCTCGATTGCGTCAATCCATCCAAAATCAAAAGAGCTCTTTGACACGTTGAGTTCCCGCAACGCTACTTCTTGAAGCTCGGCCTTGGTTAAGAGTTTGGGCTGGCCGTTAAGCAACCAATCTCTGCAACGCCGTCGCTCATCTGCAGCCTTATCCCACAGCTCTTTGTTTCTGCTTTTCATCGGCATCGCTGTCCCGCACTCTGGGCACCTAACGACAGTAGCACAGCGATTTGTGACCGAAGCTCGTCAGTGAGAATCTGTTATGCCAAGCTGACTGGCCCAGATCAACGAGGATATCCAATGGTGCGTATGATCGTAGTGGTCGCATGCTCGTTAGCCGTTCTGTCGTGTGCGGCAGTCGCACAAGAGTACGAATATGCCGAGCTACAGAAGAATTTTGCTGACGCCGTGGTTGTCGGCAATAAGACGCCGTCAGCACTGGCAGGAAATTGAAAAAGGGGAGCCATGGCAGGGCTCCCCTTTGTTTATGGAGCAAACTCGAGCAGCAGAACAACGAGCGGTTCACGGGAGAGCCGACCACCGAAGGTCCGCTATTTGCGATCATGCATCGCGGACTTTATTTCCTGATCGCGCTGCTTACAAAGCGCCGCCTTGATCAGCTACGGCGGCAGCAAGCATTGAAAATGCTTCAATGGCCATCTGCCGAAAGCTGACGACAGGAAACTCTCCAAGGTTCGCGGAGAAATGTCCCAAGGCGGCAAGAAGAAAAATCATGGTATCTTGTTCTGATGCTCCCAAGGAGCTCGCATGGTATGCGAGCTCGGTCCGCAAAACGGCAGGACGCAAGTTCAGTGATACTGCGAAGCGAATAAGGTCATAGATAGCAAAGCCTTCCATCAAGGAGCCCCGCCAATCGATCACTATCATTGGCTCGTGTCTTGAACTGAGAATGTTACCTGCCCAGAAATCACCATGCATGGGTACGAAGCGAGGGGTCGCTTCTTTGGCAGATATCTTCGCCATAGAGACTTTTGCGGCTGATCGGATTTGACAAGGAATGGCATCCATCCATGCCAAATGATCAAGTGCTGCAAGGAATTTGTCTGCGGCTGGTGTTGAGGGCGGCTCAGCCAGCTCCACGACACCACGGAGCCATCGAAGAGCCACTGGCCGAACAGCCCTTCGCTGCCAAGCACGCACAAGTTTGTTGTTACTCATTGGCCGACAGCGCGGCAAAGCCATAAAGCTTCGCCCATCGAGTTCACCGGACAGAGTCACATCCAGGATGACCGATCCAAGTTTTGGCCCGAGGCGGGCTTTAGCCGCTTGCATGGCAAGCACTTCAGCCGCTGCAACGTCAGGAAAGGACGTGGGCGATAGATGCAGTATAAACTTCTTCTCGACGAGAAAAAGCGCGGTGCCATCTGCAACCAAGGAGTTCTCGCGGAGAACTTCGAGTGCAACTTGCCTGTGCTGTTCAGGCATTCCCAACTTCGAACGGTACGGCGAAAGCTTCTGTGCAAGACGATCTATAAATTGGGGTGACATGCTCGGTAAAGCACGGGCGTTAGTAGCCATCCAGATTGCCTTTGGGAACGGATGCGAAGCTGAACCGCCGCTAGTCATAGGCGCTCGTACCTGTTACTTTCGTGCGATTAGGAACAATCCGGGTGTGAAGTAACGAACCAATCTGGCCGGAGTCACTTTCATCAGCAGATTGGTAGCTCTCGTGTTGCTTTGTTTAAAAAGAGAAGGCCGGGCAGCTCGAATCGAAGCCGCGTCGGTTTCAACAAAATGTTCAGGGAACCTCATTTCAGGAACAGCCCAATAGGTGGCAAACGGAGATAACCCAGCACTCTGAACCAGGCGCTGTAGTGCTCCGTAAGAATGCAAGTGACCAAGTGGCGGTTTTGACAGCAGTCGTCGAAGCAACCAACGCGGCAGTGCGCTTCCAAACCGCATATCGTGACAGTGCTCGTCGCGCCCTCCGAGCATCAAGCGGTACGAAAAGCGGTTTTTTGTATTGAGTTGCAAAACGCCACCTGGCTTGAGAACCCGGCGTATCTCAGACAACATCAGACGTTGACCATCTTCCGCCGACAACTCGAGGACCGCTCCCGTAGCCGTGGCGCACCACTCAAGGACGAGATTAAGAATGACAACATCGTAGGAATCGTTCGGATAGGGCAACGTGCAGTCGTGGCCGCCGCACGCAAAGTTGACGTTCAGCTGAGACTGCTGTTCGCAACGAACTCGCGTGAAAAGCAAATTGAGCAATCGAACGTCTAAAGCATCTAGCTGCTTAACCCGGCTTGCAATTTCAGCCGTGTGCTGACCTAAGCCGCAACCGATTTCAAGGGCGACGGTGTTGCCCTTCGACAGCGGTAGCAGGTCGAGAAACTTACATCGGTTTTCATTGCAGATATAAGCGATCTCGCGCGGGCCAAACGTAGATTCGACGGCTCCGCGCCAACCGATTTTCTTGCTGAGTTCAACAGCCGCCATCATCTGCGGATTGTTCAACTCGGTGTAGATGTCACCTGAGCGAAGAAATAGCGCCACGCCCTCGAACTCAGCAGGAGTCTGATCCACCATACGCATACTACTCGCCATGATGGCGTTATTTTGTGCTTTTTGGGTTGGCTGGGCCGTCGGCTGTGTAGCCCGGAGCATGTACTTCCCCACGTGGCAGGAGCGGAAGCTATACAACAAGTAGGCGCGAGGGCGTATCAAATGGAAGAGAGACTGTATTTACTTGAAGCTGCGACAACCTAGATCAAATTTTTGGGAGCGTCTGTAGGACTCTCCTATTTGGCGTTTGCGCCGCTCACGTTGTTAACGCCGCCCATTCCGAATGCCCATTCAATCCCCCAACCTCGTCGCAAACGTCGCTGCCGTCGCCTGCTTCCCGTAGTACTCCTGAATCATCTGCACCGAAGTTCCCATGTTCCGTGCAATCTCGAAGACGCCGATTCCGTTTCGCAGCGCCATCACTGCATAGAAATGACGAAGGCTGTAGAGCGAATATTTTTCGCCGAACCCATTCCGTTCTACTCCAGCTTGTTCCAGCACTGCATTGAATTGATCGATTAGCGTAGTGACCTTCGACCCGTCGGGCATCGCGAACAGGAAATCGTTTGCAGTTTCGCAACTCCGGTTTGCCAATAATTTGTCTATTCGGCTTGCAATGGCCGACCTCGGAATCACGTCCCGCTCACCGGTTTTTCCTCTCACAAGAAAGCGGTAGTTAAGACGCCCCTTCTCGTCTGTGAACGGTAGGACATCACGTATGCGCAGATTGTTTGCCTCGCCGATACGCATTCCACAATTCGCAAGGACTAGGACGTAACCACGAAGCAATTCCCTGCTCCGTCGGGTGCGCCGATCCTTCGCATCATTGATACGCTTGTACATCGTGCGCCATAAGCGTCTGTACTCGGGTATCTCGAACGCCGGTCTTACACGTTTCTTCTTCGGTGTGAACGTGACCGTTGGAAGCGATTGCTTACCCCGAAGCCCCTGTTCATGGGCCCATCGAACAATGGCTTTGCCGAGCATCGTGTCCCACTGAAGCGTCTTATCGGTGGGATGAAGCTTGGCGTTCTTCGGGAGCGTCTTGAGTTGAATAATACTCACGGTGCCACGGAATAAACTCGCGCATCACCTTGTCATCGATGGCTTCGACGGGCACTGCTCCAGCATACTCACGCCAGAACTTCGAAACACGAATGATCTGCCTCAGCACGCCCGCTGAGGTCCTGCCGTGTGCATGGTCCCGTTCACGGTGCCGAACGTAATCGTCAATAACAGCGGCAAACAATTTGGATTTCGGCGGAAGGCCCTGCTCGGTTCGCTGTTCTATTTGGAACAGCAATCGACGGCCAAGGCGAATGGCGGTTTGCTCATCGGTGGTCTTGAGGGAGCGCCAAATGTATTTCACCGCTGAAACGCGAATTCGTGCGTAGAAGATCCCAGCACGCTTGAAAACTGTGAGCTTGCCATCCTCAAGATAGCGAGCGCCTTCCATCCATGGTGCCCCTGAAGATCAGCAAGCACCACACGGTGGGAGCATTTCAAATGGCTGCGAATTGCCTATTTTGTCTATGGCTCAGAAAGCAGCTAAGTCATTGAAATCACAGGCTACTTTAGCTTGCCGTGGCAGTGCTTGTACTTCTTGCCTGAGCCGCAAGGACAATCCTCATTGCGGCCGACCTTGCCCCAACTCGCCGGATTCCTGGGATCGCGGTCGGCGCTGGCGGCGGGCACCAGCGAGGCATTGGCGAACGCCAATTCGTCCTCGCCTGTGTTGGGGTCAAACTTGTGGGCTTCCATGACCGGCAACACCGGCTGCTGGTCTTCCGGCGGCACGATTTCAACCCGCATCAACTGTGCCGTCACCGCCTCGCGCAGGTGCGCTATCATCGCCTCGAACAGGCTGAACGCTTCGGACTTATACTCCTGCAGCGGATCGCGCTGGCCGTAACCGCGCAGGCCGATCACCTGACGCAGATGATCGAGCATGATCAGATGTTCGCGCCAGAGGTGATCGAGGGTTTGCAGCAGAACGGTCTTCTCGACGTAGCGCATGACGTCGGGGCCCCACTGCGCCACTTTTGCCGCCATGTGCTCATCGACACGCTGCTCGATCCGCGACAGCAGCTCCTCGTCGGCGATGCCCTCTTCCTTGGCCCATTCGTCCACAGGCAATTCGATGTCGAGCACCCGTTTCAATTCTTCCTTGAGGCCTGCGACATCCCACTGCTCGGCATAGACATGTTCGGGCACATGCTTGGTGACGACGTCCTCGACAAAGGCGCGGCGCATGTCGGCCACCGTCTCCGCCACGCTTTCATCCTTCATCAGGTCGATGCGCTGATCGAAGATCACCTTGCGCTGATCGTTCTGGACGTTATCGAATTTCAGCAAATTCTTGCGGATGTCGAAGTTGCGCGCCTCGACCTTCTGCTGCGCCTTTTCCAGCGCCTTGTTGATCCACGGGTGGATGATGGCCTCGCCCTCTTTCAGGCCGAGCCGCGTCAGCATGGTGTCGAGCCGGTCCGACCCGAAGATCCGCATCAGATCGTCTTCGAGCGACAGGAAGAACTTCGAGCGTCCGGGGTCGCCCTGGCGACCTGAGCGGCCGCGCAGCTGATTATCGATGCGGCGGGATTCGTGACGTTCGGATCCAATAATGTAGAGCCCGCCCGGCTTGGTCGCAGTCTTCGCCGGCTTCGATCCCTTGGCGGGTTCGAGCTCGACGACCTCTTCGGCCTTCAGCACGATTTCGCGGAAGCGTTCGACGTCGGCCTTGATGCGCTCGATCCTGGCGGCCTTCTCGGCCTCGTCGGTAATGTCAGCCGTCTCGTGCAGAATGCGCATTTCGAGCGAGCCGCCGAGCTTGATGTCGGTGCCGCGGCCGGCCATGTTGGTTGCGATCGTGATTGCGCCGGGCACGCCGGCTACGGCGACGATATAGGCTTCCTGTTCGTGGATGCGCGCGTTCATGACTGCGAACAGTTTGGCAGGCTTGCCGGCACGGGCTGCGGCGTAAAGCTTCTCCATCGCATTTTCATTGCCGAAATCGATCTGCTTGTAGCCGTGCGCCTTGAGGTAGTCGGCCAGCACTTCGGACTTCTCGATCGAAGCCGTGCCGACCAGTACCGGCTGCAGCCGCGCGTTGGCGCGCTCCACTTCGGCCAGGATCGCCGCGTATTTCTCTTTCTGCGTCCGATACACCTCGTCGTCTTCATCTAA
>Ga0066696_10000950_pt1 | contig 12118 bp, 10 predicted proteins | sample GraSoiAngelo_145_FD_71412 | JGI IMG/M metagenome (GOLD analysis project Ga0066696, IMG submission 71412) | Grasslands soil microbial communities from the Angelo Coastal Reserve, California, USA - 14_1009_05_20cm | ecosystem: Environmental > Terrestrial > Soil > Grasslands | place: USA...
GGCTGCGCCACGAGCAGCGCCAGAACAGCGGCTCCGAGCGACGCGATCATTCGACGATGACGCAGTCGCCCGGCTGCAGTCGCAGCGCGCTCGCGCGCCCCTGGCCTTGCGACAAGCCGCTGAACGTCGTGCGGATGCGAACAAGAGGGGAATGCCGTCGCAGGACGAAGACCCGATCACGATGCGCGTAATCAGTCAGACCCCCAGCCGAAGCAAGTGCCTCGAGCACTCCGGAGCCCTTCTCCAGCGTGTACTGTCCTGGACGGGTGACCTCGCCGAGGACCGGTATGATCAATGGACGGGATTCCTCGACAGTGACCGTGACCACTGGAGCGTTGACGTAGTCCTTCAGGCGCGCGCGGACTTGCTCGCCCAATGCCTGCGGCGCCAATCCCGCCGCGTCCACATCCTTCAGAATGGGGAGCGAGATCTTGCCGTCCTCGCGGACCCTCTGGCGGACCGACAACTCTTCATGGCCGAACACGCGGACGGCGATCAGCTCGCCGACGGCGATCAAGTACCCTTGATGGGGCTCCTTCTCCACGGCAGCGATGTAGTCATCGGCCCAGACGTACGGCCCGCTGGGCGCACAGGCCACCGCGACCATGAGCGCAAAGCCCGAGGTACGAATGAACTTTCCCACAGTCTTCTACCTTCCCATGATGCGCGGGCTCGAGGCAAACGTCGCGTTGCACCTGTACTCGTCGTGAAGGAGCGGTTCGGATACGCCGCAACAGCGGGTCCGACGCTTTACGCGTCGGGGAGGGCGTTCCTGCGACGACCTGCGCCGTACGTGCTCGGAACCGGCTCGAATTTGGACAGCCTAGGTGGCAGGCGTGAGAGCCGGTTGCAGCGCGGCGGACCTTGTGAAGTCCAGGGGGACCGAACAAGATACGTGTGGGGGGCGTGGGCGCGATGATCGGTTTGCTGGACGTCCAGGTGCCACACAAGTGATGCGAGCTGCCCGATTGGGACCGACGATCCGGATCGAGCCATGAGGCGCATCACACGGCTCCTGGCGAAACACAAGGGTGACACCTTCTGGGCGCTCCTCGACCAGGGTGCCGCCCTCGTGTCCTCGACCCTGTCGTTCATGCTCCTTGGCCGAACGTTGGGGGCCACCGGATACGGTGCGTACGTCGGCCTGTACGCGCTCATCGGTCCGTTTCTCGCTCCGAGCCAGTCCGGCGTGCTCCTCGCCGCGATGGAGCATGTCGTGCGAGACCGCGAGGATCCGGTCGAGGTGGCCCGGTCGTGCCTGAGCATGGCGCTCCTGAACGCGCTCATCTGGGTGCCGGTGCTGTCCGGAGTCGGCCTCCGCTGGATCGAAGGGGTCCCCGCCGTAGTCGGCTTCCTGCTCGTCGGCGCGGAGTTCTTCCTGAACGGCATTCTCTTCGCCTGCGTCGGCATGGTGCAGGCGCTGACCGGGTTCTCCGCCGCTGTCCGCCTTCGCCTCACGGGTGTGCTGTCGAGGATCGGCCTGCTGACGGTCCTGGCGATCGCCCATTCGCTGACGCTGACGACTCTGGCCGTCGGACAGGTCGCCACGCTCGGAGTGGTCGCGGCCTTCGCCATCACGAGGCTTTCACGGCTACTCCGGGTTGCGGCGCGGCCGGGGCGCATCCAGCTTCAACACGTCCGCAGCGTATTCTTGTATGGGCTCGGGATCGCTGCGTCGAGCGCCCAGTCCGATGCCGACAAGTTCGTGCTCACCGCTGCGCACCACCAGGCAGACGCAGGTCGATATGGCGCAGCCTATCGCCTCATGCAGGTCGTTCAACTGCCCGTCACCGCGCTGGTCGGCGCGACGCACCTCTCGTTCCTGCACAAGGAGGCGGGCCCGAATGCGCAGTCGCAACGGGCCATCCGGTTATCGCTGATCGCCATGACGTACGCGGTGCCTGCCGTCATCTGCCTCATTCTGATGGCGCCGCTGGTCCCGAGGATCCTCACCCGTGACTTTGCCGAGGCGACGCTCATTCTCCAGCTGCTTTCCCCGGTCGTGATCCTGCGCGGCGTCGGAGTGTTCCCGTTGAACGGGCTGTTGGGCCTCGGCCGCGGCGTGCTGCGCGCGAAGCTGCTCGTGGGCAACGCGCTTTTCACCCTCGCTCTCTACGCCGCCTTCATTCCAAAGTACTCCTGGCGAGGCGCACTTGTGGCGACCCTGGTATCCGAGACGGTGCTCTGTGCGTCGTCCTGGATTACGCTCTTATTGTGCGAGCGTGGCCTATCGACCCGCACCGGCCCAGAGCACGCGGCCCGCGAGGCTGCCATCCGAACCTCCCTGAACGACCTCCGCGACACCGAGATGACCAAGGTGCGTCCCGAACCGTGAGGAGGAACCACATCAGGACCCGGATCCATTCACCGCGTCGAGCCAGAGGTGCTCGCAGGCCGTGGCCGCCGCGGCGAAAGGACCCATTAGGGCGGTTCGTCGACTCGGCCGCTGCCTTCTAGCTGCGCGGCGACGAGTCGAGGCATGATGACGTGGTCGGCAGCGCCCACGGGAGCGGGAATCCGCCCAGTGAATCGGCATGCGCAACCGGAGGAGGGGAGATGGCGGGCCGGAGGCTCGACGAATGACAGAACGGCATTCAGGGGACGTCTACTCGGCCGAGGGGCATCGGGTCCACACGGCCCCCGGCTCGCGGCGGCTCCGATACGGAATCATGTGCCGCGGGCCGCAGCTGGAAGCCTGGCAGGCACTGGTTGTGCGCGAGCTGCAGTCGATCCCAGAGGTCGAGCCCGCGCTCCTCATCGTGGACGCCGACGCCGGGGCCGCCGGTCCGAGGCATCGGCTCTGGCAGCGCCTGCGCTCGCCAAGTTTACTCTGGAACCTCTACCAACGGGCGTTCATCGCCGGCAAGATCCCCGCCGAGAGGCGGATGGACCTCCCTGCCGAGCTGGACCGCGGCCTGCCGGTAATCCGCTGCCGACCGGAATTCCGCGGTAAGTACTCCCAGTACTTCTCGCCCGAGGACGTCAGCGCGATCCGCGCCCACGATCTGGATTTCATCCTGCGCTTCGCCTTCAACATCATTCGCGGCGACATCCTGTCCGCGGCGCGGTACGGCGTCTGGTCCTTTCACCACGGTGATTTGGATCGGTATCGGGGGATGCCCTGCGCCTTCTGGGAGATCGCCAAGGGCGACCCGGTTACCGGGATCACGCTGCAGCGGCTCACCGATGCACTCGACAGCGGGATAGTCCTGAAGCAGTGCCACATCCAGACCGTGCCCAAGTCGTACCCACGCTCGCGGGAGGCTGTCCTCGTCGCCGGTGCGGATCTTCCGGCCAAGGTCTGCCGGGATCTCCTCTCGAACCGCGGAGAGTACGTTTCCGCGCAGCCCTCCCGCACGACAGCGCCAATCTTCCGCACGCCGAAGAACAGCGAGATGCTGAGCTTTCTCGCGCGCACCACGACTGCCAAGCTCACCGACGCTGCTGGGTGGCTCTTCCGACATAGGCAGTGGGGTGTGGGGATCATCCAGGCGCCCATTCACTCCTTTCTCGATCCGCGCTTTCGCCCCGAGGTGAGCTGGCTCCCGCGCTCGGATCGTCGCCATTTCCTCGCCGATCCCTTCGGCATCCGGTCGGGCAAGAACTTGACGATCTTGGCGGAGGAACTCGACCACGCCGAGCAGGTTGGCCGAGTGGTGGCGATAGAATGCCCGGAGGTGGGTGCGCCGAGGATCCGGCGGGGGATCCTGGAACTCGCAGTGCACGCGTCCTACCCATACCTCGTCGAGCACGACGGCGAGATCTTCTGCATGCCCGAGACGAGCGCGAGTGAACAGGTGGTCCTCTACAAGGCAGTCGATTTCCCGACGCGCTGGGAGAAGGTCGCCACGCTGGTGCAGGGGATCGCCGCGCTAGATGCGTCCCTCGTGCGGTTCGACGGGCGCTGGTGGATGTTCTACGGCGTGGAGGGAACTGCCGGCACCGTCACGCTCCACGCCATGCACGCTCCGGACCTGCGGGGGCCGTGGATGGCGCACGCCGCCAATCCTCTCAAGATGGATGTCCGAAGCACGCGCCCTGGTGGGACGCCGTTCGTGCATCAAGGAACGCTGTACCGGCCAGCGCAGGACTGCTCGCGCGGATACGGCGGGGCCGTCGCGCTGAACCGCGTGACCCGCCTCTCGCCCGTCGATTTTCACGAGGAGGTGGTGACGGTCGTGCGCCCTGATCCCCATGGTCCGTTCCCCGCGGGGCTCCACACGCTTTCGGCGGCGGGCGACAAAACGATCATCGACGGGCAACGCACGCTGTTCGTGCCAGCGCTCTTCTTCGCGCAACTCCGCAAAATGTTGCGGAGCGCGAGAGCGTCGTCTCCTTGGCAGGCCAGACAAACGGATAGCGTGACACGCTCGGGGTAAAAATGCAGGCGCGCACGCTCATTTGGCCGATTCGGCGCGCGCGATCTTGTTGCGGTCAAGTCAACGAGACCCTACGGTTCCCCAGGGTTCTGAAATCGGGAGGCGGAGTCGACAGAACTGTCCTTCGCCGTGGGGACGGCCCGCCAATCCACCACGCGCCGCGTCCTCCTCGCGAGACGCAGCACCACGAACTGCAACAAGCCGAGCGCCCCGGGCAACTTGGCCAGCACGCAAAAGACCGCATAGAGATTCGCATCCCCGGGCGACAGGCCTCTGCGCGACATTTCCCGGCGCACGCGAAGAGCCAGCGCTGGATATCCGCCCAATGCGAGCAGACTCCACCCCGAAGTCGGAAGCAGCAGAGTGAAGGTTGCCAAGGGTACGAACACTCCCCAGAACAGTGTGCTCCTGATGTCGTGCCCCCAGAGACGCTCGGGAGAGCGTGCGGTTCGGTACCATCCCTCCGTAGAGGCGTAACCCGCGCGAAAGGCTCGTCGCCACCATTCGGCGAACCGGGTCATCGCTGCATCGTGAAGGACCATCTCGGCGTCGACGCGTAAGACGCTCCTACCGGACGCGCGCACGCGCAAGCACAAGTCAGCCTCCTCGGCTGCGATGAGCGTGGGATCGAACCCCCCCGCTTTGAGAAAGACTGGCGCACGCCAGAGGGCGTTGCCGCCGCAGGAATCGATCTCTCCAGGCGGCTGGTCCCACTCGAGATTGCAGAGGCGGTTGTAGATGGTCGCGTCCGGGAACCGCTCGCGCACCCTCCCGCAGACGGCTGCCGCCCGGGGAGTGGCGGAGAGCGCGGCGACCCCCTTTTCGATCCAGCCCGGATGCAACTCGCAGTCGCCGTCGATGAACTGGACCAGCTTGAGGGTCCGGTTGCGTTCGAGCAGGCGCCGGAGGCCTTCGTTCCGCCCGCGGCCCGCAGTGAATGGGCGCGAAGGATCGAGCGCGAGAGTGTCCACACCCGCCGCACGCGCGATCGCGAGGCTGTCATCGGTCGACCCGGAGTCCACGTAGACGACCGGCAAACCTGTGCGGGCGGCCGAAGCCAGGCACGCCCGGAGGCGCTGGCCCTCGTTGCGACCGATGACCACGATGCCGACGCCGGGCGTCAAGTCGTCGAGCCTTCCCCGCCTTGCCTCGGCGGCTCAAGGCTGCCCACTCTATCTGGCGCTCCCGGGTTCCAACAAGCGGCGCGTCAATCGGTCCCCGGGCTGCGCCGGGCCTCATTGAGCGCGAGCATGAAATGGTCCATGGCGCGGACGACGATGGTGTCGGACAGGGGCCAGAGGAGTCCGAAGAGGCGCGCTTCGAGGTAGCGAGGGCCCGACAAGATCAGCGTTGGCGAAGGGCGACGCAGGGCGAGACGCAGAGCGGTGCGTGCCCACGCGCCTGCGCCTGCCGGAACGTGGTGGACTTCGACGCGAGGGAAATGCACCTCATCGGCCTCGGCCGCGGCCGCGGGAGGCGCGTAGAGCTCGAAAGTGGCGGCAGGGAACAACGCCGCAAGGAGCCGCACGTCTTCGTGCCATCGCCCCGGCGGAAGGATCGCGAGGATGCGGATGAGCGGCGCGCGAGCGTGCCGCTTCAGCCACCTGCGCATGTGGGGGAGGACGACCTGCACCTGAGGGGCGCCGAGCGTCATCCTGAGCGGTGACAGGCGGCCAGGCCGTCGTTCGAGACGATAGAGATGCTCGAGCCGGTCCTGCCCGTGCGCGCCGACGCGGCTGCTCGCGTCGACTCCATGCTCGATGGCGGGCACCTTGAACTGCGAGGCGTAGACGGACAGCAGCTCGAGCTTGCGCTGGTAGGCCTCTTTGATGCTGACGTGCTCCGGCAACGCGATCGCGCCGGCGTTGGTCAGCTCTCGCAGGACGCGCCCGAGGTGGTCGATGTGCGTCGAGTCGTACGGCACGTCCTGATACAGCCGCACCACGCTCGTGCGAGCGAGGTCGGGATCCTCGGCAAGCAGGGAGAGACTGGCGTTCCGCGCCAGTTCGTGATCGGAGTGGTTGCCGATTCCGAGAGGCAACCAGAGCTCGGCGCCATCGAGTTGCTCGAATACGGGCCGCAGCGCCGCCTTCCAGCGGGCGAGATCGGACTCCAGCGCCTGGCGGTTGTTGAACGCGGACACCGAAACGCGATGAGAGCGTAGGAACTGCAGGGACCAGTCCTCATCGCGATACCGCAGGGTGGCCTCGTTCTCCCCGAGCGCGCGATGACTCCCGCCGAGTTGGCGGATTAACGCCGCGCCCTCCGCATTCCGAATCGCGGTGACCTCCTCCACCTTGAGGAAGTCGCGGTCGCTGAGGAAGTAGCTGGTGAAGTTGCTGCGGCTCGCCACCGTCACGAGGTCGAACTCCAGCTCGTTGCGACGGAGCCACATGGTTCCGCCGACGCTGAGCGCAGCGTCGTCGCTGTGAGGTTCGACGACGATTGCCCGCCGCCGTCCGGGCGGGAAGGAACCCACTTCGTCGCAGAGACCGAGCTCGAGGAAGCGCGCGATCGCCGCATCCGCGCCGGGGCCGACCCGGCGACGCAGACTCTCCCGCGAGTCTCCGGTCGCCAGCGCTTCCCAGGTCGCGAGCTCCTCATTGGAAACGGTCGTGACCGGGCGAGTCGAAGCGAGGAAGTACAGCGCCCCGTCGCGCACGCGGTAGTGCGGCCGCCGGCACACCCGTTTCAGCTCCATCATGGCGAGGGACCCGGGGTCATCGCACCCGCGAATCGTCGACACCACCCCCCCCGCAGGAAGTCGAGCGAATGAAATCCCAGATCAAGAGGCAACAGACCAATCATACATGCGCCTTGATGGTCATCATTCTACATCCGACGTTCATTGCGGATATTCTCCTGTACTATAGCGCTGTACTATAGCGGCGATCGAGCCTCGCCCGTGGCGAGATCCATGATAGACGTCATTTGATATCGGCCGCTGAAGGGTGGAATCCACGGGACCTCGCAAGCGATCGGAGATTCCGCGGTGACGATCAAAGAGAGGATCGTCGAACTCGTGTGCTCCGCCTTCGTGGCGTTGACCGATGGACCTGGGACCGACGTGACGCGCGAGCCGAAGACGGGTGAGCCCGCGGCCGCAGGCCTCACACTGCGGTCGGCGCACCCGTGAAGTGGGTTGTCTTCATCGTCGCCGCTCTGTGTTTGTATCCTGCGGGGCGATGGCTCCGAGAACGCCCGGCGCTCCGACATCTCGCGTGGGCGCTGATCGGCTTCCTGCCCTTCTACGCCGCCCCGAGTTACTCCCTCTACTTCTTCGCAGAGTACCCTGGGGACACGCACGGCCTCGAGGTCGGGATCATCGACTGGCTCGTCCTGTCCCTCTTGCTCGCGTACCGGCGGCCCGCCAGACCGCTGCCGTACCGATTCCCCCTCGTACTCTACCTCCTCGTCGCCCTCTTGTCCGCCACCCAGGCGCAGTGGTTGGTGCTCTCGGCCGGCTACGCGTGGAAGCTCGGCCGCATGTACCTCCTGTTCGCGGTCGTCTGGCGAGCAGGCGAGGACCGGCCGGTGCCCGCGGCGATCCTCCGTGGCATGACGCTCGGGCTCGTCTACGAGGGTGTTCTGGTGTTGTGGCAGCACTACGGCCTGGGGCTCTTCCAGGCCAACGGGAGCTTCGCCCATCAGAACACCCTCGGCGCCCTGCTGAATCTGGTCGTGATGGCGCCGCTCGCGCTCATCCTCGCGGGCCCTACTTCCCTGCTCACAAGGCTGGCGCCGATCGCCGCCCTCGCCGCCGCCCTCTTCACCGTGTCGCGAGGAGCCTTGCTCTTCCTCGGCATGGGCAGCGCGCTCGTGTTCCTGGGCTCCGCGTTCAGGCGATACACCGTTCGCAAAGCCTGGATTTGCATGATCGGCCTCGTCCTCGCCGCGGCGTTCGTCCCAATGGCACTCAGTAAGATCGAATCCCGCACCGCCGAAGAGAGAGCCCGGTCGATGGAGCACCGGGAGAAGCTGGAGGTTGCTGCGTCTCTGATGCTGCACGATCATCCGCTCGGGGTCGGGCCAAACGCCTTCATGTCCCAGCTGCTCTTCGGTGGATACGCAGACCGCAGTGGGCTCACGTGGAGTGAGCGCGTGGCGCTCGTCCACAATATCTACACGCTGACGGCGGCAGAGATGGGCTACGCGGGGGTCGTTGCGCTCGTCGTCCTCTTCCTCGTCCCGCTCGCGTCGGCGCTTCGGTACGGCCTTCGAATGCGACACGACCGTCGAGGCGATGTTCTCCTTGGCCTGGGTGTAGGATTGATGATCTTCTACGCGCACGGCTTCTTCGAGTGGGTCTGGCGCCAAACCGAGGTCTCGTACGTGTACTTCGCGATCATCGCCATCGTCGCTGTCCTGACCCGGCAGATCGACGACGATTCGCGGGAGCGCCGCGCGGTCCGGCTCGTTCAGCCGGTGCGAGGGACCGCCGGACCGGACGGTGCCGTTGCTTCCGTCGCCGACCTGAAGAGCTCCAGCAGCCTGCGGGCTTCCCGCCGGACGTCATGACGCTCGGCCACCAACGCTGCGCCGGCACGGCCCATGGTCTCGAGCTGGGCCCGCGGCGCCTCCAGCGCTTCCCGCATCGCCCGCACCAAGGCCTCGACCGATGCCGCCGGAACGAGCCAGCCGGTAAGACCCGGCAGGACGAGCTCGGGTATGCCGGAGATCGCGCTGCAGATGGCCGGCCGTCCTAGCGCCAGCGCCTCCATCACGACGACGGGCAGCCCCTCCGAGAAGCTCGGGACCAGAACGGCGCGCGACGCGACGATCGCCTCGCGCACCTGCTCCTCGCTCATCCAGCCGCACAACCGGACGCGGTCCTGTAGCCGAAGCGTCTTCAGCTGCTCCTCGATGGCGGGTCGGAGCGGTCCATCGCCCGCTAGCATGATCTCGAAGCTCATCCCTTCGGCGGCCAGCCTGGCCGCGGCCTCCAGCAGGACTAGGTGTCCCTTCTCGGGCGAGAGCCGGGCCACGCAGACGAGCCGCCGCGCCTCGGGCACGGGTGTCAACGGGGCAGTGAGCAGCTCGGGGTCCAGCCCGCAGCGAACCACATGGACCTTCGACCAGTCGCGCTGGTCCAGCCGGCGGTAGTACTGGGCTCTCCCGAAGCTGCTGATCGCGACGAGGAACGAGGCGTGGGAGGCCTTCTCCCTGAAGGTATCGAAGTCCTCCTGCCCGTGGACGGTGAAGCTGAAGGTGGGCCCGCCGAGCTGACGACAGAGCAGCGCTACCGCCGGCGCGTTGTTGCCAAAGTGCGCGTGGAGGTGCGCGATGCCCTCCTTGCGAAGCCAGCGGACCAGGACCGAGGCCATCGCCAGGTACCCCAGGTTGCGCAGGAGGCCGCGCTCCGACCGCCACCCCATGGTAAGCGCGGTGAAGAGGGCACGGGCGAATGCCCCCGGACGCTGGAGCGCCTCAGCGATCAGGGCCGATGCGTACGCCATGACGCCCGCCGAGAGGATCGCCCGCGTTCGTTCATGCTCCTCGCAGTCAGCCTCGGTGACGAGTGTTCGTGCCCCCAGCGGGTCCGAGTCGAGCGGGTGCACGGAGAAGCGCACCACCTCGACGCCGAGTGACTCCAGTGCTCGGATCTCCCGCCGTATGAAGGAGTGGGTGATGCGCGGGTAGGCAGAGACCAGGTAGGCGACCTTCAGGGGACCGCCGGGGGGACCCTCGGCCGAGCTTCGCCGACGGCGGAACTGGTGACGAGGAGTACCGTCTGCGTCGGGGGTGAGGGCCCGAAGATCGTTCACTTGGGGATCTCGTACCATCGACACCCCAACCGCGGAACCGGATTCGAAGGGCGAATCCACCGCACGGTCACGACGCCGGATCCCAGCTGGCGGCCTGCCTCGCCTCCAGGTCTGCGGTGGCGCGGAGCTTGCCCTTGAGGAGGCACGCCCACTGGTAGCGCCGGACGAACCGCCTGAACTCATCGTCACCGTACCGGGGATCGCGGCGGATCATGTTCCGGAAGTACCCCCAGAGCATCGCCAGCCCACCGACCACGTAGGGACGGCGGGTCATGCGATAGGCAGCGCTCGCCAGCAACCACACGGGCGTGGTTCCCATGTAGTACTGGGCGACCCCCTGCCGGACCCGCCCCTCCCACCAGTTCTTGTGGCTCGAGCCCATCGGGCGCAGGTGGAGGAAGCGCAGATCCGGGTCGTCCCACGATGCCGCCCGCCAGCCCAGCTGGCGGCAGCGGTTTCCGTCGATGCAGTCCCACGACAGCTCGCGCACGAAGCCGCCGATCTGCCGGAAGCACGTCATCCGGTAGAACTTCGACGCCCCTACCGAGTGATCGTCCGCGATCTTCTCCGAGACGAGGCGCGACGTGTCGGAGAGCGGGAACTGCACGGTGTCGTCCGGCGGGCCCGGCCAGAAGAAGTAGGCCTTCCCAGAGCAGGTCCCGATCCTCGGGTCTGCCTCCATCCGGTCCATCAGCAGCTCGAAATACCGTGGCGGAAGATCGAGGTCCAGATCGAGCTTGCAGACGTACTCGAACTCACTCGGGTTGATGGCGTCGTAGCCCGTGTAGAAGGCTTCCATGACGCCCCCGCCGAGCTTGCGGTCCCCGCGATCGGGTCGCCTCAAGACCTGCAGCCAGGGAAACTTGGCTGCGTATTCGGCGAGGATCCTGGGGGTCTCGTCTTGCGAGCCGTCGTCCACGATGACCCATCGCGCGGGCAGCTCCGACTGCCCCACGACGGAATTCAGGGTTCGGCGGGCGAACCGAGCTTCATTGCGGCACGGAGTGATGAGGCAGTAGCGGCGCGATGTCAAGTCGAGACCCGGCTTAGTTACCGTCGCGGGATGCGTTCTGGCCGATTCCACGCTACGTGGACTTGGAGGCCAAGGCTATCATGGACTTCCATAGCCACACCGTTCGCCCTGCGTACGCGAACTCGACCGATTCAAAGCCAGAGTCGAGGACCATCCTCCCCAGCGTCTTTGTAGAGAAGAACTTTATGTGGCCCCCATCCCAATCCACTTTGAAATGCCAATCCCATGCGCCTGCTATCGAGAGAGCAAGATTCTTGAGGTACCCGTGATACGGGGTGCTGATGAGCATCCGCCCGCCGGGGCGAAGCAACTGAAAGCCACCACGCAGAAGGGTCCGCGGCGCAGGGAGATGCTCGATCACCTCGGTCGCAATCACGAGATCGAAGTCCGTACCGATCTTCGGCGGCAATTCGGAGTCGACTGAGACTTGCTCGAAACGCGCACCGGGATGTGCGGCTCGCGCCTGCGCGATTCCGTCCGCCGAGGCGTCGACGCCGATGACGTCGAAACCTCGGTCGGCGAGCAAGCCGACCAGGTATCCGTTTCCGCACCCGATGTCGACGATTCGCCGCGTGTTCGGTGGGATGAGCGATAGCACCTTCGGTGCCAGGTATGCGTGGTAGTCTTGCGGGCCCGAATCCAACCATCCGTGGAACTCGTAGGGCGCGCTATAGCTCGTATCGCTCACATGGACTCCGTGACCGTTCTCTCGTGCCAAGCGATCGTGTCGCGAAGCCCTCCTCGAAGGGAATCTTCGCGTTCCAGCCATGCAGCGCGGCTGGCTCTCGGGATTGCAGGTGTCCCAGACTCTCCCCCTCGAACCGCCTACAGTGTCGCAGAGAAGGAGTCCGACCGCAAGGAGAACCCTGCGACAACTCTCCTGGTGGAGGGTGAGGTTGCCCCAGTTTGGTGGACACCAAATGAGAGGCAGATACGGTGTC
>Ga0066696_10000972_pt1 | contig 12019 bp, 3 predicted proteins | sample GraSoiAngelo_145_FD_71412 | JGI IMG/M metagenome (GOLD analysis project Ga0066696, IMG submission 71412) | Grasslands soil microbial communities from the Angelo Coastal Reserve, California, USA - 14_1009_05_20cm | ecosystem: Environmental > Terrestrial > Soil > Grasslands | place: USA...
TACCTCAACGGCGAGATCGTGACGCTGGGCGAGAGGATCGGGCGCCCGACGCCGTACAACACCGGATTGCTGGAACAGGGGCGAGCCGTCTTCGCCACCGGGCGCAACCTGAGTCCCGAGGAGCTGCTACAGCACGTCCGATCTTGAAACGCGGCCAATTAGCGGCAGCCGGTCGAGCGGGTGAGAACGTTGCCGAACAGGCGCTGTGGACGAGGTGGGAGGGTGTGGAAGCCGAGCGTCCACGACGTAAACACGAATATCATGGCAAGGGACAGGAGACCGAATGTCGCCATCAAGGCCAGCGTGTAAGCACGAGCGGCCGGAGGAAGATTCCGCTTGCGCGAACCGTTAGCGGCGTGACCTGCCGCCAGCGACGCCAGACGGCAAGGCGATGACCGTTGGTGCGACGACGCTAGCGCTGTAGGATGGCTCCTTAGGACATCCGAGCCCACTCGCAAGAACACTTCCGCTGAGTGGTGTTTGCGGCATTAATTGCGGCGGGGTACCGTCTCGTCGAGATATCGGGGGCCCTAGAGGGAGCGCGAACGATAGGCACTAACAGCGGCCGCACCGGGTCAGTCGCGTGGCCCGTCGCCCTATCTTTCATAGGAGCTCCGCTTGCCCTGGCCGGAAATTTCCTTGCGGCAACTGTAGCCTGGATTGGCGGCAGTTCCCATCCCTGGGACGTGGCCGCCGCATGGACGCCCGTTTGGGGAAGCCTTTCTGTATACCCGAGCCTAATTCTCATCCTTGTCTGGCGCCATCGACAGGAGGGATTCAGCTTTGGCGAGCTACTCGCTATACGGCGGAGCAAACTTGGGGTCGATCTCAGCTTGGGGCTGGCCATTAGTCTAGGCATTGCATTATTTGCCGCGTTGGCAGCTGTCCTAATGTCCGAGATCTATCCCGAAATAGGTGAGTCACTGCTCCGACATGCCAACGATTCCCTTGCCATCCCACTGCCCGCCTGGTTTTTTGCTTGGAGCGTCCTAGTTAGCCCACTAGGCGCGGCCCTTGTCGAGGAACTAACTTACCGTGGCTACGCCCTGCCAAGATTGACGGCCGCACGACTTACACCAGGTATGGCCCTCTGGCTCACAAGTCTGGGGTTCGGTTTACAACATGTGGCCTTTCCATACATCGACTTGAGCATCTCCATCTACCGCTGCTTTGCGATTTTTTGCGTCGGCATTGGCCTGGGCTGGATTTATCTCAAGGTGGGCCGCCTGCTGCCCTTAATCGTCGGGCACTACCTCTGGGATGCCGCACCGGCCGTACTGGCTATCGGCGTCTTGATCAGCCATGGCCGTTAGCCTGTTGTGTGTTACCGCGGTTCTCTAGTTGGCCCTTAAGCCGGCGCTTCTTTTCGAGCTTTCGATACCAGGTCGGTCCAAGTGGGTCAGGAGTGATTAGCACAAAGACGAAAGCGAGTAGGAAGCATGCGGCGACCAAGTAGCTGAGGAGTCGACCCCTTAACGAAACCATTTCAAAGATCGCCAGGAGGCTTAACCCGATCCCAAGGGGTACGCCGGCAAGAATGCTCGTCTTGGTTATGGGGTTGTCCGTCCAGCCTCTGTATCGCCCTGACCAGGCAAGGCCACCCCAGAGGATCGCGCCAATTCCGACACCGAGGAGAATCAGTTCCTGTATCAACACAGGCTCATGCTATCGGCGGAGGCTCGAGACGCGGCGCACAAACGTTGGAAGCTATGCAGCCCGGTCCCAACTCCTGAGTCGGCCCGACCGTAAGCGTCGAAGGTCCGCCTGAAAAACCCTCGAACTGAAAGAGCAGGGGTGTCGCTTTCTCGCTGGTGAGGTCGCCGAAGAGCCCACCGATGACGCCACCCGTGATTGCGATGATGACTCCAGCCAAGCCGCCTGTCTCGATGCCGAGTTCACCAGCCCCGCGAAGTGCCGCTTTCACTCCGAGACCTGTCCCCGCCGCCGAAAAAGCAGTCGAAAGGGCGCCTGCTTGAACAGCTCGAATCACTCGATCCTTCTGAGTTAGATTCGGATCCTTCTGATCTTCTTCGAATTGGCTCTCAGCCGAGAGTAGAAAATCCGTAACCCGTCCGGCGCGGGCTATCCGCTCTCCAAGGGCTCGCCCGCCTTGGATAGTCCGATAGTGGCCCGCGACCCATCCGTTCCCGTTCCCGCGCGGATATGGGCGAACCTTGATCCATTTTGCCTTGGCTCCCTGTTCGTCCGCCGTAAAGCCAGCGTCGAGGACGCAAATATCTATACCCGACCGGCATAGGTAGCTGCCGCCCTCATCGGTATCAACGGCGGCGAAGCCCGAATATGGGTTGCTCGGCGGCCGCGCACCAGGGGGCTGGGCCACTGGGCAAGGTAGTCCGTAGCTGCCTGCACACGGTGCGTCGTATCCCCAATCCTTGTTATTGGTGCCCGCCAAAGGATCGACGGTGGGGCTGGGGTCGGACGATCCTCCCCCACCGCCATCCGGGATGGGCCGATGGCCATCCCACTCGATAAAGCTCAGGGGATTGCCGCCAGCTAGGCTGTATCGGTTCTGCGTCAAGGGATCCTTACCCAATCCGAGGTTGGCCAGCGCCCCATTGAACTGGTCGGGCTGCAGGAACTTATTGGTGTCGGTGTTGAACCGTCGAGCCCCCGTATCCAGGCTCTGGCTGCCGCTGTCAAATCGCTTCGCCGCATACCGATAGGGATTGATCGGATCGTTCTTGTTTACGTCTCCACCTGACAGATTTGTGTCAGGGTCACCGTAGGGCCGATACCCGTACGAAGCCTTGGCCGTTCCGTTCGGATCCATCAGTAACGATACGCTGTCATGCACGTTGTAGGCGTACGTATAGTTGGTAGCGGCCTGTCCAGCCGGCGTGACGGTTTCGGTCAGCCGGTGGCCATAAATGTCATAGCTGTAGTCCTTCGTGCTGACGAGCGTCGAACCGTTCTTCTGCTGCTCTTGCGTCATCTGGTTTGTCAATCCCAGATATTCGAAGGTCGTGGTTTTGGCGTTGCAGCCGCTCGCTCCATGCGTTTCGTTCTCGACCGTCACGCGATCGAGCGGATCGTACGAGTAGTTGGCGCAGTCTGTCTGTGCCGCCGTTCCTGCCGGGTCGTACGCTCGGTAACTCGAGAGACGGAACAGAGAATCGTAGACATAGGCAGCCCGGAGGCTGCCGGGCGCTGCAGCATTGAGCGACAGCGGGCAAGTCGCCCTGCTTCCGCTCGTTGTCGTTGCGCACCAGAGATCGCCGTCGTCGTTATACCAGTAGAGCTGATCCGACGTCGTTGTGCTGCCAACCAAGGCCGTCAGCTCCTTGAGCTGGTTGCCTGTGTACTGATAGTTTTTCGTCGTTGTCGTGCCCGCCTGCACGATTTTTTCCTGGGTAATGTTGCCGGCATCATCTAGGCCGAGCCAGGCAGCGTCCTTCGGGTTGTAGTAGCTGGTTGTGACGCCCGAACCCTTTGTCTCCTGGACGACCCGATTGCGTGGATCGTACTGGTAGTCATCGTTACAGCTAGTCGTCCGGCAGACCGCATTTCCGGCTCCTGCCATCGTGTACGTATCCCGGGTTCGGTTTCCGTCGACATATGCGGTGGTCGAGTCCGCAGGATTCACGGTATACAAGACGCTGTGCGATTCGACGTTCGCGTTCGCCCCGTTGACCGTGTTGAGTGTTTTTAACTTCCCGTTTGCGTCGTAGTCCCAGGTCGTCGTCTGCTTCGGCATCCACCCGGTTGAGCCATTTCCCTGGTCCATTTCGCGAACTTTTTCCCACCCGGTGGCGAAGAATTGGTTGACGATGCGTTGATCGCTAGTATTCGTAGAAGCGGCGCAGTTCAGTACCGTCGCTGGTGGCGATGCGAGTGCACACTGATCCTTCAGCCAGTTGGCCGCGTCGTAGTCGTAGTGGACCCGACGACCAGGGTTGGTTACCGAGCCTTCGACGGCGTTCTGGACGCTATCGATTACGTTGTTGTTAAGGTCGTAGCCGTACGTTGTGTACTTGTCCTTAGTGTCACCCGGGGGCTGTTGCTGGACCTTCGAGGTGCGGCCTAGGTCATCGGAAGTCACGGTCAAGTCGATCTCTCCCGTGCCGCCAGCTGCGTCCTGAGCGCTCTTGAGAACGTTATTTGCGTCGTACTGATAGCTCACGGGCTGATTAACTCGGTCGAATCGCTGCTTCAGCGTCCCATCGGGGAAGTAGAGCCACTGCATCACGTGCGCCGTATCGAGGGCTCCGCTACCGTTCTCGGGCACTCGTAGGCTCTGCCGACCCTCAGCCGTGTAGTCGAACCTGATGGGTGGATTGCCAGGATCCTGGCTGCTATAGATGGCGCCGGTGTCATAGTAGTTGAGGTTGGTCTTCTTGCTGGCCGGGACAAGACTGGGATCGCTGTTCGTGTCTGGAAGCGCGTTCCATAGAACGTTTCCGTTCGCGTCATAGGCGCGGTGCACGTAGTAATGCGTATTGAAGTTTGGATTGCTGCTCGCAGCATCCACCGGGAGGTCGATTCGCACCAGGCGGTTTGCAGCGTCGTACTGGTACGACGTGGCGAAGCTGTTGAAAGGCGCAACGCCCCTGCTTGTGTCAAAGGCGCGTGGCGTGATGAGCTGAGTCTGGTTGCCGTCGGCGTCGTAGCTCACCATGGTTGTGACATATCGGGTCGGCGACCCCGGGACCGCGGCAATGAAGGGCTCATCGACCCGAGTCATTCTGTTGAGTTGGTCGTAGCTATAAGTGGTCGGATTGGTGTTCGCATCCATGGTCTGCGTCACATTGCCGTCAAGGTCGTAAGACCGCTGGCGTAGATTGCCGTTTGGATCCTTCGTTGTCCTCAGGCGGTGAGCCGCGTCGTACGTGCGGTATGTCGTATTCGCCAGGGTCGTCGAAGCGCAATTAATTGTGCCGGCAGTGAGGCCGGCCTGTGGGGCCGTGACAGAAACGGCATCTCCCGTTGTCGCATCGAAACATGCGACCGTGTTCAGGCTCTGAAGGCCGGCGCTCGGATCGACGTGCTTATGAGTCTCCTGTACGGCACGGTCGAGGGCATCGTAGGTGTAGAAGATATTTTGGGTGTTGTTCACATCGGGACTGAGCACCCCGATCGGCAGCGTGACTTGGGTTAACCGGCCGGCGATGTCATATTGATACTTGGTTCGTTCGCCGTTGATATCGATCGTCTTATCCGGGTTTGTGACCAGGGTCTGCTGATCCATCACGTCATAGGTCACGGTCGTCGTGAAACGGTCAGCAGTTGAGTACGAGGGACCAGTTTGCGAGATGACGTTCGAGTTGGCGTCATATGCCGTTGCCGTGGTGATCAGGGTTCCGGTGATGATTTTCGTACCCGTCACTTGGAAACTCGGATACTTGGGCGTCGTCTGGCTGATCAGTCGGTGGAACCGGTCATACACAAAGATTGTGCTGGAGTCCGCCTGTCCACCGGGCGAGCTGACGTGGTTCGGATCGCGGACCCACTTCAGCATCCCATCGTCATCAAAGGATCGTGTGGCTGTGTGGTTGAGAGGATCGACGGCCGTTACCAGCAGGCCATTCGCGTCGTAGGTGAAGTTCGCCGGAGGATTGTTCCGGGCATCTGTTGAGGACTTGACTGTACCGTCGGAGTTATAGCCGAATGTTGTAACAGCCTGAAGCGGGTCCTTCAGCTGCGTGAGAAACGTATTCGTCGGGTCATAGATGAACTGCCACGTATAGGTCGTGCCCGCCGGCATACCGAGCGGATCGGTTTTCGTCAGAAGTAGGCTCGCGTGCGGGATTGACCGTGGACTGCACGGGGTGCTGTCGGCGATCGCGCTCGTGCACCAGTGGCCGGCGACGTCGTTGCCGTCGATGGCAAGGTCTCGGTAGGTGAGATGCGTCTGCTCGTTGAGCTGGTCCCATTTGTCGAGCAGATAACCATTGCTGTTATCTGAGAACCTGCTAGCTGCCAGACTCGGCTCCTGGATTTGCGTGACCGCGAAATCGGAACTCCAGGTCGACGTCATATTCTTCTGGAGTGGGTTCGTGATTGTCGTAATCTTCCCATCCCCATCGTATGCATACTTTTCCACCCGCGATTGTCCGCCGGGGGCCGGGGGCGTGAATGTGGTCACCAGATTGGTGGTGTCGTAACTGAATGAGGAGGGATTCCCTGCCCGATCAATCAGAGTTCCGAGCTTCCAACGGTCGAGTGTCGTCGCCCCTGGCCCGTAATAGTCGAATCGCGTTTCGTGGCTGTTCGGATCCAACACGCTGTAGATTCGAGTGGATTCATCCTGTGTTTTAGGATCAGGGTTTAGCCGGTTCGTGGCCGCCGGGATGGCCGGCGCGTCGCAGATGACCGTGGTGCAGCTCGCCGTCCCGCCGCTTGACGTCGTGTACGTGAAGACCCAGCTACGGTCTGCGAGGAAACTATTGTCCGTGTTCACGCCGCCACGCTGGGTCAACCGGAGCAGGTTGCCGTCATCGTAATAGGAGAAATCCAAAGCGTGACCCAGATGGTCGATAATCGACTTGATCTTGCCGCGCACCCGCGACTTGACCGAATCCGCCTTGACGTAGTAACTGATGTTGAAGGAGCGGTTCGGCGCTGGGGTCGGACCCTGGCCGGAGGCATCCGTGACCTTCGTAATGTGGAACTTAGGACCACCCGGATCGTCGCCGGGCTGGACTGCGGTTAGGGTAAAGCTCAGGCTGTTGCCGAAACGGTCCGTCACGGAAGTCGGATAACCGGCCTGGTTGTAAAAGAAAGTAACTCGGTCGGGCCGGGTGAAGGCCCAGTAGTTCGGGTCCGACCCGTACTGACGCAGATACAGGTGGACACCGGGAGGCTCGATCCAGTAGACAATGCCGTTGGCGTCCGTGAACCCGGCAAATCGGTGCGGAGTGCCATCACCATCGATAAAGGAAATCCAGCGATTGGACCGGCCGGCGATGGAGTCAGCGTTGTTCGGATGGATGTCGATCGGGTCGCCAAATCTGGTCAGGCTTGAGATCGATAGCGACCAGTTGTTTCCGGCAGGCGAGTCGGAGTGGTTCTCGAGACTGTTGTACGTCAGGCCGGCAACGGTGGCGAGACCGCGGCCCGGCGAGGTGAACGGGGTCCAGTGCAATAGAGAATCGCCGTTGGCGACATTGGTCAGCTGCTCCATCCCATCGCCGACCTTCGCGCTGATGTACTCGTAGTAACGCTCCAAGCCAAGGGCCGTTTTGAGAACTTTGTTGACGATGACCGGGTTGTCGAGCGGCTGGTTGCCCTTGAGCGCGAACCAGGCTGCCGCGGTGTTGTCGTAGATATCGAACCGCAGTTGGTAGAGAGCCTGGTTGACCCCATCGGCAAGGGTGGGAGGACTGACGCTCAGTTGGATTGTGGCGCTACCCGAGGGCCCAATACTAGTTGGCAGCGCAACGTTCGTGCCGTCCGTGACAACCGGCGTGCTGTCCGGGCTGAACCATCGGTATCGAATGAACGTATCCACACTCGACCACGTCTTCTTGCTGGTGTTGGTGACATTCACCTTCACTGGATACTGGGTCTGGGTTCCGAGTGACGGATCATAGATGACGGTTTGGGGTACCGAGGTCGGTGAATTCGGCCCTATTGTCCCCTGGTATTTCGTGCCGCTCGTGTTTCCGACGGTCACGTTGAGGCCTGTAGAGGTCGCGATCATTCCGCTGCTGTCATAGACCTTTGAGGTCAGCACCCGCGTGCCGTCGTAGGCCGGTTGTGTGCTGTCCAACGTGTTCCAGGGAGCGCTGTAAGGCGCTGCTGTCGCGGTTCCGAACAGCGTGTTATCGAAGTAGAACTCAACTTTATTGACGCTGAGCCCGGAAGCGACGCTCGCGTTGGCCGACACGGTGGTTATCCCGGTTGCTGTGGAATTGTTGCGGGGCGCTGTGATGTTGGTCGTCGGGGCAGCAAAGTTCGAGACCGTCATGCTGACGGCGGAGGAGGTCGTTATATTGCCGGCATCATCGTAAGCCTTCGCGGTCAGGCTGTGGCTTCCGTTAAGGACCCCGCTGGAGTTCCATGTATAGCCGAAGGGTGCGACGGTCGACGTACCAACGATCGCTCCGTCGACGTAGAACTCCACTTTATCGACCCGTCGATCGTCTGTCGCTGTCGCGGTAAGCGCTACGGTGCTGCCGCGCACCGAGGCTCCTGCAACCGGCGAGGTCACGCTTGCACTCGGGGCAATCGAGTGGCTCCCGTCCGTGTAGGAAAGCGTGAGCTTTGGCCGAAGGGACGAGCTCGCCACGTAGTCGCTCGCGTAGTAGCGCAGGAGGTTTCCGGCGACGAAGGCCTCGTTGTCTAACTTGATCATGACGCCGTTATTGGGCGCCGTTCCATTAACCCACTGGCTAACGATCGGCGTTATGTCGAAGCTATTCCACGCTGGAGCTTCGCCGGCAGCTACGCTCACGGCTGCAGACTGGTCAGAGGGTCCGCTAGCGAAATCGCCGCCCTGAGCGGCCCATGCGATTCCGCCGTCGGACTCATACCAGGTCACACCGTCGCCAGTGCAGGCGCCGATCGCGGAATTACTGCTGCCCTGCCGCCAATCGCGCGTCACGCGATAAGCGTGCAATGTGTCGGCGGCCGGGAGCGCCTGATAATGCCAGAGCGCGAGCGTCGCACTCTGTACCGGCGCGCCGGGCGGGATGTCAGTCAACGAATAGGAGAGGAAGGCGCGCGAGATCCGGCTTGTGTCGGACCCGATGGTCACGTGATCGCTCGTGCCGTAGGTAGAGCAGATCGTCGAGCCGGTCAGAAAGTAGTTGTAGGTGTCCATGCCTTCAGAGCCCGGCTGCAGGACCTTGGTCGCTTGGCCATCGGCCGGAAGACTTACCGAGACCCAGTTCGAGACGGTCGTGTTGGCAACAACGTTGTAATAGAAAGTCCGGCTGGGCGCCGCACTGGTATCACGGAACGAGGTGACGGAAGGGTCAGTGATGGTAGCAAGCAGCGTGGAGCTTGAAGGGGTGAAGTTTGCCACGGTTGAGCGATGCACCTCGTACTTCTGAAAGGCAGCGTTGATGCTCGAGTAGGCTGTCCAGGTGAGGTCGGCGCCGTTCGAGTGCAGGGAGGTGGGTTGATCTACCCTAACTGGGTCCATCGCGTACGTCACATCGAGCTTGGGACCGAAGTTCGAGTCGACCGTGTACTCGTTTGAGGGCAGCGCTGGCCCGCTTACGCCGAGCACCTCCGTATTCCGCTTGAGAAGAAGACCGTAGTTCGGCTGAAGGCCCGAATACCAATTCTGGGCCGCGGCGGTTACATCCCAGCCCAGCCAACGGAAGTTGCTGTCAAGGGTCATGGTTGTGCTTGATAGCACCGCCGGGTCGTAGGCGACATTCTGGGTTTGCGAGGACTGGCTCCACCCCGCTGTCATCCGATGCGCTTCGATCGTGTGAGTCGAGCCGCCGCACGCGGCCGTCGTCCCGATGCAATGCCCTTCGTAGTAGAGTCCCAAGGTCGCCTTCGTGATGGTGGCATTGGCTGGAATCGCGCTCAGCCCGAATTGCACGGCGCCCCAGTCGTAATGGGTATCGCTATCGCCGACATGGAGGTAGGCACCGGAATGATAGGCGCCGTCGGTGGGAACATTACCGTGGAAGTAGGCATCCTGGCTGTCCGGCTGTATGACGATGCTTGGATCGAGCGCGATCGGGAAAGACCGACTTGGGCTGTGCAGCCACGTCGAATCGATAGCGAGATCAATAACGAAGGTGGCGCCTTTCCTGGTCACGGTTAATGAAACGTTGTTCTCGACGTCAGGCACCGCCACCGAAGATGAGAGCGAGTCTGACGCGTGTGGCGCGGCAAGCATGAACGCCGGCTCATCTTGTGGCGGCAGATAGAAGAGCCATGACCCGTCCTTCGCCTGCCTGGCTTCAACGCCGGTTTTTTGAGGCGTTGTGAGGATGAACCGGTAACGTCCAGGAGCTGAGGCACTCTTTAGCTGGATAGTTTCCTTGACGCCAGCCGCTCCCACGTCGTAGAGGAGGTCCACTTGGGGGACGACGTCCTGGTAGGAAATGCGGGACCCCTTCGCCATGCCAGTAGACGGGCTCGCCCCCTCGAGGCTCAGGGCAAACGATGTTCCGCGAGTCGCGAAGCGCATGAAATCGGAGGCGCCGGTCTTCTTGAAGTCGACCCGAAATGAGTTGGCCCTATTTTGCCAGGCATATCCCGAGGTGCTCGAAGGGATGAGACTGGAATCGATGACTTGCCACTTTCCGTTGGAATCGCGATAGTTGAGTGGTCCCGTCGTGACGGTAGTGGTGTAGGTTCCATTCGAATTTCGCTGGGTCTTGGCATTTCTAGCCCGCCGATCAGGCAACTCGCCTACCGGGAGCGCCGGCTTAGCATTGGTCTGCGCCGTTGCAATTCCCGGTGGCAGAGGGGGAGCAGCGCTGGCGGGGATATTGCTGGCGAGCAGGGCGCACGCCGAGACAATGATTAAGCTGGTCCGGCGGTTCATCAAACCTCCCCCCTAAACGGTCGAGCTAGTGCTCGTCGTTAGCCGCTCGACTGTCAGGCGAGCGGTTTCCGACGAAAGGTACACCCGCGCAGTGGCCGCAGTCACTCCGTAGACTTACGGTTTTTTCTACAGAGCCTGCGGATTTCCGTACACCTTGATAGAGTGTTGGTTCACGGCCAAGACTGCAGGGGGATCGCAGCATGGCGCGGGGGCTCCACGTTAGATTCGAAGACGGACTATTGGCTCACGCCCTTGTAGCGAGGCGCCTTGCTGGAACTGGAGAAGGCAAAGCGTTGGGACTCGTGTGCGGCCTATTCCTTGTGGCGTTGTTTGGCGCGCAACTGCTTACCCCCCCAGATGTGCTACTCAGCGCCTTGGCGCTGCTTCCGGTTATGGTCGCCGCATGGTGTCTATCCACCGGCTGGTCGATCTCGATCGGCTTTTTAGCGATCGCATCTCGGTTCTTTAGCACGCTCTTCGAGGGCCGCAATTCAGTCACTGGAGTTATCGAAATGTCCACCTTAGTGGCCCTATTCATCGCAATGAGAGTGATCGGTCGGGACCGCGCCGGTGAGCAACGGATGGCCGCCGTCACGCCCGCGTTAAAAGCTCGCGCGGTCCGACTAACGCGCCGAGAGCGCGACGTCGTCAAGCTCGCTCTTGAGGGTCTAACGGCACGGGAGATCGGCCGTCATCTCTTCATTGGACAACGCACAGTCGAGAGTCACCTAGCCCACGCTTACCGAAAGTTAGGAGTTACGTCAAAGCTAGAGCTGGTCAGGCGTCCCCCAGACCTCGACTAACTGCATCTAGCCCCCGAGGATTGGATGGGCAGATCGCGGGGCATAAACTGATGCCCATGGCCACGGTTCTGGACCTGTTTTCGCCTGCAGCGCGAGCCTGGTTCTCGGGCGCCTTCTCGGCGCCGACCGATGTCCAGGAAGGCGGCTGGCGGTCCGTCGCGGCCGGCCAGCACACCCTGATGTCGGCGCCCACCGGTAGTGGCAAGACGCTGGCCGCTTTCCTCTGGTGCATCGACCGGCTGGCGACGGAGCCGGTTCCCGCAGAGGCCGAACGGTGCCGCGTGCTCTACGTCTCGCCGCTGAAAGCGCTCACGGTCGATATCGAGCGCAACCTGCAAGCGCCGCTGCGGGGCATCGGGCTGGCGGCGGAGCGGATCGGCTTGATGCAGTCGCCCATCAGCGTCGCGATCCGCACGGGCGACACGCCGGCCCGCGACCGGCGGCAGATCGAACGCCATCCGCCGGACATCCTGATCACGACCCCGGAATCCCTCTTCTTACTCCTGACGAGCGCGGCCCGACGGATCCTACCGAGCATCCGCTGGGTAATCGTCGACGAGATCCATTCGATGGCCGACACCAAGCGCGGCGCCCACCTCGCGCTCAGCCTGGAGCGCCTCTCAGCGATCACGAATACCGAACCGCAACGCATCGGGCTGTCGGCGACGCAGCGCCCGCTGTCCGAGACCGCGCGCTTCCTCGGCGGCACCAACCGCGAGGTGACGATCATCGATGCCGGTCG